>ERZ1740067.336-NODE-336-length-38609-cov-6.405068_pt1 | contig 38609 bp, 37 predicted proteins | sample MGYA00581736_ERZ1740067 | MGnify/ENA primary metagenome ERZ1740067 (study PRJEB43018, sample SAMN04849236) | marine metagenome | isolation source: floating plastic debris | place: Pacific Ocean | collected 2008-08-27 | study: EMG produced TPA metagenomics assembly... | reverse complement strand
GATAATCAAAAGCGCGCCTGCGGCGCAAGACTTTACTTATCTGGCGCTATGGGCGAGCGTTGCGTTGAAGGGGCGATGGCGTCGCCTGGTGGCTGCTTTTTCCGTCCTGAACGCCGGGACCTCTTTGAACGGGGGTCAATATGACACTTCCTAAAACTCGGGCTGAATTCTATCGGTATCATAACGGTGAGAAGGCGGTCTTGCCGTTTGTGGACGCCGAGTATGAAGCGAGATTGCGCAGGTTGCGCGCCCTCATGGCGCAGGCGGGCGTGCAGGCGGCAGTCTTCACGTCGATGCACAACATCGCCTACTATTCAGGGTTTCTTTATTGCGCGTTCGGACGGCCTTACGGACTGGTCGTCACCGAAACGGAGTGCGTGACGATCAGTGCAGGGATCGACGCTGGACAGCCATGGCGGCGGTCTTACGGCGACTACATAACCTACACAGACTGGAAGCGAGACAAAATTTGACGCGAGGTGCTGTCCGATACGGGGGTGGGTGAGCATAGCGGGTATGAGGGCGAACACATTACGATTGCGCAGCGCGACTTGTTCTGCGCGATGCTGGAGCCGTCGGATGTGACGGATCTGGCGCCGGGTACGATGCGGCAACGGATGCATAAGTCTAAGGCGGAGATTGACTTGATACGTGCAGGTGCGGCGGTCGCGGATGTGGGCGGTTACGCGATCCGCGATGCGATTGCCGTGGGCGTGCGCGAACTTGATGTGGCGATGGCCGGGCGTAACGCGATGGAGGTGGAGATTGCAGCGCGGTTTCCGGACGCCGAGTTTCGCGATACCTGGGTCTGGTTTCAGTCCGGGATCAACACGGATGGGGCGCATAATCCGGTGACGGGACGGTGTTTGGAACGCGGCGACATTCTGAGCCTGAACACGTTTCCCATGATTTCGGGCTACTACACCGCTTTGGAGCGGACGCTGTTTGTGGGTGAGGTGGATGACGCATCTTTGAAGGTTTGGGAGGCGAATGTCGGCGCGCATGAGTTGGGGATGTCGTTGCTGAAGCCGGGGGCCTCTTGTGCTGAAGTGACCGCAGGTGTGAACGCGTTTTTCGAGGAACGTGATTTATTGCAATACCGGACGTTTGGTTATGGCCATTCGTTCGGCGTTCTCAGCCATTACTACGGGCGCGAGGCGGGGCTGGAATTGCGTGAGGATATCGACACTGTGCTTGAGCCGGGGATGGTGATCTCAATGGAGCCGATGCTGACTATTGCGCAGGGCCACCCAGGGGCCGGCGGGTACCGCGAGCATGATATTCTGGTGATCACCGAAGACGGTGTGGAGAACATCACGGGCTATCCCTATGGCCCCGCGTTCAACGTCGTTTGAACATTTCCGCCTAGGTGAAGTAGAGGCGTTTCGCATTCGAAACCGTGTTTTCGCAAGGCTACCATTAATATCATTGGTGTTTCTTTTCAGAGGCTTAACATAATAAGGGTTAACGTCAGAACGTACTGTAAATTATCAGTTTTTTAAGGGTCTTGGCTGCGCTAGGGTGCGGCCATGGCCAAGACTGCGATCCGTGAGACAGAGCTTTATGAACCTGTGAAGACGCTGCTGGAAGGGCAGGGTTATGCCGTAAAGGGCGAGGTTGGCGCGGCTGATATCGTCGCGGTTCGCGACGGCGATGACCCGGTGATCGTGGAGCTGAAAACGGGCTTTTCGCTGGCTCTGTATCATCAGGGGATCGCGCGGCAGAGGCTGAGCGACGACGTGTATCTGGCGGTTCCGCGCGGCAAAGGGCAGCAGTTCAAGGCGTCGTTGAAGAACAATAAAGTACTTTGTCGGCGGCTTGGTTTGGGGCTGATTACGGTGCGCTTGAAAGACGGGTATGCGGAGGTGCATCTGGACCCGTCGCCTTATGTGCCGCGCCAGTCCAAGCAACGCAAGGGGCGGCTTTTGCGGGAGTTCTCAAGGTTGGTCGGCGATCCGAATACCGGCGGGCAAGTCCGGCAAGGGATTATCACAGCCTATCGACATGATGCCTTGCGTTGCGTGTGCGCCTTGCGGGCGGGGCCGCTGAAAGCGCGCGCGGTGGCAGAGGCCTCAGGCGTGGAGGTGGCGCAGCGGTTGATGGCGGATAACCACTATGGCTGGTTCGAACGGATCGAGCGTGGGGTCTATGCACTGTCGCCTAAAGGCGAGGCCGCTTTGACCGAGTTTGCGGCGACCCTCGCCAAGATCGAGGGTTGAAAGCGCTGGATTTCAGGGCAGTTGACTTTCATAGTCGTGTGAACTGGGTTCATGCGAGGCAGGGATGGCGCGCGCGTTTTACGATCTTCCACCGATGACGACGCTGGTCGCGTTCGAGGCGGCGGCACGACATGGAAGCTTCAAGACAGCGGCGGCGGAATTGAATGTGACGCCGGGGGCTGTGAGCCATCAGATCAAGGCGTTGGAAGGCGAATTGGGGGTTGCGCTGTTTGAGCGGGTGCATCGAGGTGTGATGCTGACGGAGGACGGGCAGGATCTGTTCACCGCCGTGCAGGGCGCGTTTTCCGGGATGTCGCGAAGTCTTGCGCAGATCAAACGGGCGGATACGGAACGGGCGATTACGGTGGCGGCGACGACGGCCGTGTCGGCGCTTTGGCTGACGCCGCGGGTGACGCGGTTCTGGCGTGAGAGGCCTGATATCAGGGTTAACCAGATTGTCTCGGACGCCCGGGTTGAAGGCAGCGGGCCAGACCTGATTATTGAATATGGCTTGGCTGAAAGGCGCGCGGGGCAGGCGCGGGAATTGTTTACGGATGTGCTGGTGCCAGTGGCATCGCCCGAGTTTGTGGCGAGCCGTCCGGTGCCGGAATTGGCGGCGTTGGCGGCGATGCCTTTGATCCATATGACGGCACCCAACACGAACTGGACCACATGGAAACGATGGTTCGCAGGGCTGGGGTATGAGGGGCCTTTGGCGCGGGGGACAAAGGTGAACAATTACATGATTGCGTTGCAGGCGGCGCAGGACGGGGTGGGGGTCGTGCTGGGGTGGAAGCGGCTGGTGGCTCCGATGTTGGAGGACGGATCGCTGGTGGCGTTTGGCGGATATCAACTGCCTGCGCCGAGCAGCTTCACCATCACACGCGGAACCAGCACAGATGCGCAGGAGAGTGTGGATTTGCTGGAGGCTTGGCTTCTAAGGTGAGTTGAGTTCACCCAAAGGCGAAATTTTCACGGATTGAGCCCGCGGGCTGATGGGCGCAAGGTTTCGCTATCCATTTGGAGGACGCGGCATGACTATTCAAACAGATCTTGGCGCGGTGATGACATCTGTGGCGCAGGCCAAGGGTCTGCCGAATGCCCATTACGTGTCTCAAGACGTGTTTGAGGAAGAAAAGCAGGCCGTGCTTTTTGACCAGTGGTCCGGGGTCGGGTTTGGCAAGGATGTGCCCGAGATTGGCGACGCGATGCCGGTGGATTTTCTGGGCATGCCACTGCTAATCGTGCGCGACCGGGATGGCGAGGTGGGCGTGTTTCAGAATACCTGCCGGCACCGCGGAATGACTCTTGTGGAGGAACCGCGCAAGATCGAGGGGGCGATCCGGTGCCCTTATCATTCGTGGTGCTATTCTCTGAAGGGCGAGCTGAAATCGACGCCTCATGTGGGCGGGCCGGGGCGCAACACGCACAAAGACATCAAGCGCGACGAATTGGGGCTGATCGAGGTGCCAAGCTATATTTGGCACGACGTGATTTATGTGAACGTGAACGGTAATGCCGCGCCGTTTGAAGAGGTAAACGCGGATCTTATGGCGCGTTGGGGCGAGTTTTCAGCGCCGATGGTGCATGGCGGCACCGCGTCTTCTTTCAAGCTGGAGGTCGCGACCAACTGGAAGCTGGCGGTCGAGAATTATTGCGAGAGCTATCATTTGCCGTGGGTGCATCCGGGGCTGAACAGCTACTCACGTCTGGAGGATCATTACGACATCGAAGTGCCGGGGGCGTATTCGGGGCAGGGGACGCTGGTCTACCGTCAGATGACGGGCGAAGATGGTACGGTTTTTCCGGATTTTGGAAAGCACTCAGAGCATTGGGAGGAGGGCGCGGAGTACGTGGCCGTGTACCCCAATGTGCTGTTGGGTATTCATCGGGATCATTACTTTGCGATCGTGCTTGAGCCCAAAGCGCTGGATCAAACCCTTGAACATGTTGAGATTTATTACTCAGAGCAGGGGGCCGCGGACCCCACCCTGGCCGCTATGCGCGACGCCAATGCGATGCTTTGGAAAGGCGTTTTCGAAGAGGACGTCTTTGTCGTCGAAGGGATGCAGAAGGGTCGCAAGGGCGTGCTGTTTGACGGGGGTAAATTCTCGCCCGAGATGGACGGGCCGACGCATAATTTCCACCATTGGGTGGCCAGCCATGTGGATGCGGCGCGGCGGTGAGTGCGCTGGATAGCGCGTTGTTGGCTGCCCATGAGACGGGGGATCGCGCCGCGTTGGTCCGGCTTTACACAGAGGCGGCGGATCAGGCGCGCGATGTCGATGCGGCCTGTTTTTACCTGACCCACGCGTATGTTTTTGCGTTGGAGAGCGGCGCGCCAGAGGCGGCTGCCTTGAACGCGCGTTTGGCAGATGAGGGCCGAGAGGTCCGCGAGCCGGTTTGCGACTGAGAGGGCAGTGATTTGGCGCGAATGGGCAATCTCCTGTGGATACCTTGCGTAAATTAGGACCGCGCAGCAATGGAGAGTAAGCAATGAAAACCCACGCACAGGCGGTGGTGATTGGCGGCGGAGTGGTCGGGTGTTCGATCCTTTACCACCTGACAAAGCTGGGGTGGACGGATGTGGTTCTGCTTGAGCGGGACGAGTTGACCAGCGGGTCTACGTGGCACGCGGCGGCAAACATCCACGGGCTGCATGACAATAACAACATCACGCGCATCCAGAATTACACGATGGATTTATATAACGCTTTGGAGGCTGAGACGGGCCAAAGCTGTGGCGTGTTTCAGCCCGGATCGCTGTATCTGGCGCAGACCGAGGCACGCGAGCATCAGCTGCGCTTGCAGGCCGCGAAAGCGAAGTATTACGGGTTGAATTTTTATGAGGTGGACCGTGACGAGGCCGAGCGGCTGCATCCGTTGGTCAATTACGATGGCATCCGCTGCATTATGTACGAGCCCTCGGGCGGGAATGTCGACCCGTCGGGCGTGACGAACGCCTATGCCTCGGGCGCGCGGCAGAACGGGGCGGAAATTCATCGCTTTACGCCTGTGACGGGGACGGAACAGCAGCCCGATGGCACTTGGATTGTGCGCACGCCCAAGGGGGATATCCGGACCGAGGTTGTGGTGAATGCCGCCGGACTGTGGGGCCGTGAGGTCGCGGCGATGGCGGGGATCGAGTTGCCGCTTTTGCCGACCGAGCACCAGTATTTCGTGACCGAGACGATTGCCGAGATTGCCGCGCTGGACCGGCGGTTGCCGTCGGTCGCGGATCGCGATGGGGAGTATTACTTGCGGCAGGAAGGCAAGGGCCTGTTGGTTGGCGCGTATGAGAAAGACGTGCGGTTCTGGGCAGAGGATGGCACGCCGCAGGGCTTCGGGCATGAGCTGTTTGCCGATGATCTTGAGCGGATCGAGGACAACATGATGCGCGCCATCGACCGTGTGCCTGCGGTGGGCGAGGCGGGGATCAAAAGGGTGATTAACGGGCCGATGATCTGGTCGCCCGACAGCAATGCGTTGTTCGGGCCGGTGCCGGAATTGAAAGGCTATTTCTGTTGTAACGGGATCATTCAGGGGATCTCGCAATCCGGTGGGCTGGGGTCTTTGACCGCCGAATGGATCGTCACCGGAGAGCCGCATCTGGATATGTTCCCGTGGGACGTCGCACGCTTTGGCGCTTGGGCGGATCGAAAGTTCACCAAGGCGCGGGTGGGGGATCAGTATGCCAATCGCTTTTCGATCCACTTCCCGAATGAGGAACGATCTGCGGGCCGTCCGGCGCGGGTGCGGCCTGTGTATGAGATGCAGAAAGACATGGGGGCTGTGTTCGGGCTGAACTACGGGTGGGAGCATCCGCTGTGGTTCGCCTCGGAAGCGGGCGTTGCCGATACCAACGGCTTCACGCGGCAAAATTGGTGGGAGCCTGTGGGCGCGGAATGCCGGATGCTGCGCGAGAAGGCGGGGATCATCGACATCTCGAACTTCGCGAAATATACGGTGCGTGGTGCAGGGGCGAGCGATTGGCTGAACAGCATCTTCGCCAACAACATGCCCAAAGCGGTGGGGCGGTCCTGCCTGACACCGCTGATCGGTAAACGTGGCGGGATTGCAGGCGATTTCACCGTGACCAAGCTGGATGATGAGGACTTTCTGATCATCGGGTCCGGTATGGCCGAGCGGTATCACTTGCGGTTCTTCAATGATGTGGCGCGCCCTGAAAGCGTAGTTTTCGAAAGCAAAACCGAAGATATGTGCGGCTTCAACGTCGCAGGCCCGGAAAGCCGCGCGATGTTGCAGCGGCTGACGAATGCGTCGCTGGCCACTAAGGATTTCCCGTTCATGCGGTCGCAAAAGATCACGCTCGCTGGTGTCGATCTGGTGGCGCTGCGTGTGTCTTTCACGGGCGATCTGGGCTGGGAATTGCACTGTGCGACCGAGGATCAGGCGCGTTTGTATGAGGCGCTTTTGGAGGCCGGTCGTGAGGTGGGCGCCGGCCCGGTTGGATCGCGCGCCCTGATGAGCCTGCGGATCGAAAAGGGCTATGGATCATGGTCACGGGAGTATTCGCCGGAGTACTGGCCTCAGGAGGTCGGCTTGGCCCCGCTCATCAAGATGGAGAAGGCGTTTCTGAACAAGGCGGCTTATGCGGACCTCGCGGAGAACACAGCACGCGAGACTTTGTCGATTGTTGAGGTTCTGGGTGTTGATGAGGCCGATGCCAGCGGAGGGGAGCCGATTTTCCTGCCGGACGGCACGCCCGTGGGGCGCGTCAGCAGCGGCGCTTACGGCTATACGGTCGGCAAGTCGCTGGCGCTGGGGTTCCTGAAAGGGGTCGAGGCCGGGGCCGAGGTCGACGTGATGATCCTTGGCAAACCGCATCGCGGTGTGGTGCTGTCCGAGCCGCCATTTGATCCCGAGGGGAAGCGGTTGAGAGCGTAAGGTGGCGGTTAGTAATGATGCCTATTGTGGACCTTAATGGTCTTTTGACGGGTCGATCCTGTCTGGCAATCCCTTGCCGTTATTCCACCAGCGATTTGGATTGTCACTTTGTGGATTGTAGGCCGCCCTGCTCGCCCAGTCTTCGCGGATGAAAATCACAGGCTCTTCATAGTGATGCGCATGGATAATCGCGTCCATAACTTTGGAAAGCGTGTCTAAATCCCGATCAATGGAAATTTTCAGCTCAACCATGGGGTAGGTTTCCGTGCCGCCCGCCTCAAATCCGTCAACATGCGTGGTCGTGGTTGACCCGGGTTCAGGTTGCGCGGTTTCTTTTCCGACTGCGGAGATACTCGCATTGCGCTGATAGCGTCCGAAGTTCAGTGGATTGACTTTCATCACTTCGTCCAGAATGCGGTCAGTATCTTCCGGCAAGGTTTGCACCTCCAATGTGAAAACCGGCAAAAGCGTCCCGGACTTGGCTGTGTATTCCGTCAGACTTTCCATCGCTGGCCCCTCTCAGAAGTTCACTTATTGTTCTACCTCGTAAGATCGAAACATCCAATGACGAAGGACCACCTTTGGCTCAATGTCGACGTTCAGATATCTTTGTTACAAGATGCGCACATAGGATGCGTAGTGCGACAGCTCGATCAGGTTCCCGTCCGGGTCGCGGATGTAGAGGGATGTGATGGGGCCGGTGGCCCCTGTTCTAGCGACGGGGCCCTCTTCGATCTTGACGCCGTTCGTGGTCAGGTGAGCCGCCATGTCTTCGAGCGCGCCGGTGAGGATAAAACATAGATCGGCGCTGCCTTTGGTGGGGGTGTTGGCCTTGGGTTCGAACTCTGCCCCGGCTTGGTGGAGGTTGATTTTCTGCGACCCGAAAGTGAGCGCTTTTCGGCTTTCGCCGAATGTCACGGTCTTCATACCGAGGATGGTTTCGTAAAAGGTGCAAGTCGCCTTGATCGAGGCGACTGTGAGGACAAGGTGGTCGAGGCGGTCCAGCATAACGGTCCTGTTTGATGGTGGTCACGCGCTCATACCGTGCTTTGGCCTGATCTGCCATTGCATTGGACAGGTTCTTGCGCAACGCCTAGGGTTCGCGCGAACACGGCTTTGGGAGGAGTAGCGCATGCGCATCGCGGCTATCGGTTTGTGATCAATGGGATATGGGATGGCGGCTTCTGCTTTGAAGGCCGGTTTGGTTGTGCATGGGTTCGATGTGAACGCTGCCGTGGTAGAGCGGTTTCAAGGCGACGGTGGGCAGCCCGGGACGCTGGCTGAGGTCGCGCCAACTGTGGGCGCAGCCATGGTGGTGGTGTTGAACGCAGCACAAACAGAAAGCGTCCTGTTCGGTGATGACGCGCTGGTGCCGAAGATGGCCAAGGGTGCTGTCGTGATCGCCTGCGCAACGGTGCCACCTGAGTTTGCGCGGGACATGGCAGCGCGGTGTGAAGAGCGCGGCGTCCTTTATCTGGATGCGCCGATTTCGGGCGGATCGCTGCGGGCCGCCGATGGCGATCTGACGATCATGGCGGCGGGGTCGGCTGCGGCATTTGCAGCCGCCGGACCTGCGTTGGAAGCGACAGCATCGAACGTCTATAACATGGGCCCAGAGATCGGGGCCGGGTCGGCGATGAAAGCGGTCCATCAGGTGCTGGCGGGCGTGAATATCGTGACGATGGCAGAGGCGATGACGTTCGGGATGAGCCAAGGCATCTCCCCTGAGAAATTCATGGAGATCGTGCCCAATTGTGGTGGCACGTCTTGGATGCTTGAAAATCGCGGGCCGCATATTGTGGACGGTGATTACACGCCCCATTCGACGGTGGATATCTGGTTGAAAGATCTCGGGATTGTGCTGGATATCGCCAAGAACGCGAAGTTTGGGGTGCCGATCACGGCGGCAGCGTTGCAGCAATACGTGGCGGCGTCCGGCATGGGGCACGGACTTGAGGATGACGCGGCTGTCGCCAAGGTCTATGCGCGGCATGCGGGGGTAAAACTGCCGGGCGAAGAATAGGACTGCGCGGAACTGCCTCTATACAAGGGGGGCAGTTGTCTTTAGGGAGCGTGTTTTCCGCGCTCTGCGTGGGCTCCTTGACAGACAGATGTGACCTCCCGTGAAAAATGCTCTTTCCGATGCGCTTGCAGCGCGCGACTACACGACATTGACCCCGGTTCAGGAGGCGGTGACCAAGCCCGAACTAGACGGTGCGGATTTGCTTGTCTCTGCGCAAACAGGATCCGGCAAGACGGTCGGCTTTGGTCTTGCGATTGCGTCAACTATCCTCGAGAACGAGCGGTTCGCTCAGGCGGCGGCACCCTTGGCGTTGATCATTGCGCCGACGCGCGAACTGGCGATGCAGGTGAAGCGTGAACTGGGCTGGCTTTACGCGGAAGCGGGCGTTGTCATGGCGTCTTGCGTCGGCGGTATGGACATGCGTGACGAACGGCGCGCGCTGGATCGCGGGGCGCATATCGTTGTGGCGACGCCGGGGCGGCTGCGCGATCACATCATGCGCGGGTCGATTAATCTGAGCGGCGTGCGTGCGGTTGTTCTGGACGAAGCGGATGAGATGCTTGATCTGGGATTCCGCGAGGACCTTGAGTTCATTCTGGGCGAAGCGCCGGAAGACCGTCAAACGCTGCTGTTTTCGGCCACCGTGCCGCGCGCCATTGCGACCTTGGCGAAAAGCTATCAGCGCGATGCTGTGCGGGTGGAGACGGTGTCTGGTGCCTCGCAGCACGCGGATATCGAGTATCGCGCAATGGCAGTGTCTGCGCGCGATGGCGAGAATGCGATCATCAATGTGCTGCGCTACTTCGAGGCCCCGAATGCGATTGTCTTTTGCAACACGCGGGCGATGGTCAACCGGCTGACGACGCGGCTGTCGAACCGCGGTTTTCCTGTGGTGGCGCTGTCGGGCGAGCTGACGCAAAGCGAGCGGACCCATGCCTTGCAAGCGATGCGCGACGGGCGCGCGCGGGTCTGTGTGGCCACGGATGTGGCTGCGCGGGGGATTGATCTGCCGAACCTTGATCTTGTGGTGCATGCGGAACTGCCGTCGAGCCACGAGACATTACTGCACCGTTCGGGCCGGACCGGTCGCGCGGGGCGCAAGGGTGTTTCCGCGCTGATCGTGCCGCCGGCGGCCCGCAAGAAGGCGGAACGAATTTTGCACTTTGCCAAGTTAAAGGCGGAGTGGGCCGAAGCGCCATCCGCTGAGCAGGTCATTGCAGCAGATGAAGCGCGGATGATCGAGGATCCGGCATGGCTGGAAGAGATCCCCGGCTCGGATATCGGGGCGGTGAACATGCTGGTGGGGCGGTTCGCGCCCGAGCAGATCGCGGCGGCATATCTGCGGCTTTATCATGCGCATCACACGCCGCCGGAAGATTTGTCGGCCGTTGATGCCAAGCCTGCTCCGCGGGCGGCGTTTGGGCCGTCGGTCTGGTTTTCGGTTGCCGGCGGCCGTGCGGCGGGCGCAGAGCCGCGCCGGTTGTTGCCGATGCTGTGCAAGGCTGGTGGGCTGACCAAGGAAGACATTGGTGCGATCCGGATTCAGCAGGACGCGTCGTTCGTGGAAATCCGCAAGCAGGCCGTAGAGGGCTTTAAGTCCGAGATTGGCGCCGACATGACCGTCGAGGATGGCGCGCAGGTCAAGCAGTTGGACAAGGCGCCTGAATTTGCGCCATCGGGGCCGCGGGGTCCGAAACCGGATCGTGGGTTCAAGGGCAAGCCGCGTGGGCCGAAGCCGGAGCGGTCTTATGATGACAAACGCCGCAAGCCGCGCGCGGAACGGTCCTATGAGGACAAATCGCGTGGGCCAAAGCCAGAGCGCAGTTATGAGGATAAACCGCGCAAACCGCATGCGGCGAAGCCTGACCGAGCGTCAGAGAGTAAAGGTACGAGCTTACCGAAGCGTGCCGATGGCACGACCAAACCCGTTGATTGGAACGACGCGCCGACGCCTAGGGTGAAGAAGCCCAAAGGGGCTCCGAAGGGGGGCAAGCCATCGTTCAAGCCAAAGGAGCCGCGGCGTGACAACGACGGGGCGGTGACGTCCAAACGTCGATCAGATGCAGCCAACCCAAGCAAGCGGTTTGAGAAACCGGGCTCCGGGAAAGGCCCGCCTCCGCCGAAGGGAAAAGCGAGTAGCAAGAAAAACCGCGCGCGGATGGCGGCGAATAAATCCGGCGGCAACGCACCGCCCAAACGGCGGTCTTAAAGCGCGATCAGGTGGTTGTCCCACATCAGGCCATTGGCCTGTGTGGTTGCGCCGCCAAGCATGCGGACAGCGCCGGTGCCTGAGGTGACGACAAGGCCGTTTTCGCTTTGTGCGATCCCGCAGGCATCCGCCATTTTGCGCTGCGCGTTCAGAGTCGCGGGTGGGGCGTCGAACAGTTGCACGACACCGCCGCGCGGGGATGTGGCTGCGACGGTTTTGCCGTCGTTCGAGAATGCGATGCTGCCGACATAAGCCTGCATATCACGCCACCTGTCCGAAGGAGCGCCCGCAAGGCGTGCGGCGCCTCCGCGCTTGTGCAGACCGACAAGCGGCACCGGATCGGGGCCGCCTTGCCATTGCATGCCAAAGGCGACGTCCCCGGTCAGTGAGACGGCGAGGTGGCGGATTGAGTTTTTGTGCAGGTCAGGGTTGAGCGTGACCTGTTCGATGATCTGACTGTCTTCGATATAGCTTAGATTGGGACGCATCGTGGGCAGGTTCAGCTTGGTGCGGCCACTGTCTGGATGGGTTTCGATGCCGCCATTTGCCACGACCAAGGTATCCGTGTTGTGCAGTCGTTTGAGGTCGTGGGGGCCAACCCCACCGCTGCCGATCTCGCCGATGCGGGTATAGGTTTTGGCGTCCCAGATGCCGATCCGGCCCCGGGCATTGGTGTAGTCGTTCTCGGTTGTGTAAAGGCGCGCGCCGTCTTGAGAAAAGACGCCGTGACCGTAGAAATGGCGACCCTGAGGCGCATTGAGCGTGGCCAGCGAGGCGCCGTTGCGGCAGTCAATCACGATGGCGAACGTGCCGGGGCGGCGGGCAAAGGCGACGGCTTCGGGGCGGGTCGGGTGTGCGGCAGCAGCGTGGCCGCGTGCGGGAAGCGGCAGGCGGAACATCACATTGCCTTGCGCATTTAGGCCGCAGAGCGCGAAGCTGCCGTCGGGTCGTCCGGCCGCCGACAGAAAGGCCGGCCCTCCCACGTCGGCCCATGTCGGACGCGCGGCGAGGCCGGTGGCCAGCAATCCGGCAAGGACTTGGCGGCGGGTTGTCATATCAATCGCCATCCAGCGAATTGAAGCCGGACGAGACGCCCAGATATGGTCCCAGATCAAGCGCTACGGCAGAGCGGATCGCCTCGACAGCGCTTTGCAACGCCTCGACCTTGATGCGCGATGCCGGTTCGGCGACGCCTGCGAAGGCAGGATCATCCAAGCGCTCGGCCAAGCTTATCGCTTTGGTGAAGCGCTGATCCAGTTTTTCTTGCAGGTCGGGCGCGTCCTTTGCGAGAGCCATGGCGAGGGTCTTGAGGGACGCGAGTGAGATCTGCACATGCCGCAGCGACCGTTCAGATCGGCGCGCCTCGGCTCGCGTCGCGCGCGGTTTGTCAAACGTCCCCAGCGGGCGGCCAAGGCGACTTTCAGAGGTGAATTGCAGACCGGTGCTGAGCGCTTTGAACAGCTCTTGGGTGGCTTCGGCATCTGTGCGGTAGGGTCCGTCAGCACCGGGTCGAAGCAGGTGCGCGGCATAGTCATTTTGCCAATCCGTCTGGATCGCAACCGCCAGTGTCGCGATATCAGCGGTGATCGTTTGGATCAGCTGGCAGCGGTAAGTGGCGTCACCCAGATCGGCGAAGGCCGCGTCATGAAGCAGAAACTCCAACGCATAAAATCCGCGCGCCGCAATTGAGACGTCAGCATAGCTGCTGGCGCTTGCCGCGACCGGATCGGCTTGTGTGATCAAAGCCGTCAGGGTTTTCGGCGTCGCGCCGCGACTGTCCGGCCAGAAAGCAAGCGCGAAGCCCCGGTCCTCTGTCTCGGTTGGCCCAAAGCGTAGGTGGCTGAGGGCGATCCACGCGTCAAACGCGGACCCGTAGGCGTCTTTGAGTGGTGCATCCGGCGTGCAGGTTTGCGTTGCGACGGTCTTCAACGTCTCTGTCGTGTCGGTCAGGGCGGTCACGCGGGGCAGGATATGTGTGTCGACAATGGTTCGGGTGCTATCGGCCAGGGCAGGCAGCGGGAGCAAGGCGACAAAGGCAAGGATCAGACGCATGGGTTAGAGGCTTTCCAGAAATGCGATGAGTGCCGCGCGGTCAGCTGCGGGCATAGAGATAACGGCCTCTTTCTGGGCCTCGGCTTCGCCACCGTGCCACAGGACAGCCTCCAGCAGGTTTCGGGCGCGCCCGTCATGCAGAAAGTAAGTGTGGCCGCTGACACGTTCGGTCAGACCGATGCCCCAAAGCGGTGGCGTGCGCCATTCCTGCCCGTTGGCGCGCGCTTCGGGGCGGTTGTCGGCAAGTCCGGGGCCCATGTCGTGCAGCAGCATGTCGGTGTAGGGCCAGATCAGTTGGAAGCTTTGTTCGGGTTGATCCTCAAGCCTGTGCGTGACGAAGGCTGGTTGATGGCAGGCGACACAGTTCGTATCGTAAAAGATCTGCTTGCCGCGCAGGACTTTCGGGTCGCTGACATCGCGGCGTGCGGGCACGGCGAGGTTGCGGCTGTAGAAGGTCACAAGCTCAAGCCCCTCGGCATCGACTTCGGTCACGCGGTCATCACCGTTGCCGTGTGGCGCGTTGCGGCAATCGGTTTGCGCAGGCGTACACTCGCCCCATGGGTCCGGGTTCAAAGGCGAGGAAATCCCGATGTCACCGGCAAAGGCGCCCGCGGATTGTTCCTTGACCGTGGGCGCGCCTGCTTTCAGACCGAAGCGGCCCAGCATTGGCTGGTTGAATTCGGCGGACCAGACAATATTCGGGCGGCCTGAGATGCCGTCTCCGTTGGCATCGTCGGGGTCTGCAAGGGCAAGGATGTCTGCGGCCGGGATCGCCTCGAGCAGGCCAAGGCCAATCATTTGAGGGGCGACGCGGGGGCTGAGCATGGCGTCGGGATGCAGCGGGCCGTAGCCCAGATTTGTCGCGGTATAAGTGGGTGCACGAAGGAAAGCAGTTTCGCCGTCCGACAGCGGGACTTCGATCTCTTCGTAGTCGATCTGCATGCTGTATTCGGCGGTTAGTCCTGCGATGCCGAAGTCCTGCATCTGCGTGCCGTAATTCGGATCGGGCCGCGTTGCGATGTAATCCTCGATCTCGGCGATACCGTCGTCCGGGCCGCCGGGGATCGAGATGCGCAGAAACATCGAGATGGAGTTGCTATCGTTCGGCTCGGGCGGGTGGCCGCGCCCGTCCTTGATGTGGCAGCGCTGGCAAGAGCGTGCGTTGTAAAGCGGGCCAAGGCCATCAGAGGCCAGCGTCGAAGAGGGGGACGAGACCCAGAGCTTTTTGAACAGGCCATTGCCAACCTTGAAATCCAGTTCATCCTCGAAGCTGATATTGCCGGAGGGTTGCGAGAACGCATCCCTGTTCGTGCGGGCGCGTACGGTGGCAGCACCGGCTGACATTTCCTCATAAGGGGCCGCTTTTGAAAAATCGGTAGGTGGGGTCAGCACGTTTGCGATGCGCGTGGCTTCGTCAGGGGTGCGCGGAACAATGTTGAGATGCGGTTCCTGCGTGACATCTGCCATCGAAGCGACGGTCGTTCCGGCAATGGCGATGGCGAGCAGGATGGTGACAGATCGTGTGGCGTGCATGGTCTTACCGTTTTGTGAGAGCAGCATAGCTATTGTGGATCGGGACGCGGTAACAGGGTAATCGTAACGCAAATCGCCGCCCGGCTGCTTGGCACAGCGGGGCGGCGATCGTTCAGGTTTTGGTCTTACTGGAAGACGGCATCGGGATTGTCGAGGCTGTCGGAGCCTTCGAATTCGATCGCATCCACACCCAGCGCGGTCACGACACGCTCGATCGAACGGGTCTGATCGACAAGGCCGTTCACGCCGCCCATAATCAGCGCTTCGCCACCCGCATTGCCGCGTTCGAGCATCTGGTCATAGGCAAAGCCAGCCTCGGCTGCAGTCTTGATCCGGCCCAAAGCCATCATCGTGGTGGACAGCTTGCCTTGCATTTCGGCGTCCAGATCGGCGTCGACTTCGGCAACCATATCCGCAAGGGACGCACCACTTACGGAGGTGCCGTCGATGCGGATGTATTCGCCCAGATAGACGTTCTGGATGCCCAGCCCGTCGTAGTAGTGGCTGTTGTGAGTGTTGTCGGCAAAGCAGTCATGCTCTTCTTCAGGATCGTTCAGCATGAGGCCAAGGCGCATCCGCTCACCGGCTTGTTCCCCGTAGGAAAGTGAGCCCATGCCGGTCAGGATTGCTGAGATTCCAGCGTCTTCGTTTTCCATCAGAGTATTGCGTGCTTCGCCGCCTTCGACCCATTGCGCTGCCATCCATTCCAGATCGGAGACCAGCAAGTCGGTGGAGGCTTTCAGGTAATCTGCGCGGCGGTCACAGTTTCCACCCGTACAGGGGTCGCCGGCTGCATAGTCCGTCCAAGGGCGGTTGCCCGCGCCCGGACCGTGTCCGTTCAGGTCTTGTCCCCATAGCAGAAACTCGATGGCGTGATAGCCGGTTGCGACGTTGGCTTCGATGCCGTCGGCCTCGTGCAGGGTTTCCTCTAGCAAGGCGGGCGTGATCTGGGCCGCGTCGATATCGGCGCCTGACAGCGTGAAGCTGGGGTTGGCCACAACATTCAGGACGGCAAATTCGTTCTCGTCCGACGGGCCACCGTAGGAGCCGTCGACATAGTCGATCAAACCTTCATCCAGCGGCCAGGCGTTCACTTTGCCTTCCCAATCGTCAACGATGGCATTGCCGAAACGATACACTTCGGTTTGCTGATACGGCACGCGCGACGCGAGCCAGGCGGCCTTTGCGGTTTCAAGCGCCTCGGCAGATGGGTCTGCGATCAGCGCGTCAATTGCGGTTTGCAGGCGCTGGGCGGTGATCAGGCTGTCGGAATATTTCGCCGCGGCAATGTCGGCGTAATTGTCGAGAACATCGGCTTTTTCCACAGCAAGGGCCGGGGTCGCAAGGGCCAGAGCCAGCGGTGCAATAAGGAGGGGGGTCGTCTTCATTTGGCTTTCCTTTGGTGAAGCGTTTTTGAAAGAGGGTTGGTTGGTTTCTGCGACGCAGGAGCCGCGATCAGCGTTGCTTCACCTCGCGAGAGATGATGCGATCAAAGTGGCGCTCGACCAGCAGGTCGTCTGGAATTTCCTCAACCTGGGTCAGAATATCGGTCTCTAAGGTCGGCGCGCGACGCGTCTCGAGCGGATCGGAAAGGGTGATGTCGGAAGGGTCGCGCAAGCGCATGTCGAAAGCCTTTGTCGGAGTACGATGTCGGGCTTTCTGCGACGCACGCATGATGGCTGGACGAATTTGATCCATTTCTGAGTAATTTTATCAGACAAATCAATCGCCGAAAGGTCGCAGGGTATTTTTAGCGCGACGCGTGGGTTGTGGCGCGGGCAGTGGAACACCTGTTCTTGCTGTGATATTAACGACAAAACGCTTATAATATGCTGGGGATTTGTTCGATGGTTCAGGAAAAACGCCGTATCGTCTCGTCACGTCACCTTGCGGAAGGGGACGGCTGGGAGACATCTGAGGTCGAGTATGGCATGATCATTGCCTATAACGCCTTCTCCCGCTGGATGACCCGCTGCATGTCGGCGGCGGGTAACACCGATTTGACGCCGCTTGAAATCCTGGTGCTGCACAACGTCAACCACCGCGGCAAGGATAAACGGCTGACGGATATCTGCTTTTTGCTGAATATCGAGGACACCCATACGGTCAACTATGCGCTCAAGAAGCTAGTAAAGATGGGGCTGATCGCGCCCGAAAAGCGCGGTAAGGAGGTGTTTTACAGCACATCCGATACCGGTCAGCAATTGTGCGAAGCGTATCGTACGGTTCGAAACCGCTGTCTGATTGATGGCATGTCCAAGCTGGACCTGACCGGAGACGAGCTTCGCGAGATCGCCTCCAGCCTGCGGTCCTTGTCGGGGCAGTATGATCAGGCGAGCCGGGCCGCGGCCTCGCTTTAGCGCGCCATCAGGCTAGGCAACCAAGTGACGATCTGCGGAAAGATGCAGATCAGGACAACGCCCAGTAACAGCAGCAAAAAGAAAGGGAACGCCGCCTTTGCGATGCGCAGGATGTCGTACTTTGTCATGCCTTGGATCACGAAGAGGTTGAAGCCGACGGGCGGTGTGATCTGGCTCATCTCGACCACGATGACGAGGTAGATACCGAACCAAAGCGGGTCGATGCCAACCGCGTTGATCATTGGCATGATGATTGAGGTGGTCAGGACGACAACCGAAATTCCGTCGAGAAAACAGCCAAGCACAATGAAAAAGAAGGTCAGCGCGATAAGAAGGGCGGTGACGGAGAGCTCCATCTCGCCGATCCAGGCTGCCAGGTTGCGGGGCAGTCCGGTGAAGCCCATCGAAACCGACAGGAACGCGGCGGCGAGCAGGATGAAAGCGATCATGCAGGACGTGCGGGTTGCCGACATCAACGCGTCGACGAACAGTTGCTTGCTGAAAGACCCTGAGAGCCAAGCGAGCAGAAGGGCCAGTACCACGCCCAAGGCTGCGGCATCTGTTGGCGAGGCCAAACCGGTGTAGATCGAGCCGATCACACCGACGATCAGCAGTGCCACGGGGATCAGGTTGCGCGATGCCTTGAGCTTTTCAGTAAAGCTGAACTGACGGGCCTCTTGTGGGATCAGGTCAGGGTTCATCCACGCGCGGACCGCCACATATCCGGCAAAGAGCGTTACCAGCATGATGCCTGGCAGGATACCGGCCACAAAAAGCCGTGCGATGGATTGTTCCGTTGCGACGCCAAAGACGATCAGGATGATCGACGGCGGGATCAGGAGGCCCAGCGTTGCCGATCCGGCGAGCGTGCCGATGATCAGGCTGTCGGGGTAGCCGCGTTTTGTCAGCTCTGGCACCGACATTCGGCCGATTGTGGCAGCGGTTGCCGCAGATGAGCCAGAGACGGCAGCGAAGATCGCGCAACCGAAGACATTGACATGCAACAGCCGTCCCGGTGCGTTGGTCAGCCATGGCGCTAGGCCGGAAAACATATCCCGGCTCAGCCGCGATCTAAGCAGGATTTCCCCCATCAGGATAAAAAGTGGCAAGGCTGTGAGCGCCCAGCTGTGCGAATGTCCCCAGAACGTTGTCGCAAGGACCAGCCCCGCGGGTGCGTTGGAGAAAGCTGTCATGCCAACAAAGCCGACAAGACCAAGGGAAACGGCGACCCATATGCCGCTGCCCAGGCAGACAAGCATAAGGATGAGAAGCACCAGGCCGATAACTGGATCGCTCATCTCAGACCTCGTCCGGGCTGGTCAGCACGGAGGCGCGCGACGTTATCAAGTCGACGAGGGTATGGATCAGTGCAATCAGCAACAGCGCGATGCCGAACGTCATTACCGACTGCGGCAGCCACAGCGGGATCGGCACGATACCGGTCGAGACGTCGCCGTAATGCACGCTTTCCATGACCAACGCGCCGGAGAACCATAATGCAGTGCCGACAAAGGCGCTCGCGATAAGCAATGCGAACCCCTCGGCCAGCAACGCAAAGCAGTGCGGCATCCGTTGGACCAGCAGGTTGACCCGGATGTGTCCCCCTGAACGCAGCGTGTAGCCCATCGCCAGAAAGGTCGAGCCTGCCAACATGAATCCTGCGAAATCCGCGTAAGAGGGGATGGTCGAGGGCAGGGTGCCGGGCAACAGGCGGCTCAACCCGTTCAGCATGATCTGGCAGCTGACCAGAACGCAGATGGCAACGATCAAGAGCGCGCTGACAAAGCCCGCGGCTTTGTAGATCGTATCTAGGGTCCGTGTCATGGACGCGTCTCCTTGGTGTTGGCTTTGGAACATGCGGGCGGCCCTTGGGTGCAGGGCCAGCCCGATCCATTGAGGCTGCTTAGTTGCGGAATTCCGTCACGATTGAGAGCGCTTCGTCCGACGCGTTTGCCTCCCAATTTGACAGCATTTGCGCGCCGATCCCCTGGAGACCTTCGACGAGGGTCGCGCTGGGCTCGTAAACGGTGATGCCATTGGCCGCGAGTTCAGCAGTTTTGGCGTCGGCTTCGGCTGCCGACATTTCCCAGCCGCGGGTCTCTGCCGTGGCGGCGGCGTCCAGAACGGCGGCCTGCACCTCTTCGCTCAGCCCATCAAAGACGCTCTTGTTCACAACAACGATATTTTTGGGGACCCACGCGTTGATTGGGCTGTAGTGGGTCACGAAATCCCATGCGGTCGAGTTCACGCCGGTGGAGGGGGAGGTAATCATCGCCTCGACCTGACCGGTAGAGAAGGCTTGCGGGATGTCGGACGCTTCGACCTGCACGGGGGCTGCCCCGGCGAGTGTGGCGAATTCTTCGAGTGCCGCGTTGTACGCGCGGAAGCGCAGGCCGTTCAGATCATCGACACTGCTGATTTCACCATTGGTGTAAAGCCCTTGGGCGGGCCATGGCACCGAGAAAAGCGGCATCAGACCTTGTTCGGCAAGAAGCGCGGTCACGATAGGTTTCTGTGCGTCCCAAAGGGCTTGTGCGTCGTCATAGCTGGTGGCGACAAAGGGTTGGCTGTCGATGCCATAGGCGAGATCTTCGTTGGACAGGCGCGAAAGAAAGAACTCTCCGATCGGGACCTGACGCGAGCGCACAGCAGATTTGATCTCGGCATGGGGGATCAGGGAGCCTGCGGAATGGACCGTGATATCAAGCGCGCCGTCGGTCGCGCTTGCGACGTCGGCGGCGAACTGAATGATGTTCTGCGTGTGGAACGTGCTGTCGCCGTAAGGCGTCGGCATGTCCCAGCTTTGGGCAGTTGCGACAGTGGCACAGGCCAATGAGGCAACAAAGGCTAAGGTATGTTTCATTGTGGTACTTCCCTGTTTTTGAATGTTGGACGAATCCCATCATCTACATAACGTTGACAATTTGTCAGCGTTCTAATCATAAAGCAACAGTATTCTGATTCGATGGGAGGCGAAGACCGCCATGCGCACAAAGTCTTGGCAGTTCTGGGTAGATCGCGGTGGCACGTTTACGGACATCGTAGCGAAGTCCCCTTTGGGCGCGTTGGCGACCCGTAAGCTCTTGTCCGAGAACCCGGAAGTCTATGACGACGCAGCGGTCTACGGTATTCGCGAGATATTGGGCCTGTCGGCAGATGTGCCCATTCCCGCAGGCCTGGTTGATGCTGTCAAGATGGGGACGACCGTCGCGACAAACGCTTTGCTTGAGCGTAAGGGCGCGCCGACGGCGTTGTTCATCACCAAAGGTCTCAAGGATTTGCTTCGGATCGGGTATCAGAACCGCCCCAGGCTTTTCGATCTGAACATCCGTCTGCCAGAGCCGCTTTACGGGGATGCGTTTGAGGTTCAAGAACGGTTGGACGCTGAGGGCAATGTGCTTGTCGCGCTTGATCGAACCGGCGCGCGCGCGGCGTTGTGCCGGGCTTATGAGGCGGGGTATCGGTCCATCGCAATTGCGCTGATGCACAGCTACCGCTTCCCCGAACATGAGGTGCAATTGGGTGAGATGGCCCGTCAGGCAGGCTTTACGCAAGTGTCGCTAAGCCATGAGGCGAGCCCTTTGATCAAGCTGATCGGGCGCGGTGATACGGCGGTTGTGGATGCGTATCTGTCACCTATTTTGCGCCACTATGTGCAGCAGGTTTCGGGCGCGCTGGGCGCGGATGAGGGAGGCTGCAAGCAGTTGATGTTCATGCAGTCTAACGGTGGATTGACCGATGCGGCGGTATTTCAGGGGCGCGATGCCATCCTGTCCGGCCCCGCGGGTGGTGTTGTCGGCATGGTGCGGTCGGCAGCAGAGCTGGGCTTTGACAAGCTGATCGGTTTCGACATGGGCGGAACCTCGACGGATGTGTGTCACTATGCGGGCGAGTATGAACGCTCGTTCGAGACAGAGGTTGCCGGTGTTCGGATGCGCGCGCCCATGATGTCGATCCACACGGTTGCGGCGGGAGGCGGGTCTATCCTGTCTTATCGTGACGGCCGGATGCAGGTTGGCCCGGAAAGCGCTGGTGCCAATCCCGGGCCAGCGGCCTATCGGCGCGGTGGGCCTTTGACAGTGACCGATTGCAACGTGCTGCTGGGCAAGCTGCAACCGGACCATTTCCCGCATGTTTTTGGCCCCGATGCGGATGCGCCGCTGGACGCTTCTGCCGTGCGCACAAAGTTTGAGGCCTTGGCCCAAGAGATAGGCAGCGCCAAAAGCGTTGAGGAACTGGCCGAGGGGTTTTTGCGTATTGCAGTCGAAAATATGGCCAATGCGATCAAACAGATCAGCGTTCAGCGAGGCTATGACGTTACCAAGTACACGATGAACTGTTTCGGGGGGGCTGGCGGGCAGCACGCGTGTCTGGTTGCCGATGCTCTTGGGATAGAGAGTATTTTCATCCACCCCTTTGCCGGCGTTCTGTCTGCCTTCGGCATGGGGTTGGCTGACATTCGCAAGATGCACGAGCATCAGTTTCAGGCCAGTCTGTCGGATCCGGCGGCGGAACGGATCGTTGTGGAGTTGTCGGAGAAGGTACAAGCGGAAGTAGCGGCTCAAGGGGTCGCACCGCGTGATATCGAGTTGATCCCGACGGCTCATATTCGGCCTGCAAATGCGCAGCAAAGCCTGGAGGTTGCGTTTGATGACGCAACCCGTATGAAGGCCGCCTTCCTGGAGGCGCATCGCCAGCGGTTTGGGTTTGAGCCGGATGGCGATGACTTGATCATCGATATGTTGGTTGTCGAAGCCGTGGGTCGAACAGGCGAGGGCGTGATGCTGCCTGATCCAGTCAGTGACGATGCGGAACCGACCCTGGTTTCGGTCTATACCGGTGGCCGCTGGCAAGACGTTCCAATCATTGACCGGTCGGTTCTGGGGGTCGGTGACACAGTTGCGGGACCGGCCATTTTGACCGATACCACCGGCACCAACGTTATCGAGGACGGCTGGGCGGGCACCCGTGCTGTCGGGGGCAATCTGATTTTGAAACGGGTAGTGCCGTTGCGGCGAACCGAAGCCATCGGCACCCGTGTTGATCCGGTCATGCTGGAAGTGTTCAACAACCTTTTCATGTCCATTGCCGAGCAGATGGGGGCAACCTTGGCGAACACCGCCTATTCGGTGAACATCAAGGAACGGCTTGATTTCTCATGCGCGATCTTTGATCAGAACGGCGATCTCGTCGCCAACGCACCCCACGTTCCTGTGCATCTGGGCTCGATGTCTGACAGCGTGCGTCGAATCCTTGCACAGAACGCGGGACGGATGCGCCCGGGCGATGTCTTTATGATGAACAATCCGTTCAACGGCGGCACGCATTTGCCGGATGTCACGGTGATCACACCGGTCTTTGACGAGGCGGGTACGCAAGTGATCTATACCGTCGCCAGCCGTGGGCATCACGCGGATATCGGTGGTAAGACGCCGGGATCGGCGCCTCCGGACAGTCGCAGGATCGACGAAGAAGGTGTTCTGATTGACAACTTTCATCTGGTTGACCAAGGACGGCTGCGCGAGGCCGAGGCGCGCGCGCTTCTTGGCTCTGGTCAGTATCCGTGCCGCAACACTGATCAGAACATGGCAGATCTTGCCGCACAGATTGCGGCCAATGAGACAGGTGCTGCCGAGCTGCGCAAAATCACCGGGCAGTTCGGGCTGAAGACGGTCCACGCCTATATGGGCCATGTGCAGGACACCGCCGAAGAAAGCGTGCGCCGGGTTCTGGACGTGCTGCATGATTGTAGTTTCACTTATCCGTTGGACGGTGGCGCCAGGATCGAAGTTGCCATCCGCGTGGACCGCGCCGCGCGCATGGCGGTGATTGATTTCACAGGAACATCCTCCCAAAGCCCGCTGAACTACAACGCGCCGCTCGCGATTTGCCGGGCGGTCGTGCTCTATGTCTTCCGCACGCTCGTGGGGACAGATATCCCGATGAACGAGGGTTGCATGAAGCCCCTGACGTTGATCGTGCCCGAAGGGTCGATGATCCACCCGAAGGCTCCAGCGGCGGTTATCTCGGGCAATACCGAGGTCAGTCAGGCGATTGCCGACACGCTTTACGGCGCTTTGGGCGTGATCGCAGGCAGTCAGGGCACGATGAACAACTTCGTCTACGGCAATGAGGCCTATCAGAACTACGAGACGATTTGCGGTGGCACCGGTGCGGGCGACGGTTTTGATGGGGTGAGCGCTGTGCACAGCCACATGACAAACACCCGCATGACCGATCCCGAGGTTTTGGAGACGCGGTTTCCGGTGCAGGTCGAGGAGTTTTCAATCCGGCATGGATCCGGCGGGGCGGGGCGCCATAGCGGTGGCGACGGCATCGTTCGCAAGCTGCGCTTTAACGAGCCGATGACGGTGACGGTTCTATCGTCCCACCGGAACGTGCCGCCCCATGGCGCGGCGGGTGGTCAGCCGGGCGCCTGTGGGCGCAACCTTGTTATGCGCGCGGATGGTCGGGCCGAGCCTTTGCAGGGCAATGATGAGGCGCGCTTGTCACCGGGTGATGTGTTCGTCATGGAAACTCCCGGCGGTGGTGGCTTTGGGAAAGCCTAGGAGGTGACGCTTAACTTTCAGTATCGGCATCATAGCCCTTGGCGATCATCGCGGCGCTCATGCCGAACACGCCCAGACTGATGAGCGTTCCGGGCATGATCCAGTGGGTCAACGTCCGCTTGATGGCGATGTGATCCGCGCAGGCGATAGGCGCGGTTACCACCTGGATGTCAGGACAGGCGGACGTGACCATTTTTGGTACGATAAGTGCGATGCACGAGGGTCACTCGATTTTAGCTCTTTGGAGCGCGCATCTACCGGCCGGAGCTGCTGAAGACGTCGCAAAGTGTGATGGTGCCGTGCAAAGACGATGAATGTGACTTAATGTAGATCAGCGTGCCGTAGCGCTTTCTTCCAGACGCGTCACACAGGCGTGTTGCGCGTAGCTGCGCAGCAGGGAGCGATGTGTGATCTTTGTGTGGGCTTGCCGGTGTAGGACGTCTTCCAAGTTATCCCGCGGCGTGACGTGGAACCGGCTAAGCCAGCCGCGCAACCCGCTATCGAACCAGCGCGGCATGCGGCTTTGGTCGCCAAAGTCGACAATGTGCAAGGTGCCGCTGGGCGCGAGGTGACGGATGGCTTCGGAAATAGCATCCTCCCATGCGGGGATCATCGAGAGGCAGTAGGACATCAAAATCTGATCGAACTTGGCTTGCCCGAAAAGTGCGTGCGGCTCAAACCGGCAGGCGTCGCCTTGCGCTAGTTTGGCGCTGTCACCTAGCTTTGCGCGGGCCGAGCGCAGCATCTCGTGCGAGATATCCAACCCGTAAAGGTGCCTGCCGGGATAGCGCATGTCGATCTGATCGAGATTGCGCCCGGTGCCGCATGCAATCTCAAGGATATGCGCGCTGTCTTTGGGTTGTAAGTTGCGCAGCGTGTGGTCCCGGCCCAGCAGGTAATACTTGCGGGTCGCGTCATAGACCAAGCGTTGCCGTCTGTAGACCTGATCCATCAACGCGCCGTGGGTGTCGGTCATGGGATCAGCCATTGAAGTGGTAAAGGTGGAAGCCGCCATAGATGGCGGAGCGGTCGTTGCGGAAGCCTTCTTTGGATGCGTCTGCCTGATAGCTCCAGCGGGCCAAGGTGGCTTCGTTGACGCGGCCGGGCAGGATGTCGTCTTGTCCGCCTGTGCGGAAGATCACGCGCGCGCCTTTCGCGGCAGTGCGGGTGATCTGATCCCAGAGCGCGTTGAGCTGATCATCGTTCATCCAGTCCTGCGCGTCGAGAAGGACATAGGCGTGTTTGGAGCCAGTCGGCTGGTTCGCCAGCACGTCCGTCAAAGAGCGGTTCAGGACCCGGACGCGAGGGGCATTGGCGCGGACAGTCTCGAAGTGCTGCGCTTCGAGATAGGGAGGTACTGCGGCACTTTGGGCGGGCTGATATCCGCGAAAGGCGGCTTGCCACGCAAAGTAGTTTTCCTGAATTGGGAAATCACAGAATAACTTGCACGTCCGCTCGCGAAGGACCGCAATAATGTCGCCACCTGCATCGGCGGCCAGCTTATCGTATTGTGCAGGCGGAATACCAAGGCCGAACAAAGAGGCGCGACGCTTTGCAAGGAACTTCACAAGGCGGGTTTCGTATAAGGGCGCGATCTGGGTGTCGAAAAAGGCCGTCTGCTCTTGCAGTGTCTTGGCCTCGAGCAAGGGTTTGAAATCCACGCGCGCCAGCTTTGCGACGATATGCACAGCGCCGATGAAGCGGCCCAGCGGTCCATGGCGGTAAAGCCCGCGCGCCAACATTTTTTTGCGCGGTCCCTTGAGCGTCAGGGCATTCCAATAGGCGCGCACTTCGGGTTCAAGATGCGGGGCGATATCTGTGTCGAATGTTTGGATGTTCTCGAGGCGATTGGCGTGGCCGAGCATGCCGTAAAGGGCCGCGTGATCGGCGGTGTGCTGCACTGTTGCGAGCTTGAGCTTGTTCAGCATCACATGGGCGGGTGACAGATCAACGGCGATGATCGAAGCAGGGCTGGCGGTGAGATATGACAGCATGTTGCAGCCACCCGATGCGATGCACACCACGTTGTCGTTGGGCCCGAGCTGAAGCGCGGTCATGTCGACGACGGGGTCCTCCCAGATTTGGGCGTAGACGAGGCCATGAAAGAGGCGGGCAAAGACCCGCTCCAAGATGCCTGCGCGGCTTAGAGCGGTATTCTGGCTAACCGCGGCGCCGAGTTGCTTAGCGACCGTAGGGGTGGATGTCATGTGTCTCTCCGGATTGGCTTCCGACATCTGCCAGCACTCTTGATCTTTTGCGTCGGAGTTTGGGTGCAGCCGTGGCAGCGGCTTTTTCTTCCCAGTCGATCAGAACCATTTCGCCTGTCGGCTCTTCGACAATCGCGGTGCAGCTTTCGACCCAATCGCCGGTGTTGATATAGGTCAGGCCGTTGATCTGGCGGATGTTTGCATAATGGATATGGCCGCAGATGACGCCGTCATAGCCGCCGCGCCGTGCCTCATCTGCGAGGATATCCTCGTATTGACTGATGAAGTTGACAGCCGTTTTGACCTGTCGCTTGGCCCATTTCGACAGCGACCAATATTGCCCGCCCCAAAGCGAGCGGATCAGGTTCAGTTTGGGGTTCATCCAGATCATAAATGTGTAGGCGGTGTCGCCGAAATGGGCGAGCCATTTGGCGTTCATCACGACCGCATCGAACTGGTCGCCATGGGTGACAAAGTAGCGCTTGCCGTTGAACCCTGTGAAATCGGCGGTCTGCACAACCTCGATCCCGCCGAAATGCGTCCCAAGATAATTGCGCATGATCTCGTCATGGTTGCCGGGAACAAAGATAACACGAGTGCCGCTGCGCGCCTTGTCAAGCAGGACCTGCACCACATCGTTATGCGCCTGCGGCCAGTGCCATCCCCGTCTGCGGATGGCCCAACCGTCAAAGATATCGCCGATGAGGTAGATGGTTCCGGCGTCGTGACCGGACAGAAAATCGAGCAGAAGATCAGCCCGACACCCCCGCGTTCCAAGGTGAATATCAGACAAGAAAAGTGTCCTGTGAAGCATCTATGCGCCCTCTGGAACCGTTATGCAGAGGACCTAGTCGCCATTTGTGACAGCGTGATGAATCCGTGCTGTGCATGGTGCGGCACGTTTGTGCTGTCTCGCTGCAATTTCCAAAATATGTCAGAGCCGGTTTACAGAAATCCGCGCATATTCGTGGTAGGGCCTGACAAATGCCGAAACCTAGGGTATCACCATCGCACGACTCATGAATGGAGAGATGTAGATGAATTTTTTCAGGACCCTTCGCCCGCGCTTCTAGCTGGTCCTGAATGGGTTGGCTTCGCCTCAACCCGACTTCACTACATTTTATCTTTTGCCCTATGGAGGGCGTCATGTTTCGAAACTTCGAAAACCTTATCGACCCTTTCACGCGTCTTCAGAACGATACGCCGCCGTCCGAGCTGTGGGCTTATGTCAGCACGCAGTTAAAGCCGTTTCACAAGTGGTTGCCGTGGATGGCGCTGACGGGCCTGTTGGTGGCGTTGATGGAAAGTGGGCTTGTTTTCTATTCGGGTCGTCTGATTGACCTGATGACGACGACAGGCACTGCTGCATTCTGGGAGACGCACAAGTTTGAAGTGGTGTTCGTCGCGGTGTTCATTCTGTTTCTGCGGCCGTTGATCATCACGTTCAATCACCTGTTTCTTGAGCAAACGCTGGCTTCAAACATGCAAGAGCAGGCCCGTTGGCGTGCGCATAAGCACATGCTGGGCCAATCGACGAGCTTCTTTCAGAACGACTTCGCCGGGCGGCTCAGCAACCGCGTCATGCAGATGGGTCCCGCAATTGAAGACAGCGTCTACATGGCGTTCGAGGGTATCTGGTATGCGTTCATTTATGTGATCGGCGCCACGATTGTGCTGACGCAGATCGACTATCGGCTTGGTATTCCAATGATGATCTGGCTGGTGCTTTACATCCTTTACGTCAAACGGATTGCTGTGCGCGTGGCGTCCGCCTCGGAAAAGTGGTCGGACGCGCGGTCGTTGGTGACGGGCCGCGTTGTGGACGCCTATGCCAATGTCGAAACAGTCAAACTGTTTGCCCATGGCGACCGCGAGGAAGGCTATGCGCTGTCCGCGATGCGCAGGTTGCGGCTGCGGTTTCAGCGGTTCCTGCGTTTGATGACAGAGCTGTCGTTTGGCCTGAATATGCTGAACGGTTTGCTGATGGTCGGTGTCGTTGGCCCCGCCGTGTGGCTTTGGTCACGCGATCTGGTCACGGTCGGCGAGGTGGCCGCCGCGACCGCTTTGGTCATCCGTCTGAACGGGATGAGCGGGTGGATCATGTGGGTCACGATCCGCTTGTATGAGCATGCGGGTGTCAATAGCGAAGGGTTGCGGTCCAATGCGGTGCAGCAAGACGTCGTGGACCGGGTTGATGCGGTGCCGATCAGGATTACGAAGGCCGCGATCGAGATCGAGAACCTGACGCACCACTATGGCAAAGGGCATGGCGGGCTGGACGGTGTGAACCTGTCGATCCCGCCCGGCCAAAAGGTCGGTTTGATCGGTCGGTCCGGGGCGGGCAAGTCCAGCCTTGTGAACCTGTTGCTGCGGTTTCGCGATGCTGAAGGTGGTCGGATCCTGATCGACGGGCAGTCGGTCGCGGATGTCACGCAAGACAGCCTCAGGCAACAGATCGGGATGGTCACGCAAGACAGCTCGCTTTTACACAGGTCCGTGCGCGCCAACATCATGTACGGCAAGCCGGATGCGTCCGAACACGAGATGATCACCGCGGCAGAGCGGGCCGAGGCGCATGCGTTCATTCAGGACCTGCGCGATCCTGAGGGTCGGAAAGGCTATAACGCGCAGGTTGGTGAGCGGGGTGTGAAACTGTCGGGCGGGCAGCGACAGCGGATCGCCATCGCGCGGGTTATCTTGAAGAACGCGCCGATCCTGATTTTGGACGAGGCAACGTCGGCCTTGGACAGCGAGGTGGAGGCGGCCATTCAGAAGACGCTTTATGGTCTGATGGAAGGGAAAACCGTGATTGCCATCGCGCACCGTCTGTCGACGATTGCCCAGATGGACCGGATCGTCGTGCTTGATGCGGGCCGCGTAGTCGAGGACGGCACGCACGCGCAGTTGCTTGCGATGAACGGGCTTTATGCCGATCTGTGGACACGGCAGTCGGGCGGTTTTCTGGCCGACTGATACAGCGAAAAAGAGACCTGATCCGGCGTGGGCAACCATCGCCGGGTCAGGTGCCGCTTCTGCGAATTTTCAAAGAGGATCAAGACGTTGTAACCGCTCCGCCGATCAACAACAGATTGAATCCTGCGATGGCCAAAAGGCCGTAAGCCAAACGCATGAAGAGTTGCTGTGGAATGTGATCGTGCAATGCAAAACCAAGCCAAACCCCAAGAAAGAGGAATGGTGCAAGCGATGCTGATGCCAAAAGGCTATCAATGGAAAACAGTCCAAGCGCCGTGTAACCCGCCCCCTTTGCAAGATTGAGTATGAAGAAAAAAACCGCGTTAGTTCCAACGAACGCCGTCTTGTCGAGGTTCATCCGCAAAAGCGTGCCTTTTATAGGTGGGCCACCCGCATGTGCCACAAACCCTGCAAAGCCTGATACCGCGCTTGCTATGAAAACGGTCCACCTGCTTGCCTGTGACGTGGCCGCCGCCGTCGCTGAACCTGCCCAGAAAAAGCGCGCGACGAAGCCAAGCGCCATCAGACCGATCACAATGCGTAGAAGGCCCGGATCAACGGCTGAAAAGCCAATCATACCGATCGCAATTCCGATACCTGCGCCGGGCAGTAAAAATAGGATCATTCGGGCTTGCCATGCGACGCGGTATCGCCAGACCGACAAGAGGTCTATGCCAATAAGTACCGGCAGCAAGAGGACCGCCGCTGCCTGTGGTGACATTGTCAATGCCACCAATGGAACGCCCAGAATTCCAAGCCCCCCGGCAAATCCGCTTTTTGAAATGCCGGTGAGGACAACGGCAATTGCCGCAATAAGATATGCTTCAAGTGTCATGCGACACGCTTAAAGGGTTCAATATAATCTATAAAACAGTTTTTTAAGATTAAATAAATCTGCTATCTTGATATAATGTCGTTTGATCTTAAACATGTTGAAAGTTTTGTATCGGTGGCCGAAACGCTGAGCTTCTCTGTCGCTGCCGAACGCTCCAACACCGTTCAGTCCGCGATAAGTTCGCATATCAGACTTCTGGAGCAACAGCTCAAGCGAACCCTTGTTCAACGCGGGCGTGGCCAGCCGGTGAGCCTCACGGCAGACGGCGTCGCGTTTTTGGTGCAGGCGCGTCGTTTGCTGGCGCTGGCCGATGAAATGGCACGCCATCCCGGCTCTGCTGTCAGCATGGCGCCCTTACGACTGGGAACAACTGCGACTTTTGCACTGTCGATTGTGCCCAAGGCTTTGTCAGCTTACGCGACAAAGGCGAATGCTCGACAAGTCAGTGTGAGAACCGCCAGAAGCTACGAGCTTATTGATCTGATCGAACAGGACCAAATCGACATTGCGTTGGTATTTGATCAAGGCGCGCATCCCTTTCGACAATCGACCATACAGGTGGCTTTGGCTTGGGTCGCAACGCACGGTTATGTCCAGGACCCTACACTCCCTTTGCCTTTGGCGTTTTTGGAAGATGCGCGGGATCTACGCAGGCACGCATTCGCAGCGCTGGACAAAAAGGCGACGCATGCCGCGTCCCTACATACCCATCCCGATCCAATAGGTATGCGCGCGGTCTTGGCGGCAGGACTGGCGGTTACGATCATGCCGCAGATCAGCATTGTTGAACCATTCGCGGATGTCGGTCCTCGTTTGGGGCTACCAAAGCCAGGTCGCCTGCCGGTTTCGATTTATGTCGCAAAGCGTCATCGCGAAGGGGATCTTACAAGGCTTGAGCACGCCCTCGCGGCGGAACTTCACCCGCTCTCGCAATGAGTGTCGGCATCAAGTCAGGTGGTGTTCCATGCGCCTCATCATCTTGTTTCTTTGTCAGGCTTTGGAACGTGTTGCCGCAATCAGATCGCGTGACGCCGGCTACCATTGCAGACGCGTCCCCGTTTTTTACTGAGTGTCGAACGTAACGAATATCTAGGGATGGCTCGCATCTTCCGTCTCGCGCACCTCTGCGATCGTGGTGCTTGCAAGACGCTCGATGAGACTGCGTTCAATGTCTTCCATGACCGAAGCCACTTTTCTCTGGAGGACATGCTCGATCGAGCAGGCCGGTGCCTCCTCCTCACTGCCGGTCGCAATCAGGCTTTCGTCAAGGGCGAGATAGACATCAGCCAACGTGATTTCCTGCGGTGGCCGTGCAAGACGCCAGCCGCCTGCATGGCCTTTTTCGGACGCAAGCAGGCCCGCTTCCCGGAGTTTTCCCAAGACGCGGCGCACGACAACCGGGTTCGTGCCAGCATGCTCCGCAATATCAGTGGATGTGCGCATCCGCTTTGGATCGCCTGCCATATGACCGAGCGTGTGCAATGCAAGTGACAGGCGCGAGTTGCGTTTCATGGGCGCTTTCTTTCTAACCGGATTATTAACGTAACCTTTGCGGTTGCATTGGTCTAGTAACTGCGTAAGTTACTTGATTTGCAGCACAGCTATTGGAGTGAAACATGTCAGATGCGCGCCTTCCCGTCACGGTCCTTTCTGGTTTTCTGGGAGCCGGGAAAACCACACTGCTTAACCGTGTGTTGAACAATCGCGAAGGTCGTCGCGTTGCGGTTATCGTCAACGACATGTCCGAAGTGAACATCGACGCTGATCTTGTGCGCGCGGACACGGAACTCAGCCGGTCCGAAGAGACATTGGTCGAGATGTCCAACGGGTGCATCTGCTGTACGCTACGTGAAGACTTGCTTGATGAAGTGCGTCGTCTGGCCGAGGAAAAGCGTTTTGATTACCTGCTGATCGAAAGCACAGGCATCTCAGAGCCATTGCCTGTGGCCGCGACATTTGATTTCCGTGATGAGGGCGGGGACAGCCTGTCGGATGCGTCGCGTTTGGACACAATGGTAACAGTGGTTGATGCGGCCAATCTGCTCAACGATTACTCCAGCCATGATTTCCTGCGCGACCGTGGCGAAACCATGGGAGAGGAAGACGACCGCACGCTGGTTCATTTGCTGACCGATCAGATCGAGTTTGCGGATGTCGTCATCCTCAACAAGGTCACCGATGCTGGCCCTGATCGGGTGGATGCGGCCCGCAAGATCATTCGCAGCCTGAACGCTGATGCGCGCATCATCGAGACGGATCATTCCGACGTGCCTGCGGACGCGATCCTCGACACCGGGCTGTTCGATTTTGAGAAGGCCCATGAACATCCGATGTGGGCCAAAGAGCTATACGGTTTCGCTGACCATGTGCCAGAGACCGAAGAATACGGTGTCGCTTCGTTCGTCTATCGCGCGCGGCTTCCATTCATCCCCGAAAAGATCATGGAGGTTCTGAACGGTGAGCTTCCTGGTGTCATCCGTGCGAAGGGGCATTTCTGGATTTCGACGCGCCCGGGCTGGGTCGCTGAGTTCTCGCTCGCGGGTGCCTTGTCTAGCGTGAAGCCGCTTGGCACCTGGTGGGCATCAGTCCCAAAGGACAATTGGCCCGATCACGAAGGCGCGCGTGCCTATATGCAGGCCCATTGGGAAGAGCCTTGGGGTGACCGCCGGCAAGAGCTTGTTTTTATCGGTGCCGGGATCGACTGGCCCGCTTTGAAAGCGCGGCTTGACGGTTGCCTGGTTCCCGCGCTGGCAGCGTCTGGACCCGATGATCTGCCGGATTACCCCGATCCTTTCCCGATCTGGCGACGTGCTGAGGAAGCTGCATGAATGTCATCCGCCAAGTCGTGAAGGAGGCCGCTATCGGGGTTGCAGTGGCCGACAATTCCGAAGGCCTGCGGGCTTTTCTGGAGCCCAGCTGCGCAGCTGCTGTCTGGCGCAGGCAGCCACAAACACGCTTTCAGTCCTGGGTCGATGCGATTGATCCTGACCGCCTTCCGCAAGGCCGCATTGTATTGCGGCCCGATGCCGTTCGCCAAGCGCTCGCAGAGCTTTGCGAGATCGCGCAAACTCCGGCAGACCCAGAACGCGCGCAACTGATCGACGATGTGGCGGCGCTATCTGACATGTTTGCGGGTCTGATGCAGGCCCCGTACCTGAGGCTTCGTTTGCAAGTTGTCACTTCGAATGCATGTCGCAAGTTCCACATTGACGCACTCACCGCGCGGCTGGTCTGCACTTATCGGGGCACGGGTACGCAATACGGCATCTCGGCGGACGGACATGATCCGTTCCGTATTTTCACTGTTCCGACCGGCGCACCAATCCTGCTACGCGGTACGCTTTGGCCGGAAAAGCCTGCATCCGGCCTCTTGCACCGCTCTCCGCCAATTGAAGGCACAGGCGAGACGCGGCTTGTGCTTGTGCTCGACCCCGTCTTTGAGCCGGAGGACGCGGTATGACCCGCAACCTCGGGAAGACCAGCTTACGGCGCAGGCGCCGGTCCGATGATCCCATGCGAAGCTATGATGCCTTGCCCGCGCCGCTTCGGCAGTGGCTGTCGCAAGCCGTATTGCCGTGGTCGCCGACCTCGGCGCGGAAAATCTGGACGCGCGCGCAAGCGGAGGGTCTAAGCGCCGATGAAGTGCTGTCCTTGCTGTGCCGGGCCGAAACCAATACGCTTGCCCGCGAAAAGCGGGCGATCTGCCAGCCAATGCATCCAACATTGTAAGGAACTGTCCATGTCGTTTGTGACACGGCTCGCTGCAGCCGCTATTCTTTCCCTATCAACGCCCCTGCCCATTGTCGCACAAGAGGGAAGCCTGACCATTTCTGTTGGCTCTGGGCCGACGGCCGAGGTGCCTGATCCGCGTGCGGGATACAATGGATGGATGTCGAACCAGACAGGTGTGACGGAAACCTTGATGGGTATCGACTATGAGTTGAACCTGTACCCGCGACTGGCTGAGAGCATTGAGCAGGCGTCACCAACCATTTGGCGCGTCACACTGCGGGAGGATCTTCGGTTCCATGACGGCACAGCTGTGACTGCGCAAGCCGTGGTGGACGCCATTACTCCGATCTCGGATGAGAACCACCCCGGTTACAACGCGCGCATCGCGAGCCTGCTTGACCTGGCTGCGATTTCGACAGACGGCGATCAGGTTGTCGTATTTGAGACAAACAGCCCCAACGCCGCTTTCCCGTGGAGCCTGTCAGAGCCCGGTCTCGCCGTGCTTGGTCCGATCTCGGATGAGTTCCCGATCAACGCAACCGGCCCCTACATCTTTCGTGAAGCGATCCCCGAACAACTTTACCGCGTTGAGGCGAACGTGGACTATCGGCTTGGCGCACCCGGTCTGAAAGAGGTGCGTGTCGTGGGCACCCCCGATCCAGGCGCATCCGCTTTGGCATTCGAGGCGGGTGAGGTCGATCTGGTGATCAACTACCCGGAGACAGACTTTGCGCGCATTCAGGAGACTGGCGCACTTGGGTTCTCTGCACCCACGGCGCGTCTTTACTTCTACACGGTCAACGCTGCCAGTGGTCCGATGGCGAACCCGCTCATTCGGCGCGCAGTATCAGCCGCAATTGACCGCCAGGGGATCGTGGACGCTGCGCTTTCGGGTGTCGGCGGCGTGCCTGCGGGCACGGTCTATCCGGCGGGAACGGGATGGGCGGCTGACATCGCCCCCGTTTATAATCCGGCCCGGGCAGAGGAATTGCTGGCCGAGGCTGGTGCGGTCAAGGCGGGCGGGACCTGGATGCTGGACGGTGCCCCGCTGGAGATCGACATTGTCACCTATTCCTCTCGCGCTGCTCTGCCACCAACAGCCGAGATCACGCAAGCCTTTCTTCAGGCTATCGGCGTGACGTCGAACGTGCGTGTCGGGGAATACGGGGCGAGCAACGATGCAATTTCCGATGGCACCGCCGATATGTTCCTGCAAGCATGGGTGACAACCCCGCAGGGTGATCCCGGCGCTGTCCTGGAGGCGCTGCTGAAGTCCACCGGTGGCTCCAATGCCGGCGGCTACAACAATCCTGAACTGGATCAGCTGCTGGCGGATGGGCGCACGACCTTTGACCAAGAGGGGCGTAAAGCAATCTATGATCAGGTGCAGGAGATCATCGCCGAAGACGCCGCAATGATCCCCGTCTTTCATGTCAGCCAAACCAATGTGGCGCGGGCTGGATTGACTGGCTATTCCGTTCACCCGACAGAAACCTACTGGATTACGCATGAAACTGCATTGATCGAATGACGATCACTGCCTCGGGTCTGAGCGCAAGCCGCTCTGGCCGCACCATCCTGCATCCCACGACCGTGGGCATCAGGCCCGGCGAACGCGTCGGGCTTGTTGGTGCGTCCGGCTCGGGCAAATCGACGCTCGGTCATGTTCTGATTGATGCGCTGCGCGCTCAGGGTCAGAGCGTGGCGCATGTTCCGCAAAGCCCTGATGAGGCGCTCGACCCGCTGTGCTCTATGGCGTTTCATTGGCGCGAGGCTGAACGTGCGCTGAACCTCGCGCCGGACACGATCCGTCAGCAAGCGCTTTTCGCAGCACTTCGGATCGAAGGTGGCGACTTGCGCAAACGTCCGTGGAGCTGGAGCCGAGGCATGCAACAGCGTTTTGTGATCGCTATGGCCCTGATCGGAACGCCGGATCTGCTGGTTATGGATGAGCCGACATCAGCGCTGGATCCAGTTGTGGCCGCGGACACGATGGACCTGCTGGATACCTATCTCTCAGATCGCAAAACAGCGCTTTTGTTGATTACACATGACCTTGGCTTGGTCGCCCGGCGCGTTTCACGGCTGCTGGTCATGGACGAGGGACGCATTGTAGAGGACGCCCACACCGAGCGGTTTCTGTCTGCGCCCGAAACTCAAGCGGCCAAATCGCTTTGCGCGCATCGCAATTGGCTGGAGCTTCCATGCTGAGTGTCGATCAAGTCTTTGTACGGCGCGGAGCTGCTTTGACCCTGCAAGATGTATCACTGTCGCTTGCGCCGAACCGAACGCTTGCTGTTGTCGGCGAAAGCGGGGCGGGAAAATCCACGCTGATTTCTGCTGTGCTTGGGCTTGTGCCATGTACGTCCGGTCAAATCACCTGGGCCAATGCACCGGTGCGCAGCTGCCGACGTGCGCTTGTCTTGCAAGAGCCGCGAAGCGCGTTCAACCCAAGGCTTTCGCTGCGCCGCTCGGTGATGGAACCAGTGGTCGCGCAAGGTAAGGCCGCGGACCCCGCCCGTCTGGATACTTTGTGCCGTGGCTTGGAAATTCCGCCCGACCTGCTTGAGCGCAGCCCGATGCAGGTCTCTGTCGGTCAAGCGCAGCGGGTCGGAATTCTTCGCGCCCTCATCGCAGCGCCACCATTTGTCCTGTTCGATGAACCCCTGTCGGCGCTGGATGCCGTCACACAAAAACACACCGCGCGCCTGATCGCAGAGTTACAGCGTGAAGAAGGCTTTGCGGCTTTGATCGTGACCCACGACCTTGGATACGCCGCAGCGTTCTCAGACGACATTGCCGTGCTGCGCGACGGTCGAATTGAAGAACTGAACGCGTCGCAAGCGTTCGTTGAGGCCCCTCAAACCGTATATGGCCGGACATTACGTGATGCCGCCTTCGCCCTTGGCGCGTTGGAGCGCGTGGCATGATCCGGTTAATTGCCAGCCTGTTTCTGCGCGCCGTTGTTGTCCTGTCAGGTGCGGCACTCGCTACCTTTGCGCTTCTGTGGCATGCGCCCGGCGATCCTGCGCTGGCCATTGCCCTTGCTCGCTATGATGCAATGGTGACAGCTGAGGTGGTCGACCAGGTGCGTGCCCAATCTGGTCTGGACGCCGGATTCTGGCCCGCTTTTCAGGACTGGATCATGCCGCTGCTTGTCGGGGATTTTGGTCAGTCGTCAGTCACCGGCCGAGCGGTCTGGCCCGAGCTTGTGACAGCCATATCCTACACCATGCCGCTGGCGCTGACGGGTTTGCTGATCGGCATCCTCATTTCAGTTCCGCTGGCCGTTGTTGCGACGCAGCGGCCCGGTGGCTGGCTGGATAGATGCGCCGTGGCATTGGCATCCATTGGTGCGGCCATCCCGGCCTATTGGTTGGGGCTGCTGCTTATACTGCTCTTTGCTGTCCAGTTGGGCTGGCTTCCCGCCATGGGCGCCCGATCCCCCGCTCATGTTGTCCTTCCCGCTTTGACGCTGGGTTTGGGTGTTGCCGCGTCATTCACGCGTATCCTGCGGTCGGGTATTCTAGAGGCCCGCGGCCAACCCTTTCTGCCTGCCTTTCGGCGGCGCGGTGTGGCGGGCCGCGACATTGAGCGTGACCATGTTGCCCCACATGCCGCCATTCCAGTTGTCACGGTCTTCGGTCTTGAACTGGCCTTCCTGTTGGAAGGCGCCGTCATGGTCGAGGTGATCTTTGCCCGTCCGGGCCTTGGCAGCTTTCTGGTCAATGCGATTGAAGCCCGCGATTTCCCCAAGGTTCAGGCCGTCGTCATCCTTGCAGCGGTGCTTTTTGTGACCGTCAACCTGCTGATCGACCTGATCTACCGCGCCCTCGACCCGCGGATCGGAGAGCGCGATGCGTAGCGTTGGCGTCCTCGTCACTCTCTTCATGGTGCTTGCGCTTTTCGGGCCATTGCTTGCGCCCTATGAACCAACGCAGATCAACATTCCGAACCGCCTGAGCCCTCCTAATGCCGAATGGCTTCTTGGAACGGATGCCTTGGGCCGGGACATCCTGTCAAGGCTGCTGCACGGGGCGCGCTGGTCTCTTGGCCTTGCCTTTCTGGTCTCGGTCATCGGCCTGTGCATCGGCACGTTCATGGGCCTGATCGCGGCACTGGGTGGCAAGCTGGCCGATTGGATCGTGATGCGGACAACGGACACGTTTCTGGCTTTCCCCGATCTTGTCGCAGCTGTCGTCATCGCAGGCGTATTGGGGGCAGGGACAGGCAGTTTGATCTTTGCGCTGACGGTAACCGGCTGGATGCGCTACGCCCGTGTCTCGCGGGGGATCGGGTTGTCGCTCCAAACCCGCGGGTACATCGTTCAGGCGCGGCTTGCCGGTCTATCGCCGTTCGCCATTGCCCGTTGGCACTACCTACCATCGCTCCTGCCGTCGCTGATCGTTGTCTGGACCGGTATGTTCGCCCGCGCCATCCTTGGCATCTCAGCCCTTGGCTTTCTGGGCTTTGGGGTGCAGCCACCCATACCTGAGTGGGGGACCATGCTGCTGGATGCGCGTATTCACATGCGCTCGACACCGCTCCAGATGATCTGGCCCGGGTTTGCTGTGGTCATCTGTGTCCTTGCCATCAATCTGACCGGAGACGCGCTGCGCGATGCTGTTGTGGAGCAGGAGCACAAAGACTAACCACCGCCGCAGATCGGCCCTTCGTGAATCCTGCGCCGAATGGCGATTAGCCATCCTTCAGCTCGTCAGAACCTCGCCCCACGCCCCATTTTTTGCCACGGCAGAAACGCGAGTACCAGCACGACACATAGACCTAAGATTCCTGCCGAAATCGGTCGCTCGACGAATATCCAATGCCCTGTATCCGAGATCAACAAAGACCGCCGGTAGCTCGACTCGGCGATAGGGCCGAGGATCTCCCTCGGGCAACCCAATTAGACAAGGCCGTGCCTTCGGCTACGCCTGCGGGCCGCACCACCCTTGTCGATTTGTCCTGTCTCGCCCCCCTCCGCGTTCG
>ERZ1740067.335-NODE-335-length-38654-cov-11.702298_pt1 | contig 38654 bp, 47 predicted proteins | sample MGYA00581736_ERZ1740067 | MGnify/ENA primary metagenome ERZ1740067 (study PRJEB43018, sample SAMN04849236) | marine metagenome | isolation source: floating plastic debris | place: Pacific Ocean | collected 2008-08-27 | study: EMG produced TPA metagenomics... | reverse complement strand
GTTCCTTTTTTCAATTCAGATTTCGGTTTTTCTTAAATGTTTTACAACGGTCTCGTATAACCGTCAGTTACGGGTTAATATGCGTTAATTTTCGGTTTGGCACTGACGCTCGCAATTCCGAGTGGATTCGCTTGAGCCTGCCCTGAGCGTGGTCGAAGGGTAGTCGAATCCGTCGTAATTGCGGTTATACATTGTTGTGTGCAGTTATTTTTTTCTCTCTATTGTTTTTCAATTCTTTAACTCTCAATATTCTATTAGTCATAATTCCAATGTATGAGGTCAAAATCATAACAAGAGGCAAAACTATTTGCCAAGGTTCTGATTTAGGGTCATCAAATAATAATTCAAATTGTGGGATTTGAATTAAGGTCAAAACAACTATTATGACTGAAAATATCAGTAAAGATTTCCAGTTTCTACTTTTTGATTTTGGTTTATAGCCTACAAGAATCTCTTTTGTATAGATTAAGAGCAGTCCTATTGCCATGATATTTGGAATAAGTAAGTTCCAAGTGTTGTATTTGTCAGTTCCAATATTCCCGAAAGTCAGAAACATGAAGGTCAGCCAACCAAAAAAATAGATTGTTAATAGAGTTAATCCTATCCATAACAGTTTTAATAATATTTCTGGTTTATAATTTTCCATCTTTAAATTCCTAATGCTCTAATTGCTTGTTTATCAACCTCACATTCTTTTTCCGCAGGATTTGGATAGTGTGCAATTCTATTTACAATTTCCAAAACTTTTGGATTCATTGGCTTTTCAGAGTGAATTCCAAATACTCCGATAGTCCAGTATTTCCACATTTCATCTTTTCCATTCAGGATTTCGACAATTTCAGTGGTTAGATTTTCAGAAATAGAAGTCAAATATTCGGCAACTGTTCTTGCTACAGGCCAATTCATATCCTGAATCCATTCTAATAAATCTGGAATTATTGACTTTATTTCTTCGTACGAATATTGTTTCAGCCTTTCTGCTGTTTCAATATCCAGCTTATCTTTCGGAATTAAGTCTTTAACGTTCATTTTTAATTGCACACAACGGTCTCGTATAACCGTCAGTTACGGGTTTATATGGGTTAATTTTCGGTTTAGTACAGGTGTTAGCAATTCCGAGTGGATTCGAATGTAGTCGAATCCACCGTAATTGCGGTTATACATTGTTGGCGTTAGTTTTTTATTCATTCCAATATCTATTAAAATATTCCAAATCTCCAAATTCGCTCATTTCGTATTTCCAATTTGAGTTATCTAAAATCAAATAGTTATATCCATAAAATTCCGTCTTTTTGGATTCAGAGAATAAGGTCAATTTGTACTGATATGCAGGATAAAAATAAAAGGCAGAATCAAATTGTTTTTTCAGAATATCCTCTGATTTGGCTTTTATTCCAGTCAGAAGTAAACTTTTTGATTTTTTCAGAAGTCAGCTTTTTAAGTTCCTTCTTTTCGTTTGAGTAAATCAGAATTGAATCTATTGTTTTAAAGTCAAGAGAGATTTTATTTGGTCTTTTCTCAAATATTTTATTATTACAAATATCTAAAGTCAAAAATCGGTCATTTTCAGATTGCCAAGTAAATGTACAGCTGTCCTTTTTAGAAGCGGAACTTCCTTTTCTTTCATTATCCAGATAAACAGAGTATTCGATATAATTCGCTGCGACCATATCAGGACATTTTTATTTTTTGATTGTGTAAATGTCAACATTCCATTCTTCCTCGGTTTCACAAGGTCCAAGGCAAGAAGAAAACAATGTCAAAATAATCAGAATGTAGGTTATGTTTTTTGTCATTCTCAAATTAACGCCAACACCTAAATATACGCAACTTTTATCAAGTGACAGTAAATTACCGAATACTCGCAAACTATCGGACAGCTTAAGGTAACCAGAAAACATAGTCGGTGTATTTTGTATATCAAATATTGTATCTTTAACTATTATTTATATAAAATACACGCATGATTTTTGCCAAGTACACTTTTAATCCAGACCAACACAGGGGAAAAAAGGTGATTTTCGTTAAGTTTGAATTTGATAAAAGTCTACAGAAAGAATTTCGTCAAAGATTTCCATCTGCAAAATGGAGCGCCACAAGAAAAACATGGTATTTACCAGATTTACCTGCAGTACGTAGAGAACTTAAACTCGATAAAAAGCAGGTTGTCGCAAAAAAAGTTTCTGGCATTCATCTGACCAACAAACAGGCCTATTTAGACATGCATGAACAATTGCAGTTAAAGGGTTATAGCGACAATACCATCAGATTGTATTTGGCGGAATTTGCACACTTATTGAAGCTTTTACACGATTACCCAGCAGAAAATTTAAATTCCAAAAGGCTCAAGGATTACCTTTTGTACTGCCTAAAAGTGGAACAGATGAAAGAACGCAAGCTCAACGGAAAGATTAATGCAATAAAATTCTACTTTGAACAGGTACTGCACCGCCCAAAAATGTTTTTTGACATTCCCAGACCAAAAAAACCGGTAACCTTACCAAAAATTTTAAGTAAGCATGAGGTTAAAAAAATTTTTAGGCAAACAAACAACTTAAAGCATTTAGTCGCTTTACAACTATGCTATGGTTTGGGGCTTCGCGTTTCTGAAGTGGTAAAAATTAAACTCAATCATATAGATAGTAGCAGGATGGTGGTAGTCATAATAGGAGCAAAAGGGAAAAAAGACCGTTATGTGCCTTTGCCAGAGACTTTATTACCCATTTTGCGTGAATATTACCTACAATATAGACCTAAAGAATATTTATTGGAAGGTCAGTACGGCGGGTCCTATGCGATAACTAGCGTACAACAGGTTTTTAAAAGGGCAATGCATAAGGCAGGTATCAACAAAGAAATCGGAATTCACGGGTTGCGTCACAGTTACGCTACGCATTTGTTGGAGTCCGGAGCGGATATGCGTTTTATCCAAGAGTTATTGGGACATAACTCCATAAAAACCACTCAAATTTACACGAAAGTCACACCACGTAGTATTTCAAAAATCAAAAGTCCACTGGACTCCTTTTAAAAGCACAATGTTCTATTTACAATTTGACCTACATTTAGCGTTTTCAATGTCTTAGGTCTTGTCCCAAAACAATTTATAACACTCCTTACAAGTTCTCCAACCTTGATGCGCAAAATATTTATAGAGGGTTCTCTTTGAACCTGCTTCAATCAGCCTCATGATTTCCTCTACACTTAATTTATTGTCTCGATGATTTTTTTGTACTTAAGCAAGCCTCTTTTTTTGAAATGAAAGCTGTTGAATCTCTGGCCGAGAAAATAAATATTCCTGAATTGGAAAATCAGTATTCGAAGTTTATAGAAAACCTTTAAATACAGATTTCGACCAGTGGCCTTCTTCCTAATTCACATATTTATTTTCTTCGTTGAAAACAATTCAGCATATATTACAACCTTTTAAACTCTTTACAATAAGTTCTAGAAAACTAATCGAATATCAATTTCAATTTGGCTAAAGGAAAGCATTATTTTAGCCCATGTAAATCTCCGTTATGATATGGTTGTCGTCATACCTTATCGTTAGTCTATTTTCATCGTAGTCCTGGGTAATAGCATCGTCTTTGTGCGCTGTTCTTAATTTTTTCCCGATTAAATCGTTTAATTCCAGTGTCATTGAAAGTTATTTTGGATTATTAAAAAGATTCAAATTATTTGAAGGTTAATGTTTTTTTGAAAAAATTTTCTCGAAAGTTTCTAGTCGATTTTTCCATAAGAATAAATACTCCAGCATTCTGATTTTAAGATTGGTTGTTAATTTTTGCTAAGTTGTTAAGAATGAAATTTAAAAATACCTGTAAGGCGGTGATTTGAAGAACAAGGAGAGGATTTAGAGCTTGTTCAAGATATAAATAGTCACACAATTAGAGTTGCACAAAAACCTTAGTTTTTTTGCGGATTTCCCATAAATTTATATTCTGCTCACTTACTGTCAAGTTCCTATTTAATGGGTAAGTCCCATTATGCCAAATTGATTTCCCACTCATGACTTCTTTTGTCCAACAACAATTATTTCCACACAAATCTTGGATGCTGCCCCAATTGCCCTTTCGAGGACACAAATTAAATGGGCATTGCATTTCCATTTTTTTTGCGCGATCGCAAGCTCATGTCCTCGAGCCAATGGGAGCTGACACATCTTTTAATAGGTGTATAAATAATGTTTAACAAAAAAAGTAAAGACATGAGTACAGCAAAATTCAAAGTAGCACAGAAAACAGGAACTTACACCAACCAAAACAAAGAAACCAAGAACAGATACTTGGAAGTTGGAGTAGTCCTAGAACATCAGGATGGAAACCTAAGCATGAAATTGAACTGCTATCCATTACCCAACGCAAAAGGTGAGATTTGGTTGAATTTCTTCCCCATCAATAAAGATGATCCAGACCCCCAAGATTCATAACGGGATTTATCCCAAGAAAAATGAAGCCCTCCAATTGGAGGGTTTTTTTTATTCATTCCTTATAGCTACACTTTTTGTCATGGTTTTTGGAACAAAAACACACGCCAAAAGCTCGGTAGTTTTCAAAAAGTCTACAAATCAAAGTCCGGGCGCTCAGCTGCAGCTCGTTTTGGAAGAGGAAAAAGTCTACAATTTTGACGGCCATTTGGATATCCTGTTCTCCAGGGAAAAAATTTGTAGACAAAATGCAGTCCTTACCTTGCCCTGTCTCGCAAAATAGCGCCAAACAGAAGATGTCTTGGCTTATATCTTTGCTCACATGACCGCATTAAGTTCCATGCATTTGTTCCCATAAGCTAAATAAAACTCATTCTACTTAGAGTGATTATTTTATTATGTACATTGTAAATATCAAATAATTATTCACTTAAATCTTTAAACATGAATTCGTTAAGAAACAAAGTTCAGTTAATTGGAAATGTAGGGAACGACCCTGAAACCGTAGAATTGGAAGGTGGGTCCAAACTGGTCAAATTCTCCATGGCCACAAACGAAACCTATAAGAACAACAAAGGGGAAAAGGTGACCGATACCGAATGGCACAACATAGTGTCCTGGGGAAGAACCGCAGAGTTCGTTGAGAACTATGTTACCAAGGGTAAGCACATTGCCATTGAAGGAAGATTGCAAACACGCTCATATCAGAACAAGGAGGAAGAAACCAGGTATGCTACTGAAGTGGTTGCCAAGGAAATATTGTTCCTCACCCCAAACCCCGAAAAGGATGTAAACGATATTGCAGTGGAATCCACAGAATTAAAAGCATAATCAGCTTATCTAAGGAGGGTTGCCTCGCCCTTCTTTAATCTCTTTGGGAGGTAGGGAATTATGGAATTCCCACAAAATTTTTAAGGTTTTCCTATAACGCTCTTTCGTTAAAATATTCCCATATTGCATCTCCTCTACTAAGCAACAGATTAGCTGTTGAAAAAACATTTATAGCTTACCAAAACAATCGGAAAATTTGGGCACTAGGCGTATTATTTTAGGTTTTATTAACTTAAAATTTTATCCAAATGAAAAAGCCTAGTTACATATTAATGGCAATGCTTGTATCCGTTCTGGCGTGTACTCCCGAATCTGAAAACGATGAATCACAAATTACATCAGAAACCTTCGAGCAATTCGAAGAAGTTGACGACCAATCCATTAAAAAAGGGGAAATCAAAGACTCCGACGTATAGGAACTTCTTTATTGGTTTGATGATTTTCATGGCCGCTTTCATGGTATATATCCATGATTGCGGCCTTTTTGATGACAGTGATGGTTTTGGTGGGTTCTCCACAATGCGGGTAGGGGTTTTTATGACCTCGATATATCTACTGGCCCTGTTCTTGGGTATTAGGGCATTTATCGAAAGCAGGGGCAAGATTTACAGGGTTGCCTACCTGGTACCAATAGTTATGTTGGCCTATCAGTTGTTTGTCCATATACTCAATGCTAGGGAAGAGACGGTCAATGAATTCAATACAAAAGTGGTCTTTCATACTCTAATAGTTCCAGCCTTGATTTTGGGAGCCTATTTTGTAGGTAAAAAAAATAGATGGAATGAAAGGTAATATTTTGGACGAAGCTGTAAATTTTGAACTTAACAAAGAGAACTATTCAGAAATAGAAAGGGAAAGAATTAGGTCTCAGATATTGAAAGAATGCTATAAAATACTTATCGAATCCAAGGCTATTTTTGTGGACAAAATTGATGAACTCAACAACCTAAATGATTCAGAGGAACAACCACCTTATATTTAATTTACTTGTTTTCAAATTCTTCTTTACTTAGCTTGACTCGCATCAAAAGTATAGCCGTTATAGCTTCCAACTTTCGTACCCTATCTTCCAAACTATATTTTCCCTTGCCATCACCTTCCTGAGCCAATACTTTTAATACATTCTTTTGTTCAAGTAAATAATCGAGAATTCTTGAACGTTCTATATTATCAAGTTCTTGGAACAAATCAACTCCATGTGAAGTTGAGCTGATTTTAGTAAGAATAAGATTTTTATTGTAAAGACTATTCAAATCATAATCGTTATCTAATAAGTAATTCAAATACCATTTAGGTAAAAATGTTTTCTTGCCACTCTCAAGTGATGATAATTCTTTTTGAGATGTCTTTAGAATAGAAGCAAACTCACCTTGTTTGAAACCAAGCGTTTCTCTTAAACTTACTAATTTTTCGAACCACTCCAATTAAGCATTACTTTTATGGTAAAAAATTTGAAAAATAACCAAAAAGGTATATTTTAGCATTATATTTATTTCATATTTAAATTATAAAATGATAGAATGGGTTTTTTGAGACCCAATATGTTCAAATAATCATTTTAATTACTCGTCAGAATAAAGGATGCCCCAAAGGTGTCCTTTTTTCTTTCATAAATTCTTGTATTTTGACAAAAGAAAAGTGAAACCTATAGCCATCTGGGTAAATAGGAATGCCATGATGATATTCGGGAGATCCCACTGGGATCTCCCTTATCAAATAATCATCACTAGATACTCGTCAAAATAACTAGAAATGAAGTGGCAAAATAATAAAATAAGATTAAACCAAGTGTAATCGAATTCTTCCAAATTCTTCTTTTCTAGTTCAGTGAAACCTCCTTGTGAAAGAAAGATTTTCGTCAATTCATTTGCCTCAATAAAAGAATCATAATCGTTAATGGTTATTTCTGCAACCTTGTCTACCGTCAGGGTCATTTTTTCAAACAGGAACTCTACTTCCTCAAAGGAATTGTTTTTGAAAAGTTTTTCATGAATATGCGTAGCTGAAAGCGTTTGGCCCATTTTCTCCACCGCATATTCCAATATCATATCTTTTGCTTCTCCCTCGGTCATAATAGAGTTGAAATGTATGCTATACAAATTTTTGTTGCGGTTTTATTAATATTTGAGCGCTTTGCCCATTTATTCCTTTCCCAAATTCTTTTTCAACTTCCTGAATAGATTTTATAACAAACGATTCAGCCATTAAAAAGTTGATGATGTAAGAAATAAATAAGTCAAATCTATCAATTCCTTTAGTCGGTTTTATGATTTCTTTTGTCTTGTCAGAATATTTACTATCAACGAAATATCCCAATTTCTCGATTTCTTCAATTAAATGGACCGGATTGAATAATGAAACAACAATTGTATTTAAAAAATAAATTTGCTTTAATAAATTACCGTCTATTGGATGCCAAAATAAAGGAACAGTGCCTGGTGTATTTTTATCAGTCATATCTGGATTGTATAGCAATTGTCCTATAATAATTCCATTATTCTTTGATTCTCTTTTAACTATTTTTTTTGCGGCCTCAACATATATATCCTTAAAGTTGTCGCTAACTCCATATTTGGTCAAATCTTTTTGAAAAATATTGTTAAATAAGCTTGTTTTTCGAGACTTTAGCGAGACAAATACAAGTCCATCACTAACTTGAATATATTTATTTTGATTTACTCTTGATGACTTAAGTAACCTTTCAATTTCTTTTGAATATGTTGGACTTTCAATATTCTCACTCCTATCATTTTCACCTTTTTTATTAAATAATAGGTTTGCTATTCCAAGAATCTGTCTTCCCTCTCTTGTTTTCTTTAATTCAGGATTTTCAAGAGGTTTCGTTTTTTTATCTACGTCATCTCTTTTGAAAAATGTAAGACTTAAGTCTAAAGTTTGAGAATCTACTTTCTTAGTTTTCAATTCACCAATTTTCTCAACTTTTAGTGTCTTTAGGTTAATAAAGCTAAAATCTCCATATCGTAACGTGTTTGTTATATCGTGAAATAAAGTGAAATGGCCTTCTATATGTTTAATGTTTTTTATGAATTCAAGCTCTCCTCTTTTGCCAATATAAGCACTGTTATTTATTATTCTCTGATGATTTAAATGTTTAGATAATAATTCCTCATCGAATTGATAGAAAAAATACGCAAAGGCATCTCCAAATGATTTGGACATATTCACAACAGAATCAATTCCTTTTTTGAAATTAGACAATAATCTCATTTTGGCTCGGAACCAATCATAATTGTAACTGCCCTTTTTCTTTATATAAAACTTTTCATCAGCAATTATGTTATTTCGAACAGATTGTAGTCTAAAAATTGTTGTAGCAAGTGTTTCTTGAAATTTCAACAATCTTTCGACAAAGTTGTTGTCTTGATATGAAAGAGCTTTTAAGTCCGACAAAAATTCCCAGCAAAATTCTAAGCTTTTTTCAGCAAGCTTGAATTCAGAACGAATAAGTTTTTTCGTAGTCTTTTCACCCATATTTGCCGCTAAGTGTCTCGGCTATGGTTTCGTTGAGGAAATTTCCCAAGTAAATTGTCCGTGCGGAAACCAGCCGTCTTGTTTGTCTTAAGTGTACAAATTAGTCAGAATCTAGCAATTAATTATGGTCATTGTTGTATATTGTATTAGTCTGTCTTTCAACGTCTTTCATTATTCTTTTGCTCCATTCATTTAAATCAGTTTCCATTTCATCTTTACCATTTGGGTAAAAAAGCCAAAATCTAATTTTCAATTCCTCAAAAGCTTCTAGGATATTTTCGTTTCTTACCTCGAAATCAAATCGAATAGCATTTATTGTTTCTTCAGGATATATTGTGGGTAGAGCATTATTTGCTATTTTGATTGTTCTACCATTTAACAATCTTGTATAATTATAATTTCTACCTACACCATCGGCTCTCCATTTTATATCAATATGCTTGTTGAAGTTGTCAAAATAAATATTCACTTTATAGTCCGTCTCATATTTTTCTCCAACATTGTAAACACCACTTTCACAAGTAAATGTTGTTTCTTCTTCTCCAATTTCTTTAACTCTAATTGAATATCCACTCAACTGTAATTCAGATTTAACTTTGCGACCATACAATTGCCTTATCTCATATTCTTCCATTGGTATCGATTCGAAATTATATCTTTTATAAAACCGATAATCGCGACTTAAATGAGGCGCGTTAATACTTGACGGAATTTGAACGACATAAATAGATTCATCTATCTTTCCATTATTTCTAATAGGATGGATTTTTAAACCATCTATATTTCTTTTAATTGTTGTACTAATTATCTGTTCCAGCCATTCTTTGGTAAAAACTTTTCCATCTACATATGTAAACTTATTTGCTTTATGATTCTTTTCAGAAATTCCATAAACTATGATTCCTCCATCTGAATTTGCAAATGCAGATACATCCTTTGAAACTTCTTTTTTCTTTGAATCAGATTTGGAAAGAGCCTCTCCAGATTTAAACTCGATATGAATCGATTCTTCGACTTCATTTTCAATAAATGAGTTTAATATAGTTATATCGTAATTTTCTAATCTATGTAACTCGGTCATAATTTTAGTACAAATCCCTATCGCTTACTCTTTTATAACATCAAGTTATTTAATAATTAGGATTATCCAATCTATATTTGAGGTAAAAGTTTCTAATTACCGCCAAGGGTTCATCTTATATTCCTTTGGATTTTGGATCATGTCCTTAATTCTGTCTTTTAGACTCTCTATTCCTATTGTATTAAGTTTTTCAATTTCAGTTAATTCATAAGTCACATCAAAACCAGGAGCAGGACTTGGAACAGGAATAGATAATTGGTAATTATTGTTTCTATTTTTAAATAAGGTATAAACCCATGGTTTTTGTTCAAGTATTTCCTTCTTCATAATACTATTGATATTTGTCAATTATTGGTATCTATAGAATATTTCATAATGCTTTTTGTAATTGCAAGGGATAAACCTTGAATGCCTTTATTGGAATTTAGATATGATGATTCCGCATTATTTGAGAAGAAACCAAGCTCTACGAGTACGCTTGGTACGAAGTCTATGGACTCCCTCAAAACTTGAAAATTCTTCATCAAAATACCTCTTGATCTATAGTTTAATTTTTCCTCTAAATTCTCTTCTAAAATCAAACCAAATTTTACAGCTTTTTTGAGATTGAATTTTGCCGATTCTCGAGTAGTATTTTGGATGTAAATTTCGGCCCCATTGGAAACCTTGTTAGGATTGTGGTTGCAGTGCAATGAAACGAATAAATTTGCATCTGAAATTTTGGCGTACAAAGGACGTCTTCCCAATGGTAAAAACACATCCTCTTCTCTGGTCAAAACTACTTTGATTTCTGGTGCGTACTTCTTCATGTAGTACCTGATAAATTTCGCCACATACAGGTTGATATTTTTTTCATATCGACCTTTTCCATCATGTGTACCTGGGTCATGACCTCCATGTCCGGCATCAACCACGACCGTAAATATTGGTTCCTTCTTTAGGTTATCTAATTGGGCATTGGAAACCTCTAAAGCCAAGATTAAAAAAGTAATGACCAATAATTTTTCTTTCATCGTTCGTTCATTGAAATTCACTCCCATTTTTGTTTCCGCTTTTCCAAAGCGTAAGCGGGGGAAAGGGGAAAGCGAGATGGAATCACGCAGAGCGTGATTCGGTTTGTTACATCTTTCCCCCGCAGTTTTGGCATAATCTTGTATTTAACAGTTTTATAGCCAAATAAAATTAATGTAACATGGATTTTATTCATGTAACATCCGTCAATTCAAAAGTGCCATTCATCAATTGGTAGCAATAAAGACAGGTAAATACACATAGTTTTATGTCACAAATTTTGTTACCTATGCCAACCTACAACTCCATTCGTGTAAATCCCACAGCAAAAGGGAGACTTAGCGGTATGGCAAAAAGAAGGGGTAAAAGCGAGACAGATTTTGCAAATAATATGATCGACTATATCTACGAAACAGGGGTGGATGTGTATTCAAAAACTATTCCATCGGTTCCTGATTTGGTGAAAAATCTGGACAACCGGATTGTTTCATTTCTAAAGAAAAGAGAGCAGGATTTCTTTGTTCCCATGAACAAATCCTTTCGTGAAATGATACGATTGCACCAACAGACTTTTCAAATGTTGGACGTGTTGCAACCTGGCACAATTGGACTTGATTCGAACACCAAACAGGAAATGGTCAAACCTGAAAAATCAACCTTTACGGTGCCTGTTTCCGTAAGTGAAAATACGGTCAATGTAGCTACCAAAAATGGGCTTGAAAAACAGAAGGAAAATAGCTTGGAAAATCAGTCTATTCCAGAGGAAGAAAAAAGCGAATTATTGGGCCAGATGGAACGCTTGAAAGTCGAACGCTCAACCTATGAAAAAGAACTCAAATTTCTATTGGAAAACATCAGGCCGAACAGGAGCATTTCAGGACCAAAATTTACCTGTGATTTGCCCCAAAAGGAAATTGACAGAATCAAACTTTTAATCGATGGTAATTAGGATACACAGCCCAAAACAATCCAAGGATAAGAACAGGGGTTCCGTTTCCAATTTGGTCGATTATCTCGAAAAGGAAAATGCGGGATTGAACCTGGAGGACCACGAAGATTTCTTCAACCACGACGGCGACCATAATTCTGCCATCGATGTTCAAAACTCCATCGATAGCAATAAAAATAAACTAAAACAGACCGACACAAAATTTTATATGATGACGGTCAATCCATCCAAATCGGAATTAGAACATTTACGTTCCAAGATGGAAGAAAGTACTGTTTCCGATGAACTTCTTTTCAAACTATATATAAAGGATTTGATGGATGAATATGCGAAGAATTTCAATCGAAAGTATGAGAATGGAAAACCTTTGGAGGGCAAGGACATTTTGTACTATGCCAAGATTGAACATGAACGCACCTATAAATTCGGGGAAAAGCGCTTTGAAAAACAGATAGCATATAACAGAAAGATTGATTTACGTATTGCCGAGAAAAGAAAAGAATTTGAATCGGCCACAAAGCCAAAAGACCGAATTAAGGCCGATGAACGAATCAAAGAACTGGAGAAGCAATATATAAAGAACAAAGAGGGTACGATTATTCGGGAAGGTGCTAAAAAGGATGGGAACAACCTACATGCACATATCATCATAAGCCGTTTGGACAAAACGCAGACCATGCAGCTCTCTCCCATGGCGAACCATAAGCAATCCAAGAATAAATTGAACGGTAAGGAAGTAGCAATCGGGTTCAATCGCGATGCCTTTGTTTCTTCAGGGGAAAAATTGTTCGATAAGAAATTTGAACATGACCGTAGTTATGAGCATAGCTACAATTACTATAAAGAAACCAAAATGATACGCGGGGTTGGAAACGTATTGCACCTCTCCAATCCAAAGGCCTTTGCAAAAATGGCCGTTAAGCGTGCCATGAATGAAATGATACAGGACAAGACCCTACAAAAACAGTTGGGCCATGTAATGAAAGACCCACGGAAGTTTCCGAGCAAAATGGCATCCAAGTTGGAAAAGAAAGCCATTGAGTCCGTTGTTAAGGCAATGGGGGCAGCTTCCTATACCAACCCTGTGACAGCAGGGGTACAAGTTGCAAAACAGGCTATTTCAATGGCCGCTGGAACCGTATCAAAAGGAATGGGCATATGACATAGAAAAAAGCTTTTATCAAATAATCATTTTAACTCGTCACTCTTACTATGGAAATCATTGAAGCGTTCTTGAACGCCTCCCAAATGGCCCAACTAATTATCGTTGGTGTCAATCTTACCGTTGGTCTCGCAATTGTCCTGACCTCTCGATTGGGAAATCCTGTTATTACGGGTATTTTCTCCATTGCCATCTATATCATCCTATTTTTTGGAATCGAGCAAATGGGGATGAAACTGCCGTTGACCTATTTTGTAGTCCTATATATTCTTCCTTCCGTTCTTTTTGGATTTGTTGGTATCGCTGTATTTGGAGGCACTTTGTCCTCAACAAAAGCACCTAAGAATGTATTTGATGTGACCATTCCTTATAATGGCGGTAAAAGGCTTACCGTAAACATTAAAAGAGGGGTAAGTGTCCAAGGTGCGGCCGGTAGCGGAAAAACAGCATCCGTTGCAGGTTGGATTTTGAAGAACATGGGGGAACGAAATATTCCTTCTTTGGTTTATGACTATAAAAATTTCGAGCTTGTAGAGGTGGTGCAATGGTTCTACCGTGAAAGCGAATTACCCATCCATGCATTTGCACCCCATGACCCTGATAGGAGCGTTTTTTTGAATCCCTTGGCCCCTAAGACTCTAAAGAACGACGAGGATGTTGCCCTAATGTGTAAGTGCATCGTCCAGAATATCATTGCCAAGGACAGCAAATCCAGTGACAACTTTTTTGTACAAGCTGCCGAGGGTGCAATTATCGGGGTTATCTATGTCCTCCGGGACAAGTACCCTCAATTCTGTTCCTTTCCTTATTTGGCATCCATTTTCCTGACCAAAGAGGCTGACGAACTTGTGGAATTCATAGAGCAAAGCCCAACGGCCAGTATTCATGCCAGGGCATTTCTGGACGGAAAGGAATCAGAAAAGCAAATGGCAGGGGTAAAAGCCACCCTCAGTAATGCATTTCGAGTTTTTGCCATACCCAATGTATTCTATTGTATGCAAAAAAATAGCATTGGCCTTAACATCAATAACAAAGACAACCTGGCCGTACTCTGTTTGGTCAATATTCCAAAATATGACGAAATCTATTCACCCATATTATCGGTGGTCACCCAGGCGGTACTTTCCTCGATGAGTGAAAGACACCAGGAACCATCCTATCTTTTGTTCGATGAAGCACCTACACTTCGTATCAATAGAATAGGCAAGGTTCCCGCTACCATGCGGAGTTTTAACATTGCCACTATATATATGCTCCAAGATAAGGTACAGGCCCAGGTTCAAATGGGTCTTGACAAAATGAAAGAAGTATTGGCCAATTTATCCACCCTCTTTTTCGGCAAGACCAATGACCCTGATACGGCCAAGTTTTTTGAGAGCTATTTCGAAACCATTAAGGTAAAATCAAAGAGTACCAGTAAAAAAGCCGGATGGGGAAGTGGGGACAAACGAGTTTCCGAATCCCAAAAGGATGAAAAGAAACACAAATCCTTTGAAATGTTCAAGCGTTCTGCAGGCGAGTTTTTTGTATTTAATGAGAAAGGCGAAAACTACGATGCGAAAATAAAACTACCGGAATCCAAACCTATGGAATATAGAGTGACCAATATCACTACAGAAAGGGAAATCAAGAGTGTCTTTGATATGATACTGGAACAGGCAAAGAATCTTTAAACCTTGATTAATCCAATGAACTTATAATCAAATAATCGTCAATATCAAATAATCATTAATCTAAATTTTCTACAACATGAAAAATGTGAAGGCCTTAGGGCCAAAAACTCGTCAATTGCTAGTGGGGACTTTCCTTTTAGGTACAACACCCATTTTCGCCATGGTAGACCTTGGCATTACACAAAAAGCACAGGAGCTTCTTGATGATATTCTGGAAGCAGCACCCATCATTTTAGGTTTGATATTCTTAGTGGCCGCACTGTTTAATATAGGTAAGATTACAGGAGGTGATAGGGATTACAAAGGCTTTTTTATCAGTATCGGGCTTTGGATTCTTGGGGTGGTCATGGTAGGGGCCATATTCAACTTTCTAATCAATTACCAGTTTTGATTTGGGCCGGTCCAATGAATCGTTGCGAACTGGACTGAAAGTAGAAAAGGGCCTCGAAAGGCAAGCTTTAATCCTGGGTTTTCGAATGAAATACCTAGGGGTCTTTGGGGTTCTTTTGCTACTATGCCTCTTGCCCCTTATGCAAGGGGTGAGCTTCAATACGGTGGTTTTTTCAATTGTTTCAGGCGGTGTCTTTTTCGTCGCCGTCAAAACTGCAGATGAAAAGAACCTACTTGAAAAAATCCATCCGGTAAATTTTCCCAAAATTCTTGTAAACGACCTCTATAAAAAGTTGAACCATGGAACAGATAAAACTGAGTGAGCATTATCCCCTCCTTGCGATAGAGGATAATACGGTGCTATCCAACAACGGGGATATCATCATGTGCTATGCTCTGGAACTTCCCGAAATATTTACACTCTCACCGGAGGATTACCATAGCATCCATGATTTTTGGTACCGGACCATAAAATATCTTCCCGCCCATTCTTTTGTCCATAAACAGGATATTTTTCAAAGACAGGACTATGTAGGTAACGAGCTTCCCAATGATACCTTTTTACAAAAATCCACTAAGAAGTATTTCCAAGAAAGGCCATTTGTTTCACATAGTTCTTATCTGTTCATTGGATATACGGGAAAGAACAGACTTAATAACGGTTCCGTTTCCAATCCATTCAAAAAGCTTCCCAACCGAAAAAAACTTATAGAGGAATTCGAAGGTGACAATGCCTTTGTATCCGAAGTTGCAAAAAGTATTGATTTTTTGAACAGTTCAAAATATATCAAAGCCCATCCCATACTCGAAGATGAAATTCACGCACTAATCCAGAACTATTACAATGGTTTTGACCCTGACAAATATGTGGATACCTCTTTGGTTGAACAGGTAAGTACAAAAGGACGTTCGTATGATGCCATCGGAATTGGAAATAGAAGAGTAGGGGTATTCACCCTGAACGATATAAAGCAATTTCCGGATGAAGTGGACATCCACAAACTCGACAATGATTACAGCAGCAAAAAATTCAAAATATTTAAAGGGGCCTCTGATGATTTTGGGTTTAAAATGCCCTTTGACCACATCTATAACCAGGTCATTTACATTGACGACCATTCAGCCCATAAAAAGGAACTTGAAATTCGTAGGGAACACCTTGTTGGAGCAAAAGGTTTCGGTACTGACAATCGAACAGCCGCGGAAGGTCTGACCACATACCTCGAAGAGCTTTCTAAGGATGAAAGCAAAAAGATTGTCCGTGGCCATTCCAATATCATTTTTTACGCCGATAACGATAAGGAATTTGAGGCCTGTACCAATACCATTTCCACCGTCTATCGCACCCTTGACTTTAAACCACATTACCCACACAAGAACGCTGTGCAGGAAGTGTATCTGAAATCAGTCTTCCCCTATATGTCCTCATTGGCCAATATCAATGTATTTCGTACCGAACTCGAAATTGCACTGACCCTCTTCTTAAATATCACCTCGTACAAATCGGATGACGATGGCATAGTGTTTTCCGATAGAATCTTCAACATTCCCATCAAAAGGGATGTAAGGGACGAGGCCAAAAAACGAATCAAGGCGTGGAACTTTTTCATTTTTGCCCCAACGGGAGAAGGTAAATCCGTACTTGCGCAACATATATTCCGGCAGTTCAACGAGCAAGGCAAAAAATTGGTCATATTCGATATTGGGGGCTCTTTCAAAAAACTGTCCTATCTGGTCCCGGAGGACAAGGTTATTTTCTTTTCCTATGAACATGGTAGGCCCTTAGGGTTAAATCCTTTTTATATCAAGGATATTACCGAACTCGATACTGATAAACGGAATTCCCTGGCTGATTTTGTATATAGTCTCTGGCACCCCGAAAAGACCCCGGAAAATGATGATAGGACGATACTCATCAAACTTCTGGATGCCTATTACCACAATGTGGAAAGCCAACACTCTTTTCCAAACTTCTTTAGTTTTTTAAAAATCAACCAAAACCACATACTATACCGGCTAGGTATAAACGAGCGATTCTTCGACCTTGAATCCTTCTTACTCATGACCGAAAAATATGTAAGTGGGGAGTACAGCTTTTTGTTCGATACCACCGAGGATTTCAGCCATAGGCTCCAGGACAAAGACTTGGTGATTTTCGAGTTTGAAAAAGCCAATGACAATGTGCTATTGTTATCTCTTTTGTTACAGTTTGGAAATGAGGCCGTTGATAAGATAATCCTGGAGGACCGGAGCATTGATGGGGTCGTGTTCTATGATGAATTGGCCAAGTTCATCAAGGATAAGAGCATTAGGAACCGTGTTACCCATTATTACCAGACCAATAGGAAACACTCTGCATCGGTGGGGACCGCGCTACAAACTCCGGAACAATTACCGGAAGGACCAGATACCAATGCAATGATAGAGAATTCCCAAGTCGTTTATATCCTTCATAATGAAAAGGGATACGAACCTATTGTAAGAAGGTTCAATCTTTCGGAACACCAACATAACATTCTTAAGTCGATCACACCAAATCTTAAGGCCAAAAACCCGTACACTGAATTTGCACTGATCATAGGGCGTGAGATTTGGATAATGCGTCTCGAACTGCCAAAAGAGAGTTTCTATGCCTATCAAACCGATGGTAAGGACTATGAGGCCATAATGAGACTTTATCAAGATAACAACGACATGCAACTATCAATTCAGAATTATATAAAACATAAATCAGGTTGAACCTTAAAATCAAAAGATCATGAACAAATTACCCGTCACTCTTACCCTAATCTTTTGCTTTCAATTCACAAGCGCACAATTGGTCGTTTCTGACCCCCAAGCCAATGCCGCCTTGATGAAACAGATTTCCCAGGGTGTGAAGACTGTGGAGCAGACAGCCAAAACGGTCAAACTGCTCAAACAGACCAAGGAAATGTACGATAATATCAACTCTGCGCTGCAGACCTTGGAATACATCTCTGATATGTCTGCCACAACGAAACAGATTTTACAAAACTCTGGAACTTCCTTAAAAGAAATCCAAGCAACGGATATGTTCTCCAATAAGGAAATGAGGGATATATCCAAACAATTTTCAGCCCATATGAACAGGGGAAATATCATTTTAAAAGTGGCCAATGACCTCATGAAAGGAGGAATCTTTAAAATGAACGATGCCGAAAGGCTAACCCTTTTAAAACAATCCAAACAAGAATTAAACGAAGCGTTAGTTGATACTCGAATTGCAAGGAAGAAGTATCTCCGTGTTGCCGAAAAACGAGCCTTTAACCAGTATTTCAAGCAATCCCTAAATCGCTGACCATGGATATTAACTATGAATCCGCATTATCGTTATACCAGGAGTTTTTTGAACAAGAGCTGCACCTAGAACAGTTGACGAATTCACTTAAGATCATTGCCATTGCTTTCTTTCTTCTAAATGTCTATACCAATATGTTTTCCAAACTCGGAAACCGATTAGGTAATGCACAACTTCCCTTTGACCAGAGCAAACTTTTTAGCTCGGTTTTTATGGTTCTGCTAATTATTTTCTATGACAAATTACTCGGTTTTCTTGATGGTATTCTTTTGGGATTGGACGGTACTTATAGCCATTTTTCTCCTACCGACTTTGCTATTGAGGAACCTGAGCTTAAAGTATCAGAAGATGAAGCGGATAGTGAAAGTATGATGAAGGAGTTTGCTGCCGACGCTATCCAAATCTTTGCAGACCCTACATATATCATTTTCAAACTCCTGGAAGGCATCGCTTGGGTAGTCGATGTGGCCATGTACGGTATATTTCTGCTAGAACGCTTTTTTATCATTGGACTGCTCAAGGTATTGGGTGCCTTTGCCATTGCTATTTCCGTATTCGAGAAATTCCGTGACCTATTCTACAAATGGATAAAACTCTATATCGCTGTCTATCTGCTCATATTTCCTTTTTTTCTCATTCTTGGATTTGCAGCTTTTGCCTTCGAGTTCTTCTCCGAACCCTTAAAACAGTTCCCCATAGGCACCACACCCATTAAAGTTGTGCTGCTAACAATCCTTATCTGGTTCAAGCTCAGACTCTTCAAAAAGTCCTATGACATTGTATATAAAGTATTCGCCTAAATCCAATTGAAATGAACATTGTAAAAACAGACATTTATAAGCAATTGAAGCAAAACAACCTGATTGTTTGGGCAGTTGTCATCTGTTCAGGTTGTATCTCACTTTTCGCAATTTGGAGTGTTGCCAAAGCCAATAAAAATGCCGATAGGTTCATTTATTCCATCTCCACTGATGAAAGATTACTTCCCCTGGAACAAATAGAAAAAAGAGAAGTCATCGCCATCTACAAGAAATCACATATCGAGCTTTTCCTAAAGAATTTTTATGAGTATGACCAATGGAATTATAAGAAACGCCTAGAAAAAGCTCTCTGGCTAATTAACTCTGAGGACGGGAAAAAACTCTATGACTACTACAAGCAGCAGGGCCATTATAACCGGATGGTTCAAACCACGTCGAGCCAGAGTATTGTCCAAATCAAGATACGGTTCGGTTCCAAGGACAACTTTAAGGTATCCGCTATTATCGAAATAAACAAAGTCAATCAAGATGAACCCAAAAGATACCAATTGACCACCAGGGGGAAACTTGAAAAAGTATCGGAAAACTACCCCTTGAACCCTTACGGTTTTTTGATAACCGATTATAAAGAAACAAATCTTAAACGCTTAGAAAATGAATAACCTAATAGAAAAATTCAAAACCCTTGAAATGCCCCATAAACTTCTCATTGTGGGCTTGATTATTACCATATGTATGCTTCCCCTTTTTATGGGTGGTGGCGATACCGATGAAGAACAGAACCTAGACTCCCTCGAAACCCCAGAAAATCGAAGGGATGTTGAAGATTATAATTCAAAGTTGGAGGCTTACGGGGATGATAGAGCTGAGGGCGAACAGGTATCATTGGAGTTTGACCTGGACAACTTTGGAGAAGAATCTGTAGATGAAGACACTGAGAAGGAAAAGATGGAGCGGGAAATCGACAGTCTAATGAACCAGAACAAACGCACCTATTACAGTCCCAGCCGTACCAATTCGAATTCAGGAAGTACCAGGCGGCCAACCGTTAATTCTACCCCAAGGAATTCTGCCAGGCCTACTAATGCCCAGAACAGAAAGGAGGTCGATTCCCAACTAAATGAATTCTTTTCCTCAACGCCCAGCACCAATGATGCTGGCCAATCACAGCAAACGCAAACCGATCCAATGATTTTTGCAGTAATACATGGGGACCATACCATAAGACAGGGTGAACGGGTCAAACTTCGGTTGACCAAACCTGCCACCATTGCCAATATGCAGTTTTCTGCCAATAGCTATGTCTATGCTTTTCCTCGGTTCCGGTCCAATAGGGTCATGCTCACCATAACCTCAATTAACCATGTTCCTGTAAGTATATCAGCTTATGATACTGAGGATAGCTCCTTAGGCTTATATGTCGAAGGTGCAAAATTGGTTGGAGAAATTGCTGATGAATCCTCCCAGGACGCAGTAGATGAAGTCAATGTCGGAAACGTCCCAATAGGCTCTACCATCAAAAACGTATTTCGAAGAAAACAGCAACAACCCAACGTTACTTTGCTCAATAACACCAAACTCATTTTAAAACCAAATTCCTGAATCATGAAGTATACAATCCTACTCAGCCTTTTGTCAATTAGTATAGTTTCCGCACAGAAGGAACCTATAATTTTGGAAGCTACAACGGACAAGAACGTGTTCCTGTTCTTTCCCTCGCCCATTATTAAGGCCCTTCCAGGAAACGATGATTTCCACTTTGCATATAACCAACAAAAGGCCGAAAGCTTTGGTGTGCTAAAGGCGGCATCCAACCGGGGCGAGAGCACCCTGCACGTTATAACTGAGGACCAGTCCGTCTATTCCTTTGTTGTCCGGTACAATGCACAGGCCCATATTTTTGAACACTTTTTTACCGGGGACGAAAAGGTGGGCAGTTCGAGCCCCGATCGAATCCCTAGGCCGAATAAAGACCAAAACGCTTCCAATGAGAGTACGGTGGCCAAAAAAATAATGGACTCAAATTATCTGGAAGGCAACCTAGGTCCGTCCCCTAGGGACATGCAGTTCTGCAAGGAGCTAGTTGCACGAAAGGATTTTTTCAAATCCCTTTTCAAAACAAACAACGATGTCGTTCTCAAGGTCACGGACATTGCCTATCGACGGGACAAGACCTTTATCTGCCTTTCGATGGTCAACAATTCCACGGTCGACTATGATGTGAATTTCATACAATTCAACAAAATATCAAAAAAAGCCAGTAAAAGATCGAACTATCAAGCCATCGAGATTCCACCGCTTATAGAGTCATCTTTCAACACCTTTGAAAGAATAGCTTCCGGGGAAAGTCAAAAAGCCGTCTATGTTTTTGAAAAATTGGCCTTGGACAGCAATAAGCTCATCAATATTGAACTAAACGAGCTCAGGGGGGAACGGAACATAGTACTTCCGGTGACCCATCGCCATATCAACAATCCGAATCTTTAATCTTAATACCCATGAAATGAAACAATGCCTTAAATTTTTTCTAATCGGTCTACTGTTATCTCCCTTCGGTGCAATGGCACAACGAAGTGATGTCTCGGTAGGGATTGCCCCTGTCCATGTCCTTGATGGATTTGGGGGAAATGCCCAATTGAACTTTCACCACAAGATGAACGATTTTATCCAGGCTTCTTTTCTTGTTGCCGCGGCCAAGGAAGTCGCTCCCAAGAGTGGTGTTGAGTATCCCAAGAACAACTATCTGTTCAACCTAGGATATTTCACAACGGCCTATTCCTCCCCGAACGGCGGACTTTCACTCTTTATCGGTGGTGGTGCCTCAGTGGGACAGGAATCAATCAACAATGGTAGTCCTGAACTTGAAGATGGCTCTTTGCTTTTGCTCAAGGGTGGTTTTGTCTATGGCGGCTTTCTGTCCCTGGACCTGGACTATTTCTTGAACGATTCCCTCTCCATGTCCTTTCCCATAAACGGGTACTACCATGCTGGCAGTGAGATTGACCCTGCCATGTTCGCAGTGGGAATCGGACTTCGCTATTACCTAAACTAATGTTTAATCCTTAATTCAAATAATCATGAAAACACTTAAATGTTTATTTTACCCGTCAATTTTACTGCTGCTCTTCAACTCCTGTAGCAAGGACAATGGGGACAGCGTACAATCGGAATTTCCCTTTACCTTCACGGAGACCCATGCCGAGGAAGTCTTTATCAACACCCCTTTGGAAACCTTTTTTAAGATTACTTCGGAAAGGGAGGTGGCCTCAAATGTATATACCTTGAGATATGAGGTCATAACCGGGGACGGATTTTTCTCCGATGCATCCGGCAATGTACTTGCCACAAAGACGGAAATAGAGCTCTCCTCGACATCACCTTCGTTTTTCTTTACGGCAACGAGCATCGGTGAAAAAAGGGCCAGAGTATCCGTTACCAATAGCTCGGGTGTCGAGCAAAGCTTGGAGGTTGTCTACAATGTTCTCCATAATCCTTTTTCACTGACCTTTTCCGCTCCTTTCACTGAAACCAGGGTAAAATCTAAGATTCCATTGACCTTGAACGTATTCAACGAGGGAGAGGATAAGGAAATCGCCTATGAAAGTGCCTTTTTTATTACAAAGGGCTCCGGCTCACTAAAAATTAGGGGCTCCGACCAAAATATACCCACGGACCAATTCCAACCTATAACCGGAACAAAGAACATGGAATTGTTGTTCAATGATGTGGGAGAAGCAAGCATCCAAGTTACGATCAGAGACAGTAACGGGCAAATAAAATCCACGACACTTGATTTCACTGTCAATGAGATAGATGTTTCCTATAGCGCAACCATACAGTTCAACGAATCCTTTCTTGGAAACGAAAATCTAATTTTATTTTCATTGTCGGAGAATGAAGGCATCGGTGGGTCCTATGATATCAAATACCTTGTCAATGAGGGCAACGTAAAAATTTTTAGCGATGAACAGCAGATCAATCCGGGAGTTTTCGTTGATGTTCCAATCGGTGCATTTTCCTGGCGAGCGATAGCCCAGGAGAGTGGACCCGTTGACCTTTCACTGGTCCTAAGAACTGAAAGTGGCGTGGAGTTGACCGATCGGATTGAGTTCTTTGCAAATGAAAATACCCTTGATTTGGAAACCTCACCACAAGACGAGACCATATTTCCAGATGAATCCACATCCATATCCTTCTCCTTTGTTTCTTCACAAGAGACCGAAGGAAGCTATCAAATGTCCTATACGGTAAATACCGGCAACGTTTCACTATCGTATGAAAACGCTCCAATTATAGAGAACAACTGGTTTAATCTCCCTTTTCAAAATGGTTCAATAGATGTTCTTGCCTTGGACAGTGGTCCGGTCAACATCACGATTTTATTAAGGGACCAGTTTGGAACTGAAATAAACAATGACGTATCCTTTGAAATAAAAAACCCCGATTTTTCATTCATCATTTTGTATGAGGAAGAAGCTGACCATTGCAATGATGCCGATTGTCCCCCCATTCCGATTGCCTTGAGCATTTCCCCCTTCAGTGATTCCCAATCATTCCAGTTAGAAATCAAAAACATTGCCGGAGATTACTACCTAACGGATTCAGAACCCTTGGATATGCCGCAAATCTTATGGTTTTATAATGCACCTCAGAACAAGGCACAACTTAATATTCTTCCCTTTTTGGAGAAAATGAATCTTGGGCCTGGGAACATCCAATTGCTTTGGGTACCGTCAATGAACCAGAATGACGACTTTATCGCTGTTAAATTTACGGTCACCAATAATTATGGGGTTGAGAAAACCATCGATATCCAAATCGATTTTTAGACCTTTTTGATATTTACCAGCACTTTTAAAAAAGAAATCCAAGGGGCGAAAAGAACCCTTGGATTTTCCCTTATATTTGAAACTGCCCAATACATCTTACTAACTTAAATTCTTACAAAATGAAAATAACTGTTATGCTTTTGGCAATTCTGCTTATATCTTGCGCCAATCAAAAAGAACAATACTTGGAGGGCGAGTTTTCAAACGTCGAAAATGGTTATCCAATATTTAAATTTGTTAAAGACGGTAATAAACGTTTTTATATGGCCAAGATAAGCAATGATTCGATTTGGTCACCAGCGGACACACTTGTACAAGTTTCTAAAGAAGAAATCAACAAAATGTTCGATGAATCCTTAAAGGCTGAAATACAAGAAGCCTGGTCATTCGAAAAAAACGCACCTAAGTCAAGCCTTACGAGGGTTAATTTGAAAACTTACTTCTTTAAATTCAATAAGTATGAAAAATCAAAGATTAGAGAAACAGGATACTACATGATTTCTTCTACGGGACCGTTTCATAAAAAACAAGTTCTTTACAAAGTTTCCGATTAGGATTAGTTATAATCCAAAGGAGCGACAACTCGTTTGCACAAGCCCCTATCATAATAATAACGATAGCCATCGTGTTCGATATTCTGAAATTTCTGCTTGGCCTTTCTGAAAATTTCCTTGGCCGCCCTTTTGGTCCGGTATAGTTCCTTGGTCCGTCCAAAGTGTTTTTGATGGAACCTTCCTCCGTCATAAATTAACCAGGAACCCCCTGTATTGGATACTTTAAGATAACCGATACCATCATCGATAACCTCTCTCAACCATTCTTCAAACACCGATTCAGGCAATGGATATGTTTCTGAATAATAGGACATATTCCAAAATTATGGAATGTGTCCATTTAATAAAACCTTTTTTGATAGTTTTTGTCCGAGACTTAAGGAATATGGACGGGAAAACAAATTGTACCTATCCATAAAACGCTACGGCCACTTTTATTGGTTCGATAGGGGAAGATGGAAAAGGCGTCCAATGGAGTTCAAATTTGAATAGGAAAAATCCACAATAGCGATTACAGAGAACCCATATTATCACTTCTCCTCTTAGTATTTCTTATGGTGCTATAATCGTAACGATCAAAGACTTTTGATCAAATAGGTGAACGTACTAGAACTCCGTAGCGAATTTGAGCGTGTTTTCCCTGAATATCAAGGTAACCGAGGGTGCAAGAAATTGCGATACTTTGAAACATCTTTCCATCAATCGCTTTTGTCCACAATACCATGTACACCTCAATTTCCCTTTAATGTAGGAGCAGTCTATTCTGAGACGGTTTCGTTCATCCAAGATCTCACTGCTTATCAAAATTATCTGGGTAATCACATAATAGCCCAAGTAATGTCTTTTGAGAAGGTAGGTACCACGGCTGATCCTTGTACCGGAGTTTCCATATTTTACCGAATCCAACTTTTTTGGCAGACCATGGGCCAATTCAATTAGAAACATATAATCCAAATCTGCTTTTCCAACCATTTTTCATTGTGTTTATGGTTTGGACAAAACAGTGTCTGGTTTAGTTGATACTGCAATGTAAGAAAATAGCACAAAATTTTGGTAGATAAATTATACAAAGGCGACCTTACCTTGCCCTGTCTCACAAAATACTGCCAAACGGAAGATGTCCTGGCTAATATCTTTGCTCACATGACCGCATTAAGTCCCATGCATTTGTTCCGATAAGCTAAATGAAACTCTTAAGCGGAATCTAGGATTGTACGGGGCGGCCACAACGGTGAAACCCTGTCACGGTTTTTGGTACAAAAAACCCCGCCAGGGATTTTCCTTGCCCTGGCAAGGAGCCTACCACAATCCCATCTACATAAAATATTTTGGTTTTCCCCTCCCGTGCCTCGATATTTCCCATCGACGGTAAATATAGTCCCGTCCCCATTTTCCCCTGCAATGGTTTTCCCGGCAATAGGGGATCCCCAAAGAGTGGACCTCCCGATTGCCGGATCGGGTCGCATACTCCCAAAACCCTTTTTGGGAAAGGGACGGGCCAGGGACAAAAGCATCGACGGGGCGACCAATCTCGACATCTGGGAAAACACAAACACTCTAAGGCTCCCAATTTATAGTTGATGATGCTTTACAAGATTTAATAAAAGTTTCCCAAAATGGGAAATTTTAACAATTATTTCTTTTCCCAAAATGGGAAATTTACTATATTTGATAATGAGAATTTATTCTAAGGGTACGTTAAGGGATTTCTGGGAAAAACACCCCGATGCTGAACAACCATTGAAAGCATGGCATCAAACTTTTCAGAAAACCGAATTTAGCAACCCCAATGAAGTTAAGGCCCTTTTTGGTTCTGCAGATATTGTAAATGATGGAAAAATCATTTTTAACATTTGTGGAAACCATTATAGATTAATCGTGAAGTTCAACTATGAAAAGCACTTGATTTTTGTCCTCTTTGTCGGTACTCATGAGGAATATGATAAAATAGACGTAAAAAAACTTTGACAGCTACAGAAATGGATGTTTTAATTATAAAGAACGAAAAACAATACCAAGCATATCTCAAGCGGATGAATGAAATATTCAATGCCAAAGAAGGTACGCCCGAATCCGATGAATTGGATATGTTGGCCCTGGTTCTGGAGAAATATGAGGAAGAACATTATCCTATTGATGCCCCGGACCCCATTGAGGCCATCAAGTTCATGATGGAGCAAACCGGTATGGATGACAAAAAGCTTGGGGCTATCCTGAACAGTCGTAGCCGAGCTTCTGAAATACTTAACCGGAAAAGAAAACTAAGTATTGCCCATATCCGCAAAATCAATGAGCACCTTAAAATTCCTGCTGATGTATTGATAAAGGATTATGCCTTGGCTCAAGGATGACCCGACGAAATAATAAGGTCCAAATTGTAGATAATAAACAAACCAGACATGGACAAGGACCACATACCCAATGATGATATAGTCGAAGCTATCGAAGAGGCCCAATATGGGAATCTTGAAACTATGGGCAACCTCGATTTGTGGTTGGACGAAATTTAACGGACCGGACAAGATTGAATTAACAAAACATATCAAGAACATCTACAAATTTTTGGCCATCTCTGGGATTTCAACCTCTAGGGAAAAGATTTTTGAATTGAAACGTTTTAATGCAGACAAGCAAAACGAGTTAAAACGCCTAAAAACCAACATCAGCAAATTCCTTGAAATCCAAAATGAATTGGATAATGCTAGAGAAAATCTGAAAGAAGTGGTATACTGACCTACTGATTCTTGCGAACTATCAATAGAACAGTTCCGATCCCAATTTCATGAAGCGTCTCGAGCAAATAAGGAATTGACCTTTTCGAATCTTCCCCTTTTTTTTAAAATTGTATTCATTTATAACGGTTCGGCTATGATTTCGATATGGGAAATCCGTTAGGATTTTTCAACAAAGAAATCGTGCCATTTTAAAGTTAGGGGTTTTGTTCCGGGTTTAAGGGGAAAGTTGAATTATAGCTATTGTTACCATACGTTTTTTAGTCGGTCCGTACAGAGTTTGAGTTTAAGTCGAACCAGTTCTTTGATATTAGTAAACCTTTCTTGTTAAACTTGGCTGTCATTAACGGTGCACCCATGTTATAGTAAATCACAGATTTCACATGGCCATTTTCATACCACTCCGTCCACACTCCATTTTCAAATCCACCTTCCTTCTGCCCAGAGGTTTTCGGTTTTCCATTTTTATAGAATTCCAATACTTGTTCATTGAAAGGAATCGGTTCAATCGTTTCCTCAGTACGCTTAAATTCCAGTTTCTTTTTGAAAAGAACTAAATCACCTATTTCTTCCAAAGAAAATTGATTCTGTGAATACTCAAGTACTCGATATTTCCGTGTTCCTATTATTAATATCGAATCAGAAATTGAATAGTTTGCCTTGAATTGTCCAAACCCTTCTTTAATATCCAATATTCCGTCCCGTTGAAATAAGTAAGTGCTTTTGGAAACATGATTTGATTGCTCTTGACTTTTAGGTCTTAATAAAAGTTCTGGGTCTTGTTTGGGTTTTTCGTGCTCCCATGTCCCAAGAATTTGATTTTCAAACGAATCTTGTCCATTCAAAATGATTGGTACAATGAACAGAATCAAAAAAAGTGTATGACTAACTAAATTTTTCAAAATGTATGGTAATGGTCTCGGCTATTAGTAGTTGCGTGGATTAGTACTTAACTTTGAAATCCTGCCTGCCGGCAAGGCAGGTACACCCCAAACTGAAAATCTTCGAGGATTTTCAGAAGCGATGGACGGAGCTGTCGAAAGCTAGGCGAGAACAAGCAATTACTTATAGCCATTATTAGCAAAAGTTAATTTAACAAAGCTATTACCCCCAATGAAATATATATCAAAGACATTAATATTGGTATAGATATGAAAATGCCTCTAATGTTATAATACTTTTTACCAGATTTTAATTTTTCATCCCATTCATATGAAAATGGTCTTATTGGAAGATAGGACTCTATTTCTTCCAATGTTTCATGTTTCGCTGTTGAAAGCCTATTATGAGATAAAGATGTCGCTAGCCATACCAAGCAAAATAATATTGCGACCAAAGACATAATGATTATTCCAAAATTCCCTATTTGGATTTCATCTTTTATGACAAATAGAAATCCAGAAAGAAAAATTAGCTGAATCGAAATGAAAAATTTAACAATATTAATATGCCTATTATGATGACCTTCTAGTTTTTGTGCATATAATTTGTACTGTTCCAAAAGTATTACATCGTAATCATTGTTAGAATCTTCTCTTTTGAGATTCGAGAGAAGTTTCCTTTTTTTTGATTTAGCCATTCTAATTAATTTTGCACATTAGACTAATTTTTGCTAACGGTCTAGTGTATGAGTAGTAGCGGATTTCTACTCACAAACCTTTCATTTTTGCCTTAACCTTTGTTTTATGTTTATTCTTTCGTTTTATCACTTAAACCGCTATTACTTATACCTTGTTGTGCTTTCGTGCTTTATTCCAATTCTTCTCCATTTAGAAGTCGTTCAATGTTCTTTTTGGTGTCCTCATTTGGCTCAATCTTTTTCAGAGCCTTTACCTTTTTAGTAATTTCATTTGACCAGTTTTCCGATTTCCATTTATCCAAAACTCGGATTGCCATATTTCTGTTTCTAGTAACTGGACTATCTAAACCTACTAAAATTAGTTTTTCTCCTTTTTTAGGATAATTTTCTAAAAATGTAATCACACTGTCTAAAGAAGAATGTTTTTGAAAGTCATCTCCAATTCCCATAGAATCTTTTGGTCCAGAACCTAAAAATTCTAATGGCAGATTCTTAATTGCAAAATCTATGACTTTATCAACATTGTTTTCTTTTGCATTTGCTGTAACATCATACCAAGCTGAACTGTCCAATGGGTTTTGCTGTAATTTTTTCCAAACCGTATCCCAAATATCAATTCCAAGCTTTTGAGCAGCTTGTTTACCATTCCAATATTCAATATTGTCGGAACTCTTTAAGGCAATTTTGACTTCTTCTGTCCAATCTTTAGATTTTAATAACTCATTTATGTCAATAAGGCAATTGGATAAATCGTTTTGATTCCAACTGTTTAGCGTTTCGTTATCTTCTGGTGACTCTTCCAGATAATCCTTAATTCTATGAAGTGTCATATAATTTGAGATATTGAGATTTCGTGTTTTTGAATGTCTAATAAAGTTTTCAATTGTTTCGCTAGATTCGTTATAACCCGACATTCCAACAGCTGGAGCTTCATCCATTAATGCAATAATTATATCACTAGCAGAAGCGTAAAGTTCATCCAAAATTTTCTCTGTTTTTAGCTTTTCGTTTAGCATACCGTTTTGAGCACAGGTTAATGCTAAATATTCATACATAATGTTATTTTTATAACCATCAAATACAAGCCAATCTTTAATTTCACTATTCAATTCCATTTCAGCTAACCTGTCCACAAGCTGAATTTTCCCCCATCCGTCAACTTGTTTAGCAAGTTCCCATAAGTCTTTAACTAGATTATCAGATAGATTTGATAGTGCTACAGTTGAAAAAACGGTAAACTCGTCATGAAGACCTAATATTTTAATGTCGTCTATTGGTTTCTTGTTTTGACATAATCCAAGAATGGCAATTCCAAATTTTACAGAATTACGATTATTTGTTTTGGTAGCCAGTTTATTAGCAAAACCGAATAAATACGGTTCTATTGGCAATGAACTTTGTCCTAAACTTTGCAAGAACTCGTCAATTATTCCGATTACACTTTCATTCTCTGTAATTTCTCTGTAAAAGTCCGATTTGCTTTGGGCATCTCCATTTTTAGCAACTTTTTTGATTAAACTTACAAGTTGTTTTATTCTAGATTTAGATTCCTCCGATTCATCAGCTCCAAACATTGCATCCATTAAGCCTGGTGCAAATTTTATTTCATCATCAGCCTTTTTCTCGTCTGGTAATTTTTCAGCCGATTCATTCAATGAACCATCTTCGTTTAGATTCGCTTTTAAGTGTCGAAGTATTGAATCGTTCGTTTCCCATTCAAGGATTTCTTTCGATTCTTCATTAATCAATATTTTTTTAATCCAATCTATCATTCTGAATGTTTCTCTTGCATGAAGCACAACGGTCTCGTATAACTGTCAGTTACGGGTTAATATGCGTTAATTTTCGGTTAAGCACAGACGTTAGCAATTCCGAGTGGATTCTAGCCTGTGCTGAGCGCAGTCGAAGCATAGTCGAATCCGCCGTAATTGCGGTTATACATTGTTGGCATTAGTTTTTTAATTTTCATTTCCGAATATTGAGTTGTATCCACCACCTTTATAATTCCGAATGTAAGGCTCAATCGAATTCACGTATTGTTTTTCGGATTCGGTCAATTTTTTTGATTTAAGTCTGTCCAATTCCGCTATTGCTTTTTGTTTTTCTCCAATAACAGTTTGCAAAGTCAAATAACCAATATATTCCATTAAATTTTCTTCGTTTTCATATCGGATTTTTGGACTTTGCTCAAATGCTGTTTTATATAAGTCCATTGCCTGATTTAGTTTGTCCATTTTTTCCAGCGTCATTCCTTTCAAAGTCAAAATAGAGTTAGTTTTTTGGATTTCTGTTGGTACAGATTCTAAAATTCCTAAAGCCAATTCAGGCTGTTGATTCCACCAATATGTTTTTACCAGACTTTCATAAGTCGGAATATCAGTTGGGTCAATTTCAAGAGCTTTCTTAAAGTAAAAAATTGCGCTGTCCGTTTTATTCTGCATTTGAAATTCAATTCCCTTTTCTTGGTATTCAATAACCAACGGATTCGTTTCTTTTTTCTCGTTTTTGCAAGAAATAAGAATGGTCAAAATCGATATGTAGATTACTTTTTTCAAATTAACGGTCTCGGCTATGATTTCGTTGTGGAATCATCCCCAGGATTATTCCGCTTAGAAATCAGCCGTTGATTTATACTTTTATTTTGGTGAGGCACAAAACCACAATGAATTATAGCCATTGTTGGCAACAGTTATTTCTGTTGTTTCCAATAATTCGTAGTCTTTTGCTAATCTAGACTCAATTTTTATTTTTTTCCGTTTAATCGGTTTTATCTTCATCATCAGTCCACCATTTTTATAGATTGAAATAATTGATGTTTTTTTATCAAATTCCCATCTGTATTTTTTGAAATCAAATCCAGTAGCAGAATTGTTTACTCTAAAACGGTAATTCATTCTGCGTCCACGTTTAAAGTCCAATTCCACAAAGTATCCGTGTCCAAAATACTTTAATTCATACTCTTTGTATTTTATGTATTTTTCCTCTAGCGCTTTGTTCGAGTATTTAATGAATTTCAAAGTGTCACTTCTTACAAAAGCATCATTTTTATTATCTACAAACCAATCTGTTTTTACAAAGTCGGATTTTGAAAACTCCTGTCCATTAACTGATATGGAAAAAACAAATGCGATTATGTAGGTTAACTGTTTCAATCTAATTGTTGCCAACGGTCTCGGCTATGATTTCGTTGCGGACATTTCCGAAGGAAATTGTCCGTATGAAATCCAGCCGTGTTAAAGGTTTATAGGTTTAAAGTTAGCAAGAAAGCCGCAATGAATTATAGCCCGTGTTGTAGCACGTTTTACTTTTCAATCTTTATTTCCATGACTTGCTTGGCCGTTGGTCCAGTCAGGTCCCACGGTCGCTTGTACTTTTGAAGAACGTATGATAACTCCACCTTTTTTCCGACCTCGTAAAGAGTATCAATTCCCTCTCTAGTCCAGCTGGATTTTTCTCCATCAGATTCTATTTCAAACTCAGGCCAGTCATTGTGTCCAGACATATAAACTTTTGAGATTCGTCCTGCTACGGTTTCTTTTTTAATAAGTCCGTCCTCAATAGCTTTAAACCATTCCTTTGTTCCGATTAGAAGTCCATTTTCGGTTTTATATCCATTGTCCGATTTAGAATCCGAAGAGACCTTTTGAAGTTTTTGAATAGCCTCTTTGTCATCTTGAAACTTATATGCAGTTTTAAATTCCAATTTTTTTAAATGTGCTACAACGGCCCCAGCTATGATTTCGTTGCGGTCTGGCGGCTTGGTGAGCGACGGCGTTGGCCGGTGCGATTTTCAAGCGAGCCAAGAAGTAAGTGGAATCATTCAGGTTTGGTTTTATGTTTTATTGAAGGTTAGAAAATTTCCTTGTTGTAATCCCTTAGCAATGAATTATAGCTAATGTTAACAATAGTTATTTAACAACAAGTGAATCAAGTATGGTGTCGAAGGAGCGTTTATTATCATATGCAAAAACATCTAAATCTTTCCCTATTATTTTTCCATTGTTGTCTGTCAAGATGGTCAAAGGTATCTGATACATATAGTATTTATCTGCCACCATTTTATTTGAGTCGCTCAAATTAACCCAGGTCATACTATCTTTTTCAACTGCTTTTTTCCAGGCTTTCAAATCTTCATCTATTGAAATACTTATTATCTCTACCCCCTTGCTTTTATACCGTTTGTAAAGCTTAACAAACTCAGGATTTTGACTTCTACAAGGCATACACCATGGTGCCCAAAAATCTATCAAGGTAAAATCTGAAAGATTTTGGTCTATATCGAATATTTCTCCATCGATATTTTTAAGTTTGAATGAAGGTGCCTTATTGCCAATGTCTAGATATTTTCTTTGTTTTAATAGGAGGTTAAGGTTGTCCATAACTTCTTTCTTCTGATATAATGTATCAAGTATGGATATTAGAAATTCGGTCTTTTCTCTATCTAAAAAGTGCTTGTATTTTCCAGCGAAGAAACTTAACTGTTTACCAGATATTTCAAGTTTTGGGTTTTCCATGAGGAAATTTTCTAAAATATCATAAAGAGCCTCTCCTTTCAACGAATCGTTTTTTTCTTGAAAGAAATTTGTGTCCAAGTCACCACGATATCTGTCAAGACGCTTTTGTGTATTTGAACCTATTATGTGCTCAACTCTTAAATCTTCACGTATTTGACCTTTCTTGGAAGTTTTAGTGTAATTTAATTCTAGAACAATTTCACTGTTTTCTAACATAAACACGCTGCCTACAATCCATGGCGTGTTACTACTTTTATTAATCTTAATTAATGCCTCGGTAGGAACACCTACGCTTCCTTTAAACTTGAAAGAATTGTTTGATATTCTTGAGCTATCAATTTTGCCCTCATATTGCAGGTAAATTAGGTTTCCGTTTTGATTGTTTACTTTTCCGATGATTGCAAAACTTGAACCTTTTTCTTTACAACTGCTTATTGTAATTATAAGAATGCAAACAGAGGAAATGAAGAATATTGCCTTTTTGCTCATAATTATTGCTAACGGTCTCGTATAACCGTCAGTTACGGGTTTATATGCGTTAGTTTTCGGTTTTGCACAAGCCTTAGCAATTCCGAGTGGATTCGGACGTAGTCGAATCCGCCGTAATTGCGGTCATACATTGTTGTACCACGTTTTTTATTCATTATAAATAGCTAATCTTATTTTCCTGTAATCACTCGAATTACTGCCTAACATAAATAGATATGCTTTATTCCCTTTTTTATTTAGCCATTTAGTTCCGTCTCTAAAATTTGATTTCGCAGTATCTGAAGCAATTTCTACAAAACTTGGTTTTCCAAGCTTGGAAGTCAGTTGTTTTCTTAGCCCATCGTATTTTTTACTGAACTTCTTAGTGTCAGATTTATTTGTTTTTCTCAATTCAGTCCACTCGTACATAACAACTCTAACAATACTATCCGAAGCAGTATAAAAATATTCTGTTTCCAATTCAAATTTTCCGTTTTCTATTCTGTTGTATGTTTTTGGCGTTTCAAGTTTATATTTTTTTTCGTTTGGATAAATACTTTCTCCAATGCTTATTTTATGTTTTGGGGTTTTGTCAATCGAACCGAGTTCAATTTCAATTTTATCAGCCTTAGGAACAGTCAATTTGTTAAAATCCGCAAATCTTTCTGCTTGGAATATTTCTCTATTCGTAGCGCAAGAAATTAGAATCAAACTAATAATTATCGGTATGTAAAATGTTTTTTTCAAATGTGGTACAACGGTCTCGTATAACCGTCAGTTACGGGTTTATATGTTTTACTTTTCGGTTTAGCAAAGGCTTTAGCAATTCCGACCGCGCCCGAACGTGCCGTTCGGTATGGGCAGAGTGGATTCGCTTGAGCCTGCCCTGAGTATCTCGACAAGCTTGATACAGGCTATGTCGAAAGGTAGTCGAATCCGCCGTAATATAGGTTATACTTTGTTGTACAACGTTTTTTATTCTAAATACGTTTCTATTTTTCATAAAGTTCGCTTTTCAAAGTAGAGTAGGGTAAGAATACCCTACTCGAAATCACTTATAAAGGAGCAAAACAAAGCAATTGCTGTGTTCCCGCGTACCATCCTGGGCTGCAATGACCAGATTCACCATTTATGATACAGTCGGCTCCAGAGCTTTTTCCTTCACAACCGGTGTTGGAGCATTGATTGTTGCCACCGCCACCGCCATCGGTACCTGATGTTTCAGGGGCATCCCATTCATCGACACCACCGAAAACCTGCTTTTGTTTTGGATTTGATAGAAAATAGATATGCGGTTACTTCAACTTAAATCTCTTTTCTAATAGTTGAATGAATGCTTTGAATCCATTTATTCTACAGCGCAATTTTTTTCCAACCAATCAGATAACTGTTCTGGGCTTAGATTTTCGGCAATGATAGTCCCCTTGGCATCAATTAAATAATTTTTTGGAATTGCAAGAACATTGTAATCCCAAGCGACCTTACTTTCATGCCCATTTTTGGCAATGAGATTGATCCATGGAAGACTATCTTTTTCTAAAGCCTGTATCCATTTTTCCTTGGAGTCATCGATGGAAATTCCGATAATTTCAAATCGCTCACTTTTGTATTGTTGATAGGTTTTTTTTAGCTGTGGAAATTCTTCCCTGCAAGGTTTGCACCAAGATGCCCAGAAATCCAGTAAAAAATACTTACCTCTAAAACTATTACTTGATACCGCCATGTTGTGCTCGTTGAATAGTTCAAAGTCGATGATTTTATTGCCAATTTCAATCTTTTCTTGTTCGAAAATATTCAGTCTTATTCTCTTATTGAGAACTGTATCTTGGCTATCCCATTCAATTAAATCATACAATTTCTTGAGTTCATTTTTCTTGAACTTAGTATTTAAAGAGGCATCAAATAACAATGCGGAACTAAGAACGCTATTGGGGTAGTTTGATAATACAGAATATAAATTATCTAAGAGAAGCGCTTCCTTATTATCGATTCTACGTTCTTTTAGGGTTTGGTGCACCATGTAAAGTGAATCTGACTTAGAACCTGTTACCTCTTCAATGCTTATCCAATCGATGGAAGTTCCATTTCCTAAAATTCTTTTTTCCATGGAAAGTTTAACGGCTATTTTAGAATTTTCCAAATATAAATTTCGATTGTCAGCGCTAGTTGGTGCTGATGTGAAAAATATGGTAGAAACAGGTTGTTGTAATTTTCCCTGAAAGGTAAAGACACCATTTGCTACAAAACAGCTATCTATTTGGCCTTTACCTAGGTCTAGGTACAAGTAGTCGTTGGTATAGCCACTAATTTTACCGGATAGTATAAATCCCTTTGATTCTTTTTTACACGAATGAAAAAGAATGATACCAAGAATTGATAATAGAAAATACTTGTTCAATTTTTTGCTTTTAGGTTAAGCCAAACCTCATAAAGGTTTGGCTTAACAGTTAAAGTGACTCAAAGGCACCTTCTGATCCTGTCTCCGCAGTGCACCTCGCTGATACCACAGAGCTGCGATCCGCACTGAGAATGTCCACTACAAGGATCACAATATCCTTTTTTTGGTCCGCCGCCGCTATCATCTATAGGTGCATGGGTAAGGTCATCCCCTCCATTTCCGCCAAAAATATGTTTTTGCTGGTCACGGTCTAAAATGGCCACACCATCTAAAAAAGGCAATTTTTTCATTAGACAAAAATTTAAAATTAACTTTGCCTTGGACAATTAAGGACACCCAAGGTTTGTGTCCATTCTTCACAAGAGAATATTGTTCAGGGCCCAGGTATCATCATTATCTGGGCCTATTTTATAGTATATTTATTAAGTCATTAATCCGATACTCTTTGGGCAGTTCGTGGCCATTTATAAAAATAGTGGGGGTAAAGGCGATTTTCTCCGCCTTGCACCATGCTGCCATGGCCTTTAATTTGTGCCGTTGCTTTTTTAGCTCCCCATTAAGGGGATGCTTTTGTTCAAAAACAGCATAATCTTTTGTATCGGCCAGATACCAGTCGTCAAGCGCCCTTTGCAGCTGTTGTTGTTCAGGGTATTTGTCGTCCAAGGCCAGAAAATGTTGTACGGGCAGGCTATGGGGATGGCTTTCCTCATCAGTGCTAAAGAGAATTTGCAGGTTTATCTTGCCCGTTTCAAAGAGTTTTTCCAATACCGGGTGTGCTCGGGCACAAGGTCCACAGTAAGGGTTGCAGACCTTGATGACCTGGTATTGGGCATCTTTGTTGGTCAATGAAATGCCCAGACCTTCAGTACTGGTCGTTATCTTTCGTGATTTCGACAGCAGCCCCTTAAAAACTTGGGGTTCGTTCTTTATTTTACCGAGTGCCCTTCGGTACAAACTTAGCTGTTTGTCTTTTTGTATCAAAGGCTTTAGATATGACCATATCAAAATGGGCAGCAAGGCCATGGTCAAAAATAGGGGTGCCGTTACCAATGGGGGCGGCGAGCCATACAGCTTAAAGGCATAGGCTACTGCAATCTCGCCCACCAGTACCAACTGAATGCCGATACAGAATTTACACCATTGTTTGATGACGGCTGCTTGAGAATATACAGAAATCGCTATGACGGGGGCCGTCAAAAAACTGAGATAGGCCAATAACGACAGCGATGCCGCTGAAAAGGAAGTAATCAGCAAATAAAAGAAGGAGGCAAAGAAATACGAAAAGCCTATCAGGCTTAAGGAGACTTTACCATTTAACAGCTTGGCATAGCTAGAGTTCAAGACCGCACCGCAATTGGTTCTTCGGCCCCCAGAACAGAAGCTCTGTAAGGTGGGGTTAAACTCATCTACCTCAAACCACAACAACATCGTTGAGATAATGATTCCAGCAAATTTTATTAACAGATAGGGTACAACACCAAAATTCTTTTGCCCAGTAGCAAATAAGAAAGTGGTTGAAATCCAGAACAAAGTCAACAGAGTGATTGCCACAATCAGGGTAATATTGAATCGCTTTTCGGCAACCTTTTTCGCGATGTTTGGCTCTTTTGAGTTTTCATTCTTTTCTGCTACAAAGCTTACTCCGGTCCAGATTTCTAGAAACTTGTCCTTTTTTATCGTGGTAAATTTGTCTTCTTCGTCAAAATATCCCACGGCATTTTTATTGAGTTTGGTTATCGCATAAAATTGAGGGGCGTTATCTACTTCAACCTGGGCCATAAAAGGTATTGGAAGTTCAAAGAGCTTGTCTTTCTCTACTCTAACTGCAGCATTATCGATTTGATACTTTTTAAAGGTATCCGAAATACTCAACAAACTGGGGTAGTCTGGATGTGACAGCAAACTATCGTGGACGAATTTTTTAGTGTGTTTGACACCTAAAGCACCTAACATCCTTTTGGAAACGAGGAGTAAGTTATTTCTCAAAATTGGTTGCTTGTATTAAAGAATTCGCTATAAGACTATAGAAGTAAATATAAGGATAATTGTAGGAAATAAGTTAGATAAATAATTGTTTTTTTCTTTCTTTTTTATAGAGAGATTTCAGGTTACTTTTTTAAAAGTGTTTTGAACTTATAGAAAAAACATTCGAGCAATCGCAAATCTTCAGTAATAATTTGAGCGTTTCACTACATTTCTTGTTTGAATGTGACTTCTTTGTTGTATGTCATCAATATTGAATTGGTCAGAGAGATATCAATCATGTATTCCCCTTCTCCATTAGAGGTCTGCGCGATTTTTTCAACTTTTCCCTTCAAGGTTCCAAATTCTTGTTCTGGAAAATCACGTAATGACACTTGCACGGTCTGGCCTACCTTTATTTTTCCTGCATTGTCCTTAGGGGCATTAGCTTTTTCAAATTACTGGCAACGGTCTCGGCTATGGCCCTGTGGCCAGCGCCGGACAGTTTTTAATAGATTGA
>ERZ1740067.334-NODE-334-length-38712-cov-8.314613_pt1 | contig 38712 bp, 34 predicted proteins | sample MGYA00581736_ERZ1740067 | MGnify/ENA primary metagenome ERZ1740067 (study PRJEB43018, sample SAMN04849236) | marine metagenome | isolation source: floating plastic debris | place: Pacific Ocean | collected 2008-08-27 | study: EMG produced TPA metagenomics assembly... | reverse complement strand
CCGTCGCCGCCGAGATCATGCCGGGCCGCCCGCCCACAATCGCCGTAATCACCGCAATCGAGAACGACGCATAAAGCCCGACCTTCGGGTCGACGCCTGCAATGATCGAAAACGCAATCGCTTCGGGGATCAGGGCCAAGGCCACAACGAGGCCGGCCAGCAGATCGGGGCGGATATTGCCCAGCCAGTCCTGACGCAGGTTGGCGGTATAGGATGCGAACATGAAACTCTGTCCTTATGGGGGGTTGCGCGCCTCGTAACGGGGGAAAGGCGCGATGGCTAGCCCTTTGGTGCAGAAACGGGGCGTTCCTTCGCAAAGAGGTAAACCGCAAGCCCCGCCAAGACCAAGAGGCCGAACAGACCAAAGATCGCCTGATACGGCTCAGCAGCGCCCCCTTGGATCGCGCTATGCACGCGGCCGGTGACCACCTGCATGATGCCGACGCCTCCGATGCCAAACAGGTTCAAAAGTGTCACGCCGCGCCCTGTCAGGTGTGCCGGAAAAAACTCTTTCGCATGCGCGATAACCACCGGAAAGGACGCACCGAAAAACCCGATCGCAGCCAGCAGCACCGCCGCATAGGTCAGCGTCCCTGCGGGCACCCAGTAAAGCGCGAAGCACGCCAGCGCGCCCAGCGCGTTGCCCGTGAAAACGATCCACTTGCGCGAAGGCAGAACACGGTCGAGTGGCCCGTAGACGAAATTGCCGAGGATCATCGCAAGGCCCATGACAAGTGTGATCTCTCCAAGACCGCCCGCATCCAACCCGTAGACATCGCTCAGATAAGGCCCGATCCACAGCCCCCGAATCCCTGCGGACGGCGCGTAGTTCACAAACATAAGCGGAAAGATAAACCACAGTGCAGGGATGCGCAGCAGATCCAGCACAGAGCCCTTGGGCGCATTCTCATCACGTGGCGGGTCGGTGATAAATACCATTAACGCGACCGCCACAGCGAGCGTCAGCGCACCCAGCCCCGCCAAAGTCTCGCGCCAGCCAAAGGCCTCCACCGCCCAGGCCATCGGCACCGATCCCGCCAGATTGCCCAACGACCCGATCCCGATCACGGCCCCCGCCAGCGTCGCAAACACCGCAGGCGAATAGACCTTCGCGAAGATGTAGTACGACGACATCAGTACCGGAGAGCACCCGATCCCGATCAGCACCATCGCGACCGAGATATGCGCAGGACTACTTGCGCCTGCGAACACAAATGCGCCACCCGCCGCGCCCAGCGCCAGCAACACCCCCGCTGTGCGCCGTGGCCCCACCGTGTCCAGTGCCCAGCCCACAGGGATTTGCATAAGCGCGAACACAAGAAACCACAGCCCTGACGCGGTCGCCAAATCATCCGCCGTCGCGCCAATATCGGCCTCCAGCACAGGCGTCAGCACCGCCAGAAACGCGCGGTAGAACTGGCTCAGCACATAGGCCACCACCAGAAAGATCAGTCCAAGTCGCATGAGGGGTCCGCTTCAAAGTCCCGCCCCCGTCGCACGGATTGCAAAGCCTGACAAGATGCGACACCGCGACTGTCAACCTGACTAGACACTCAGGCTATCGCAAGCGTAAACTTCCCCCATGAAGGACATCGTCCCACCTCAACTTTACGCGCCCAAGCCGCGCGCCGCAGCACCCCGGTCGCTTTGCACTGATTGCGGGTTGTCGCGAACCAAAATGGCCGGAGAATGCGGGCAAGCCTGCCAGTTCATCCGCCCTGATTATCCCGCGATGGAGCGACAGGTCCAAGGCCGCACCCGCATACCCGATAACGATGAACGCTTCTTCGGCCCCTACCGCAAAATGTATCGCGCCGCGCTTAAAGAGCCGCTTGAGGGCGCACAGTGGACGGGCCTCACGACCCGCATCGCGCAAAAACTCCTCGAAGACGGCGCTGTCGATGCCGTCCTCACCATGGCGCCCGACCCGGATGACAAATGGAAACCCATGCCCGTCATCGTCACCGACCCCGCGCAAATGGCGCAGGTCCGCGGCATGCGCATGGGCTACGCGCCGCTTCTGTCGCTTCTGGAACCAGCAGCCGAAGCTGGCCACAAACGCCTCGCCATCATCGGCATCCCCTGTCAGGTCTACGCACTCCGCCGGATCGAAAAACAGCTCAACCTCGACCGCCTCTACGTCATCGGCACGCCGTGTTCCGACAACACCACAACCGAGAATTTCCACGACTTCCTCGGTCGTCTCTCCGACAATCCCGACAGCATCACCTACCTCGAATTCCGAGCTGACTATCACGTCGAACTCCGCTTCACAGACGGCACAAAAAGGGAAATCCCCTTCCTCAAACTGCCGCTCTCTGACCTCGCCCCCGACTTCTTCCCGCTCACCTGCCGCACTTGCGTGGACTACACCAACAGCCTCGCCGACATCACCGTCGGCTACATGGGCGGCGAGGGCGAACAATGGCTGATCGTGCGCAACGCGCGCGGCGAAGAACTCCTCAACCGCCTCGGCGACGAAGTCCGCCTCTCTGAGCCCGGCGACAAAGGCAACCGCGCCAGCGCCGTCAAAGGCTTCAAAGAAAACACCGCCCGCGCCGCCGGTGGGCTCCCCTTGCGCAAAATGCCTGACTGGGTCCGCCCTATTGTCGCATGGCTGATGCCGAAGATCGGTCCCCGCGGCCTTGAATTCGCCCGCGCCCGTGTGGAAATGAAGGCCGTCGAATCCGTCCTGCATCTGCGCCGCGAAAAGCCCAAGAAGATGAAATGGATGATCCCCGCCCATGTCTGGGCACTTGCAAAACCCTACGACCTCACCCCCAAAAAGGACGAGACGCACTAGGTTTCATCTTTGCAAAAATATCCCCGCCGGAGGCACCGCCGACCGAAGGTCGGCCCCCGGCGACCGCGCAGCGGGCGCAAGACCTCATAATTCAGACAAAAAAGGCGGATTACACCCAGATCGGGTGCAATTAATCGCCGCCGCCCGCGAGGCCATGCTCAAAAGACGCTCCAACGTTTCAGCTGACATTGCTCCTAGACCCTCCGCACTCAGCATCCCGTCCCGCGAAATCTGGGCGAGTAGCGTCGCCATAAACGTGTCACCCGCGCCGACCGTATCAATCAATGGCTCTACCGGGGCCGCAGGGATTGCAACGCGATGCCCGCCCGCAAAACCAATGGCCCCGTCCGGTCCCAAAGTGACCACGACCAACGCCGCACCCGTCTTGCCGCGCAACACATCAATCGCCGCATCCAGATCGGCCTCTGGATACATCCACAGCAAATCCTCATCGCTCAGCTTCAGCACCCGTGCATCCGCCAGCAACCGCTCCATCCGCGCCATATAAGCAGCGCGATCCGCAATCAAAGACGCCCGCACATTTGGGTCAAGCGACGTGCAAACCCCGCGCGCCGCGCAGGCGCCGAAATAAGCCTGCCACACATCCGCATCCGCCCCATCTGCGACCGCCAGACCACCCACATGGAACACGTCCAGACCGTCTGGGGTAGCCGCCTCTAACATCGCCAAATCGACCTGACGCTCTGCCGTGCCCGACCGGTGAAACGCATATGTCGGAATGCCTTCTTCCAATGAAACCACTGCCAAAGACGTTGGCCTCTCGTTCCGCTCTGCCAATAACGCGACGCCGTCCGCCTCCAACCGTCCGGCCAGCAAACCGCCCAAAGCATCGGTGGAAACCGGCGTCATATAGCCCGTCTCAACCCCCTGCCGCGCCAGCGCAATCGCGCAGTTATAAGGCGACCCGCCGGGGTTGGCGATGTAAGACGGCAAGCCCTCGCCCGCCGTCTGCACGAAATCAATCAGGTTCTCTCCACCGACAGCGATCATCAGCGCCTCCTCCATCTCGCAGCGGAGTTAGCGCTAGCTGCCGCTTAAGATCAAGCAGCCATCGCCTCCGACACGAGGATATCGGACCAGGTCAAATCACCCTCATAGCGCTGCGCGATCTGACCGTCGCCGTTCATCACCAGCAACGTCAGCCAGCCATTATCGAACAACTCTTTCACGCCCGCATGCTTGGCGAGGATATCGTTGATCGCATCCACAGGCGCCTCAATGACCACCGACAACCGCAGCGGATCATGCATGATCTTCTCGCCATCATGGACCGACTGCATGGGCAAACCGCCGCGCAACCGCCCGCCATTGCCTTCGACCACGCCAATCCCACCCACGACGTTGTGCAGCACCTTGTTGCCGCCACCAAACACCTCGGGTGCAACAGTCGAGCCGTAATATTGCAGGCTGATCCAGCTCGCCACGACAACAGGCGCGGTCAGGATCAGCTCCAGCACGCCAAAGCCCTCATCCTTCTGCCACTCATAGCTGTGCAGGAAAGACCGCCCGCCCAAATCGCGATTGGCCGAATGATGCCGGGGCGCTGCAATGAACGCGCTACAGCCCGCCAGACCCCATTCGGGGCGCAGCTCGGCCCAGTTGCGGCTCCGTTCGATCAGGTCGTTGCCGTCCGTTGCGCGTGGCAACCGCCCGGCCCGTTCCTGCCGCGCAATCCGTGCAGCGGATGCCAGCCAACCCCGCAGCTGCGTCAGGTCCGTCTCAGCGGGCAGGTCGCTATCATAGAGCGTCATCGCATCCGTCGTTGTGTCATGCAGTCCCGCGACAAACACCGTGTCTTCGGGGATCGTCAGACCCTCTTCCGCCACACCAGCGCGCACCTCGGCATCGTTCAGCAAAATCGCCAGAAGCCGCGCGTTCACCTCGCCGGAATGCCCACCACAGGCCCCGCAATGCAGCGCGCTTTCATGAGGGTTGTTCGTGACATTCGCACCGTGCCCTGCCAGCAAAACGATCTTGCCCAAGTTCTCGGTCATCGACATCGCGCCCAGCACGGCTTTGGCGGTTGCGATCTTGGTCGGCAGGTCCATCGCTGCGTCAAAGGACGGAGCGGGGTCGGCGGATTTGGCGTGGGACGACAGCCCCAAAGTATCGCGCACGAGTTTTCCCGCATAGATGGGACCTGCCGCCTCCACAAAGGCGAATGAAGATACGGCAGCCAGCTTGAACCGGCCCCAAGCGCGCACGGCGCGGGCAGCAAGGCGGGTCGACATATCGGTATCAGAGGGATCGGTCGTGACCGTGTTCACACCGGGGTTCAGCAGAACCGGCAACCGGTTTTCAGCCACGTCCGACGCAAAGCTATGGTGCTGCACGCCAAGGCCAAAGAAGCCTGCAAACCCGATAGTCTCGATCCCGGCATCCACGCTTTCCAGCGCCCGCCGGAACACTTCCGAGCGCACGTCGATACAGAACGCCGCCTGCAATGCGGGCCGCTCTGTCCCTTTGCTCAGCGCGCCATGGGCGAACTTGGCAACCAGATTGCGCTCTGCCGCGCGGTCGGCAGCGGATTGCAAAAGTACGTCGATGATATGCTCTTCTGTCGGCGCAATCGGCGTCTCGTGGGCAGTAATAACCTCGACCCATTTCGCGTCGATCTGGTCTTTATGCTGCATGTAGAGCGCCGCTTCCCAAAGCATCCGCGCGGTTAGCAGATCGGTTGCGGTGCTGTCTTCGCCCTCTTTCAGTTCGGCTTCAAACAGCTTGAACCGCGCGACCTGACCCCACCCGGACAGGTCCGTCATCAGCCGGTGGAAATAGCTCTCTGCGGCCACAGGCGATAGCCCGATGGTCAGCGCCGCACTTTCCAAAGCAGAAGACGCGGTGCGCGACGTCGTCTCAACCGTCATCGCGAAATTGGCGAGGCCAAGGATTTCGGGCGTCAGATCGCGGCGGGCAAAGGCGTGCCATGCTTCAAACGCACCGCTGCGCTTGGCGACAGGCCACAGCGCCTGACCTTCGTCAAAATAACCAGCCGCCCAAACGCCGATCCGATCCGCCACAATCTCGGGCCAGTTCGTGCCGGTGACGTCCTGCACCAGTTCGGCAATAGTCGGCAGTGCCTTCGGCTCTGGCTGCGTCCGCGCCGCCGCTTTGCGCAGCGCCGCAGGTGTGGCAGGCTTGTCTCCGTCAAACGCATCCAGCGCGCGTTGCATGTCGGTATCGGTGATCTCTCCGGCACGGATCTTCGCCAGATAATCCTGCCGGGGCAATGTCACGCGAATGCCTGCGGCACGCTCCATCCGGGCGGCGGTCATCGCCAGGCTCTCGCCCGTCTGACCAAGGAAAGGGTTCACCGCAACGCTGGTCGCCAAGGGCCAAAGCGGCGGGATCTGGCGGGTTGCTGCATCGGCGGCCTGACCCAAAGGAGCATCGGTTATCATCGTTGTATCCTGTTTCATAAGCATGATCCGGGCCTTTCCTTAAGTGGTCTTCCGCAAGCGCCAGCCTGCAACGAGACGGTCAAAGACCGCATTAGCGTAAAGCCCATTGGATAGGTGAACGCGCAGGCCCGACGCCGCCGGATGGCTCGCCCAAAGCGGGAACATGGCTTGCGCAATCGCGACCAGACCGAAGCTGATAAGCGCCAGCACGATCAGTGCCCATTCCAGCGGACCGGGGGCCGGGGTCGCGGGCAAGGTGCCTTTGGTGATCCACTCGGCCCCACGCTGCAGCGCGAAGTAGCTGACCGACGCGATGGTGGCGGCGGTTGCCGTCCGCAGCGTCAAAGCCCGGGGGGCAGCATCGGCCAGACCTTGCGCCAACAGATACGCAACACCGAAGATCAGGATCGCGCCCAGCGCGATGGCTTGCGGGGATTTGCCGTCAAAGCCAAAGACCAGACCGATCAAGCCATAGATCGCCAGCGCTGCAATGAACGCGCGCAGCACGGCTTTGCCATTCGGGATCGCCACAGGGCCGGGCCTGCGGATCGAGGCGACGCCTTGCACCGCGCTTCCCGACGCCATGAACGCATGCGCTTTGTAAAGCGAGTGCGCCACGATGTGCAGAAGTGCCAGCGGGAACAACGCCAGGCCGCACTGCAAGATCATAAAACCCATCTGCGCGACCGTGGACCATGCCAGTGACGTTTTCACCGCCGATTGCGTGAGCATCACCAACCCGCCAAACAGCGCCGTAAAGCCGCCAATCATAACCAGCACAGCCATCACGCCGGGGGCCATCAGCATCACGTCGGCAAACCGGATCAACAGGAAGCCGCCCGCGTTGATAACGCCTGCGTGCAGCAGGGCAGACACCGGCGTCGGCGCCTCCATCACTTCGGTCAGCCAGCCATGGGTCGGGAATTGCGCAGATTTCAGTAGCGCCGCCACCGCGAGCAGCCCCGCCGCGGTCAGTGTCGCCGCCGTGGCCTCCGCCGTGCGCGCCTCGGTCAGGATGGTTGCGATATCGCCGGTGCCGAAGCTGACGATCAGCAGAATGACCGCCACGATCAAGGCCACATCGCCCGTGCGCGCGGTGATGGCCTTCTTTTTGGCTGCCCGGATCGCCCCCGGGCGCTCGGGATAAAAGAGCAGCAGCTTGTGCAAGAAAAAGCTCGTCGCAATCCACGCGATGACCAAGCCGCCGATATTGCCCGACTGCACCAGCAAAAGCACAGTGCCCAGCGTCATGCAGAGCCATCCGGTGAAGCTGCCCTGCCGGTCTTCACCGTCCATATAGGTCGCCGCAAAGCGCACCACGACCCAGCCCACGAACGAGACCAGCGTCAGAAGTGTAACGCTCACAATGTCCAGTTTCGCCGCAAAGCCAAGGCCCCCGATCCCGATCAACGGGCTTGTCGACGGCCCATGCGTATACAGAACAAACGCGCTGAGCACCGACAGCCCCAGCGCCGCCAAAGTGGCCAGTTCGGCCACACGCGGCACGCCTGCGGGGCGCATCCCCGGCGTCCGAAACGCGAAAAGAGCGGCGGCATACAAGGCCAGCGCGGCAAACAGAGGTAGCAAGGACAGATACATCGGGGGCGGCTCCTGAAAGTCATCTTGGTTGGAGACTACCTAAATGTCGCACCCTCATAGGTTAAATACATTGTTTTTAATATATCGTTCTATATTTTAGATATATGGATCAAATGAATTACAACCACCTGCGCTATTTCTGGGCCGTGGCCCATGACGGCAACCTCACCCGCACGGCCGAGCGGTTGAACCTGTCGCAATCGGCGCTGTCCACCCAGATCAAGACGCTCGAAGAACGGCTGGGTCACGCGCTGTTCGAACGCCGTGGCCGCGCGCTGCACCTGACAGAAGCGGGGCGCATCGCGCTGGATCACGCCGACACGATCTTCGCCACCGGGGCCGAACTGCTGGGTACGCTCAACCAGACCGGCGCTGCCCGCAAAGCGCTTCGTGTCGGCGCGCTTGCGACGCTCTCACGCAACTTCCAAATCGGGTTTCTGCGTCCATTGCTAGGTCGCGAGGATGTCGACGTGATCCTGCGCTCCGGCACCGCCTCAGCGCTGATGCGCGGGCTGGAAAGCCTGAACCTCGACATCATCCTGCTCAATCAGGCGCCTCCCGCCGACGCGCTCACCAAGTTCGTGGTGAACCGGCTGGACGAGCAACCCGTCAGCCTTGTCGGCGCGCCAGAGCGGTTGGAGAACGCCCGTGACCTGCGCGACTTGCTGTCCCGCCAGCCCGTCCTGCTGCCCAACCGCGAAAGCAGCATCCGCACCGGGTTTGATGCCCTGACCGACCGGCTTGGCCTGCAACCCCAGATCGCCGCCGAGGTGGACGATATGGCCATGCTCCGCCTTCTGGCGCGTGAAAATGTGGGGCTGGCGCTGGTTCCCCCCATCGTTGTGCGCGACGAGCTGGCCAGTGGCGTGCTCTCCGAAAGCCCTTTCGATCTGGGCATAGCCGAGGCGTTCTTTGCCGTACGTCTGGAGCGCCGGTTCCCCAATCCGCTGCTCAAAGATCTTCTGGACGACGCCTAAAGCTCGAAATCCGGCAGGCTGTCAAAGGCCAGCTTCAACGCATCGCCCCAGCCATTTGACACAGTTTGAAAGTAAGGATCATCTGCCTCGATCCGGCGGCGCGGACCAAGGGTCAACGCGCCTTCCTCATAGATATGCAAATCCAGCGGGGCGCCCACCGACAAATTGGCTTTGATTGTGGAATCAAAGCTGACCATCATCAGTTTCACCGCCGCCTCAAACCCCATGTCAGGATCATAGGCCCGCACCAGAATCGGGCGGCCGTACTTAGTCTCACCGATCTGGAAAAACGGCGTGTCTTCCCCGGCTTCGATGAAATTCCCTTCCGGATAGATCAGGAACAAGCGCGGCGCGCTGCCCGCGATCTGGCCCCCCAGAATAAGCGTCGCATCAAAGGTGCTGTCAGCCTGCTGCCCGCCATTGGCATGTGCCTCGATCTCCTGATGCAACAGCTCCGAAATGTGCTGCGCCGCCCGAAACATCGATGGCACCGTCAGCAGCGAAGATGCCCGGTCATCGGGCGCCTTGTTGCGCTCTTCCAACAAGCTGATAACAGCCTGCGTCGTCGCAAGGTTGCCTGCGCTCATCAACGTCAACACACGCTCGCCCGGCACTTCCCAGGTTTGCATTTTCTGAAAGGTTGAAATGTTATCGACACCCGCATTCGTTCGGGTATCCGACATGAACACAAGCCCCCGATTGAGCTTCATGCCGACGCAATAAGTCATAATCCGCGCACGCCCCTGCGTTTTATTGTTGCTGCATCACCTCTACCGAGACCGACAGCGTTTCGCCAGCACTCCCGTAATGACGTCCCGACACAGGGGCCGCTTCGGTATAGTCGAGGCCCGTCGCGACACGGACATAGCGCATATCAGGCGAAATGGCGTTCGACACATCGAACCCGACCCAGCCAAGATCATCGACATGCGCCTCAGCCCACGCGTGGGTCGCGTCCTGATCGACCCGGTCGTTCATCATCAAATAGCCCGACACATAGCGTGCCGGAAAACCAAGGTGCCGCGCGCAGGCCACAAAGACATGGGTGTGATCCTGGCACACGCCACGCCCGGCCGCGATCGCATCCTCGGCGCTCCAGGTCGGCTCTGACGCGTTGATCTCGTACGAGATCGCTTCGCGGATGCGCGCAGACAGATCATGCAGCAGCTTCAAATCGGTCCCGCCCTCGGCCGACCTTGCAATCTGGCGCACTCCTGCCCCGATCTGCGTTTGCGCTGTGCCGCGCAAGAACAACCAAAGCGGCGTAAACCCCTGATGCAGCCCGACAATGCCCGCCGTGTCGGCCATCTGCACTTGCCCCTCCGAACGGATGACAAGGCTGGTGGTGCCCGCATCAAAGCTCAACAGTTCGGTCGTGTTGCGGTGGTAATCTTCAAAGCTCAGCTGCTTGGATCCCCCCTCCACGCTGGTTTTCCAGTTCAGCACTGACTGACCGCGCGTTGATTTCGGCGTTTTGCGCAGCTGCTGCAAACCAAACGGCACCGGGGCGTCGTAATCATAGCGGGTCGTATGAGAGATTTTCAAACGCATGGGCTACTCATAGAACCTGTAATCAATTTCGATCTGCCGGCTCAGCCCGCCCAACGTGCCAATCACGTCTTGGATGTATTCATGCAGACCGTAATCAAAGATCGCATCAATATCATGCGACATGAACCGGCGGCACAGTTCGTCGACCATCATATGGCTGGGCTGCTTCATTCCGTAATCAGACGCCAGATACCCCAGATTGTCGCGCAGCTTGCCAGTGCAGAAAAAGAGGCTCCGAGGCATGCGTGGATCAAGCACCAGAAATTCTGCAATCGCACGCGGGCTGACCTTGTGCCCATGGGTCATCCGGTAGCCGCCATGCGCACTGACGGATCGCAGGATCGTCTCCCACTGGACATTATCCAGACTTGATCCCACCGACAGCGCCGAGGGCAGCAGCACATAGTATTTCACGTCCAGAATGCGCGCAGTATTGTCCGCGCGTTCGATAAACGTGCCAAGCCGCGCAAAATCATAGCAATCGTTGCGCATCATCGTGCCGTGGGTTGCCCCGCGCACAAAGGCGCTGCGCTGGCGGATGATCTCAAGCGCTTTGGGCAGGTCCCGTTCCGAGACCTTGCGGGCCAGCACCTCGTTCAAGCGGATGTAGCAGGAATTCACCGCTTCCCACACCTCGTTGGTCAGCGCCGTGCGCACCATCCGCGCGTTGTTACGCGCCGTGCCAATGACCGAGCGGACAGAGGATGGGTTGTCCTTATCGCGCAGCATCCAGTCGATGGCTTTGTCGCGCGTCACCTCGTCGAATTTGGCGTGATAACCTTGGCTGACCGCCGCCGCCTGCAGGATCGACGCCCATTCATCATCGCTCGCCTCGGCCCGCGTCAGCGCGATCCGCTGGCCGGTTTCAATCATCCGGGCCGTGTTTTCCGAGCGCTCCAACAAGCGAAACATCCAGAACAGACCATTTGCGGTTTTGCCCAGCATCGCCTCAGTCCTCCAGCACCCAAGTGTCCTTGGTGCCGCCGCCTTGCGACGAATTCACGACCAGCGATCCCTTCTGCAACGCCACCCGCGTCAGCCCGCCGGGCGTGATGTCGATCTTGTCGGGCGAGACCAACACAAAGGGGCGCAAATCCACATGGCGCGGCGCCAACCCGTCGCGCGTGAAAATCGGCACTGTCGACAGCGAGAGCGTTGGCTGCGCAATGTAGTTGCCGGGGCGTGCGCGCAGCTTCTTTTCAAACGCGCGGATGTCCTTCTTGGTGGCTGTCGGCCCGATCAGCATGCCGTACCCGCCCGAACCATGCACTTCCTTCACCACCAGATCAGCAAGGTTCTCAAGCACATAGCCCAGCGAGTCCGGATCCGAACAACGCCATGTCGGCACGTTCTTCAAGATCGCCTTCTCGCCGGTATAGAACTCCACAATCTCGGGGATGTAGCTATAGACTGCCTTGTCGTCGGCAATCCCCGTGCCCGGCGCATTGGCAATCGTAATGCCACCCGCGCGGTAGACATCCATGATGCCCGGAACGCCCAGCGCGCTTTCGGGATTGAAATTCAGCGGGTCGAGAAAATCATCATCGACACGCCGATACAGCACATCAATCGGCTGATAGCCTTGCGTGGTGCGCATCGCGATCCGGCCATCGACCACGCGCAGGTCATGCCCTTCAACAAGTTCAACGCCCATCTTATCGGCCAAGAACGAATGCTCGTAATAGGCCGAATTGTGAATGCCCGGCGTCAGCACCGCCACACGCGGCGGGCCGCTGCATCCCGGCGGCGCACAGGCCGCAAGCGAGCGTTGCAACGCCCGCGGATAGCCCGACACGGCACGCACCTTGTTCTGGCTGAAAAGCTCGGGGAACATCTGCAGCATCGTCTCCCGGTTCTCCAGCATATAGCTGACCCCGGACGGCGTGCGCGCATTGTCTTCAAGCACGTAAAACTCATCAGCACCGGTGCGCACCAGATCGGTGCCAACGATATGCGTGTAAATTCCACCGGGCGGTGTGACCCCGATCATCTGCGGCAGGAACGCGTCGTTCTGCGCGATCATCTCTTTCGGAATACGCCCCGCGCGGATGATCTCTTGGCGGTGATAGATGTCATGCAGAAATGCATTGATCGCCCGCACGCGCTGTTCGATCCCGCGCGACAGCTTTTGCCATTCGCGCGCGGCAATGATGCGGGGGATGATATCAAACGGGATCAGCCGCTCTTCGGCCTCGTTGCGACCGTAGACATTGAAGGTAATGCCCATCAGGCGAAACACTTCTTCGGCTTCGCGCTGCTTGGCCCGCAAGCTTGCCAGATCCTCGCCTTTGAACCACTCGTCAAAATGAGCGTACGGCATGCGCACCTCGTCGCCCACACCGTTCATTTCGTCAAAAAAGCTTTGCATAGAGGTCTACCCTGCACGCATCGCAACAAAAACATCAACGTAAATGGCGGAAAGTCGTCGCTTTTGCAGCGGTACGCCTGTTTTTTGGGCGTTTTGCGTTAGGGGAAAGTACCCGGAATTCAAGGGCCTTTATTTCTGACTATTTCCCTAGGTCTACTTGCATCCCGGTAGGATTCGGGTATCCGATGGATTTTATCAGGAATCTGATTATGGGAGTATACTAATGCGTTTCACCACTAAAGCATCTTTGATGGCGCTCGCTGCTGCGGCAACCACCATCACAGCTGTCCCGGCATTCGCCGAAGGCGAGCTGAACCTTTATTCTTCGCGGCACTATGACACCGACGAACGTCTCTACTCTGATTTTGAAGAGATGACAGGCATCACAATCAATCGGATCGAAGGCAAGGCCGACGAACTGATTACCCGCATGGAAGCCGAGGGTGCGAACTCACCCGCTGACATCTTCCTCACCGTCGACACGGTCCGCCTGACCCGCGCCAAAGAGCTTGGTCTGCTGCAGCCGACCGAAAGCGAAGTGCTTGAGGCAAGCATTCCCGCTTACCTGCAGGATGACGACAACCAGTGGTTCGGCTTCTCGCAGCGCGCACGGATCCTGTTCTACGACAAGGAAAAAGTGACGAACCCGCCCCAGACATACCAGGATCTGGCAAACCCGGAATATGCGGGCATGGTCTGCATCCGGTCTTCGTCGAACGTCTATACACAGAACATCGTGGCCTCGCTTGTCGACCACCTGGGTGAAGACGCTGTGAAAGGCTGGGCCGAAGCCGTTGTGGGCAACTTCGCCCGTGCACCGCAGGGCGGTGACACCGACCAGCTGCGCGGTATCGCATCGGGTGAGTGCGGCATCGCAATGTCGAACACCTACTACTATGCACGTGCGCTGCGCAAAGGCGACAGCACCATGTCGGCAGAAGATCTCGCAGGGATCGGCTGGGTCTTCCCCAACCAGAACGACATCGGCGCGCACATGAACATCTCGGGTGGTGGTGTTGCTGCGAATGCTCCGAACAAGGACAACGCTGTGAAGTTCCTCGAGTATCTGGCCTCCGACCAGGCTCAGCAGTATTTCTCGGCGGGCAACGATGAATACCCCGGCGTCCCCGGTGTGGGTCTGTCTGAATCGGTCGCGTCTCTGGGCATCTTCCGCCCCGACACGATCAAGCTGTCAGACATTGCTGACAACATTGCACCGGCTCAGGAAATCCTGAACACGGTCGGCTGGGAATAATCCCACCTCTCCAGACTTAAGAAAGGCGCGGCTTCGGTCGCGCCTTTTGCTTTTTGCGACAGGCGTGGACGATCGCAAAATCATGACCCGGAACGCCACTCTGCTAACCGCGCAGCCCATAGCGATCGATCAGCTCAAACCGCCCGTCGGCACGTTCGCCACATAAAGCGATCTGATCCAGAACAAAGGGCCTTGGAAGCGGCGGCAAATGACTGGCAAGACACGTCTGCCAAACGGCAAGTCCGGCCTTTGGCACCTGTCCGGTCAGTGTCAGATGGAAGCGAAAATCCTCCATTACATAAGGATACCCCCATCGCATCAGCAGCGCGTCTTGCCGCGCGCTCAGCCCAACCTTGCGCCGCTTGGCAAGCTCGGCAGGGCGGGCAGGCGCGCGAAACCGGTCAAGCTCGCGGACACAGGCTGCAGCAAGCCGCTGCAAGGCCGCCGGATCACCCGTTGGCGTCAAGGCCAAAAAGCGGTCCAGAACCGACAGTTCCAGCCCCTCGCAGGTGACCGGCGCAAGCTGCCCCGCAAGCGCGGCTGTTGCAGCCTGCAAGCCCTCGCATGTCTGCCCTGCGGCCAAGCGGAAGGGCGGCTTCAGCGTTCCGTGCAACCCGTATTTGCCCGGTGCCGCTGTGATATCCGCCAAATCGGGCAGGTCGAGCTGGCGGGTCACGCACCCACGCGCGATGTCCCACCCCAACCAGGCAGCCCCAAAATCCGCCAATGGCCCGGCAGGCGGCAGATAGTAAATCGCAAATCGAGCGTAAGACATAAGCGTTGCTTTTCCCGCGTCCTCTTTGGGCCCGCATCAGCAACAGTATGTCGTGTCGTCTTTGGCTTGCCAACGCATGGCGACTGCGGAATAGTTCAAGCGAAGGTGCCGCGATGCCGATGCGGTACAATGCCATAGATCACCGCCCCAAGACCGCATCCAGTCTTTTGGCAGTTTTAAGAAATTCGAGTGTCCATTTGCGTCGACTTCATCATATTTTTGGCGTTCTTTTCTGCCTGACCCTCGTGGTCAGCGCAGTCATACGACCGCCGGGCACAATGCTTGTGATGCAAGGCGATACGCTGACCTACACGTTGTGTACCGGAGCCGACATTCAAACGATTTCGGTCAATCTGGACGAAACGGACGACCGCGAAATTGATCTGAGTTGCGATTTCTTCGCCGCCCAGATCGCGGCACTGCCTTTGACCGCTCCAGCCGTTAACGCACAGATCATGGCTTATGCCGATGCGCCCCTTGTCACGCGCGACAGCCCGTCCATCACGGCCTTTGCCTGGCCACCCTACGCGTCCCGCGCGCCCCCTGTTGTGATTTAGGTTTTTCTCGAAACTCTATCCCTCAACAGGATCCAAAATCATGAAACACGTCTCCTTTTTCGCGCGGACAACCGCCGCGACGTTGCTGTGCCTGCCGCTGGCCTTCTCTGCGGCCCTTGCTGAAAACGCCCTGACCATTGCTGTCAAACAGGACCGATATTCAGTCGATCCGGAAAAGTTCACCTTCACCACGCGCCGCCCCGCCGCGCAGATCGTCGAAACGGCGGTCAAGCCGGATGAAAACTTTCTGCCTGCACCTCTGCTTTTTCAGGATTGGGACTATGCAGACGGCACCTACACCGTGACCCTGCGCGAAGGCGTGACGTTCTCGGATGGGACACCGCTGAACGCCGACAGCACCATCGCCGCGCTCAAGCTTTACGATACCGGCAAGTCCGACTTTTTGCAGATCGATCAGGACAGCTTTGAAAAGCTGGGCGAATATCAGATCAGCTTTGCGTCCGAAACCGGCTCTGCGCTTGTCATCGAAAATATGACCCATCGCGGGACATCGCTGTTCGGGCCGTCCGAGGATCGCGCTGCAAACCCGGTTGGAACCGGCCCTTACCTGCTTGAAAGCTACGATCCAAACCAACAGATCACCGTCGTGCGCAACGAGGCCTACTGGGGCGACGCACCCTATGTCGATCAGCTGACCTTCCGCTTTATCGCCGATGACAATGCCCGTTTGCTTGCCCTGCAAAACGGCGAAATTGACATCATCGGCGAGGTGACACCGCAAATGCTTTTGTCGATGCCGCAGGATGGCTCGGTCGTGCTGCATGAAAGCCGTCCGATCCGGTACGTGGCGATGATGACCAACATCAACGGCGAAGCGCCGTTCGATATCATGCAGGACCGCCAGGTCCGCGAAGCGCTTGCCTGGGCCATTGACCGCGAGACCATCGCAAGCGTGCTATACGCAGGCCGTGGTGAGCCCGCAAAGGGCATTTTGCCGGGCTGGATGTTCAACCTCGGCGACACGCATACCGACGGATTTGGCTATGATACCGCCAAAGCCGCCGACCTGCTGGAAGCCGCCGGTTGGACCCTTGGCAGCGACGGTATCCGCGAAAAAGACGGGCGCAAGCTGACCCTGCGTCTGGTCGCGGCTTATCCGAATGTCTCGACCGTGAAACCGATGCCGGAAATGCTGGAACAGATGTTTGCGGATGTCGGCGTCGATATCGATCTGGTCGAAGTCGATGACAGCGGTGTCTACGGCTCCACGTATCTCGATACCGGCGAGGCGGATCTGTACCTTGAGTTCGCATCCAACAACAACACCGATCCGACCTACCTGCTCAATAACCTCTTCACCACGACAACGCCTTGGGGCGGCTACAAGTTTTTCGCCCCCGGCGCGCATGTTGACGCGTTGCTAAGCGACGGTCGCAAGGCGCAAACGCGGGACGAGGTTATCGAAAAGGTCCGCGCAGCACACCGCGCCATCGTGCAGGATGATCTTGTGGCAATCCCGATCCTGATGGTGCCGAATTTTGCACTGTCGCGTCCGGGCGTCGATGTTCCAATGTCGGAATACGCCGACTGGATCGACTACGGCAATGTCACGATGGTCAATCAGTAAACCGACCTCAACAGGCAGAGCCTTTCCTAAGGCTCTGCCCCTCAGGACTTGATAAATGCTCAGATTCATTCTGATCCGGCTGGCAGTGGCCGTGCCGACCCTGCTTGGCATGTCCGTGGTTGCCTTCGCCATTGTCGCCATCGCACCGGGCGATCCCGTGATGATGGAACTGCGCGCCTTGGGCGTCGTGCCAAAACCCGAAGACATCGCCGCCTTGCGGGCCGAGTATGGCCTCGATCAGCCGTTCTTGCTGCGCTATCTCGATTGGCTTGGCCGGGCAGTCCAGCTTGATCTGGGCACCTCCATTGCAACGGGCCGCAGCGTCGTGACCGAAATCGCGATGCGGTTGCCAGCAACGCTTTCGCTTGCTGTCAGCGCATTGATCGGAGCGGTGCTGGTGTCGGTCGTCTTTGGCGTTTGCGCGCTAAGCCGCAATCGCGGCGTCGCCGCCTGCATGCGCGGGCTGACGATCCTGTTGGTGTCGATCCCGTCTTTCTGGCTGGCGCTTCTGTTTATCTACCTGTTCGTGCTGACCATCGGCTGGGGTCGTCTGGTTGGCGATGGCACCTGGTCTGATCTGATCCTGCCCGCCCTGACCCTTGGGCTTGGCGCAGGGGCATCGCTGGGGCGCGTCGTCTATGAACGCATCCGCGCCGAGCTCAGCGAAGATCACATCCGCCTTGCCATTGCCAAAGGCCTTGCGCCAAGGCGGATCCTGATAAGCCATATCGCACCGCGCATCGTTGGCCCCCTTGCAACCGCATGGGCCAATACATTCGGCGCCTTGCTTGGCGGCGTGGTCATTGTGGAAAGCATCTTTGGCTGGCCGGGGCTGGGGCAACTCATCCTGCAAGCCATCGCCCAACGCGATTTTCCCGTCATCCAGGCGTATCTGGTTTTCATGGGGCTGATCTTCTTCACGATGAGCATCCTTGCCGATATCGTTGTGTTCTTCACCGATCCTCAACTGCGCCGGACCCTGTCGGATGATTGAGCGGCGCCTCTCTTTGCCCGCCTTGCGCTTTGGGCTGCGCGGTGGGCGCTTTGGCCTGATGATGGGCGTTGCGCTGCTTTTGGGATTTGTCGTACTGGGCCTGTCGCCGCTATTTGTCGACATCGCACCACCTGCACAAATAGATCTTTTGGCCCGCCTTGCCGGACCGTCCGACACGCATCCGTTGGGCACCGATCATCTGGGCCGCGATGTGTTATCGCGGTTGATCCACGCGGTGCCGGTCTCTCTTGGGGCGGCCTTTGCAACGATGCTGGCAATCCTTGCCATCGCGCTGCCTTGGGGTGTGATCGCCGCCGTCGCCGGAGGCCGCGTGGATATGGTCATGATGCGGCTTGCCGATATCATCATGGCGTTTCCGACACTGGTGCTTGCGCTGGCCATTATCGGCTTCATGGGGGCGTCCCTTCAGGCCTCTATCATCGGGATTGCCGCGGCATGGTGGCCGTCAAACGCGCGTATGGTGCGAGCCTTGGTGCTCTCCGCCAGCCAGCGCGATTTTGTGCGGGCCGCCTACCTGTCCGGTGCATCCCGGCTGCGCGTTATTGTGCGTCATATCCTTCCGCAAGTGCTGCCACCACTTGCCGTTATCATCTCGCTTGAAACGGCCTCGGTGCTTTTGGCACTGTCCGCGCTCAGCTTTCTGGGCATCGGCGCACAGCCTCCAACCCCGGAATGGGGTGCAATGCTGAACCAAGCACGGCCCTTCTTCGCGCAGGCGCCGCATATGCTGCTCGTGCCGGGCCTGGCAGTCACCGCCGCAGTACTTGCCCTGAACCTGATCGGCGAAGGACTTCGCGATCTTCTGGACACGCGGGAGCCTTACGAATGGTAGCCCTTTTACAGGTGCAAAATCTAAGCGTCGGCCTGCCGTTTTCCGCGCCTTTGCTGGATGCCATCAGCTTTGACATCGCCGAAGGCGAACGCGTCGGATTGGTCGGGGCCAGCGGTTGCGGCAAGTCGCTCACAGCGGGAACGCTGTGTGGGCTGCTTCGCGCGCCGTTGCGCGTTTTGGCGGGATCCGTCCGGCTCGACGGCACGTCGCTCACAGATGCCAGCCCCGCAATATGGCGCGCGGCGCGCGGGCGCAGTGTCTTCCAGATTTTCCAAAGCCCCGGCACCGCGCTGACGCCGGTGCGCCGCGTTGGCACGCAACTGGCCGAAGCCGCCCAAATCGCCGGGCGCGACACCAAGGCCGCAGTGTCACAGGCCTTGGATGCCGTGGCCCTGCAACCCGATGTGACCGGGCTTTTTCCCTATCAGCTTTCGGGCGGCATGAAGCAACGCGTGCTCATCGCGATGGCCCTGATCCTGCGCCCGCGCCTCTTGATCGCGGACGAGCCAACGACCGGGCTCGATGTACTGACCGAACACGACATCCTCACCGCCCTCAACACCGCCGCCGATGAAACGGGCGCGTCAGTCCTGTTCATCAGCCACGATCTGCGCGCTGTCCACAGGATCGCCACGCGCACGCTGGTGATGCATGCCGGACGCCTTGTCGAAGACGCAGATATCGCCGACCTCGCGATCTCCAAAGCCCCCGCCGCCCGCGCTTTGGCCACGGCTGCAACCGCACTGCAAAACCCATGCTAGACATTCAAGGCCTGACCAAAACCTTCTACGGGCGCGCCGTGCTACGCGATGTCAGCCTGAGCATCGCCAAAGGCGAGGTTGTCGGCCTGATCGGCAGGTCCGGTGCCGGCAAATCAACCCTCGCACGGTGCCTCACCGGGCTTGAGACGGCTGATACCGGCACCATCACCCTGAACAGCGAAACCATCACCCCGGGCCGGGGCGCTGCGCGTCAACAGATGCAATATCTGTGGCAGGACCCAACCCAATCGCTCAGCCCATATCTAACGGCGCAAAACACCGTTCTGGAAACGCTGAACGGCTTTGGCATTGGACCGCGCGCGCAGCGTCTGAAGCAGGCGCGATCGCTTTTGGCGACGTTCGACCTGCCGCAAGACAGTTTCACACGGCGCACGCACGCGCTGTCGGGCGGGCAGTGCCAACGCGTTGCACTTGCACGCGCCTTGGCCGCTGAACCGCAGGTCCTGATCCTGGATGAACCGCTCTCATCGCTTGATCTGGCTGCGCAGCTTAGCACGATCCGTCTTTTGCAAGACATCCACCGCAAGCGCGCCACGACGATGCTTATCGTCAGTCACGACCTTGCCCCCCTGCGCCATCTCGCCCACCGGATTGTCGTTCTGGACGACGCCCGTATCGTCGAAGACCTCCCCATGAGCTGTTTTGCGACACAGGCGCAGAACCCACTGTCGCGGGCCTATGCGCAAACCTTGCAAACAGACCAGGCAGAGGCGGCTTCATTGTCCGCCAACCGCGAAACAGAGCCTGCGACAGGCGGCGCGTAACGTGAAAAACATCGTGAAATTGGTCGGGCTGAGAGGATTCGAACCTCCGACCCCCTGCTCCCGAAGCAGGTGCGCTACCAGGCTGCGCTACAGCCCGACCGTGCGCGCGGCATAAGCGAGGCCCGCGCAGTTGGCAAGACCTCACGGGCCCCTGTCTTTTGGATCAAGCGATTGGCTGACCCGAGGCGCCGTGCCCGTCTCGACACGACTGCGCGTGCGCAACACAGGCCGGTTTTCAGATCCGCCACCCCGGCTTTCGCGCAGCACAATATAAAGACCCGACGCGATGATAACGCCAGCGCCGATGGCCGTTGTCTGGCCAATCTGTTCGTCGAAAAACAGCGCTCCAAAGACCGAAGCCCAGATGATCTGGCTGTATTGCATCGGCGCGACGATCACCGCCTCGCCAGACTTGTAGGCTGCGATCAGACACAGCGCGCCGGTAAAGCCCAGCACCGCGATTGATGCCATCATGCCGAATTCTTCAATCGGAACAGGCTTATAAACAAAGGGCAGCAAGGCGCCCATCACCAGGAAGTTCGCGATCATCGGATACAGCATCATCACAGCGGTCCGTTCGTCCCGTCCAATCTTGCGCACAATGATTGACGCAAAAGACCCGCCAATGGCCGCCGTCAACGCTGCAAGATGGCCCAGCTCAAGCGGCGTCGCACCCGGTTGCAAAACGATCATCACGCCGGTGAGCCCGACAATCACCGCGATCCACCGGCGAATGCGCACGACCTCGCCCAGGATCGGGATGGCCAGCACCGTGATAAGCAACGGCGCCGCAAAAAGGATGGCATAGACCTGCGCCAGCGGCAGCGTCGAAAACGCGTAAAACGCCGAGACCCCGGTGATGACAACCGCAGCGGTGCGAAACAGCGTCCACCACGGATGCACCGGGCGCAAATGCCCTTCGCGGGCATCGCGGATCAACATGAACATGACCAGCGGGATGCCGAAAATCACGCTGAAGAAAACGATCTGGATCGCTGAATACGTGCCGCCCAACAGCTTCACGATCACATCATGGGTCGCGAAAACGGTGAACGCCGCAAGCGAAAATAGCGCGCCTTTAAGGTTCGGGCTCATCTTGAGTACCGCGTTGTCGGGCCGAATGGCCCCAATACTGAAAGCCTAAAGGCTGGCCTCCAGTACGGCAACAATAGCGTCACCCATCTGGGCGGTTGTTGCCGGTGTGCCTTCACCGCTTTGCATCAGATCACCGGTACGCGTCCCGTCGGCCAGCACCTTTTCGACAGCCGTTTCGATCCGCGTGGCCTCATCACCCTGATCGAAGCTATAGCGCAACGCCATCGCAAGGCTCAGGATCGAGGCACACGGGTTGGCCTTGCCTTGCCCCGCAATATCAGGGGCCGAACCATGCACCGGTTCATAAAGCGCTTTCGGACGCCCGTTCTCCATCGGTGCACCAAGGCTGGCCGAGGGCAGCATGCCCAGCGACCCCGTCAGCATTGCGGCCGCATCCGACAGCAGATCGCCAAACAGATTGTCCGTGACGATCACATCAAACTGCTTGGGCGCACGGCACAGCTGCATCGCACCGGCATCAGCGTACATATGGCTCAGCTCGACATCCGGATAGTCATCGTCATGGACCTTCTGGACCACCTCGCGCCACAGAATGCCGCTTTCCATGACATTGGCCTTTTCCATCGAACAAACCTTGTTGCCGCGGCGCCGGGCCAACTCAAACGCCGACCGCGCGACGCGATCAATCTCGCTTTCCGTGTAGCGCTGGGTGTTGATGCCCACGCGCTCATTGCCTTCGGTGATGATACCGCGCGGCTCACCGAAATAGATGCCCGAGGTCAGCTCGCGCACGATCATGATATCAAGCCCGGCCACCACATCGCGCTTGAGCGACGAGAAATCCGCAAGCGCGTCAAAGCACTGCGCCGGGCGCAGATTGGCGAACAGATCCATCTCTTTGCGCAGCTTCAGCAGGCCCCGCTCGGGCTTCACGCTGAAATCCAGATCGTCGTATTTCGGCCCGCCCACGGCGCCCAGCAGCACCGCGTCGACCTCTTGCGCCTTGGCCAGCGTGCTGTCCGCCAGCGGCGTGCCATGCGCATCATAAGCGGCACCACCCACCAGATCCTCGGTCACGTCAAAGGTCAGGTCGCGCTTGTCACCCAGCCACGCGATCACCTTGCGCACCTCGGTCATCACTTCGGGGCCGATGCCGTCACCGGCGAGGATCAAAAGCGAGGGGTTGGTCATGGCGCGCGTCCTTTAAATGTCATTCGCAGCGTGGGGTATCCACGTTTGCCGGAACGGTCAAGGAACCGCGATATCCACCCAGATCACGGCATGGCGGCTTGCGTCATCTCCCGTCGGCCAGTGCAGGCCTGCATCGACGACACGCAAAGCAGCCGCGGGCAAGACATAGTCGACGCGCAAAGGGCCCGTCTGCTCGAACACTACGCTGTCGGTGCCGGCCAGCGGATCTTGAAGCAGCGGGTTGGCAAGCAAGGTCTGCATCGCCTCTGATCGCCCGTCGCCACGCGCCGGGTCCAGGTTCGCATCGCCCAGCAGGATCGGGTTTTCAACCTCGGCCAGACGCGACAGCCAAAACAGCGTTTCATCCGCATTGCGGCGCCCGTTGCGATCTTCGGGGCCGTCAAAAACAGGGGGCGTGGCGTGATAGGTCAGCAGCGTCAGTACGTTTTGACCGATGGCAACCGGCACCTCCCAATGGCCTGTTGTCGGAAGACGCTGCACAGGGCGCGCGGCCTCCGTCAAGACGTCAGGAGCCGCCCAAAGCCCGCCCTCCAGCTCGCTCCAAATGAACGCCGAGTGGTCAACGACCACCTCCGTCAAAACCGGATAGCGCGACAGGATTGCCATACCGCCCTGCCCATGAAACCGGCCAAAACCCTGCGCGTCCCGTTCGGTACCAAGCCGACGGTCGCCGTTCAGATCAATGCCGCTTGGCATGCCCGTATTGGGCAGCAAGGCAAAACGATGCGGATAGTCGCGCCCAAGACCCTCGACAAAGGCGGATAAGGCGGCCCCTGTCAGATCATAATCAAAGCTCTGTAATGCGATGATATCTGGCGCAACCGCATCAACAGCCGCGCGCGCCGAAAGAACGTCATCAGTCCCTTTCAGGATATCACGTAGCAAAAGCCCGGGGCCGTCGCGGGCCAAATCGGTATTGAAGGTGGCGATGCGCAGCGTCTCGGCACTGGCAGGCAGCGCCATCAGGCCAAGGATCAGGCCGTTTGCAATTGCTCTTTTTGCGCCTGCGCATAGGTCCGCTTGCGCTTTTCCTCGATCATCGAGGCCACGCGCCCCATCGCGATACCGCGCATGAAAAGAGAAGCGGGAAGGAAAGCCCATGCTGTCATCGTCCAGATCAAAGTGTGCGAGTTGGACATCGACACCGGATCAAAGATGTTCGAGGCCAATTTCACAATTGCCGGGATCAGGAATGGCAGCAAAAACCCTAACGCAATGTTAATGCGCGCATCACGATTGAGCCGTTCAACCACGTCTCCGCCCGCTGTGGGGTCAAATGTCGGCAGGTTCACCCAGACATTGAACGCGCCCGACCGGGTCGGCCAGTGGTTCACGCCCAGCGCCATGACAAACACCGTCAAAGACAACAGCGAAATCAGATAGCTGATACCCGCCGCCGTGCGCACATCTGCAACAAGGGCGGCATCGGTCTGGTCTGGCATCATCAGCACCACCAACCGGACAGGCGAATAGGGAAAATCGATAGAGTGGCCGATAATCGTGCCCACAGCCGTGACAAACTCGGTCAAGGTCGTGGGGTCCGTGTGGCCGCGCATGATGATGGCCAGCACCAGCACCGTCGCAAACAACGATCCGAACCGCACGCGGTTAAACGGCGGTGCGTCGCGGAATTCGACAAGACCGGGATAGCTGGATGCATATTCGACAAGCGTCAGGATCGCCGCAAAGATCGCGACCAATGCCACAATTTGCTGCGCGTCCGAACTGGCGTCCGGGACAAGGACAGACGGTGTTACGATCAGCAACACCACAAGAAGTGCGCGCGCGATGGCGCCTGGTAGTCGTGAAACCACAGCCCTAAACCCTCAACTTGGTCTGACACGATACGATGCCGCGCCTTTGTCCCAACTTGATCGCGCCTGTCGGCGCTACCTCAATTGAAAACAGTGTGGCGACAAACCCCTCGCACCGCAACTTACTGTTTAGACAATGGTAAACAGTGTGGCTTTTTCGTGGAAAGGGTGGTGCGAGAATGCATCAATTCCGCGCAACTCTTTAGGCAGTCTAGATGGCAGACCTACATGTTGGGGATCGCCGAAACTCAAACCCAAGGGCGCGCCTGGGCAGCTGTTTCTTCAAACGCATCAATGCTGCCCGCCTTCTCCATCGTCAGGCCGATATCATCAAGGCCCTCCATCAGGCACCGACGCTTGAAAGCATCAACCTCGAACGGGTAGGTGGTGCCGTCCGATGCGGTGACGATCTGCGCATCAAGATCAACCGTCACCCGCGCATTCGCGCCGCGCTCGGCATCCTCCATCAGGGCGTCGACCTGATCTTTTGGCAAAACAATCGGCAAAATGCCGTTCTTGAAACAGTTGTTATAGAAAATATCCGCAAACGAGGTCGAAATCACGCAACGCACGCCGAAATCAAGCAAGGCCCAAGGCGCATGTTCACGCGACGACCCGCAGCCGAAATTATCGCCGGCCACGATGATCTGCGCATCACGGTAGGCGGGCTTGTTCAGCACGAAATCCGGGTTCTCGTTGCCGTCCGCGTCATAGCGCATTTCGTCAAAAAGGTTCACACCAAGGCCCGAGCGTTTGATCGTTTTCAGGAACTGCTTGGGGATAATCATATCAGTGTCGATATTCATCAGCGGCATCGGAGCCGCGATCCCGGTCAGTGTCTCGAACTTGTCCATAACGCACCCTCTTTGCGAATTGGCCTGCTGATACGCGATCCGGTGAGGGCTCGCAAGATTGCCCTAAGGCGTCTTGAAGGTCAGCGCCGCCCAAAGCGACTTCCACACCGGACCGGCCTCTGGATCATCATTGTCCAGCGCAACCATCTTGACCGCATCCACCAGATATTCGGTGCCGGGCAGAACCGGCAGGCGTGCGATGCCGTCTTCATCCGTCTGATGCAGCGTGACCGTCACGACACCGCCGGGATCCTTTGCAAAAAGCTCGACCTGCGCATTGGCCCGGGGTTCATTTTCAAACAAGACCTGAACAGGCAATCCCGCCCCCAGATCATCCGTATACGGATTGGCCAGAGCCACGATTTCGGTGCGCAGACCAACCGGGCGGTCCTGGCCCGCGCCATCCCCCACGGCGATCAGGGCTTTGGCAAAGCGCCGGTAGCTTTCCTTGAACCCGGCCTCTGGCAACCCACGCGCGGCATGCGCGGCAAGCGTATCCGCAAACGCTTTATGCGCAACAAACGCTTCGAATTTGGCCGCCTCGCTGTAGGTCAGGGTGCTGTCGCCTGTTTCATGCACGACGATCCACAACCCTTCATCCTCCAGCGCGCCTTCAAACGCGGGATTGTCCCCGCTTCGCGCGGCAACTGGCACCACCACGTCACCGCGTACCAGATCAAACCGCGTCGCGTTCCGCTCGATATAGCTGAACGCGGCCCCTTTCAGGTTTTCGCCCACGCGGAAGCTTGTTGCGACCTGCTCACCGGGCGAAATCTGGTAACGATCCGGCGATATCCAGAACTCATGCGCAAAAACAGGCTGGACTGACAGCGCAAAACAGAGTGCTGTGACGCAGTATCGTAACATCGAAAGTCTCCGGTATGATGGTTGTAACGAGGGTGGCATGGGTATGCCTGGTGTCAATGTTATTCGCCTGGCCCCTCGCGTCACAAGCGCATGAGGTCCGGCCCGCAGTTGCGACTGTGACGCTCAGCGCAACGGTGGCCGAGGTCGAAATGCGGCTGACGCTTGAACCGCTTGTGGCCGGGATGGACCTGAACGGGCTGGACGATATCAACAACAGCCCGCTTGCGGGTGAACATGACCGGCTGCGCGCGCTGGACCCCGCAACGCTTGAAGCGCTTTTTCGCGAAAACTGGCCACGCATCGCGTCCGGTCTGGTGATGAGGGCGGGGGACACTGCGCTTGGCCCTGCGCTGCGAGACGTCGTCATCACACCAGAGCCGGATCTTGAGCTGCCCCGCGACGCCACCCTGACCTTTCGTGCCGATCTGCCTGCGGATGACACGCCCCTCGTGATGGGCTGGGCATCGGAATACGGCCCGCTTGTGATCCGGCAAGGCGACGGTGCAGACGCCTACACCGCTTTTCTGGACCAGGGCACCTTGAGCGACCCCATGCCCCGCGACGGCACAGCCAGACTGGGCGCAACAGCCGCCTTCGTTGCGTATCTTGTCATCGGGTTCGAACACATCATCCCCAAAGGGCTCGATCATATTCTGTTCGTGCTGGGGCTGTTTTTCTTCAGCCTCGCGATCCGGCCTTTACTGATCCAGGTCACGACATTCACGCTGGCCCATACGATCACGCTGGCCATGGCGACCCTTGGTATCGTGACCGTGCCTGCCAGCGTCGTGGAACCGCTGATCGCGGCGTCCATCGTCTATATCGCGGTCGAGAACGTGATCGGCAGCGCCATGACATGGCGGCGCATCGCTGTGGTTTTTGCGTTCGGCTTGTTGCACGGATTGGGCTTTGCGTCAGTGCTGGGGGATATCGGGCTTGATCCGGCGCGGTTCATCAGCGGGTTGATCGCCTTCAATATCGGTGTCGAGATTGGCCAGCTCGCCGTGATTGCAATCGCATTTCTGGCGGTCGGGATCTGGTTTGGCAAAAAGACGTGGTATCGCCCATATATCGCCGTTCCGGCCTCGGTCGTGATTGGTCTGGTGGGCGCTTACTGGGCAATCGAACGCGTTTTGGTCTGATGTCGGATTTTCGGTATTTTTAGACAAAAGAAGCCGCAAGGACGGCGTGTCATGCCCGGTGGAGGTGCTGCCTTCTGAAGGGGTCGTCATAAGGCGAGGCGCGTTAAGGTTAATGATTGGGGATGGCTTGATGCATCGCAAATCCCAAGAATTTCCGGTTAACAGGGCGCGTGTTTTGGTGCGATTGCGAGCCACATTATCCTTAATATCAAGCTAAGACGTCGGGCGGTTCAGGCGGCTTTGGTGTTATGTTAAATCTCAAAAATATACCGGCCACGCCTGTTGGCCACAGCCCCCGAATAGCCGGTTTCGCATGCGAAACCCTTGGCAGCGCGGATCGACATCCACGCCTCTATGATATCGTCGCGGTTTGGTTTCGCGTGCGAAACGCCGTGATCGCTGAAGCGTTAGTTAAGCTCCCGCACGTCGGTCAGTTTGCCGGTCACAGCCGCCGCTGCCGCCATCGCCGGAGACATCAGATGGGTCCGCGATCCGCGCCCCTGACGCCCCTCGAAATTGCGGTTCGATGTTGATGCGCAGCGCACTTCGGGGCCCAGCTGATCTGGGTTCATCCCAAGGCACATCGAACAGCCCGCCAACCGCCAGTCGAAACCGGCATCCTTGAAGATATCCGCCAGCCCTTCTTCTTCGGCTTGCAGGCTGACAAGGCCCGAACCGGGCACGACCATCGCCATGATCCCGTCTTTGACCTTTTTGCCTTTCACGATCTCGGCTGCGGCGCGCAGATCCTCGATCCGGCCATTGGTGCAGGAGCCGATGAAAACCGCGTCAACGTCAACGTCCTGCAGGCGCGTGCCCGGGGTCAGCCCCATGTAATCCAGCGAGCGTTTGGCCGCGTCGATCTTGCCGCCTTCAAATTCGGCCGGGTCCGGGACGGTGCCTGTGATCGGCAGCACATCTTCGGGCGACGTGCCCCATGTGACCACCGGGGCGATGTCCTCTCCCTTGATGGTGATGACCTTGTCGAAATGCGCGCCATCGTCGGAATAGAGCGTCTTCCACCACGCCAATGCCGCTTCCCATTGCGCCCCCTTCGGCGCATGCGGGCGGCCTTTGACATAGGCGAACGTCGTCTCGTCTGGCGCGATGATGCCTGCGCGCGCACCGCCTTCGATGGCCATGTTGCAGACCGTCATGCGGCCTTCCATGGACAGATCGCGGATCGCCTCGCCACAGTATTCGATGACGTAGCCGGTGCCGCCTGCCGTGCCGGTCTCGCCGATCACTGACAGGGTGATGTCCTTGGCGGTGACACCGGGGCGCAGCTTGCCCGTGATCTCGACCTTCATGTTCTTGGATTTCTTCTGGATCAGCGTTTGCGTGGCCAGAACATGCTCGACCTCTGACGTACCGATGCCATGGGCCAGCGCGCCGAACGCGCCGTGGGTCGCGGTGTGGCTGTCGCCACAGACGATGGTCATGCCGGGCAGGGTCCAGCCCTGTTCCGGGCCAATGATGTGGACGATGCCCTGGCGGATGTCATTGACCGGATAGTAATGCACGCCGAACTCGCGCGCGTTCTTATCCAAAGCCTCAACCTGAATGCGGCTTTCTTCGTTGTCGATGCCGTCTTCGCGGTCCCATGTGGTGGGCACGTTGTGATCCGGCACGGCAATCGTCTTGTCCGGGGCGCGCACCTTGCGGCCCGCCATGCGCAGACCCTCGAACGCCTGCGGGCTGGTAACCTCGTGGACAAGGTGGCGGTCAATATAAAGAAGGCAGGTGCCATCCTCGGCCTCGTGGGCGAGATGAGCATCCCAGATCTTATCATAAAGCGTCTTTGGCGCAGACATGACACAGCCTCCTCTAAGCTGGCAGACAGATATCGCTCTGTTGCCATAGCTTCAAGATCAAGAGTGATCCAGATGCTGCGCCGCTGCGTAAAGATGTTTATGAAGCAGCTTTTCAAGAAATCCTCCGCCACGCGGACCATCCATCTGGGTCTGATTGGCCTGATGTTTGTCACAGCCCTTGCCGTTTATGCGGAGGCCGAGATGTATCGCGGTTACGAAACACCCCCCTATCAGGTCGTGCGTAGCAATGGTGAGGTCGAGTTGCGCGAATATCAGCCCCATTTGTTGGCCGAAGTGACCGTGCGTGGCAGCCGCTCCAGCGCGATCAGCAGCGGGTTTCGGACGCTGGCCAACTACATCTTCGGCGGCAATGTTGAGTCCGAGAAGGTCTCCATGACCGCGCCCGTTGCTCAGACAGCCGCAGCCGAGGGCACGTGGACCGTCAACTTCATGATGCCGTCCGAATACAGCCTCGATACGCTGCCCAAGGCCAAAAACCCTGCCATTCGTTTCACCGAAGCGCCGCAAGAGCGGCAGTTGGTTATCGCCTTTGCAGGGCGCGGCACGGACCGTAACCTTGCCCGGCACACGGATAAACTCCGCACTCATGCCGCCGTCGAAGGCCTGCAGATCGCAGGCGCACCGCGGTATTACTTCTACGACGATCCTTTCACCTTGCCGTGGAACCGTCGCAACGAAGTCGCGTTCTCGGTTCAATAACAACGGCGTTGCACCCTTGAGCCAGCCTGTGCGACGCTTGCGCTGAGGACAGGGATCGGCGGGTATGGAACCAGAAGAAAATGTCACCGAAGAACTGATCGATACCGGGCAAGAGCTTTGGATGCAGATCGAAAGCTTCGCGGAATCGCTGTTGCGTCCGTGGAATGCCTATCAGGTCGGCATCGCGGTTGGTCTTTTCCTTGTTGCTCATCTTCTTAATCGGTTTTTCGCACCTCGCCTGCATGAATGGATGCGCACCCGCGAGGGCTGGCCGAAATGGCGTATCCGCATTCTGGTGCTGATCCATCAGCGTCTCAGGGCGATCCTGTTTGTCACCGTGATCTGGATTGCCGTGTTCATCATGCGCGAGGTCACGTGGCCCAGCCGGTCGTATATCCTAAGCGTGATTGCCACACTGGCCTTTGTCTGGCTTGCCATCGCCTTGCTCAGCCGTCTGATCCGCAATGCCTTCCTCAGATCATTGATCCGGTATGGTTTGTGGATCTTTGCGACGCTGCAGATCCTTGATCTGACCGATACGGCTACCACGGTTCTTGACAGTGCCGCGATTGAATTTGGCGAAACCCGCATCTCGCTCTTGTTGATTATCAACGCGATTGTGATGCTGGGGATTCTCTTTTTCGGAGCACGTTTCGTTTCGACCACCACGTCTCAGCGGATCAGTGCAAACGAGGAAATCTCGCCCTCGATGCGGGTTTTGGTCGTCAAGGCGCTGCAAGTCGTTCTCTATGGCGCGGCGTTCTTTATCGGGATGCGGGCCGTTGGCTTTGATCTGACCGGGCTTGCGGTGCGGTCGGGTGCCATTGGCGTGGGCCTTGGTTTCGGCCTGCAAAAGGTGGTGTCGAACCTTGTGTCAGGCGTCATCATCCTGCTGGACAAGTCGATCAAACCCGGCGACGTCATCAGCCTTGGCGACACGTTCGGATGGATCAATTCGCTGGGCGCGCGCTACGTGTCGGTGGTGACACGGGATGGGAAAGAATACCTGATCCCGAACGAAGATCTGATTACCGGGCAGGTCGTCAATTGGTCTCATTCAAACGAATTTGTGCGGCTCGATATCTATTTTGGCACCGCATATGGCGATGATCCCCACAAGGTCCGCGCCATCGCGATTGAAGCGGCAATGTCTGTCGGGCGCGTGCTGAGCGACTACCGCAAGCCGGTCTGCCATATCGTGGGCTTTGGCGACAGTTCGGTCGATTACATCCTGCGATTCTGGATCAAGGACCCCACGGGCGGCCTGACCAATGTGCGCGGCGCCGTCTATCTGGCGCTGTGGGACGCGTTTCAGGCGGAAAATATCTCGATCCCGTTCCCACAACGAGAGATCAAGATGTTGGGGGAAGAACCCGCGAAAGCACTCGATTAAGCAGCATTTCTAAATTGCGAATAAGTCGCAACTGCATTGACTTTGCGAATGGTTTGCAATATCAAGAGAGGGACCTATTTCGTTTTTCACTTGGATCTCCGCGAAAGGATGCCCCGACAATGCTGACGAAACGCCACTTTTTTGCGACGATTCTGGCTGCTGGCCTAAGCTTGACTGCCGGGTTTGCCAGCGCGGAAGACAAACTGAAAGTCGTCTCGACGACCGGGATGATCGGCGACGCTGCCACGCAAGTTGGCGGTGATCTGATCGAGGTCCAGACGCTGATGGGGCCAGGCGTCGATCCGCATGCCTACCGTCAGACGCGCAGCGATATCGTTGCGATGGGCAATGCCGATCTGGTGCTGTGGCACGGTCTGTATCTGGAAGCCCAGATGGAAGAGTTCATGGGCGAACTGGCCGGCCAGACCTCGGTTGTGGCTGTGGCCGAAACGCTGCCGCGCAACCTGCTGATCGGGCATGATGATTACGACGATAAATTCGATCCCCATGTCTGGATGAACCCGAACCTGTGGGCGCTTGTCTTGGCCAATGTGCGCGACGCGCTGATCGTGCAGGCCCCCGAACATGAAGAAACCTTCCGCGCCAATGCCGATGCACATTTGCAAGAGCTTCAAGGGCTTGCGGGCTATGCAAGCAATGTCCTTGGGTCGGTGCCGCCCGAAAGCCGGGTTCTGCTGACCGCGCATGACGCGTTCAACTATTTCGGTTCGGCCTACGGGTTTGAAGTGATGGGCATTCAAGGCATCTCGACTGAATCCGAGGCCGGTTTGCAGCGCATTTCAGAGCTCGTCGACATGTTGGTCGAGCGCAACATCCGCGCGGTCTTTGTCGAAAGCTCTGTCTCGGATCGTAACATCCGCGCGCTGATCGAAGGGGCGGCCGCCGAAGGTCATACCGTCGAGATCGGAGGCGAGCTGTTTTCTGACGCCATGGGCGAAGCTGGCACATATGAAGGCACGTATGTGGGCATGATTGACCATAATACGACAACGATTTCGCGGGCGCTGGGCGGCGAAGCTCCAGCCCGCGGTATGTCCGAGATGCTGAACTGATGGATATGCGCACCCCCCTCGCCTTGGCGGCCAATAACGGCCATATCCCGCGCGATATCGCCAAGGTTGATGCGCCCTTGGCCGTCCGCGGCATGACTGTGTCTTATGGCGAAAAACCTGCGATCTTTTCGGTGGATGCGACGTTTGAAGCCGGAAAGATGACCGCGATTATCGGACCGAATGGCGCGGGCAAGTCGACGCTGTTGAAAGCCGCGCTGGGCGTCATCCCCAGCCTGTCCGGTGAGGTCAGCGTGTTTGGCAACCCTCTTGGTGTGGCCCGCGACCGGATCGCCTATGTCCCGCAACGGGCGAGCGTCGATTGGGATTTCCCGACGACCGTGATCGATGTTGTCATGATGGGGCTTTATCGCAAGACCGGGCTTTTGAGCCGCCTGACCGGGGCGCACCGCGCCCATGCGATGGCCTGTCTGGACCGCGTCGGCATGGCTGATTTTGCAGATCGTCAGATCGGGCAATTGTCGGGCGGACAGCAACAACGCGTGTTCCTGTCGCGTGCGCTGGCGCAAGAGGCAGACCTTTATCTGCTGGACGAACCCTTCGCCGGTGTCGATGCCGCGACCGAGCGGGCGATCATCGATGTGCTGGCCGGGCTGAAAGCCGACGGCAAGGCGGTCGTCTGCGTGCACCATGATCTGGCCACGGTCAGCCGCTATTTCGATAACGTCTTCCTGATTAACGTGCGGCGCATCGCGGAAGGCCCTGTGACGGCTGTATTCACGCCTGAAAACCTGCACGCCACGTATGGCGGGCGGTTGGCGACAAGCCATATCGACCAGCTTGATCTGGTCGCCGGAGCCTGATGGACGCCTTCCTCAATGCGCTCTTTCTGGGCGCTGGCTATAACGCAGCTTTGGTGGGGATCGGAGCCGCGCTGCTTGGATTTGCAGCAGGCGCATCCGGCACCTTCCTTTTCCTGAGAAAACGCGCGTTGGTCTCGGACGCGGTGGCGCATGCGACGCTGCCGGGGGTCGGGCTGGCCTTTATCGTCATGGTCGCGCTGGGGTTCGATGGGCGCAGCCTTGTGGGCTTGCTGGCCGGATCGGCGGTGACAGCGGCAATCGGGTTGGTGCTGGTCGAATGGATGTCGCGCAAGACGCGCCTGTCGGAAGATGCCGCGATTGGCGCAGTGCTGTCGGTCTTCTTCGGCATTGGGATCGTCTTGCTCACGGTGATCCAGACGATGAGCCAAGGGCGACAGGCCGGTTTGGAAGGGTTCCTGTTGGGATCCACCGCAGGAATGCTGTTTCAGGACGCGGTCGTGATTGCCATCGGCGGCACGCTGGCCGTTGCAGCAACCTTCATATTGCGCCGCCCGATGACGCTGGTGGCCTTCGATCCGGAATACGCGGCGGCCTCGGGCTATGACGTGCGCAAGATTGATCTGGCGATGATGGGCCTGGTCATGGCCGTCACGGTGATCGGGCTGAAGCTGGTCGGGCTGATCCTGATCGTGGCAATGTTGATTATCCCGGCGGTCACGGCACGGTTCTGGACGGAAAAAAGCGACACGGTGATCTGGTCGGCGGGCCTTTTGGGCGCGGCGTCGGGCTATGTGGGGGCGGCGATCTCCGCCTCGGCCCCTGCACTGCCCACCGGGCCGATCATCGTCCTGGTCAGCGCGGCTTTGTTTACGCTCTCGCTCTTTTTTGCCCCGGCGCGCGGGGTTGCGGCGGCGGTGATCCGGCGGCAGCGCTTTCAGGCACGGGTGCATCACCGGCAGGGGTTGCTGGCGCTTGCGCGGCAGGAACCAATCCACGACAAGCTGACGCTCAAAGTGCTGGGCCGCGATGGCCTAATCCGGTCGGATGGTGTCGCCACCGATACAGGCCGCGCCATGGCCGCCAAGGTCGCGCGCGATGAACGCCGCTGGGACGTCGCGCGCGAGGTGCATCACGATGTGAGCCTGACGGGCCGCTATGACGGGCTGACCCCGATTGAGGATGTGTTCACCCCCGATGAGATCGCGCAATTCGACGTGGTAATCGGCAAGCCGACCGCAGTGGAGGGCACGTAGATGGGCGCCGAGTTCGTTCAATTCTCGCTCACGCCGATCCTCATCGGGATCCTGGCCTCGATTGCCTGTGCGCTGCCGGGCAACTTTCTGGTGCTACGCAAACAGGCGCTGATCGGCGATGCGATCAGCCATGTGGTTTTGCCGGGCATCGTGGTCGCATTCCTCATCACCGGAAGCGTCGCTGCGCTTCCGATGCTGCTGGGCGCGGCGGGTGCGGCGATTGTCGCAGTGATCCTGATCGAGGCGATCAAACGGCTGGGCAATATCGAACCCGGCGCCGCGATGGGCGTCGCGTTCACCTCGCTTTTTGCAGGCGGTGTGTTGTTGCTTGAGCAATCAGACACGTCCTCAGTCCATCTGGACGTCGAACATGCGCTGATGGGCAATCTCGAAAGCCTGATCTGGTTCAAGGCGCAAGGCTGGTCTTCGCTGTGGGACCTCGAAGCGCTGGCGGCATTGCCCCACGAGCTGGGGCGCATCGCGGTCGTGTGTGCTCTGGTGATCGTGCTGACGGTGATCTTCTGGCGGCCGCTCAAAATCTCGACCTTTGATGAAAGCTTTGCGCAGGCACTGGGTTTACCGGTGGGCGCAATCGGCTTTGGCCTTGTGGTTACGGCTGCCGTCGCAGCTGTTGCGGCGTTTGATGCGGTTGGATCGATCATCGTGATCGCGATGTTCATTTGCCCGCCAGCGGCGGCGCGCCTCATGACGAACCGTTTGGAGACACAAGTGGCGTGGAGCATCGTGTTCGCAACGCTTTCGGCCATCCTTGGCTATGTTTTCGCTGGCTACGGCCCGCTATGGTTTGGCGCACAAAACGCCGTCAGTGCAGCAGGTATGATCGCAACGGTATCCGGCATCATCCTTGCGTTGGCCTGCCTCTTTGGCCCCTACCGGTCCCGCATTGGTGTCGGACGCGAAGAGGCCGCTTAACCGACTAAACCGCTCGACTTGCCTGCGGGATTGAGGGTATCTCAAACCGATGGCCCTTTCAGAGACACAGACCAGCGCACAGCCCAGCCTGGCGCGCAAAACCAGCCGCATTTCGGCGCTTGGCATCGGCGCGGCAGTGCTTGCCGCATTGTGCCTTCTGCCGATGCTGGCGGTGCTTTACTCGGCCGCGACGACCGGCACCGACACGTTAAGCTCACTTAGTCAGACCGTTTTGCCACGCTATGCCGCCACGACCGTTTTGCTTGTCGCGCTTGTAGCGCTTGGCACGTTTGCCATCGGGACGGGAGCGGCCTGGCTTGTCAGCATGACAGACTTCCCCGGACGCCGCATGTTCGAGGTTGCTCTGGTGATCCCGCTGGCCTTTCCGGCCTATGTGATGGCCTACGCCTATACCCATGTGCTGGACCATCCCGGCATCGTGCAAAGCACCCTGCGCGATATGACAGGATGGGGCCCGCGTGACTATTGGTTCCCCGAAATCCGGTCGGTGGGTGGCGCTGCGCTGATGCTGACGCTGGTGCTCTATCCTTACGTCTACCTGCTGGCGCGCACGGCCTTCATGGGTCAAAGCGCCAGCACGTTCTTTGCCGCCCGCGCGCTGGGCAAAACCCCGACGCAGGCGTTCTTTCAAGTGTCGCTGCCGATGGCCCGGCCCGCGATTGCCGCAGGCGTCTTGCTGGCCACGATGGAGACGATTGCCGATTTCGGCACGGTCTCCTATTTCGGCGTGCAGACCTTTGCCACAGGCATCTACACCAGCTGGATCGGGATGGGCGACCGGGGGGCGGCCTCGCAACTGGCGCTGGGCCTTTTGGCCTTTGCGCTCATCCTTGCGGTGCTGGAACGGCAAAGCCGGGGCGAGGCGAAATATCACGCCAGCAAGGCCGAAACGATGGGTCGCTTGCACCTGACAGGGGCGCGGCGCGCAGGCGCAGTCCTGCTTTGTGCCTTACCCGTTCTGTTCGGGATGATCCTGCCAACCATTGCCTTGATCCTGATGGGCCTTGGGTCCGAACAAGACCTGCTGAGCCGCCGTTACATCGGCTTCATACAAAACTCGTTGACGCTGGCCAGTATCGCAGCCGTGCTCACCGTCTGTGCCGCAGTCGTTCTGGGTTATTTCCAGCGGGTCTATCCCGGCGTCAAAGCCACCGCCGCGATGTATGTCGCGCGGCTGGGCTATGCTGTGCCGGGCGGCGTGATCGCCGTCGGCTTGCTGGTGCCTTTTGCCGCTTTTGACAACGCGGTGGATGCGTGGATGCGGTCCACGTTCGACATTTCGACCGGGTTGTTGCTGACCGGGTCGATCTGGTTGCTGATTGCGGCCTACATGATCCGCTTCATGGCGGCCGCCCTTGGGTCTTACGAAGGGGGGCAAGCGGCGATCAATGCGAATATGGACGCCGCCGCCCGCGTGTTGGGCAAAAGCGCCTACGGCACCTTGCGGCGTGTGCATTTGCCGATCCTCACGCCGTCGCTTTTGACCGCGCTGCTGATCGTCTTTGTCGATGTCATGAAAGAACTGCCCGCAACGCTTATCATGCGGCCTTTCAATTATGACACGCTTGCCGTGCAGGCCTACCGCCTTGCGTCGGATGAGCGGCTTGAGGGGGCGGCGGTGCCCAGTCTGGTGATCGTGTCTGTGGGCCTGATCCCAGTGATCCTTCTGTGCCGTCGCGTGGGGCGTCGGCGATAAGCGATTTACCGGTGCGTTTTGAGCGCTTACGTTTATGTCAAAAGCGCCGGAGAGATCATGCATCACCCTTTGAAAACCAGCTATGACGTGGTCATTATAGGCGGTGCAATGATGGGATCATCGACAGCATGGTTCCTGACGGAAAACCCCGATTTCGACGGCTCGGTATTGGTGATCGAGAAAGATCCGACCTACGAATTTGCGTCCACAACGCACACTAATTCATGCATGCGCCAGCAATTCAGCACCGAGATTAACGTGCGGATTTCGCAATTCGCGGCGGACTTCGTAAACAACTTCCGTGAGCGTATGGGAGGCGACCCGCGGGTGCCCGAGCTGAAGATCCAAAGCTATGGCTACATGTATCTGGCCGATACCGATGCCTTTGCAGACATCCTGCGCGAGAACCAGAATGTGCAACGCGCCGCCGGGGCCGCCACGGTCTTGATGACCCCCGATCAGATCAAGGCGGCTTATCCGTTCTACAATGTGGATGATATCAAGCTTGGCTCGATCAACACGGTGGACGAAGGCTATTGGGATGGCATCACCGTCTTTGATTGGTGGCGCAAATCCGCAAAGGAGCGTGGGGTGGAGTATCACACCGGCGAGGTCGTCGCGATGACGCGCAATGCGGCGGGCACGCGGGTGGAAAGTGTGACGCTGGCCTCGGGCGCGGTGATTGCCTGCGGGCAGGTCGTCAACGCCTCGGGCCCCCGCGCGGTCGAGACGGCGCGCATGATCGGCGTTGAGATCCCGGTTGAGCCCCGCAAGCGCTTCACATGGATTTTCAGCGCCGAGCAACCGCTGAACCGTGACTTGCCCCTGACGATTGATCCGTCCGGCGTGCATTTTCGGCAGGACGGCAAGACGACGTATCTGGCAGGCGGGCATTCTGCGCATGACCCGGCGGTGGCTTACGATGATTTCACCATGGATCATGCGCTGTGGCAGGACCATGTCTGGCCCATCATCGCCACCCGCATCCCGCAGTTCGAGGCGATCAAGGTCATCAACGAATGGGCGGGGCATTACGCCTATAACACCTTCGATCACAACGCGATTGTCGGTCCGCATACGGAGGTTGAGAATTTCATCTTCCTGAACGGCTTCTCGGGCCACGGCCTTCAGCAATCGCCTGCGATGGGCCGCGGCACCGCCGAATGGATCACTTACGGCGCGTTCAGCTCGCTTGATCTGACGCCGTTCCGCTACGACCGAATTGTGCAAAATGACATCTTGCTGGAAAAGGCTGTCATCTAAACCCTTGCGCTGCCTCGGGAAACGGCCTATCCGCCCCGCTTTGGCGGGAAATACGCGCAAAAGTTGAGATTTCACCAGACGGGTGTTATCTTTGATCTATGCCCAGCGTCGGGGCCCTGTCGGCGTGCCACTCAGGAGGACAATGAACTGTCTCTTTCTGCTCAAGCGGGCAACACCGCTTCCCAAGGCCAGCCGGTAATGGCAGGTCAAAAGGACATCTCCAGCGAGGAGCTCCTCGCACGCATCCTGAAATCACTGGACGACGACAAGGCCGAAGATGTGGTCCAGATCGACCTGCGCGGCAAGTCCGAGATGGGCGACTATATGGTCGTCTGTTCGGGCCGCTCGACGCGTCAGGTCACCGCGATTTCCGAGAAGCTCGTGGATGCGTTGAAACAGGAATACGGACGGCTTTGTAAGGTCGAGGGCAAGGGCGCAGGCGACTGGGTTCTGATCGACACCGGTGACGTGATCGTCCATGTGTTCCGCCCCGAAGTGCGCGAGTTCTATCAGTTGGAAAAGATGTGGCTG
>ERZ1740067.333-NODE-333-length-38737-cov-7.350525_pt1 | contig 38737 bp, 37 predicted proteins | sample MGYA00581736_ERZ1740067 | MGnify/ENA primary metagenome ERZ1740067 (study PRJEB43018, sample SAMN04849236) | marine metagenome | isolation source: floating plastic debris | place: Pacific Ocean | collected 2008-08-27 | study: EMG produced TPA metagenomics assembly... | reverse complement strand
CCCCAAAAAAATATTGAATATGGAAATGCAACAAAAGAGTTAATAGTCCTTTTAGATAATGACCCTAATCTAAAATCAATGCTTATTTCTTCACTTGAGAAGGCGAAAGAAATTAATCCCGACAAGAATACGAATCCTGCTCAAAACCTTGAGGAGTATTATAGGTTCGTTACCTGGGCAGAAAGAACCATGCCTTGGGCCATAGTTAAAAAAGAAGAATACCCAGAAATATTTGATAATATCTTTCAAGGTCTTTGTGCCTTTTATTTTCTAATCGACCAACCACTCCCAGAGTTGGAGGGCAAAGGATTAGTGAATAACTCCTTGCAGTATTATGAACCATTTGCCAAGTGGCTGGTCACTTTCAGTAAATCATGGGGGTCTTTTTTAGATACTGAAGAATCTTGGAATGAAGAACATTATCAAATGGCATTAAATGATACCAATTTTGGTCTTCGAAATGATTGGTATGAAGATCCGGCAAACTGGAAGACTTTTAACCAATTCTTTGCCAGATACCTTAAGTCTCCTTACATGAGACCGGTTGCGAGTCCAGATTTAGATTCTGTAGTAGTGTCATTTGCCGACTCAGAACCGCAGGGCGTATGGGCTATCGATGGCAACTCAAATCTAATGGATGAAGGAGGTGTTCCGGTAAAGTCCGCTACACTTAAATCTATTTCAAAACTTATCGGTGATGACAGTCAGTACAAAGACGCATTTGCTAACGGCACATTTACCCATTCCTTCCTCAATGTCAATGACTATCACCGATATCATTTCCCCGTGAGCGGTATCGTTAAAGAGGCTAGAATAATTCAAGGTATCAATCCTCCGGGAGGACAACTCTGGTGGGACGATGAAAACAATCGATATGCCTTTAATCCAAGCGCCAAAACAGGATGGCAATCTATTGAGACCAGAGGATGTGTTATCCTTGAAACTGATGAATATGGGCTTGTCGCTTTGATGCCAATTGGTATGGGAGCCGTAAGCTCGGTTAATTTTGAAAAAAATGTTATCCCCGGCGCAAGTGTAAAAAAAGGTGATATGCTTGGACACTTTGCCTTTGGTGGATCAGACTTTATAATGATTTTTCAGGATGGTGTTACGTTCAGTTTGGAAGCCCCAATGCAAGAAGATGGTCAATTATATAAGCATATATTAATGGGTGAAAAACTGGGAGTTTTGTCTAAACGGAAATAATGAAGCGTCAATAATGTGTATGGTGCATAGTAACTAGTAACCTATGGGCAACGACGACATCATCGAAGGAGCGTTGCCTATGTTTTGAAAGAACGTTGCTTGAGAATCTTCTTTGGACTATCTATCTGTTTATTTCAAAAATTTTATATAAGATAGCAACAGAGAACGCAGTAGCTCCATTATTACATTTGCATTTTAGCAGCATCTGATAAAAACACCACAACCAACTTTCCCAACTGCTTGCCTATTAAACTATTGACTACATTATTTGAATCCTCTGATTTCATAAAATCATATCTTTAGAGGAACCAACCATGTTTTTATGATAAAATTCTTCCATCGCATTCGGCAAAAACTGCTTTCAGAAAATCGTTTCAGCAAATACCTCCTTTATGCCATTGGCGAAATTATTTTGGTGGTCATTGAAATTTTGATTGCTCTTCAAATCAATAATTGGAATGACAACAGAAAAGATAATACTTCGGAAAAACATTTACTAACCATCTTGTAGATGATTTGGACAACCAATTGAAAAGTAATAACAACATTATTGAATACGAAAAATAGGGAAGCCATCGGATGAACCGTTATTGTGTAATAGTATATCAATCATAACAACCAAATGAAGAAATTTCCAAATGCTTTTGTAATCATCCTTTTCGTAATCCTATTTGCTTGGGTATTGACTTATGTGATTCCAAAAGGAAATTATTCTCGTGAATTGGACCAAACTACCGAGCGAACAGTTGTAGTACCTGACTCATTCGAATACGAAGAAACCACAAATCTTTCCCCGTTTGATATGCTCCTCGCCATACCTAAAGGAATTGCCGGAAGAGCTGACCTCATTGTTTTGGTATTATTATTAGGTGGAAGCTTTTTTATCATAGAAAAGACAGGAGCCCTAAATCAGGGGTTAGGTCAACTCATAACCCTGCTCGACGGAAGAGAATTATTTGCCTTAACCACTATATCTATTTTGTTTTTTACAGCAGGCTCTACAATTGCCCTGCAAGAAGAAATTATTGCATTGACCCCTGTCCTATTATTATTTGGGCGAAACTTGGGTTACTCTCCGTTGACAATGATATGTGCTAGTTATGGCTCGGCCATTGTCGGTGCTTCCTTTAGTCCATTCAACCCTTTTGGTGTTTTGTTGGCACAAAAAGAAGCTGAGGTTGAATTATTATCAGGGTTGGAATTTAGATTATTATTTCTATTCATTTCAGGATTAATATGGACAATTTACATCATTCAATATGCACGAAAAAATACTATAGAGAAATCAAGGTCTGAATTCTCGGTTACTGGACTGACTTCAAGAAATAAAGTCATTTTAATCTTATTGGCAGTAACATTTGGAATTGTTTCCTATGGATTGATTGCTTTGGAATGGGGTTTTACGGAAATGTCCGCTTGTTTTTTTGCATTGGGTCTACTTAGCGGACTGATTACCAATCTTGGTTTCAACAAAACAACTGAATTGTACGTAGAGGGATTTAAAGAAATGGTTTTTGCTTGTGCCATCATTGGCCTTGCAAATAGTGTTTCCGTAGTACTTACCGAAGGGTCTGTTATTGATACTATCGTTTATGGTCTCTTTTCCCCATTAAAAAATATTGCACCTTCGTTCTCAGCAGTTCTAATGATGATGGCCCATACTGTTCTTCATTTTCCTGTACCGAGTTACTCAGGACAAGCAATTTTGACAATGCCCATTTTAACCCCTCTTTCAGATTTGGTTGGACTATCAAGACAGGTTTGTGTCTTAGCCTATCAATACGGGACAATAATGATGGACATCATCGTTCCCACCAACGGAGCTTTAATGGCAGTAATTGCTCTTGGTGGTATCAAGTACAATAGTTGGGTTAAGTTCATCATAAAACCAACTTTGATTATACTTGTTCTTGCAGCTATTGCTATTTTAATTGCAGTGAAAATTGGTTTAGAGTAATACCTTTAATCTATCTAGGCGTTTTTCTAACACAACGGAAAACCTTTAGCGGCCCACCAGCGGTGCACTTCAATAATCAATCGCCCTGCTTGTACAGCAGGGTCAAGATTGGCCAAACTGTCTGCCATTTGTAAGGTAGGAACATTATAAATGGTGATGCCCCGAATATCACCGTCATCATCAAAAGGGCCAGAAATATCGGCATATCCTTCTTTGTGCATTCTACCTAAGTGGGCCAAGTGCAAGGACTGGATGCTATCTGCTGTGGCTTTATCTTGAGACCTTTCTGGACCACTCTTTAAAAAGGCCATAAAATACTGTTGCATCAGAATGGTATCTTTCGTTTGTTCATCAACATAATCAAAGGTTTGAAAACCTTTATCAGCCAATTCTTGTTTTAACATTACCATACTCTTTGTGGGTTCCTCCGTTTCGGGAGTTGTTTCTGCCTTTTCCACTTTTGTACAAGCGAATGTCATAAGAAGTGCCAATAATGCCACTAGTTTTGTTCTTTCCATTGGTTAAAGGGTTTTACACTGAGTTGTGAGTTGTAATATTTTATTTGACCGGTAACCTCACCGCCCAACCATTCTGGCTTTGTAAAGGGCTCATCTTCGTAGTCGAGTTCTATTTCGGCTATGACGAGACCCTGATTTTTTCCAGTAAATTCATCCACCTCAAATACATGCGCTCCTGAAGGAACGTTGTAACGGGTCTTCTCCAAGATAATAGGTTCACATATATCCATCAAGGCAGTGGCCTCGGTTACCGGTATTTCAATTTCCCATTCAAATCGAGAAGTTCCAGATTTGTTTCCCAGGCCCTTAACGGTTAGGTACCCATTATCCCCTTTAATTCTCACCCTTACGGTACGTTCTGGATGTGTATTCAGAAAACCTTGAACAATTCGTGTTTGTGCGGTTGCATTTCGTTTGTAGGTATCATCTTTGACCAAAAATTTCCGCTCTATTTCCAAATTTTCCATCCAACTAAATATAGCCTAATTTTGAGTATGCCCTTGGATTTTCCCCTTCGAAAAATCATTCATGTTGATATGGATGCCTTTTACGCATCCGTAGAGCAACATGACCATCCTGAACTAAAGGGCAAACCCGTTGCGGTTGGGGGTGGCTCAAAACGAGGTGTGGTTTCGGCCGCGAGTTATGAGGCCCGTAAATATGGGGTTCGCAGTGCAATGAGTGGGTACTTGGCCCAAAAAAACTGTCCGGACCTGATATTCGTTCGACCGCGATTCGAGCGTTATAAGGAAGTATCACAACAAGTGCGTAGTGTTTTCTTTGAATATACCCATCTGGTCGAACCCCTTTCTCTTGACGAAGCTTATCTCGACGTTACCGAGAATAAAAAAGGGAATCCCTCGGCAACTTTGATTGCCCAAGAAATCCGTCAGAAAATTTTGGAAAAGACGGGCTTAACGGCTTCGGCCGGTATTTCCATCAATAAATTCATCGCCAAAGTCGCTAGCGACTACAACAAACCCAACGGGCAAAAAACGGTAAACCCAGAAGAAGTGCTACAGTTTATAGAAGACCTTGACATTCGTAAATTCTATGGTGTCGGCAAGGTAACTGCAGAAAAGATGTACAAGTTGGGTATTTTCACCGGAAAGGACTTAAAGCAAAAATCAGAGGTTTTTTTGGATGAACATTTTGGCAAAAGCGGTAGTTATTATTATCACGTGGTACGCGGCATTCACAACAGCGAAGTAAAGCCTGAGCGTATTCCGAAATCAGTAGGTGCAGAACGTACTTTCAGTGAAAACTTGAGTAGCGAAATCTTTATGCTCGAAAAATTGGAAAATATTGCCAACGAATTGGAGCGTCGTTTAAAAAAATCGAAAATCGCTGGAAAAACAATCACCCTAAAGATCAAGTACAGTGATTTTACCTTGCAGACCCGAAGCAAGACCATGCCTTATTTCATTTCGGAAAAAGCATTGATTTTAAATACCGCGAAAGAACTGTTATACCAAAGCCCCATGCAAAACTCCGTTCGCTTATTGGGCATTTCATTGGCAAACCTCAATAATGAAAAGAAAAACATCACAAAACTAGAAAAAGAAGAAACTGTCTCCGTGCAATTGAAATTTGATTTTTGAGCCTGCCAGTTTCATAAACCTTAGGAAGCTGATAGAACTCCTAAAACCCAGCATGATGATTGTACAGATCGATTGGAGCTAACCATAAATTTGGGTAATGTCATTTTATACAAAACATCCAAGGTCTTTGAACGCGCTAAAAATTTATTAAGGAATATTATTTCCAAACCTGGTGAAGCACGTGTCAATAACATGTGAATAGAATTTTAGTAGGCTAAATATAGACAGACCGGTCTTTTTCTATTTTTGATTATGCCAAAATCCAATATCAAAGACCACATTATAGAAGTGGCAAATAATCTATTTTACAGTAATGGGTATAACGCTACGGGCATTAATGAAATTATAGCCAAGGCTAATATTGCCAAGGCCACCTTATATCACCATTTTTCTTCAAAAGAGGCCCTCTGTATAGCATATCTTGAAATACGGCACCGAAATTTTATGGAGGCACTTCGCAAATTTGTTGCATCAAAACCCATCGGAGAAAAACAGCTAGTAGCCATTTTGGATTTTCTAAGGGATATGTACAGAGCTGACGACTTTCATGGTTGTTGGGCCCAAAAAACGCTGGGAGAACTAGGCCCAAAAGACAAACGGATACGTCAAACCATTCAAAAGCATAAGAAAGATTTGTTATTGTACCTAGGTGATATCGTAGGTGATAATATTGCCAATGTTTCCAAAGCAGAAACTGAAAAGATTTCAGGCGGATTATATCTGCTTTACGAAAGTGCCATTACCGAAAGTCATTTACATCAAAATGATTGGCCCATTTATTTGGCCAAGGGTATTGCGCCGTCATTGTTTTCGCAAACAAAGCTGAAACAATAAAAAACCCGACCTAAAGCCGGGTTTTCTTATTTCAAAATATATAAATACTACTTCACCATTAAAACGTTGTCCGTAGCCGTTGGATTAAGCGGGCAGAAGTACACATACTCCCCTTTCGACAAAGTTGTCGGTTTTGAAGTTTGCATCTTATCCGTTCCCACAGGGGAAGTCACATATGCTGTTTGAATATGATTTTCCGGATTGCTGATATCTTTTCCCTTTTCAACAAGAACAAACCCCACATTATGGTCAATTCCTTTATTGACTATTTCAAAGACATATGTCCCTTCTGAAACGGTCAAGGTCTTTTGGGTAAATTCTCCTGGGGTTTGTTCCAGTTTAATGGTCTTTACAGCATCAGACATCATTTTGTTTTTCATCATTTTGTCTTGGGCATTTACGCTTGCTATAAACCCGATGCTTAGTGTTAAAAGTACTACTATCTTTCTCATTTTTTTGTTTTTAAATATTTATGGATTATTACTTATACTTCAATTGCTGTCAATGACTGCGCAACAGGGAAATCAACAGGTACCCTTGTGGTATTGTGCAGATAATTGGAAATGGTCTTCTCCCCGACCAATACGATGGTGTCTACGAGGTTCTCTTTAGTCCAGCCTGCATTGAAAAAGTTTTCCAATACTTGATTATCCGTCACACCTCTATTTTCCGTTGTATTCTTAGCCAATCTCACCAAGGCATCGAGCTTATTATCAAAAGAAGCTTCTCCAGTCCGCAATTCTAAAATCTGTTCGTCGGTAAACCCGTTCATTTTTCCAATCGCAGTGTGCGCAGATAGGCAGTATAGACAATTATTTACTTGGCTCACTACGAGATTGACAACCTCTTTCTCTTTGGTACTCAATGAGGTTTTGGCATTAGAGAACGTTAGATAATTTTCTAAGGCATTCTCTGAATGTGCATAGGTAGCATAAAGGTTGGGGACAAACCCTAGCGCTTTTTCCAAATTATCGAAAATAACCTGGTTGTTGCTACTTACTTCATCTCTTTTAGGGACATTAAATGTGCTCATAATCTTTGATGTTTTTCCGTAAAGCGGATTTATGGTTTATATTAAAATGAATTGTTTGTTACAAGATGATTCTCTGCATCACAGTAGAAATCGTGATGGTATTTTTGCTCACAGTGAGACGCTACGACCAGTGTTTTGTCCGTCGCTTTTCGTGAGTTTCTAAAAATTTCTATAAGATTAAATATCGATTGTTGTGCCATCTTCATTGCTTTTGTTTTTAATTACAAGGCAAAGATGCATTAACAACTAGAGCAAGTGTTAGCCCTAATTTCCCGAAGGCTTACCATTATTTCCCTTAAACGCCAACAGTTGTGTTCTCGCGGTATTCAGAAGGTGTCATTTGTGTCATTTTCTTGAAAAAACGACTAAAATGTGCGGGGTCATTAAAGCCCAAGTCATAAGCAATCTCTTGGTTCTGTTTGTCTGTAAAATGAATAAGACGTTTGGCCTCCAGGGAAAGACGGTCTAGGATAATCTGTTGTGGCGATTTTTGGTTGTAGATGGAAAATAAATTAGAAAGGGTCTTTGGCGATTTAAAAAGCATGTTGGCATAATCGCTAACCTTTCTTTTGGTCTTGTAATGAATATCAACCAAGAAATTGAATTTTCGAATAATCTCAATCTGTTCATTATTGAGTGCTTTTACCTTTAATTGCTCCTTTGCGAGACGTGTACACATGATGATCAGGCGCTTTAAAAGCATTTGTAACATGTCGCCCTGAATCTTATCTGGTGTTGAAAATTCTTCAATAAAAACATCATATAATACGTCAAATCGTTTTTGCTGCTCTCGTGGTATATTGATTATAGGTATATCTTGGGTCCCAAAAAATAAAATCCCATTACAGGAAACTTCGCTGTCATGATCCGCAATACAGTAGAATTCACGATTGAACAAAAATGATGTCAGGGGAAGTTCGGTTACATCATATGATACCTTTTGCAAATACGTCACGGTTATCATCTGATTTGGAGCCAAGGATATCTGCATATTGTCTACCCAAACTATAACGGGTTGCTTATTTCTATTCCATAAAAATTTAATGATACTTTCAGTAATTTTAAAATGACTCAAATCATTTTTTATATCATCGGTAAGGCCGAATATAGCTCCTAACTTTTCATCGTGATATTCTTGTTTCATTTTTATTGCTTGGCCGCCTTATCAGGCAAATTACTTGAGATTAGTCCATTTTTTTGTTTAGGCTTACAATGAAACCTCATACCACTACTATTAAAATTGTTCGACAGAATTGTTAATTGATGTTATAAATTTTATGTAAGTCATTGATTTTTTTAGTATTGTAGTGTGAAAGAAATAGAATCATACGACAGAGCAGCCCAAAAATTTTATGCCCAACAGGAGGTAAATAGTCTACCACTTCATTCCTGGGACCTATTTTCAACCAAATTAAGTGTTCTTCGCAATGGTTTGGACGAAGTTCAAAGTTTAAAGGTTTTAGCGCTCATGAACAAATGGGAGGAACCTACAAGATTTGAAAAAGAAATTCTTCGTAAGAATCATATCGTAGTAGTTACTGATGCCAATCTTGATATCGTACATGCATCAGCTTCGATTTTTGATATGAATGGATATCGCCCAGAGGAAGTAATAGGCAAAAAGCCAAAAATGTTTCAGGGTGACAAGACATGTCATATGACCTCAAAAAAAATCGGGGAAGCCATCAAAAATCACAAATCTTTTGAAGAAGTCGTTTTAAATTATAGAAAAAACGGTTCAATTTACAGATGCTGGATTCAAGGTTTCCCGATAAGAAACAGGAAAGGTGAGGTAGTCAATTTCATTGCCTTTGAACGAGAGGTGGCTTAGAACGAACACGAATCAATTTCTGTTACCCTTAACGTATTTACCATTCCTTTGTCCTTGATGGGCATAGCGGCAAGACTTATAAGCATATCGCCGACATCTAAAAAGCCTTTTTCACACGCTATTTTATTTACATCTTCGATAGTCTCATCTGTTGAAACGTAACGGTCGTAATAAAATGCCTTTACACCCCACAGTAAACTTAACTGATTCAATATTCTTTTATTAGAGGTAAAAACCAATATGTATGCACTTGGTCGCCAGGCCGAAATTTGAAAAGCGGTATAACCACTATTTGTAAGGGTTGAAATAGCCTTCGCCTGTATTTCATTTGCCATTAAAGCGGCATGATAACAGACTGATTTTGTAATATACCTCTTCGTTCTAATATGCGGTGGCGTTTGAGGTACATTAATCAAACTTGAGCCCTCTACGCTTTTTAAGATACTTGACATCTTTTCAATCACCTGAACAGGATAATTGCCGACCGACGTTTCTCCAGAAAGCATTACGGCATCAGCCCCATCCATAACGGAATTTGCTACATCGTTTACCTCGGCTCTGGTCGGTGTTAGGCTTGTAATCATACTTTCCATCATCTGGGTAGCAATGATTACGGGAATTCTTGCCTTTTTGGCCCGAAGTACCAATTGTTTTTGAATTAATGGCACTTCTTGAGCAGGTACTTCTACCCCTAGATCGCCCCTGGCGACCATTAGGCCATCACAATACGCCACAATCTTGTCAATATTTTCAACAGCTTCTGGCTTCTCTATTTTAGCTATAATAGGAATTTTGTGCTCGGAATGCTCTTTTATTAAGTTCTGCAAGTCAATCAGATCTTGGCTGAATCGAACAAAAGAAAGGGCAATCCAATCTACCTCTTGTTGAACTGCAAAAATAGCGTCTTTCACATCCTTTTCCGTCAAGGCCGACAAAGAGATATTGGTGTTTGGAAGGTTAACCCCTTTTTTCGATTTTAAAGGCCCACCCTGAATCACCTTGGCCTTTACTTCGTTTTCTCCGTTGGTATGTAGTACCTCGAATATTAGTTTTCCATCATCCAGAAGAATTCGTTCTCCAGGTCTTACGTCTTGGGGAAAACTGGCGTAATTCATATACACTCTTTCCGCACTGCCTTCAAATGGATCTCCGGTTACAAATAATATTTCATCACCCGGAGCAACCACAACTTCACCTCCCATTACTCCCACACGCAATTTTGGACCTTGCAAATCGCCTAAAATTGCAGTGTTGGTTTCCATCTCTTCATTAAGTTCACGAATGAGCTTGATGCGTTCTTTGACATCGTCGTAATTGGCATGTGAAAAATTAATGCGAAACACATTGACTCCGGCATTGATCATATCCCTTAAAACCTCTTTCTTACTGGTTGCCGGGCCTAATGTGGCCACAATTTTTGTCTTTTTCTTGGAAGGCATGTTCAAAAAATTAAATTTCTTTTTGATTTTAAACTATCTATATCAAGCACATAGGCCATCAAAATCTTCGAAACCGATCGAATCGCATCAATTGTTTTGTCAATTTCAATCGTAGACTCGGGCCATAGCTTTAACAGGTAATTGATTTCTTTCCGCTCTTCCAAAAAATATTTCGTCTTCATCGTCTTACCATTTTGAAAAAGTCCGTCACCTACTTCATTTTCCTCTACCTGTATTCTATTTTTAATCAAAAACCAACCCTGCTCATTAACCTCATCATGATATTCATACATCGGGTAAGAATAGGAGTCGATTTCTAAATCATGCTTCGCTCTTTTCAATGTAATGTCGACCACTTGATTGATATGATAGGCCATAGCATAACATTCCAAATTGCAATGCAGGGCAATGAGGTCAAAAGAATCAAAAAACAATTCTTCGGATATCTTGTGTACCGTTACCATCAAAATTATGCGAATTGTAAATATAGTGGTAATAGATCAACTCGCCTAGTTACGTCACCATATCTGATATGAGTTAAGCAACGAAAACGTTTGAGTTTACTTTTTCTTAAAGCTTAATTCGACTCAATTTTATCTTGAAGTGCGTAGTAGGCCCTTTTGGACGCCTTTTCTTCAGCTTTCTTCTTTGAAGTAGCCCTTGCTTTTGCCATAACCTTATCGTCAATTGATAACTTTACCGCAAAATGACGTAGTTCATCATTTCCGGTATCTTCATAGACATTATAATTGAAATTCTTTTTTTGTTTTTGGCACCACTCGATAAGAAGGCTTTTGTAACTAATGACTTTTCCCTCTAGCTGTTCAATATCAATATAAGGGTCGATAACTCGGTCATTGATAAACTTTTCGCAGGCTGAATATCCCCGATCTAAATAAATGGCTCCTACTAAAGCTTCAAATACATTGCCATAAATATTATCCCCAAAGTGCGATTTCGGAATTCGGCTCTCCACGAAATTCAACAACTTAAGGTCTTTACCCAGTTCATTGAGGTGTTTTCGGCTCACAATTTTTGATCGCATCTTGGTCAAATATCCTTCATTACCTTCAGGAACTTTATTATAGAGGTGCTTCGAAATAATCGTGCCTAACATTGAATCTCCCAAAAACTCCAAACGTTCATAATTCTGTGGATTACCTTGAGCGTCTCTTTGGTTCATAGAGCGATGAAGAAACGCTTTTTTGTAAATCTCAAGGTTCTTGGGTCTAAATCCCAATATTGCTTTTATCCCCAAAAAAAAATCCCAATCCTTTTTAGAATGGGAATTGAATATTTTGGGTGATAACTTCATATTTAAAATCGACTAGCTCATTTTTTTGAACAGCACACATGCATTGTGACCTCCAAAGCCAAACGTATTGCTCATAGCAACGTTGACCTTTCGTGCTTGGGCCTTGTTCAACGTCAGGTTCAAGTTCGAGTCTATACTTTCATCGACAACAGCATGATTTATGGTCGGAGGTACCAAATCATGTTTCATTGCCATAATGGAAGCAATGGCCTCAATTGCTCCTGCAGCCCCCAACAGGTGACCGGTCATTGACTTTGTAGAATTGATATTCATTTTCGGGGCATGTTCCCCAAAGACTTTTGAAATGGCCTTTAACTCAGCCACATCGCCCAAAGGTGTGGAAGTACCATGCGTATTAATGGCATCAACATCACCTGGTTGTAATCCTGCGTTTTTGAGGCAATTCTCCATTACCCTAACAACACCGTGTCCTTCGGGATGCGGTGCGGTCATATGATGGGCATCACTCGAAAGGCCCCCACCCAAAACTTCTGCATAAATCTTTGCACCGCGGGCCATGGCATGTTCGTATTCTTCTAAAATCAGAGCTCCTGCGCCTTCCCCCAAGACAAAACCATCTCTAGTGGCGTCAAAAGGTCGAGAGGCTGTTTCTGGGGTATCATTTCTTGTAGAAAGTGCGTGCATGGCATTGAATCCGCCCATTCCGGCTATAGTGACAGCAGCCTCACTTCCTCCTGTAACCACAACGTCACAATGGCCTAGTCGAATATAGTTCAACGCATCAATCATCGCATTCGCCGATGACGCACAGGCCGATACCGTGGTATAATTTGGCCCCATAAATCCATGCTTTATAGAAATATTGCCTGGGGCAATATCGGCAATCATCTTTGGAATAAAGAAAGGATTGAAGCGTGGTGTGCCATCACCTTGTGCATAACCCACTACTTCATTTTGAAATGTTTCCAAGCCACCAATACCGGCACCCCAAACGACACCAACTCGAAATTTATCAATTTTATCGAGATTGAGTTCTGCATCTAAAATAGCCTCATCAGATGAAACCAATGCATATTGTGCAAAACGGTCTAATTTCCTTGCCTCTTTTCTATCAAAATGGTCTTGCGGATGATATCCCTTTAGCTCACAAGCGAATTTGGTTTTAAATTTTTCAGTATCGAAATAGGTAATGGGTGCGGCACCACTCTTTCCGTTTTTGAGTCCCTCCCAGTATGCGTCAAGGGTATTCCCAATGGGGGTAAGCGCACCTAATCCGGTAACAACGACTCGTTTTAATTGCATAAAACCACTATTTAGCCTGAAATTAAAAAAATTATCCATGTGATATTAGTATACCACATGGATAATTGAACAATTTAATAAAATATCATTAGCTTATTTTGCCTCTTCAATATAGCTTATTGCTTGACCTACGGTAGCAATATTTTCAGCTTGGTCATCAGGGATTTGGATATCGAATTCCTTCTCAAACTCCATGATCAATTCAACAGTGTCCAAAGAATCAGCACCCAAATCGTTGGTAAAACTTGCTTCAGGTACAACCTCATTCTCATCAACACCTAATTTATCAACGATAATGGCTTTAACTCTTGATGCAATGTCTGACATAGTTTATTGGTTTTTAAATTTAAACGTGGGCAAAAATAAAAAACTTTGAATTAAATACACCATTTGACGATAAAATGTGCTGTAAATTACGGCTTTACCCTTCAGCTACTTACCTTTAACCCTATTTAAACAGTAGAATGAAAGATATAATTCTTTTGGCTTCTGGGTCTGGCTCTAACGTTGAAAATATTGCTCTGTATTTTCAATACCACTCAGAAATTAAAATATCTTGTGTTTTGACGAATCGCTCCGATGCCCCAGTCCTAGAAAGATGTAGACGGTTAGGGTTACCGGCGTTATCATTCAATCGCCAAGCGTTCTCAAAATCAGATGTGGCCCTGACGTTCATTAAGGCCCTACATCCAGATTTGATTGTTTTAGCTGGGTTTCTATGGAAGATTCCTAAAGGTTTCGTCGAGGCTTTTCCTAATAAAATCGTAAATATTCACCCTGCACTTTTACCCAAATATGGCGGTAAGGGTATGTATGGTCATCATGTTCATCAAGCCGTAAAAGACAATAACGAAAATGAAACGGGTATTACGATACATTATGTTAATGAAAACTACGACGAGGGTAACGTCGTCTTTCAAAAGACCATACCCCTAGTCGAAACCGATACCCCAATAGATATCGCTCAAAAAGTACATTCTCTGGAATACAAACATTTTCCCAAAGTCATTGAAAAATTATTACTTGAAGATGGCTAAGAAAACAAAGTTTTATGTTGTTTGGAAAGGCAAAAGACCTGGTATCTATGAAACTTGGGATGATTGCCAGGCCCAAATAAAAGGTGTCAAAGGAGCACAATACAAAGCGTTTATAAGTTTTCCAGAAGCCAAAACGGCTTTTAACGGAAACTACGAGGATTATAAGGGAAAGCGTAAGGGCAATACCGAGTTAACCCCCGAAGAACTTCTGAGGTATGGAGAACCGAACTATCATTCCATTGCAGTAGACGCCGCTTCAAGTGGAAACCCAGGTAAAATGGAATATCAGGGGGTCGATACCAAAACAAGGAAAACACTTTTTAAACAGGGGCCTTTTGAGGAAGGTACCAATAACATCGGCGAGTTTTTAGCGATTGTTCATGGCCTGGCTTTTTTAAAACAACAAAAGAGCAATCGTATCATTTACACCGACTCCCGCACGGCTATGGGCTGGGTTCGAAAGAAAAAGTGCAACACTAAGTTAGAGAAGACCCAGAAGACCCTTCCCCTCTTTGAATTGATTGTACGTGCAGAAAAATGGCTGAAGAACAATGCGTACAACACTCCTGTTGTTAAATGGGAAACAAAGGCCTGGGGTGAAATTCCGGCAGATTTTGGAAGAAAATAAATACAGTTTCTTTTGGTTTTCTTTACTGCTTTCATCCTGTGTTTTCTCTTGAAAACAAGGGGCAACCAGTCCTTAAATTAAAGCTATATTTGCAGCAAAATTCGAATTGATGGGCAAATTGTTAATCGTGGGCACACTTGCCTTTGATGCCATTGAATCCCCTTTTGGAAAAACAGATAAAATATTAGGTGGTGCGGCCACATTTATAGGGCTGGCAGCATCTCAATTCAAAGCGCAATCTGCTATTGTTTCTGTGGTAGGCGATGATTTTAACCAAGAATACCTTGATCTTCTTACCTCAAAAAATATTGATTTATCAGGTGTTGAAATTGTGAAAGGAGGGAAGACTTTCTTTTGGAGCGGTAAATACCACAATGACCTCAACACAAGAGATACCCTTATCACTGAACTGAACACCTTGGCAGACTTTAACCCCAAGGTGCCAGAGGCATTCAAAGATGCAGATGTGGTGATGTTGGGAAATTTACATCCCAATATCCAATTAAGTGTAATAGAACAGATGCAAAAGCGACCAAAACTCATCATACTTGATACGATGAACTATTGGTTGGACCATACTCTCGACGAGCTTTTGGCCGTTTTAAAAAAGATAGACATCATCACACTCAATGATGAGGAAGCGAGACAGTTGACAGGTGAGTATTCATTGGTAAAAGCGGCTGCAAAAATCGAGGCCATGGGACCCAAGTATGTAGTCATCAAAAAAGGAGAGCACGGCGCGCTGCTTTTTCACAAAAAAGAAGTGTTCTTTGCACCGGCTTTACCGTTAGAAGAAGTATTTGATCCGACCGGCGCGGGCGATACTTTTGCCGGCGGGTTTGCAGGATATCTGACGGCGACGAAAAATATTTCCTTTGAAAACCTGAAAAATGCTGTCATACACGGAAGCAATTTAGCCTCTTTCGCAGTGGAAAAGTTTGGTACCGAACGAATGGAACAGTTAAGCCTTGAAGAAGTACAACAACGCTTAAAACAATTTAAAGAACTGACACAGTTCAATATAGAAATAGAATAATCCAGTGCCCTGCTATTGTAGGGCACTTTACTTTTATAGGATGAGCGATCCAATAAAACATGAATGTGGTATTTCATTGATTCGATTACTAAAGCCACTTGACTATTATAGAGAAAAATATGGCACGGCGTTTTATGGGGTAAATAAAATGTACCTCATGATGGAAAAGCAGCATAACCGTGGACAAGACGGAGCAGGCTTTGCCAGTATTAAGTTAGATATGGCTCCAGGAGAACGTTATATCAGCCGTGTGCGTTCTAGCGCACAACAGCCCATTCAAGATATCTTCAAACAAATCAATGATCGCATCAACAGCACAATCGCAGAAAACCCAAACTACGCAGACAATGTAGCTTTGCAGAAAAAGAACGTTCCGTACGTAGGTGAACTGTTGTTGGGTCACGTGCGTTACGGTACGTTCGGAAAAAATAGTATCGAGAGCGTTCATCCTTTTTTACGCCAGAACAACTGGATGCATCGTAACCTTATCGTCGCAGGTAACTTTAACATGACCAATGTTGATGAACTCTTTGGCAATTTGGTCGACCTGGGGCAGCACCCTAAAGAAATGGCAGATACCATAACCGTAATGGAAAAAATCGGACATTTTTTGGATGATGCCGTTGCCAAACTATATAAAGAAATTAAAAAGGAAGGTTTCAATAAAAAGGAGGCCTCACCCCATATCGCAAATCGTTTGAATATTGGTAAAATCTTAAGAAAATCCTCTAAAAACTGGGATGGTGGCTATACCATGGGCGGAATGATGGGGCACGGTGATGCCTTTATGTTGCGAGACCCCTCAGGTATTCGTCCCTGTTACCATTATCAGGATGATGAAGTGGTTGTATTGGCCTCTGAACGCCCGGTAATCCAAACCGTATTCAATGTAGCATATGATGAGGTCAAAGAATTGGAGCCCGGCCATGCGTTAATCATTAAAAAAAGTGGTGACGTCAAAATCGAACAAATTCAAGAGCCTCGTGAAAGAAAAGCCTGTTCTTTTGAACGAATTTATTTTTCAAGGGGAAGTGATAAGGAGATTTACCAAGAGCGTAAACTTTTGGGCAAACTCGTCTTTCCCGAAATTTTAAAGGCCATAGATGATGATTTGGCCAATTCAGTTTTCTCTTATATTCCCAATACTGCAGAAACCTCATTTTTAGGAATGGTGAAGGAAGCCCAAAATTACCTGAACCGTAAAAAGGAAGAACAAATTTTGGCCATGGGAGCCGACATTAACAAAGATGCGCTTCATAAAATTCTTGATGTACGCCCTAGAATTGAAAAAGTAGCCATTAAAGATGCCAAACTTCGCACATTTATTACGCAAGACAGCAGTAGGGATGATTTGGTGACCCACGTTTATGATATCTCATACGGTTCAGTGCAGTCCACAGACAACTTGGTCATTATTGATGATAGTATAGTTAGGGGCACCACTCTGAAGAAGAGCATTCTTCGCATGTTAGATCGCTTAAATCCTAAAAAAATTGTTGTAGTTTCTTCAGCCCCCCAAATACGCTACCCTGATTGTTACGGTATCGATATGGCCAAGCTTGAAGATTTCGTGGCTTTTAGGGCTGCTCTAGAGTTACACAAAGAACGAGACACTACCCATATTATAGATGGCATCTATCAAAAGTGCAAAGCCCAGCTTAATCTTAAAGACAAAAAGGTAGTCAATCACGTACAAGAACTGTATGCGCCTTTCACCCACAAAGAGTTATCCAGTAAAATCGCTACCCTATTAAGTCCGAAAGAAATTAAAGCACAAGTTGAAATTATCTATCAAACCATTGCCAACTTACATCAAGCCTGTCCTAAAAATTTAGGGGATTGGTATTTTACGGGAGATTATCCCACCCCTGGGGGCAATCGCGTCGTTAACAGGGCATTTATCAATTTTTACGAAGGTAAAAATCAAAGAGCCTATTAGTATTTACAGTTTGTCTGTACGAAAAAGTATTTCGTCGATGAAAATGACTCTTCGTCGTCTTTTTAACAAACAACTCAAGTGGAAATCTATATTAGCTCTTGCCATAGCATAAGTAGGTTAAGTTCATGGTAAGATTTGGGGCAAAAAAGGTGGAGACTTCTCCACCTTTTTTATTTGATGGTGGCCAAACTTCCAAACTGTACTCCTTTTCTGAACCTTTTATAGTACTTCGTTTCCCATCTGGCATTTCAACCAAATTAAATGGCTTTTATCTAAAAGCTTTTTTCTCGAAAGACCCTTACCCTACATTTGAAGAACCATAGCATAAGTAGGTTAAGTTCATGGTAAGATTTGGGGAAAGAAGGCGGACTAACATCCGCCTTCTTTATGTTTGAACGCCAAGGCATTATGTTAAAAATGATGTGCTGAAGCCATCTTGCCCTATCAAAAAATTCTTAAAATTTCTTTGTTATTTCTCACAATACCAGTAATTTAGTTTTGCCATAGCATAAGTAGGTTAAGTTTATGGTAAGATTTGGGACGAAAAGGGCGGGAACTTTCCCGCCCTTTTCTATTATACCCTTTTCAATTTATTACATAAAAAAAGTGCGGCAGTACCGCACTTGATTTTCCATAAATAATCTCGTATTTATTTGTGGTCAGCGTAAAGCGCTGATACTTTTGCCCAATCAATAACGTTGAAGAAAGCCGAAACATAATCGGGCCTTCTGTTCTGATAGTTTAAATAATAGGCGTGTTCCCAAACATCGAGTCCTAAAATAGGATATCCCTCACAACCTGCGCCAGGCATTAAAGGATTATCTTGATTTGGGGTCGAACATACCTCAAGCTTTCCCCCTTTATGAACACATAACCATGCCCACCCTGAACCGAAGCGGGTACCTGCGGCAGTACTGAACTGCTCTTTAAAAGCATCAAAAGAGCCAAATGCCTCATCGATAGCAGATGCCAGTTCCCCTGAAGGATTTCCTCCTCCGTTCGGTGACATTACTTCCCAAAACAGACAGTGATTAAAAAAACCACCACCATTGTTTCTAACAGCACCATTACTCATGTCCAATCCTGTTAGAATGTCCTCTATGGACTTATCAGCCATATCGGTTCCTTCGATTGCACCATTTAATTTAGTTGTGTACCCATTGTGATGCTTGGTATGGTGAATCTCCATGGTCCGAGCATCGATATGTGGTTCTAATGCATCATATGCATAAGATAAATTTGGTAGTTCAAAAGACATATTATATCGTTTTTAAAGTTCGTATTCTGTCTATCAAAAGTACGGTTTTCGTAAACAAAAGCTTAGCAAACAATGTTAACAAGATGGTAAGATTATGTACCTTGTAAAAAAGAATTTCTTTGGAAGGATTTAAAATCTTCAATGCTTCTGCTGGATCTGGCAAGACCTATCAACTCACTAAATACTATCTTAAACTTCTTTTATCAAATATACACGCCCAGAGGTTCCGCCGCATCTTGGCGTTGACCTTTACCAACAAAGCTGTCGCTGAAATGAAGGAAAGAATACTTGACAGCCTTAGTCTATTTGGTGATACCAAAATTTCAAAAGCTGAAAATGCCTTGTTCTTGGAGTTACAAAAAGAACTTAGTCTTTCTCAAGAAGAATTGGAAAAAAAATGCGCGACAACCTTAAAGTTATTACTGCACAACTACGATTTTTTCGAGGTTTCCACTATAGATAAATTCATGCATAGGGTTATCAAAACCTTTGCAAAAGATTTAAAAATTACGCAAAGCTTCGAGGTAGAACTTGATAGTGACCTATTGTTGGATGAAGCAATCAGTAGACTGTTACAGAACATTTCTGGAAACAAAGCGCTACAAAAAATTCTAATTGATTTCGCACTTGAAAAAGTTGAAGCTTCTAAAAGTTGGAATATCATCTACGATTTAAAAGAAATTGGAAAACTACTTTTCTATGAAAACCATTACTATCATGTGCACGCCTTAAAAGATAAAAGCCTAAAAGATTTCAACGAATTGAAGGTTTTTCTTAAAAGTGAAACGGAGACCATTTCGAGGAATATTATAGCATGTGCGAATAATGTATTGGAACTGATCCAAGCAAATCAACTTGAATTTTCAGATTTTACAGGGCAGCGTTTCCCGAAATTTATGCTTTCATTGCAATCCGGAAACCAAAAGGTAGATTTCAAAGCCGCATGGAAGCAAAATTTTGATACCGCCCCGCTGTACAACAAAAGTAGTCCTGAACCTATAAAGACATTAATTGACGGGCTACAGCCCAAGTTTTCCAAATGGTTCAATGATATAAAAAACGCTTTCAATACCCTGTCATTTTTCAAAAACGCCTACAACAATCTTCTTCCCTTGACTATTCTAAATGAGATTGCAAAAGAGATTTCAAATCTTCAAGGAGAAAAGGGAATTCTTCATATTTCACAATTCAACAAGTTAATTTCAAACGAAATCGCCCATCAGCCCGTACCATATATTTATGAACGATTGGGGGAGCGGTATCGACACTATTTCATTGATGAGTTTCAAGACACCTCTCGAATGCAATGGCATAACTTAATTCCCTTAATCGGAAATGCACTTGAAACAGAAGATATAGATGGGGAAAAAGGGTCATTGATGATAGTTGGTGACGTCAAACAGTCCATTTATCGATGGCGCGGTGGTGACCCCGAACAATTTCTCAGATTAAATGATTTTTCTAAAGGCCCTTTTTCCGTAAGCCCTGAAGTACATCTTCTTGAGACCAACTGGCGAAGTTTCAGCCGTGTGGTAGACTTTAATAATGATTTCTTTTTTTTTGCTTCCCGTCATCTTAATGAAGCCCACTACAATACGCTATATCAAGAACAGACCCAACAGAAAACAAATCAAAAAAAAGGAGGGTACATCGAAATAAATTTTGCCCCGAAAAATGTCAATCACATAGAATTATATTATTGCGAGATTGTTCTTAACACCATTTTAGGCATTGTAGAAAAGGGGCATTCCTACGGAGATATTTGCATTTTAGTGCGCAAGAACAAACAGGGGGTCATATTGGCCGATTATCTCGCAGAACATGATATTCCCCTTATTTCATCTGAAGCACTTCTACTGCAAAATAACACCGAGGTTCACTTTTTGGTGAACCTGTTGCGTTTTTTAGATCAACCTTCCGAAAAACTACTTCAATTTGAGTTGCTGGAATATCTTTTTGCGCACCGCGACGACAAACACGACAGTATTGTAGAAATACTGGGGGATTTGCCTAAATTTTTGGAGACCCATTATTCATATTTTGTCGAAGAAGAGGTTAATTTACCCCTACTTCACATCTTGGAAAGAGCAATCATTGCATTCAAAATGATGCCAAAGTGCGGTGCTCACGTAATCCACTTTCTTGATGTTGCCCTTGAATACAGTCAAAAGCAGAACCTTAGCCTCCACGGATTTTTGAACTATTGGAGTATTAAAAAATCCCGTCTCGCCATTAGCCCACCCAACCATCAAAATGCGGTTCAGATGATGAGTATACATAAGTCAAAAGGCTTGGAATTTCGGTTTGTTATCTTTCCTTTTGCTGATGATAAAATCAATTCGCGTTTACACGAACAAAAGGTTTGGGTACCCTTACAAAACATAGAGGATTCGTTTCAAGAAGTTCTTGTAAATGCAACAAAAGACTTAGAGAAGTATTCGCAACATTCCAGCACAGTCTACCATACTGAAAATAATCTGTCACAACTTGACGATTTTAATGTGCTCTATGTAGCGCTAACGCGGGCTGTAGAAGGGCTATTTATATTTACCAAATCATCTCGAAACAACAGCTATGGTAAATTATTTGAGGGGTATTTGTGCCACAAAAACCTGTGGAATACTGAAAATGAGAGGTTTACCTTTGGAGAGTTTCCTTCTGGCTCAATGGTCGTACCAGAAGAAAAAACAACAACGCCGATACCTTATACATATACACAATCTCAAAATGCCCCTGAACTGGTATTGACATCTCAATCACTATGGAATGAAGAAAAAGAAGAATCCAAAAAATGGGGGACGCTTATCCACAGTATTCTTGCCGAAATAAAGGTAAAAGACGATGTGGGGAACGCTGTTCAAAATGCTTTGAACAAAGGTGATCTAGAACCAACGATGCGCGAAGAAGTTGAGTCACTGCTTTTCAATATTGTAGAACAGCCACTACTTTCTGAATTCTATACAAATCAGGTAAAGGTTTTAAATGAAGTAGAACTATTGGATGTCAATGGAGTGATTCATCGACCTGACCGCTTGGTAATGAAGGGTAACAATATTATCCTGATAGACTATAAAACCGGTATTGCCAGACCTGAGCACAAAACACAACTCGAGGTTTATGCAAATCTGATTCACGAACTTGAAACCCGTCTTATTGTCGATCAGAAAATTTTAGTTTACATTGGTGACGCCATAAAACCTGTTTTTATTTAGTTATGTACGGAAAGATTAAAGAACACCTACAAAATGAATTGAATTCCATAAAAGAGGCAGGACTCTACAAAAAGGAAAGAATCATCACCTCTTCACAGAATGCTGTGATTAAAATTTCAACAGGTGAAGAGGTTATCAATTTTTGTGCAAATAATTATCTTGGCCTTTCAGACCACCCAGAGGTAGTGCACGCCGCAAAGGAAACATTGGACAGTCATGGTTTTGGCATGTCGTCGGTACGCTTTATTTGTGGCACTCAAGACATCCATAAAGAACTTGAAGAAAAAATAGCAGACTTTTATGGTGCTGAAGATACCATTCTCTACGCCGCTGCATTTGATGCGAATGGTGGGGTTTTTGAACCATTGTTGACCGCTGAAGATGCTATTATTTCCGATTCGTTAAATCATGCATCCATAATAGATGGCGTGAGACTCTGTAAAGCAAAGCGATATCGTTATGCCAATAATGACATGTCAGACCTTGAAGCGCAATTGATTCGTGCCAATGACGATAACGCACGTTTTAAAATCATTGTAACGGATGGGGTGTTTTCTATGGATGGATTATTGGCCCCTTTGGATGAAATATGCAATTTAGCTGAAAAGTATGACGCTTTGGTTATGGTTGACGAATGCCATGCCGCAGGTTTTATCGGTAGCACTGGGCGGGGCACCCCAGAAGAAAAGGGTGTTTTAAACCGCATCGATATCATCACGGGTACTTTAGGTAAGGCTCTGGGCGGAGCTATGGGCGGGTACACTACAGGCAAAAAGGAAATCATAGAAATATTAAGACAGCGCTCGAGACCCTATTTATTCTCCAATTCTTTGGCACCGACCATTGTTGGGGCTTCAATAAAGGTCTTTGATATGTTGAAGAATGACACTACACTTCGAGATAAGTTGCAGTGGAATACAGATTACTTTAAAAAAGGAATGAAAGACGCAGGTTTTGATATTGTTGACGGTGAATCCGCTATTGTGCCCGTTATGCTATACAATGCGAAATTATCACAGCAAATGGCAGATATGCTACTGGATGAGGGCATTTATGTTATCGGATTTTTCTACCCCGTAGTCCCTAAAGAAAAGGCCAGGATCAGAGTTCAACTTTCAGCTGCACATGATAAGGAGCACCTAGACAGAGCAATTGGTGCTTTTATCAAAGTGGGCAAAACATTAAAAATCGTTTAACGGTACATTTTTACCCATAAAGTGCATTCAAAAAAATAAACAATTGATTTTGTTAATAATTCTTAACAACTTACATTTGCAGCTAATACACACTTAAACTTAAAACTTTGAACATGAAACATCTAAGCAAATTTTTTGTTGTTGCCTTACTTGTATTGGGCTTTAACAACCTACAAGCGCAAGACGAAAATAATCCTTGGCAGGTGAGCTTTGGTGTAAACGCAATAGACGTTTATCCTACTAATGACAACTCTACCAGCACTAATCTTCCTGCATACGAAACAGGTTCATTATTTAATGAATATTTCAATGTGAACGATCACTGGAATATTATTCCTTCTGTATCGTACATAGGGGTATCTAGGTACATAGGAGACGGTTTCTCTGTTGGTGCTAGAGGATCGCTGAATAGAATTGAAAACTTGGGTGACGTCGCTATAGACGACGTTTCACACTACGCTATAGATGGTACTATTAAATACAATATTTTAAAGAATACCACTGTTGACCCGTTTGTTGAAATTGGTGGTGGTTATACTTGGATTGATGAAATAGGTGCCGGTACTTTCAACGGAGGTATTGGTCTAAACTTTTGGTTTAGTGACAACGTTGGTGTTGTACTGCAAACGCAATATAAACATGCCTTCGAAGATTACGGTGTAAAACATTTTCAACATTTAGCCGGTCTAAATATCAAGTTTGGTGGTACTGATACCGATGGTGATGGAATTTACGACAAAGATGATGCTTGTCCAGAAGTAGCTGGTCTAGAAGCATTCAACGGTTGTCCTGACTCTGACGGTGATGGTATCGAAGACGGTAAAGATGGTTGTCCTGACCAAGCTGGTTCAAAAGAAATGAACGGTTGTCCAGATGCGGATGGCGATGGCATAGCTGATAAAGATGATGCTTGTCCAAACGAAGCAGGTCTTGCTGCTCTAGCAGGTTGTCCAGATGCGGATGGCGATGGTGTTGCTGATGGTAAAGACGGTTGTCCTAACGAAGCTGGCCCTGCTGAGAACAATGGTTGCCCTTGGCCAGATTCTGATGGTGACAGCGTACTTGACAAAGACGATCAATGCCCAGAAGTAGCTGGTACTGTAGCGAACAATGGTTGTCCAGAAGTAACAGAAGAAGTTCAAAAACAATTGAACGATTATGCAAGAACTATCTTGTTTGATACAGGTAAAGCTAGCATCAAAGCTGAATCAACATCAGTAATGGTAGATATCATTCAAATTTTGAGTGAGTATCCAAACGCTAAATTTACAGTTGAAGGACATACTGATAGTGTAGGTAGTGCTAAGTTAAACCAAAGCTTATCTGAAAAGAGAGCTAATGCAGTAAGGGATTTCTTGATTGATAAAGGCATCGGTGCTGACAGGTTGACTGCAATAGGATACGGTGAAGAAAAGCCTATCGCTACCAATAATACCAGAGCAGGTAGAAAACAAAACAGAAGGGTTGAAATCAACCTTGTTAAATAAGTTTAAGGAGTAATTCTCTAAATGAAACCCCTGACTATAATGGTCAGGGGTTTTTTTATGATGAAAACCTTTCTTCAAGAAATAACAGAAACTATTTATTCAAGGCGCGGTAGCTTTGATGATATCGTTTTCGTCCTACCCAGTAAACGAGCCAGCCTTTTCTTGAAACAACATATCGCTCGCCTGATTTCCAAACCCATTTTTGTTCCTAAGACTTACAGTATTGAAGAACTGATACAAACCATATCTGGTCTCGAAAAACTTTCGGATTTAGAACTTCTCCTAAACTTATATGAAGCCTTTAAACCCCTGCTAAGCGAATCTGAAATACCCTTTGAGACTTTTATTCCATGGGGTACTACTGTTTTGTCGGATTTTAACGAAATAGATAGAAATCTTGTTTCCCCGACTTCGCTCTTTACCTATTTAACAGAAGCACAACGGCTTAAAGACTGGGGCGCAGATAAAAAGGCTACACCTTTAATATCCGACACTTTAAAATTTTGGAGCCAGTTGCCAGAAGCGTATGAACGCTTTCAAAAAAAACTACTTGAGAGAGAACTCGCATATCAAGGCCTACAATACAGAGAAGCAGCCTTAAAAGCCGATGAATTCGTAAATAATAATACAGATAAAGATTTTCATTTCGTAGGCTTTAACGCGTTGAATACGGCTGAAGAACATATTTTAGACTTCTTTTATAACAATGGTAATTCGACCTTCTGGTGGGATATTGATGCCCACTTTCTAGATGACCCCATTCATGAAGCGGGCTTTTTTATTCGCGATTACCTAAAAAAGTGGCCTAAAAAAAGTCAAACTATACGAAATACAGGGCAGCCCTATATTCAAAAAGAAAGCATAAAAGTAATAGGTGTTCCCAAAGCCATATCGCAAGTAAAGCATACCGGTCAATTACTTGATGATATCTTAAATCAAGATCAGGTCAAGGAACACAACGTCGCCTTAGTATTATCAGATGAGGCCCTACTCGATACGATGTTGGGCATTTTACCCGAATCCAGCTCGAAGGTGAATATCACCATGGGGCAGCCCTTAATCAAAACCGGTGCGTTTCATTTCTTCGACGCACTCTTTCAAATGTATCTCAATGTCTCGGTCAATGGTTGGTTCTATAAAGATGTGATTAGGGTCTTGTCCAGTCCGTACTGTAAAAAATTATCGGGGGATCCCAGAGATAATGGCACAAGCCTCACGATGTTTATAAAAACAAAAAATCTGCTGTTCCTTAACGAAAAGACAATACAACCGGTCGCCCCATCTAAAAATTCGATTCTAAATCAAATCATTAAAGGGAGTAAGGTGTCTAGCGAAGATTTTATCACACTGTGCCAAAATATTTTGCGTGCCTTAAAGGACTCATACGAGGCGTCGCGCCAGTCATTGGAACTGCATTTTTTATATGGCTTTTATCGACTGTTCAATCAATTGCAACATCACATAACTACCAAGCCATATTTAAATACCCTAAGAAGTATTTACCCACTCTTTAATGAGCTGGTTTTGAATGAGCAACTTGATTTTAAGGGAGAACCCCTCGGAGGCCTTCAAATTATGGGTGTTTTGGAAACGAGAAACCTTGATTTCGAAACAGTCATTATAACCTCGGTAAATGAAGGCATTCTACCCGCCGGAAAAAGTCAAAATTCCTTTATTCCCTATGACATAAAAAAGGTCTTTGGTCTTCCGACATATAAAGAAAAAGATGCCATTTACGCCTATCATTTCTATCGTCTACTGCAGCGCGCAAAGAACGTTTACATTCTTTACAATACAGAGCCAGATATTCTTCAGGGCAATGAAAAAAGCCGATTCATTTCACAGCTATTGACCGATAATGCAATTGCGGGCCATATTGAACATCAAATTGCAGCCCCAGAAATTAAAAATCAAAGGGCAAAAGCAAAAAGTATTACTAAAACACCAGCGTTACTTCAGCTATTACAAGAAAGGGCTTTGCAAGGCTTTTCGCCCTCCTCTTTGAGCAATTATATTAGAAATCCATATGATTTCTATATCAAAAATATACTTCGGCTTAACGAAGTTGATATTGTAGAAGAAAGTATTGCCCCTAATACATTCGGAACTATTGTTCATGATACCTTAGAAAATTTATATCAACCTCTTTTAGGAAAAACCCTTGATTCGAACTACTTAACTTCATTGAAAAAAGAGGTCAAAACAATTTTAGAAAGAAAATTTGTAGAACATTTTTCATCCCATGAAATCAAGAACGGTCAAAATCTCATTGCCTTTCACGTTATTCAAAAATATATCAACGCCATAGTAGCGTTGGATATCTCAAGGACGCGTTCCAATGAAATCGTTCTTTTGGCATTGGAAGAAAATCTTAAGATAAACTTAAATATTCCTGGATGTTCTCATTCCGTGGTACTCAAAGGCAAACTAGACAGACTCGAAAGGATAAATGGAACGCTAAACATACTGGACTATAAAACCGGTACTGTAGTGCCTTCTGAAGTCGAAATCAACGCACTCGAAGAATGTGTGGTCAACGAAAAACACTCAAAAGCCTTTCAGCTGCTTTGTTACGCCCTGATGAAACAAAAAGAAACGCGCAGCTCAATATTATTTGCTGGTATTGTGCCTATAAAATCATTAGGGGGTGGTATTTTATCATTTGCTCAAAAGGAACACCCCAGAGGCCCTAAAAACCATCACATCGAAAAAGAACTCTTAATGAACTTTGAGCAACACCTCATCCAATTGATTCAAGAAATCCTTAATCCCGAGATTCCTTTCACTGAAAGCGAATCATCTTCCTTTTAAATCCGGTCTAGACGGCCTTACCTCAATTTTACTTGGTAGTGTTCTCGGATGCATGGTCAATAGGTCGACCACCAATTTCCCCATATCTTCGGGCTGTATTTTCCAGGCATCTTTTTCGGAGGGCGTATTTCCGTTGAAATGGGTTGCTACCGAACCGGGCATAATAGTCGTTACTTTTATGCCATACTTCCTTAAGTCTAACATCACGGCTTGGGTAAAACCGACTAGACCAAATTTCGTTGCGTTATAGCCCGCTCCTTGAGCAAAAAAATTTGTTCCGGCCAAACTGGCTAAGGTCAAATAGTAACCACTCGTTTTTTTCAAAAGTTCTAATGATGCTTTCAAGGTGTAAAAAGCACCTGTCAGATTGGTATTGACCATCTGGTTCCACTGCTCCAAAGACATTTCATCTATGGGGGCAAAATGACCCAATCCAGCATTGGCCAAAACAACATCCAATTGACCCCATCGGTCAAAAATTACCTTGACTGCCTGTTCCTCGTCCTCAAATTGGGTTACATCGGAAACCACGGTCAAGAGACGTTCAGAATTACCTAAAAAACGCTCTGCTTCATTCAATGCCGCTTGATTCCTTCCACTTATCGCTACCTTCATGCCTTTATCTAGAAGACATTGCGCCACACCAAGGCCAATTCCTTTACTACCCCCGGTGATGTAGGCTACTTTTCCTTTTAATTCCATGCAGTTGCTTTAAACAAAAAAGCATCCGTAAAACCGGATGCTTTGTGGAGAATACCGGATTCGAACCGGTGGCCTCTTGCCTGCCAGGCAAGCGCTCTAGCCAACTGAGCTAATCCCCCATTGTCGAAAGGCAAAGGAAACACTTTTTAAAAAAGTTTCAAAATCAATCTTTCTGCGTACTCAGCACCAAAACCGGAATCGGCACATAAAAATCAGATTTCAGAATCGTACTTTTCTCCCATAACTTTTTAAAGAAGCCCCGTTTTCTTCTGAAAACACATAACATATCAGGCTGTTTCTCCTTGAAATGCTCTAGCACACCAAGATATGTGGTCTGGCTTTCCGTTATGGTCAGGTTCTTACTTACGTCCAACAAAGCCGTGTTCAATTTTAAATCATCTTCTGAATACCCCGGTGTTTTGACCAAAAGCAAATTTACCAATGCGTTGTGTTTATCTTTAATGACGTGGAGTGGTTGGAGGATGCGACTCCTCTTCAAAACGCCTGATTTAAAAGCGACCAAAATATTTTTGATTGGTTTGTAATCCATCTCCTTCGGAACAATCAACGTCGGGATATTGGTCTGTTTAATAATCCTTCCGGAGGTATTTCCCAGATAAAATTCCTCTTTAACGTCATTGCTGCGAGGTGCTAAAATGATAAGGTCAATACCAAGTTCTTTGTCGATTTCCTCCAAACCAACGACAATGTCACCATTGTAAGAGGCAATTTTAATATCAATTCCCTTCGTATCAACTTGAGCAATAACTTCCTTTATTTTTTCTCTATTTGAAGAAGCGACCTTCTCTTGCACATTGGCCAAACTACCCACACTTGTAATGACCGTAAAGACATCCATAACATAAACCTTGCATCCAAATTCAGAAGCAAAATCGATGGCATAGGATAGTGTTTCGTGACAATCGGGAGAAGTACCCAGCGGCACCAATATGTTGTTCATGGTTTGGTTATTATGTTAATACTATAAATTTACAACTTAATCAAAGCCAATGCTATGATACGCCGCGCAAAGATATCTGAAATCGGTGATATTCTTAAAATTACGAAAGCTTGTGCCCAATTTATGGCCCAGAACGGAATTCACCAATGGAATGAACATTATCCGTCAAGAAGTGCTTTTGAAAAAGATATGGAACGTAATGAACTTTATGTCAAAGAAAAGAATGGTAACATTATTGGGGGCATTGTTATTTCAGACCTCATGGATGAAGAATACCTTCCTATCAAATGGCTTACCCAAAATGATAGGAACATATACATTCATCGCGTTTTTATACATCCAGATGAGCAAGGTAAGGGCCATGCCCAGACCATGATGGGTTATGCCGAAGATTACGCCAGAAAAAATGAATTCATCTCTGTACGACTGGATACGTTCTCCCAAAACAAGCGAAATCAAAGATTCTATGAAGTCAGGGGATATCAAAGGTTAGGAGATATTTTCTTCCCCAAACAAAGTACGTACCCATTTCATTGTTACGAACTCGTGCTCTAGGTATTCATGATAACCAATACAGCTGTCACTTTTAAAAATATCAACCGATTGGCGATACCAGCTACCATATCAGGTATTGCCGAGCCACTCTTATCTATAACTGATACGGCCATCGTGGGCAATATACCTGTCGACGGGGTTGAGTCATTGGCTGCAGCGGGAATCGTGGGTTCATTTCTTTCGATGCTGATTTGGGTCTTGGGGCAAACGCGAAGTGCTATTTCAGCTATTATCTCACAATATTTGGGCTCTGATAAACTTCATGAAGTTCAAAATCTACCGGCGCAAGCCATTTTTCTGAACCTAAGCCTAAGCTTTTTGGTTCTTGGAAGTACAATATTTTTTATTGAAGATATCTTTAGGGCATTTGAAGCCTCTGGAAAAATCTTGGACTATTGCGTTTCCTATTACGCCATTCGCGTTTGGGGTTTTCCACTGACACTTTTCACTTTTGCCCTATTTGGAATCTTTAGGGGGTTACAAAACACATTCTACCCTATGTTGGTCGCAATGATTGGAGCTGGACTAAATATTGTTCTAGATATTGTTTTGGTTTTTGGTATAGAAGGCTATATTCCTGCGCTACATCTTGAAGGGGCGGCTTGGGCCAGCCTTATCTCACAAGCTGTTATGGCAATTTTGGCCCTGGTGTTGTTACGGGCAAAAACGAACATTAGCCTTACACCTGAATTTTCGATTAACAAAGAGCTCAAATCACTGATTTTTATGAGTCTCAATTTGTTTGTTCGGACGCTCGCCCTGAATACAGCGCTACTATTAGCGGTGAGGGAAGCAACTGCTCTAGGAACGAAATTTATCGGCGCCCATACCATCGCTGTAAATATTTGGCTGTTTACCGCCTTTTTTATCGATGGATATTCGGCTGCGGGCAATAGTATGGGGGGGCGCCTTTTAGGGGCGAAAGACTACGATGGCTTATGGACATTGGCCAAAAGAATCAATCGGTATGGTGTAATTGTGAGCTTGGTCTTAATGCTATTGGGCTTTATTTTTTATGAGTCTATCGGGCAATTGTTTTCTAGAGAGGTATCTGTGCTCAATGTTTTCTACAGCGTGTTTTATATTGTGTTATTAGGGCTTCCCATGAATTCGATTGCCTTTCTTTTTGATGGAATGTTCAAGGGAATGGGCAAAATGAAATTCTTGCGCAACGTGCTGCTCGGGGCTACGTTTTTGGGCTTTGTGCCAGCCCTGTACATCGGTTTGCAGATGGGATGGGGCATTCATGCCATTTGGCTCGCTTTTGTGGTTTGGATGCTTTGTAGGAGTACCCCCTTGGTATGGAAATTCAGGAATGATTTTAAACCATTGTTGCAAAAGGACTAATTTAGAACCATAGATATATCGCTATATGGCAACAACGCGGAAAGAAGGGAGTCTTTATACTACAATAGCCAATAAAATTGCCCATTTGGAGTTTGGCCATCCAGCAAGTAATTCTTTTGTCTCTGAACTTTTGGGCCGATTGGCCAATGAATTTAATACGCTGTCCAAAAATGACGAGATATCCATAATCGTTTTAAGGTCAGAAGGCGAAAGGGCTTTTTGTGCTGGGGCTTCCTTTGATGAATTGGTGGCCATTTCGAATGCTGAAGAAGGACAATCCTTTTTTAGTGGTTTTGCCCATGTCATCAATGCAATGCGCAAATGTTCAAAACCAATCATTGGTAGGGTTCAGGGCAAAACCGTTGGTGGAGGGGTAGGCTTGGCCTCAGCCTGTGATTATGTGCACGCTACTGTAGATGCAGCCATTAAACTCTCCGAAATTTCCGTAGGTATCGGTCCTTTTGTAATTGCTCCCGCCGTAGCGCGTAAAATGGGTAAAGCAGCACTGGCAGAACTCTCGCTATATCCCACGGAATGGAAAAATGCCTATTGGGCCAAAGAAAAAGGGCTTTATGCCAAGGTATATGATTCCATTGGGGAAATGGATAAGGAATTGGACATTCACCTTCAAAAGCTATCGACTTACAATCCTATGGCCCTAACACAAATGAAAAAAATACTGTGGGAAGGAACTGAGGATTGGGATGACTTACTCAAAGAAAGAGCTGAGATAAGTGGACAATTGGCGTTATCGGACGCTACAAAAAAAGCCTTGGAAAAATTTAGAAAATAATGGATATCCTCAACTTTCTTAACAGTGACTTTATCATGCCAGCAGCCATGGCACTGGTGATTTTTATATATGTTTTTATGCGCATTCGCAATAACAAAAAGTACAAACGCTAATCGTAAAATGTCTAAAAAAATGACTTGGTGGCTCCTATTTTATGGCTTGTTGTTTTCATTAGGATTTTTCTTGGCCTATTTGAGTTATGGTCAGTTATATAAGACCAAAGAACTGCTCCGTTCAGGTATTCGTACCAAAGCTACTGTTCATAGTTTTAAAACCCATAATAGTGATGGTACTACCATGTATACGCCAACGTTTACATTTAAGGATAAGAACCTCGAAGAACATTTTTATGAAAGTAAGGTCAGTTCCCATCCGAGACCTTATGACCTAGGCGAAAAAGTGAACATTATTTATGGGCGAAAAAACCCTAAAAATGTGAAAATCCTGTCTTTTTGGGGGCTCTATGCTGCACCTGTTATCTTATTCATGGTGGCATCGCCACTTTTAATTTTAGGGGGTGCTTATTTGGCATACCGACTTTATTGATATGAAAAAAAGTGTGTTTCATTTTTGTAATGGCGCTTTGTACCCTATTGGGGTGCAACCAAATGGACAAAACATTACCAGAACCCATAAAACAAGGCACTGAATCCGTATCATACTATTCTGGCAAACCCCTCAAAGTAGCTGTTATCGGATTGACCCATACCCACGTGCATTGGATTTTAGGACGCGAAAAATGGGGTGATATCGAAATAGTAGGTATTGTAGAACCCAATCGTGATTTAGCAGAGCAATACAGTAAACAGCATGGCTATTCAATGGACCTGGTCTATGATTCAATGGAGGCATTATCTGTAAAGGTCAAACCACAAGCAGTTACGGCTTTTAACGATATCTACGGGCATTTAGAAGTGGTGGAATTCTTCGCTCCGAAAGGGATTGACATTATGGTAGAAAAGCCTTTGGCCGTCAATTGGGAACATGCTCAAAAAATGGCCCGATTGGCTAAAAAATATAACGTGCAGCTTTTGACCAATTATGAGACCTCGTGGTATGGCTCCAATAAAAGAGCCTTTGCAATAATCAACCAAGATTCAGCTATAGGCGAGATTCGTCGTATGGTCTTTCACCATGGGCATCCGGGCCCTATTGAAATTGGTTGTAATCCAGAATTTTTAGAATGGCTTACCGACCCTGTTTTGAACGGAGCAGGCGCATTGACCGATTTTAGTTGCTACGGTGCCAATTTGGCCACCTGGTTTTTAAATGGCCAGATTCCCGAAAAAGTCACTGCAATTACCAGACGCTATAAGCCCAAAAAATACCCTAAGGTCGATGATGATGCGACCATTGTTGTTGACTATGCCGATAAACAAATTATTATTCACGCCTCATGGAATTGGTCGCACAATAGAAAGGATATGGAAATTTATGGTACAACGGGTTATGTTTTTTGTAAAAATGGCACCGATATGGAAGTGTTGGAAGATGAAAAGGCCAGCCCTTTTACCCTTGAGGCGAAAAATTTGAAGATGGGGGTTCACGATCCTTTCGCCTACTTGAATCAAGTGGTCAACCATAATATGCAGATTGAACTTTTCTCAGTGCACTCCTTAGAAAATAATCTTTTGGTGATGCAGATATTGGAAGCAGCAAAGCATTCCGCAGAAAATGGGGAGACCGTGGTTTGGAAAAACTTCTTCAAATCATGAGTATTATTACCTTTGAAATTCATGGAAACCATTCCTTTTCAAGAAGGCAAAAAAGTTTACTTCGCTAGCGATAACCATCTAGGCGCCCCTACTTTTAAGGAAAGCCTTCCTAGGGAAAGAAAGTTTGTGGCTTGGTTGGACTCCATAAAAACTGACGCTTCTGCTATCTTTTTGATGGGGGATTTGTTTGATTTTTGGATGGAGTACAAAACCGTTGTTCCAAAAGGGTTTACCAGAACCTTGGGCAAATTGGCAGAACTTACTGATGCGGGAATTCCCATTACTTATTTTGTGGGCAACCATGATCTTTGGATGAACGGTTACTTTGAAGAAGAGCTCAATATTCCCGTGCATCACAAACCCCAGCAATATGACATTAATGGGGTCACTTTTTTTATTGGACATGGCGATGGCTTGGGCCCCAATGACAAAGGGTTTAAACGTATGAAAAAGGTTTTTACCAATCCTTTTTGTCAATGGTTGTTTCGATGGCTACACCCTGATATTGGCGTGCGACTGGCACAACATTTATCGGTCAATAATAAAATCATTTCAGGGGATTCGGATGCTAAATTTCTTGGTGAGGACGACGAATGGCTGGTACAATACTGCAAACGGAAGTTAGAACAGGAACATCATGACTATTTCATTTTTGGCCATCGTCATTTACCTATGGAAATCGACCTCAACGGAACATCAAGGTATACCAATCTCGGGGATTGGATTACCTATTTTACTTATGCGGTTTTTGATGGGAGGCAGTTAAAACTTGAGAAATTTAATTGAACTTACGTCAGTTCTAGGGTTCCGAACTACGTTCGGAATATATCAAGAACAAGTCTCAACTTATTTTTATTTGATTTTTGGTCAAAAGAAAATAGCGCTTACCCTCATGTAATTCATACCATCAGCACATTTTAGAAGATACACGTAGACCTTTTCATAATTCACTTCTCTGTACAATTTTGATTTCTTCAAAATTACTCAAAGTGACAAATTGTTATGCTTTTTCCTGCTCCTCAACATCTTTGGTCAAGTCCAATGTTCTGAAACTGGGAAAAAACGCAGCCATACCTCCTACGGTCAGTAAGGTCATACATCCACCAAAAACAACTGCAGTTACCGTTCCCATCAGTTTTGCGGTAACACCACTTTCAAAGGCTCCCAGTTCATTGGAAGAACCTACGAAAATTGAATTTACCGAGGCGACACGCCCTCTCATATTATCAGGGGTTTTAAGCTGAAGAATCGTTTGCCGAATGATCATGGACACCCCATCGACAGCACCACTCACAAATAGGGCAATGACCGAAAGCCAGAATAATTTAGAAAGGCCAAAGACCAAAATACAGAGGCCAAAACCAAAGACCGCCCATAATAATTTCTTTCCCGCATTTCTATGCAACGGAAAACGGGTCGATAGTATCATGGTTATCGAAGCGCCGACGGCAGGCGCAGCACGAAGAATTCCAAAACCTTCAGAACCTACCTTCAATATATCTTGGGCATAAATGGGCAAAAGCGCTACCGCACCCCCAAATAACACCGCAATCATATCCAAGGAAAGGGCTCCTAGAATGGCTTTCGTGCTAAACACAAACTTCAAACCGTCTTTCAGGCTTTGAAGCACTGGCTCTCCGAGCTTAGGGTTCAAAATAGGTTTTTTGGAAATCTGACTTAAGAAAAGAAGTGCTAAAACCGAAAAACCGAAGATGATGCAAAGCGACCAATGAACGCCTATCCAACTTATGGAAAAACCTGCAAATGCAGGACCTAGTACAGAGGCAACTTGCCAGGTCGAACTACTCCAAGTCGCGGCATTCGGATACAATTGCTTTGGAACAATCAATGCGATCAAAGAGAAGATTGTGGGACCAATAAACGCGCGTACCAATCCTCCTAAAAATACCAAACCATAAATCACATATAAAATAAATTTTGAAGAATAAGACGTCTCAACGGAAGGTAGCGTAATCAAAAAGAGCCCGAGACTGACCACTGAAAACCCAATGATACATTTGACCAAAAGATTCCGCTTTTCATTTTGATCTACAAAATGCCCGGCAAAGAGGGCAATGCTCACCGCCGGAATAATTTCCATAAGCCCGATAATTCCTAATGACAAGGGGTCTTTCGTCAAGGAATATACCTGCCATTCAATGACGATAAACTGCATACTCCAGGCAAAAACCATGGCAAAACGAACCAACAAGAAAATGTTGAATTCCTTATATCGAAGTGCAGCATACGGATCTACCTTTTCAGCCATATCAAACCGTTATTTCCAATCGATTTCCCTCAGGGTCCAAAATCACACTTTCGTAATAACCATCACCTGTGGTTCTTGGAGCTCCCAAAATGGAGTACCCGTCTTCCCTTAGCTGATGCGTCAATGCATCTACTTTTTCCTTGGAGCCCACACTAAGGGCCATATGGGTAAGCCCTAGAATTTCCTCTCCTGCTCGAAGTATTTTTGAAACATCGGGTCGATGCATCAATTCGAGTCGTGCACCGCTTTTCATACTGAGAAAGTAGGACGTAAATGATGTAGATAGGTTGTGGTATTTTGGGCCAGCCTTTGCTTCGAAATAGGTTTCATAAAAGGTTTTCATACCCTCTAAATTATCGACCCAAATAGCTATATGGTCTATATTCATTTTAGGTCTTTCAATTTTAACTGGAGGCTAATAGTTCCATTCCATTCATTTTCGTCCAAAGTGTATACCACATCAAAGGATTGTCCATTTTTTACCTTCTCCATTCTACTGCCAAGATTGAATCCGATAGCCCCAATTGGCCTTGATCTGTTCTTTGTCAAACTTAGTTTGAGATGCTTTTCTTCTTCCCCAACACCCTTACCATACCCAGTATCGGAAACCCCTTCACTCATAAAAACAGGGCGCATATTACCAGGACCAAAAGGAGCAAACTGTTTGAGGATCCTCATCAGTTTTGGAGTAATATCGCCTAATGCAATTCTTGCGTCAATTAAGATTTCAGGGGTCAACAGCTTTGGGTCAATCGTTTCGGAGACCACTTTTTCAAATTGCTTTTTGAAATCATCATAATGATGTTCCAAAAGTGTCAATCCGGCCGCGTATTTATGTCCCCCAAACTGTTCAATATATTCCGTACATCCTTGAAGGGCTTCATAGACATCAAAGCCTTTTACCGAACGTGCCGAAGCGGCCAGTTTTTCCCCACTTTTTGTAAATACCAAAGTTGGGCGATAGTAGGTCTCGGTCATACGTGAAGCCACAATACCAATAACCCCTTTGTGCCAGTCTTCTTGATACACCACTGAAGTGAATCTGTCTTCTTCCTGATTTTTCTGAATCTGTTGTAAGGCCGCTTTTGTAATTTCTTGGTCAAGTCCCCTCCTATCCAAATTGAACTGTTCGATTTCCTCAGCAAACTTTTGCGCGGCATTCAAATCACTTGCTTTTAAAAGGTTTACTGCGTGCTGGCCGTGTTCTATTCGCCCGGCAGCGTTAATTCTAGGGGCAATGATGAACACCACATCGGTAATCGAAAGCTTTTTTTTCTTTACTTGGTTGATGATGGCCAGAAAACCGATTCTTGGCCTCATGTTGATAACTTGAAGTCCGTAATAGGCCAATACCCTATTTTCTCCTGTAATGGGAACAATATCAGCTCCTATGGCCGTCGCAACCAAATCAAAATAAGGCATTAGATCTTGAACGGTTTCTTCCTTTTGGGAACCCAAGGCCTGAATCAGTTTAAATCCGACACCACAACCACATAATTCTTTGTATGGATAGTTACAATCCTCCCGTTTAGGGTCTAAAACAGCTACAGCATCAGGAAGCTCAACCCCTGGTCGATGGTGGTCACAAATAATAAAATCGATTCCCTTTTCCTTAGCGTATTCGACCTGATCCAATGCTTTGATACCACAATCCAGGGCGATAATCAACGAAAAACCATTGTCTTCCGCAAAGTCAATGCCCTTCAATGAAACACCATACCCTTCAGTATACCTGTCTGGAATATACGTCGCTACATTGTCATACGACTCCTCTAAATATGAAGAAACCAATGCAACGGCGGTCGTACCATCGACATCGTAATCGCCATAGACCAAGATATTTTCATTAGCATTTATGGCTTGATCAATTCTAGAAACGGCCAGATTCATATCCTTCATTAGAAAAGGGTCATGCAAATCGGTCAATTGCGGCCTGAAAAAAGACTTCGCCTCTTCATAGTTCGTAATGCCACGTTGGAGCAATAAATGGGCCACTAACCTATCAACCTTCAGTTCTTTTGAAAGTCGTTCCACCGCTCTTTGTTCAGGAATGGGTTTTATCGTCCAGCGCATAGGGTTAAAGTCAGCTATAATTTGTCGTCAATTCGAGTGTTCTAACTGCTATTGGCAGTTAGAATGTATCGAGAATACCTTATTTAAATTTCTTTTTTGCAAGATTAGGTAATTGGTCATAGTCACTATTAATCAATGCTTCCTTTTTTGACCTTGACCACCTCTTTATTTGTTTTTCTTTCTCAAAAGCTAAATTGATATCTGTAAACTCCGCATAAAATAAGAGCTCTAAATGCCTCCTATTACAGGTATAGCTAGTGCTATATTTACCTATTTTATGCTCGTGAAAACGTTACTCAAGATTCGAAGTGACACCAGTATAATATGTTCCGTCCGAACATCTTAAAATATATACAAAAGACTGTCTCATCAGCATTCGATTATTTACTTCTCGATACAATTTCGATTGACATCGAAATCACTCGAAGTGACGAATAGTAAAGCTAAGTTTTTATTGTATTTTAAATTTGAACTTGAGTTTGAGCTTAATTTTTGTGAAAAACAACTTCTACCTTCAACTCAGCAAATCGCCGAAACATTTCCATAACGCCACAATACTTTTCTACCGACATATCGACTGCTCTTCGCAGCTTTTTCTCCGCTAAATCCCGCCCATGAAAATGGTACTCGATTTTTACCGTATCATAATATCTCGGATGGACATAGGTTAGATGGGCAATCGTTTCAGTATGGAAGTCATCTACTTCGAGCTTCAGTGTTT
>ERZ1740067.331-NODE-331-length-38757-cov-7.070642_pt1 | contig 38757 bp, 28 predicted proteins | sample MGYA00581736_ERZ1740067 | MGnify/ENA primary metagenome ERZ1740067 (study PRJEB43018, sample SAMN04849236) | marine metagenome | isolation source: floating plastic debris | place: Pacific Ocean | collected 2008-08-27 | study: EMG produced TPA metagenomics assembly... | reverse complement strand
GCTTCCTTTTCATTGACTTCAGCCAGTAGTGCTTCGGCAAGCTTCCGCTTATCTGCATCGCTCATCTTCTTCACCTCGTTGTGCAACACACGCTCATTAACAGACTGGTTCCAGTAATCCAAACTCTCAAACCCCAGCAGAGCTGATTTACCCACAAACTGTCGTAAAATCTCATTCGTCGGCCCCATTACCCAGCCTGCTTTGCCGTCTCGCAAGTAACGCTCCACTTCCATATCTTTCTTAAAGCCGGAACCACCACAGGCGTGAAGCATCTTGTCACAGACATGAGCAACGTTTTTCGCGGCTGAAAATTTGATTTGCCAGTACCAGTGAAGATAGGCAGAGCGGGGCAAGGCTGATGTATCTGCATGTACAGACCAGTCACAATCGCTCGTGAGCTGATCCATGAGTTGTCCCATGGAGAAGTTTTGCAGGCGGCAGGCGCTGGTGTCGATGATGGCTTCGCCAAAATAGTCTTGGATGGTCGGGTAGTCAGCAACTCGCATCCCCACATCAACGTGTTTCTTGCGAGTCACATGCTTTTTCGCAATGTCAATGGCACCTAACGCAATGCCATTCCAACAAGCCGAAGAGCACAACAGGAAAAACGGATCAACAATTTCATCGTTAGAAGACACACCGTCTCCAATCGGCCCGACCATTCGCTGCGAAGGAATCGCCACCCCATCGACCAAAAGCGTTCCTGACTGGTTGCCACGTAACCCTAGTGCGTCCCACTTGTGGGGTTCTGCCTGCACTTCATCCTGATAGATCAAAAAGCAGGAAAGATCGGAATAGTCACCTGAAAAGTCTGGACTGGTCGTCTGAACGATATACCAGTCTGCAAAGCCTGCGGAAGTCGTCCAAGAGGCTTTTTTAAATACCTGCCAGCCAGACGACGTTCTTTCGGCCCGAGAAGAGACGGGATACCAAAAGTGAGATCCCGTTTCTGGATCGGAATAGGAGAGCGTGCCAATGGCAACATCTGCATCTAATCGCTGGAGCAGGGACTGCAATTCCGGGTTGTCGTGAACACGGAACAGCGCAGCGGCAACTGCTCCCAAGTGCATGGTGTAGCACATGGCAGTGCTAGGGCAACCGTAACGGGCAATCGTTTCAACCACCATCGCCGCACAGACGTGATTTTCTCCTAGGCCGCCCCACTCTTTGGGAACAAACAAGCCTAGCAGGCCTAGAGAAGCGAGAGCCTCAAAGTTTTTTCGGGGGTAAATAAGGTCACGATCAGAGGTGATCGCATTGGGTCTGAGTACTTCTGCACATAGAGCAATAAGCTTTTCCTGAAGCTCTTTTTGCTCAGGCGTCAGCAGCCACTCAGGGTCAAAGTCGGCGCTCAATCCACCGAAAGAGGCACGATTAAAGGAAGTAGCCATCGTGGTTGCAGTTGTCATGTTAACGAAAGGATAAGGGTGAAAGAAGAGGGATGACGGAAAGAGGCAGTAGAGCAGAGGCAGTAGAGTCCTATCGCAGACGTAAAATCAGTTCCAGATCCATCTCAATACTTATGCTGAGACATTGGCTGAACTAGCTTTTTGTGGTTCAGACAGTGGATCGGCGCAGTAGTCTGCCAGGTGTGGACTACGATAGCCGTCTTTTTGCCAGAGGATAGGGAAGAAGGTCTCATCCATTTCCGTACTATTTAGACGCTTGTAGCGGCCATAGATATATCCGGGCGGATTAACAGAATGAAACTGCGCATTAGATGGAATAGTGTGCAGACCAATGCTATGAAAGGTGCCTTCTGTACGGGTCGTTTTACACAGTCCATGCCAAGTACGTCCATGGTGAAACGCGCAGCCACCCGCAGGCACATCGACAACAACCAGCTCCGGCTCATCGACACCAGCATTCTCAGCCGCCTGTAGCATGGCCCAGCGATAATCTTTAGTGGGTGCATGAAATTCACCATCCACATTGGCTAGGGGCCACTTGTGAGAGCCTTTCACGTACACCAGCGTGCCGTCTGCAGCGGTGGCACGATCGAGGGCAACCCAGCAAGTCATCATCGCAGCAGGAGAGAGATAGTCTACATAAGCCCCGTCTTGGTGCATGGCAATGGCTTTCGCGCCCGGTGGCTTCATCCACAGACTGTCCTGACCGATGCGCGCGCCTTCCCACCCAGCCAGCGTGGCCGTCAGGCGACCAATTTCAGCAGAAAGCACGAGGCTCGCAATCGTGCGATCACACTTCCAGGCATTACACATCTCTCTTGTAATATCTGGCAAACTCATTCCAGGCCGCCAGTGCCACTCATCGGGAAAGAGGCCGGTTTCAAACTCGCCGTGAAACAGCGGCTCCATCCGGCTAGCCAGCGCTTGGCTAAAATCAGGCGGCAAAAAGTTTTCCACGATCAAGAAGCCATCTCCTTGAAACTGTTGAATCTGCGCTTCAGAAAGCTCGATGGGCTGATAGCTCATGGGTAAGAGAACGTATTAAGGGGCAAATCTACGCTGACAAACAATTGACAAACAGAGCTGAACATACTCTACTTGTCATAATAAGTTCCTCTTCAAAAGAAACGGTGCGCTTCGATACATTCCAATAATCCTAGCTAGCAAACAGGATGTGAAAAATACGCCTGAGTCGCCCGTTGAAGACCGTTGCAATCAATAGACAGACAACAGGAAACCAGTGGCTGACTGGGCACTACAGTGCGCCAGACGACAAGCGCAGCAACTTAATACTAAGACAGAGAAAAACGGAGAGAAAAGATGAATGCTCAAGCAGTAAAAGCTGAAGAAATGTTAACTATGCAGCCAGGTTGTCTCAACATTGTGGCGAGTGATTTTGACGCTCGGCCCATGAGCTACATCGATGAGGCTGGATATCGAACCGGGTATGAGCCGGAGCTGGCTCGGATTGTATGTGATCGCCTGGGCCTTAAACCCATTTGGCACAATCTCCCTATGGAAGACTTCTACAGCAGTTTAGACGTCAGCAGCAACAAACAGTACGACGTTGTCTGGTTCAACCAGGCCATCACCTCTGAACGGCAAACCCTTGTTAGCTTTACCGAGCCTTACGGACTCTTCGACGAGGCCGTGCTGGTCAAACGAGACAGTACTGTTTCTGGGCCTGCGGATCTCAGCGGACAGCGGGTAGGTGGCCTTGCCGACAGCACCAATATTGCCCTGGTAGAAGGATTTTTGGGTGCCGAAGCGGTGCCCTATCCAGGCAGCGACAAAGTGTTACCTGAAATGCTCGCTGCCCTGCGTGCTGATGAAATTGATGCGCTCATTGACGATGAGCTAGTGCTGGTGGTCGCTGCTGAAGAAGATGAAAACTTGCGCCTAGCCTTTAGTTTGCCGACAAAAGCACCCTTCGCCATTGGCGTCTCCAAACGTCAACCCGAATTGTTGAAAAAGTTAGAAGAGACGCTTGCTGAGCTGAAAGCAGACGGTACACTTGCCGCGCTATGGGAAACGTGGATTCCGTGGAAACCATTTCCATTCTCGTAGCTGTTGATACAAACTTGTTATGACAGGTTGGCTTTACTGGAGTATGCTCGCCTGCAACTCTCTCCATATCCTTCTCAATCCCCCGGAGACTTTATCGTGACTGGAACGCTCATCAAAGACCGCCTTTCTACAGCTGCACCGGCTGATTTTCCAACAGATCTTGAAGCCTACGTCGGGGCTGAGGGGCGAGCCGAAAAGGTTAGGCAAGTTCGCGCCAAAATTGATGAGCTAGGGATCCAATACATCTACTATCAGTTCATTTCTATCACGGGAAAAGTTACCGGTAAGGGGGTTCCTGCCGACCATTGGGAGACCACTGCAAAGGGTGGCATCCAGCTCGTGTATGGGGCGACAGTGAACCTGGCAATTAACCGACAGCAGCAGTATCTGGGGTATGGCCCCGAATCAGCTGAGCTAGTGGCCATTCCAGATCCTGACACCTTTTGTCAGCTCCCTTGGGACAAGCGTGTGGCTCGCGTTTACTGCGTCTGCTTCCGCAATCGAGAAGAAGAAGAAGATCCGGGCGCATTCCTAACCGCGGACTGTCGTGGCAATTTGATGCGGCTGCACGCAGCCTTTCAACAAAAGCATGGACTTCAGCTTCGCCATGGTTGCGAGCCAGAGATGATGTGGTTAAAGAAGGGCCCAGATGGAAAGCCGGATGGCGGCGTAACAAAGCCCAACTGTTATCACATCGATCAGTTTGAAGAACTGCGCCCAGTCTTCTTAAAGGTGATTGAATATTCTCGGGCGATGGGCCTAGATATGATTCAGGGAGACCATGAGGATGCGCCAGGCCAGCTAGAGCTAAACTTTATGTTCGATGATGCGCTTAGAACGTGCGATCGCCTCACAACATATCGACAAATTTGCGCCCAGGTTGCCAGAGAGTTCAACCTAATTGCCTGCTTTATGTCAAAGCCCTTTCTAGGAGTATCGGCATCAGGCTGCCACCATAATCTCTCACTGTGGCGCGGCGGAGACACCACCGTCAAAACATTTGGCATGGAGAGTTTGCCAGGGTTAGAGGGCAACTACACTTACCATAGCGGCGGTGAAAATACATTTATGCCGCTACCTGAAAACTCTCCTCGCATTCCCGGCCCAGTCGGTCTCAACTGTATTGGCGGTGTGATTGCTCACTTGGGCGCACTCACGGCAGTGGGCTGCTCTACCGTCAACTCCTACCGCCGACTGTGGGATGCAGGCTTTTGGGCACCGGTTTACTCCGACTGGGGCTATCAAAATCGCACCTGCGGCCTGCGGGTATCGGCCCCTGGTCGGTTTGAGTATCGCGCGGTGGATTCCATGGTGAATCCTTACCTCATGGCCGCGGCTATGCTGCAAGCCTTTGACGATGGCCTCAGCAACAACTTGGATCCAGGAGAGCCAGAGCAGCGCAACATTTACGAAGCAATGGAATCTGGGAAGCAAACGAAAAAGCTGCCAATGTCTCTAGGAGAAGCCCTAGATCGGCTCGCTGACGATGAGGTGATCAAATCAGCAATGCCTGGAGAAATGTATCGACTCTACGATGAATACAAGCGTGATGAGTGGATACGCTTTTTGGCGACGACTAGCAACTGGGATGCTGAAAACTACATGCACTGTTTGCCTTAAGTCGGTTTCGCTGCAACAAGCTGCAACAAATTTCTGTTGCAACAAACGGTGATATCCCTTTGCTGTGAGACAGCTAGCATCTATGAGGCTGACGCTAGACTTTTTACCCGGCACTGATGCACTTTTGAATAGGCATGAACAAGTAGGTCAACAGCCCGACAATCTGTGCGGCCCCTATTGGCTGTCGCTGTTTTTACAGGTATACGGCAAACTTGCTGTATCGGCAGTTGATGTGGCAGAGGCAGCTGCAACGATTCTCCCGAATCAAGGAAATCCATCTGACTGGCTCCCGCCTGGGGCAACATCGCGCACGGGCACAGGCTACAACAACATTCCGACAGTTTCTGACCTTAGCAAATGCGGCACTTCTGTTGAGGGACTGATTCAAACCGCTGAGAATATGAGTCAAGGACGCTTTTGCTTACTGCCAGTGCAGACACAAAAGTGGGAATCAGGACTCGATACTCTAGCGCGGATGTGTACGAGTGGAGAACTCGGCGAGTGGGTAGTGCCCCTGTTAAATATCCATACGAGCTATCTTTGGGGGTCTCGATTATCTCCAGCGGTGGCCATGCGGTTTCTTCAGAATAGTGAGCAACCTGCTGCCGCGCCAGACTGGCATGTGGGACACTTTTGCCTCCTCATTGGACAGGTTCAAGGAACAGCACAAAAGCTCTACGCCATTCTTGATACCTATCCTCAGTTTGGCTGGAATGGACTGCACTTGCAGCCCAGGAGTGCGATCGCTCAATCCCTGCACCGCCCACAACAGTCCACCCAAGGCGGTATTCTCCTGTTCACACAATCTAAAAACAGTGCTCAGGTTAAAAGTATGCTGTTACAAGAAGGATTTCAAATGGGTCCCTGGGACAATGGCACGCCATTTTGTCCGCCGTGATACAACAACAATTTGAGTAATTCGAGAGATTAGAAAGAGGTCGTTGATAAAGGGCATAGTCATGGTTGTAGCCGCTCCCACAGAAGAGGCGATCGCCCAGTGGATCACGTCATTGGAAAGAGAAAACGTCAAGTATGTGCGCTTTGAGCTGCCTGATTTACACGGCGTATCGCGGCTCAAGGTAGTCCCACTAGCAAAAGCAGCTGGCTATGCCAAAAAGGGATTGAACTTCTACGGGGGAACGCTCGCCCTCGATACCGCCTCATCTGTTGTGGGCGGCTCCGGCTACCACGAAGAACGTAAATATCGAGATCATTTACTCTTTCCCGATCTCGACAGCACGAGTGCTGTTCCCTGGATGGATCACACAGTAAAGGTCATCTGTGATGCCTGCTGGGAGATAGACGATCCGCTCAAGGGTGCTCCCCGGTATGTACTCAAGTCCTTACTCGATTTGGCGGGGCAAATGGGCTTTGAGGTAATGATGGGTCATGAATTTGAATTTTACTTACTCGACGCGGAAACGCGCAAGCCTTTGTTTGATGGGTTGCACATCTTCAACCACATTCGCAATCAGTACGTGCCCGAAATTAATCAAATGCTGGATTATTTGCAGGCAGCGGGGATTGATGTTATCACTCACAACTGTGAATACGCGCCCTCTCAGTTTGAAATTAACTTTGGTCCTGGCATTGGTATTCGGGGCGCTGACAAGGCGTTCACATTCAAAAATGCTGTGAAAGAGATTGCCCACCACCTGGGGTATCTTGCCAGCTTTATGTCCAAACCATTTCCAGGCTTAGCCGGATGCTGTTGTCATTTTCACATCAGCTTATGGAAGTATGATGGCAGCAATGCGTTTCTAGATATGTCCTCACCGGATGGGCTTTCTCAAACCGCAAAGTATTTTACCCAGGGAATTCTGGATCACGCCCCAGCAATGATGCCCCTGATTGGCCCTACGCCAAACTGCTACCGGCGACTCAAGCCCCACACATTTGCCCCTTCCAACATTAGCTGGGGCATTGAAGACCGAACAGCAATGGTGCGGGGAAAGGCTACCAAGGACGACGGAACCCATCTGGAAATGCGGGCAGCTTCGGGCATGAGCAACCCATACCTTAGTGCCGCAGCCACTTTAGCTGCTGGGCTGCTAGGCTTAAAGGGAAAACGCGATCTTCAGCCAATGTCAACAGGCCCTAGTGAAGAAGATGCCAGCCTCGCTCCCTTTCCAAAGACTTTAGATGCGGCCCTTGTGGCCCTTGCGACAGATACCAAAATGCAAGAGATGCTGGGAACAGAGTTTTGCCATCTCTTCTCTACGGTAAAAGCCTATGAGCTAAATCGCTTCCATGAACACATTACAGATTGGGAAGTGTCGGAATATCTAGAGATGTACTAGACAACAGCGTTCTAGGAAGAAATGTGCCAGGAAACAGCATTTTAGGAGAAACGATTTATGCAAACCATTTCTGAGTTGCCTGCTAAATTACCGGTTAAATCACCTGCTAAGTCGCCCCTAACCTCAAAGCAAATCGAACAGTTTCATCGAGATGGCTTTCTCGTCGTAGAGGATGTTGTTCCCACCGATGTGGTTGATCGAGTGGTAGAGCGATTTGAGCCGCTGTTTTCAGGAGAGTTTGAAACCGGCACCTATCCCGACGAGTGGCACTGGAATCCTCAGATTGGGAAACCCGGCGCAGCAGCACAAATGACCGGCGTATGGCGATGCGATCGCACGATTGCCTCAGTTGCCATGGCAGCAAAAATCGGACAAATGGCAGCCGCCCTAGAAGGCTGGTCTGGTGCCAGACTGCTGACCGACGGCATTTGGCAGAAGCCCTCTGGTGCGAAAGAAACCACTTTGCATCAGGATTCTATGTATGTAAACTATCACACGCCAACAGAAGTCATTACCTGTTGGATTGCGCTGAGGAACGCGATTCCCGGTGCGAGTACCATTGAATATGCCCGAGGCTCACATCAATGGAAACTCTCACAAGCCGTGGCCGAATTTCACAATCAAGATAAAAGCCATCTGGCAGAAATGGAAAAAGCGGCCAAAGCTGCAGGCGTAGAGAAGACAGAGTTTGTTCAGCTGAGCATTCCACCTGGCGGCTGCGTCTTTCACCATGGCAATACCTGGCACGGCTCTGGGAAAAACACCCTGAACGTGATTCGCAAAAGCATGGTGCTCGCCTATGTACCCGCCGATGCTCGGTTCAAGCCGTACGATACTTTTGTCCCCGGTGGCTACATTGCCGGGAAATATCGTCGCCAAGGCGATGACGCGATGGACGAAAGCTTTTTCCCCATCGTGTGGAGAGAAGACGGCTATCGGACACCATTCTTAGCTGACTTCTGTGGCGATGCGGTATCTCGATGATGCCTTCTCCGATGGTTCCTGATCAACAAACCCAGGTATTTTCTACTTCGGCTCGATTTACGCCTGCGCAAATCGCTCAGTTTCACGCGCAGGGATATCTAATTTTAGAGAATCTACTGTCTTCTGCCCAAGTCGAACAGCTGATTGCTCGATTTGCTCCACTGTTCAATACCCAGTTTGAAACTGGCATTTATCCTGATGAGTGGTACGGTCGTCCGGGATTGAGTGAACCCAATGCGACTCAATATATGGCTGGGCTTTGGCGATGCGATCGCACGGCTGCGGCTTACGCCCTGTCTAGCGAAATCGCCCGGCTCAATGCCACACTCATGGGCTGGGACGGCGCACGCTATGGGATTGACGCCTGCTGGATTAAGCCACCCAATGCGCCAGAAGTTAGCTTTCACCGCAACAACACCTATGTGTCAGTGCTGGAGCCATCTACCATTATCACCTGCTGGATTGCCCTGAGTAACGTAACCGCTGAAGCCGGGACCCTTGAGATTGTTCCAGGCTCGCATCGGTGGAATTGTTCTGATGCGGTTCGCTTTCTCCATGCGCCAAAAGACGACTACCGCGCCCCCCTTTGGCAAGCCGTCAAGGAAGCGGGCGTTGAGGAGCATCCAACAATCGTAAACATCGAGATGACACCGGGCAGTAGCCTTTTCCTTCACGGTGATTTGTGGCATGGGTCGGGCCGCAATCTTACCGACAAAACGCGCAGAAGCTTTGCGGTCAGCAGCTTACCCGCCCGCACCCAGTTCCAGCCATTGGGCGTAGGGACAGGCTATATCTTCAACCGCTACCGCAACATCATGGGAGATCTCTCCCTAGACGAAAGCTTCTACCCCATTTTGTGGACAAACGATGGGTACAAAACGCCGTTTGTCGATGACTATTGCCAGGATGTACTTGCCCCATGACTCCTAAAACCCTTCGCCTTGCCAGCTTTGATGTGGGCACCAACGACCTGAGATGGTGGGCACCCCAGATACTCAAACGATATGCCGATGGCTTTTATGAAATGCACCAGCAGCTGTTCGACCACGTGTGCGCAGTGAGTCAGTCAGAGACATTGGGTGGCGTAGCCTTGAATAAAGTCGAGCTGATCAAATACGAACCACGAAAAGACCACTACCCCACCGAAAAAGAACTAGAGACGCTCGATGGTATTGTTATTTCTGGCTCTGCCAATGCGGCCTACGATGAAGACGACTGGGTGGTAAAACTGCGAAAGATGATCCAGAAATACCACCAAAAGTCTATTCGGATGTCTGGGTTTTCCTTTGCACCTCAGATCGTTGCCCAGGCATTAGGCGGCAAAGTCGAGAAAAACCCGACTGGAACAGAACTATCCGTCGTGACGCTCCAGCTGAGTCAAGCCGCAAAAACTTACTTCAACACCGACCGCCTCGCTTACAACATTCATGTGCATCACAACGATGGCGTGACTCAGCTGCCGCCGGGCGCAGTGAGTCTCGGGACCAGCGGTGTGACCGAGCACCTAGGATGGATGCTCGGTAGCCATATTCTTGTTTTTTCAGGACACCCAGAATACTCCCATGACCCGTGGATTTTGGAGCAAATGATGGTAGTTGAACGACGCGATCGCCTTGTTCCGGCGCAGCTCATTGACTATGGACTCAAAGATTTGTGGAATCCCACAGACTATGTCTGGCAAACCCAACAGCAATTCCGATTTTTCCTAGGCCAATTCTCGGTGTAAAGAGTCCGAAGTAAGACGCTCAAAAGAACTTGCTCAAAAGAACTTCAGATAGCGCTGAATTTCCCAATCGGACACATGGCAGTGGTACTCTTCCCATTCTTGGGTTTTGAAGTCAACATAGGTCTGGTACATCAGTGGCCCCATCACCGCTTTACTGAGCGGATCCGCAGCGAAGGCCGAGACAGCCTCTCCTAACGTCTTGGGCAATGTCTCAATACCCATCTCTTTCAGTTCTGCCAGAGAATACTCATACATATTCTCCGTATGGGGCTCTCCCGGCATTAACCCTTCTCGAATGCCCTCCAGCCCTGCTGCCAAAATCATCGCCGCCCCCAGATATAGATTGGTCGAAATATCAGCGGCCCGGCACTCCACTCGTCCGCCCCCAAGCGGAATACGTAGCATATTAGTGCGATTGTTGTTGCCATAGCACACATACACTGGAGCCCAGGTAAACCCAGACATACTACCCTTTCTGACCAATCTTTTATAGCTGTTCACCGTTGGGCAGGTAACCGACACAATCGCCTTAGCGTGTTTCAAAACGCCCGCAATAAACTGATAGCCCAATTTAGACAACCCACAGGGATCATCGGCATCTTCAAATAAATTTTCTCCTGTTTCTATATCGGCCAAAGACATATTGTAGTGAGCACCGCTACCGGTTTGATTAGCAAAGGGCTTGGGCATAAAGCTGGCAAAGTAGCCTTCCTCCCTAGCCAGCTCCTTCACCATAAAGCGAAAGAACGTCAGTCGATCGGCCATCTTTAACGCATCGCAGTAGGTAAAATCGGTCTCAAACTGTCCTTGAGCATCTTCGTGGTCAAAGGAGTACACGTCCCAGCCTAGCTCGTTCATCGCCGTAACGATGCGATCAATAATTTTGTAGTTGTCTAGAACCGTGGGCAGAGCGTAGGCTGCTTTTGGGAGGGTATCGCGATCGCTCACAGGCCCAAACCCGTCAGCCGTTTCCTTAAAAATAAAAAACTCTGTCTCAATTCCTAAGTTAAACCGATAGCCCATCTCGGCTGCTTGCTTTAGCGTATTCTTCAAAATCGTTCGACAGCAGGCTTCAAAAGGCTCTCCAACCAGATGTAAATCGCTCGCAAACCACACAATTTCAGAGTTCCAGGGCAAAATTGTGGCACTCTCAGGATCAGGCATTGTACCCACCTCATCGTCATTAATCTCTTGCGGAATACCATCTAAAGCTGCCCCAGTAAACAATTCTGAGCCTTGCATCATCCGATTAAAATGACTGAGGGGAACAACCTTTCCCTTACACATACCGTGGATATCGACAAAGCTGGCCATCGCATATTTTACGCCTTGGTCGAGAAGTTTTGTCTGTAGTGATTGCAACTCTGGAGAAAGGGGCTTAATCTCTGGATAGACCATAGTATTTGTGGAAAAATAACGAAAAATGTCTCAGTTTTATCCTTTAAAGAGATGGGTTTAGACAAACAGTGTTGGCTCACGAATGAGATCTATCCAAGCTGTAGCCACTTGCTCGGCGAACTGCGCCGACTGCGCGGCATAAAGCTTTAATTGTTCTCTAAGCTGCTGGTCTAACTGAGGGTAATTCGCCTCGATCCAGGCATTTTTAATGTGTAACCAACTACTGACAATCTCTGGTGTCACTTCAAAGTGAAACTGAAACCCGTAAATCTTTCGACCAATGCGAAAGGCTTGGTTTTGGCACACATCGTTTGTCATTAGCAGCGTGGCCCCCTCAGGTAGATCAAAGGTGTCAAAATGCCACTGCATCAGGTTGAGATTAGGCGGGCAGCTTTTAATCCAGGGCTCTACAAATGATTTCGAAGAGGATTCTACGAGACCTACCGGGCAAAAACCAAGCTCTGGAACTTTGTGCGGATACACTTGAGCGCCAAAGGCTCTCGCAATTAGCTGTGCACCCAAGCACACACCCATAACAGGCTTATTCTCCTGGTGGAATGTCCGAATCAGGTCAACAGTTTGTTTCAAGTGAGGAAACCTATCGTCCTCGTGGGCATTCATTGGCCCACCCAAAACAATTAGCCCATCGTAGTCACCTTGAGACGACGATTGGAATGATGCCGACGGCGGTAGAGGTTGTTTCTCCGTCAGCCAGGTATGTAATCGAGCGCCCTGCATCTCCAAATGCGTCCCTAAAATACCAATGGGATCTATCTCGGTGCTCTGGATAACTAAAATGTTCATCGCATGATCCCTTTCTTTGGATTTCCTCCCCTTGGCTTTTCTTAAAGAGAAAGCTGTTGTTTAAAGCGTCTTTTGTAACAAGATATGCTTCCGTAACAAGCATCACAAAATATCTTGTGTGTGGCTGTTTTACTAAGGTGAAAGTCAACAAGTCACAACAAAAACCACCGTCAAAGGGGCGAACTTGATATGGTCGGAACGCTCACTAACATCCAAACTCAGGCAGAAGCTCAATCGCTAGTCGAACAAGCCAAGTCTTTAGGCATTAAGTTTTTCCTCGTCTCTTACACCGATCTGCTAAGTGGCACGCGGGCAAAGCTAGTACCGGCGGCTAAGATTGCTTCGGTAGAGAAAGACGGGGCTTTCTTCAGTTCGTTCGCGTCGAATTTAGGGCTAGGGCCTGACGCTGCGGAAATAGCGGCTATCCCCGATGCTAGCTCGCTGATCCAGTTACCCTGGGAGCCGACTGTGGGCTGGGTTGCGAGTGATGTTTATTTTGAAGGTAAGCCTTTTCCGGCAGCCCCAAGAACGATCTTGAATCGGGCGATCGCACAAAGCGAACAGATGGGCTACACCTACAAAGCAGGCGTAGAAGCAGAGTTCTTTTTATTGAAGAAAACAGAAAGTGGATATGCGATCGCCGACGAGCGAGACACAGCTGAGCGCCCTTGCTACGATCAGATCAACCTGATGCGACAGTTCGATCTGATTTCTACCGTTGTAGGCTACATGGAAGCGCTGGGATGGGAGCCCTACCAGTGTGACCACGAAGATGCCAATGGGCAGTTTGAGCTGAACTGGAGCTACGCCGATGCAAAGACAACCTGTGATCGCCATGTGTTTTTCAAGTACATGGTAAAAACGCTGGCAGAACAACGCGGCCTCATCGCGACCTTTATGCCCAAGCCCTTTAGCCACATTACCGGCAGCGGTGGCCATGTCCATAGCAGCCTGTGGCAGGGTGATACCAACAGCTTTGAAGTCGGCGCAGATGAGGGCGGGCTCTCACCTGTGGGCTATCACTTTTTAGGCGGCGTTTTAGGCCATGCCAAAGGCCTCACCGCTTTATTTGCACCGACGGTTAACTCCTATCGTCGTCTAGGCGCAAGCGCCACAGCGTCAGGCAGCACTTGGACACCTCGCTATATCTCCTACGGCGGAAACAACCGTTCACACATGCTCCGAATTCCTGAACCTGGCCGGTTTGAATGCAGGCTCATTGATGGCTCAGCCAACATGTATCTTGCCCTGGCAGGGATACTGACAGCGGGCTTAGAAGGACTAAAGCAACAAATTTCTCCGGGGGAACGCCTGGATGAAAACCTATTTGCCAGAGGTGCAGAATTTCCTGATTTGGAGACGTTGCCAACCAGTTTAATCGAAGCGTTGGGCGCCTTGAAGCAGGACGGTTTGCTTATGGAGATGCTCAGTGAGCTGGGGGCAAAAACTTTCTTTGAATTCAAAGAAAAAGAATGGAGCGCGTTCTGTGCCCAAGTGACCGGCTGGGAAATGTCGCAATACATCGACATCTAAGAAAGGTATCTAAAAAAGATATATAGAAAGCTCAGAAAGAGACTCAGAAGAAAGCTCAGAAAGCGTTGAACATGGCCGTCATCAGCACCTACAATTTTCCAACCAAGATTCGCTTTGGTCCGGGCGCTTGCAAAACGCTAGCCAATGAGCTAGCGGCACTGGGCATAAAAGCGCCGCTCATCGTGACCGATCGAGATGTGGTTAAGCTTCCTTGGTTTACTGAAATTGAAACGTTGGTGAGTGATACGCCCTCACACACGTTTAGCGGCGTTTGGGGAAATCCAGTAGTCTCGCAGGTAGAGGCTGGACGCGCGGCCTATCTGGAGAGCAACGCAGATGGCATTATTGCTGTCGGGGGCGGTGCACCCATGGATGTGGCAAAGGCGATCGCACTCATGGCTCACCATCCCGGTCACCTGTTCGACTACGAAGATGGTGCTAGCACCCGAGCGATTGATCAAGCGATTCCACCGATTCTTGCGATTCCAACCACGGCGGGCACGGGTAGCGAGGTAGGCCGTAGCGCCGTCATCTCAGACGATACCACCCACACAAAGAAGATTGTTTTTGATCCACAGCTTTTACCCCAGGTCGTCCTCGCCGATCCAGAATTGTTGTTGGGCTTACCGGCCAAAATCACAGCGGCCACAGGCATGGATGCCCTCACGCATCTCATCGAAGCTTTCTTGGCAAAGGGCAACAATCCCATGTGCGATGGCATCGCCCTAGAGGGCATACATCTGGTTTCTCATTGCCTAAAGCCCAGCGTCTTGTTTGCTCAACGCCTAGCTGCTGGAGATGCTCTTAGTGAGGAAGAAGCCGCAGCGCATTTGCAGGCTAGAGCAGGAATGTTGAACGCCTCAATGATGGGAGCAACCGCCTTTCAAAAAGGACTTGGCGTGACTCACTCTTGTGCTCATGCCCTCTCTACGGTGTGCGACACGCATCACGGATTGGCCAATGGCGTTATGCTCCCAGCAGCCCTGCGATTTAACCTAGAAGCCGAACCCGAAAAGTTTTTACGCATGGCAAGAATTGTAGCCCCGTCTGCCAGTAGCGCCGCAACCCTGATTGATTGGATTGTTACGCTCTCTAGCGAAATTGGCATGCCTCATTCGTTACTAGACATAGGCGTGTCTGATAGCACGGTCGCTCAGCTGGTAGAAGTGGCCATTAAAGATGCCTGCCATCCGTTTAATCCTAAACCTGTGACCAAAGAAGATTTTTACGCCATTTATCAAGATGCCCTAGCAGCATAGCCATTCTCTATCCATAGCCTAATACAGTAACTAACCTATAGCGACTAATCTATATGGCGGACGTTCTCTCTGTTATCAATCCTGCGACGGAACAAATCATCAAAGACATTCCGGTTAATGATCCAGCTGCGGTATCAGAGAAAGTAGCAAACGCGAGAGCAGCACAGCCGAAGTGGGCCGCGCGGCCAATAGAAGAGAGAATTGACGTGCTAAAGCGCTTTAAGCACTTACTGATTGAACAGGCAGATACACTAGCAGCAAGGCTCACAGCAGAAACGGGGAAGCCTATTACTCAGGCAAAAAATGAGATCCTAGGAACGCCAGCGCGCATTGACTTTTTTATTGATAATGTGGCTCGGCTGATGATGACGGACACGGTATACAAAGAACCGACTGATTCAGAAGAGATTCAGTTAGAAGAGATTATTTCCTACGAAGCGCTAGGTGTTGTTGCCAATATTTCTGCCTGGAATTATCCCTACTTTGTGGGCAGTAATGTGTTTGTGCCAGCGCTGCTAACCGGCAATAGTGTACTGTACAAGCCTTCAGAAATTGCAACTATGACCGGGCTTGCGATCACAGATCTGCTACACCAAGCAGGCGTTCCCTCAGATGTATTCAGCCCCGTTGTAGGCGCAGGGCCAACCGGCGCGGCCCTACTCGAAGAAGACATTGACGGTGTCTTTTTCACCGGCTCCTATCGTACTGGACAAAAAATTGCGATCGCAGCGGCCCCCAAACTCATCAAAGTTCAGCTAGAGCTAGGTGGCAAAGACCCTGCCTACGTTTGCGCTGATGCCGACGTAGCAACAGCCGCTGCCGGACTCGCCGACGGTGCATTTTACAACAATGGTCAAAGCTGCTGCGCGGTTGAGAGAATTTATGTTCATACCGATGTATACGAGTCGTTTTTGGAAGCTTTTTTAGCAGCGGTTAAAGCGTTTACGCTCGGTACCCCCGATAACCCGGATACGTACCTGGGCCCACTTAGCCGTCAGCCTCAGCTTGCGGTATTGACGCAGCAAGTGGATGATGCGCTCAGCGAAGGGGCCACCGTTCACCGTGGCGCACAACCTCTACCAAACTCAGGATTTTACTTTCCGCCCACGGTGCTCACCGGGGTGACCCATGAAATGAGCGTCATGAGAGAAGAGTCTTTTGGTCCGGTGATCGGGGTGCAGCGAGTGAGTGGTGATGACGAGGCGATCACACTGATGAATGACACTGACTATGGGCTGACGGCGGCAGTGTACAGTAGCAATCGCCAGCATGCCATGGAAATTTTGCTTCAGGTCAATAGTGGCAGTGCCTATTGGAACTGTTGCGATCGCGTGAGTCCTCGCTTACCGTGGACAGGCCGAAGGCATTCAGGCATCGGCTCTACCCTCTCCGAGCTAGGTATTCGAGCCTTTCTTCAGCCAAGAGGTTGGCATTTGAGAAGATAGGCTAATGATTCGTTCTACAGCCGGGAAAAGCTGGGCTTATGTTTTGATGATGGTGACGCCCGCCAGCAGCGATCATCCTGGAAACGATCATCTTTAATGTGCTGTAGGCGATCGCACTTTGGGAAGGAAAGATATTTCGCCAACTGAGGGCAGCGGAAGTGTAGCCTGCACCCGAACCATCCCTGTCACCTTGATGCATCAGATGGTTTTGCAGTCATCTACAGCCAGCATACGGATGCATTCGTATGCTGGCGCGCTACTTGGCCTCCGGGAATCAACGATTTCAGAGGTCACTAATGTAGTGAGCTAAGTTGCCAAAGCTGTAAGATGCGCTGTCGGCGATCACATAATCGTTTGGGAAAGAGTCTTTTCCAAAGGGAACTTCCAAGGGCAATTATTTAGCCCTGATGTTCCCGTGCTGGACGACGGTATTTGAAGCTATAGCATTTGAAGTTGCTACTGGCAGCAGTGGGCACATTAATCACATCACCTCTTCATCCTATTCCGTGCGAATGCATGTGACGACTATGTAATTCCGCCTAGCTGAAGCTTTTATGACCTTTTCACTCATACCAAAACTACTTAGCCCATTCCAAGCTCGACTGTCTCGCTATATCGCGCTCTGGGTCTTTGCTAGCATCTTAGTCATTGAAGGGCTCATCGTCATTCCTTCTTGGCGCAAGAAAGAAAGTGATTTGCTTCAGCAGCTAGAAGATACCGGGTTGGTTTCCGTTTATCCCTGGGCCAGTATTACCGCATCAGATTTGGATATTGAGACGCTAGCCACGATCAAGCAAAGTGTTGCCTTAGCCCCCTTAGTCAAAGGCGCTATTATTTACGATCTCAACGGTCAAGTCATCAGTCAATTAGGTTCAGTCCCGACCCTCAGCGCTGAGCAACTGAATCCTAATACGATCACACGCCAACGCAGCGAAAATCGTGAACACTATGATGTTGCGTGGCCCGCAAGCACATTTGAGAGAGACTACATTGTTGTTGCTCGGTTAGATGCCAGTAACGTCAATGCTGAAGTGATCGATTACTTCTGGCGAATGCTCTTTTTTGTACTTGTCATCTGTTTGTTTGTGACAGTGGCAACCATGTTGGCTCTGGGGCCAACCGTCATTCAACCCATTTTGCGTCTGCGCGATGACCTTCTGCTCACTGCAGAAGAAGGGATTGATGCCCACCAACAAACGAGTAATTTTTATTCTCTTTCTGTTCAGCGTCAAGACGAGCTAGGAGAAGTCATGGCAGCTTTCAATGTCATGATCAAGAAAGTGTCAGACAATGTAACCCAGCTCAAAGATCAAGAGATTAAACTCCTAGAAGAACGGGAACGAGAAATTGAGATTGCCCGTGATGAGGCCGTCTGTGCAGCCAAAAGTAAAAGTGAATTTCTTGCCAACATGAGTCACGAAATTCGCACGCCTATGAACGGCATTATCGGCATGAGTGGTCTTCTGCTAGATACTGACCTCACCCAACAACAACGCAACTTCTCAGAAACCATCTGGAGCTGTGGCAATTCGCTACTAACCATCATTAACGATATTCTCGATTTCTCTAAAATTGAATCGGGAAAATTTGACATGGAAGCGTGCCCTTTTGACTTACGGACATGCATTGAAGAGGCACTGGATTTATTGGCTACCAAGGCTGCTGATAAAAATCTAGAGCTTGGCTACATAGCTGATTCATCTGTGCCCAATCGGCTATTGGGCGATGTCACGCGCCTACGTCAAATTTTAGTAAATTTAGTTGGTAATGCAGTCAAATTTACCCACGAAGGTGAGGTAGTTATCAAAGTCAGGGCTACGCCCCTTGAGTCTCCTAGCCGCGCCATAGAAACTAATTCAGCAGAAGGATTCCAAACGTCTAACAATCCGCTAATAATGATCCACTTTGAGGTGCAAGATACTGGGATCGGAATTCCTGAAGACAAAATGGACAAATTGTTTGCATCCTTTTCCCAGGTAGACTCTTCTACCGCTCGCCATTATGGCGGGACAGGGCTAGGGCTGGCCATTAGCAAACAGCTATGTGAACTGATGGGTGGCACCATGAGTGTTTCTAGCAAGGTTGGTGAAGGGTCTTGCTTTTCGTTTTCGATGAAAACAGAAGTCATCCCTGAATTGGCCGATGCGGCAGCGTTCGATGCTACCCACAAATTTGAAGGGAAACGCGTCTTGATAGTGGATGATAACGCCACTAATCGCGAAATTTTGATGTTACAAACCCAATCGTGGCAGATGGTACCCACATCAGCACAATCCGGATACGAAGCGCTAGGTATTTTGAGCTGTCAAACCACACCGTTTGATTTGGTAATTATAGATATGCAAATGCCCAGTATTGATGGGCTAACCCTGGCAGCAGAAATTCGGAACACTGAAGGAGGCCAGCACCTTCCGCTAGTGATGCTCACCTCTGTCGGCAAACCTGAACTAGATACAGAAGCGATCGAGAAAGTTCAGTTTGATGCTTTTCTCAACAAACCGATTAAGCAGGCTAGATTATATGATGTGCTGGCCCAAATCTTTGTGGGACGACCGGTCAAAGTTCAACAGTCGCGCTCAAGCGCAAAAGACACTGTGCTAAACAGCACTATGGCTGAAACGCATCCTCTGAAAATATTGGTTGCAGAAGATAATCTGGTCAATCAACAGCTGGCCCGGCAATGGCTGGGAAAAATGGGCTACCGACCCGATATAGTCGGCAACGGTCTTGAGGCTATCGACGCACTTCAACGTCAGCATTACGACGTGATTTTAATGGATGTCCATATGCCAGAGATGGATGGCTTAACGGCCTCCACTAAAATCTGTGAGCAATGGCCTGCTGACGAACGGCCTCATATTATTGCTCTAACGGCCAATGCGATGAAAGGCGATCGCGATCGCTGTTTGGCAGCAGGGATGACTGACTACATCAGTAAACCTATCCGAGTAGAAGAACTCGTCGCCTCACTCAAGCAAGTTAAACCCTTAGCACTCCAGGGTAAACGCATGCTCAAGTAAGTAGCTCTGAAACAACCGTAAGGGGTATTCACACGCTCAAGCTTTCCAGGAACCACAGCTCACGGTCAAATTTCACCGAGTTGACCATACCTTTTAACTTAATTCTAAAGACTGTGAATCACTAAGCATTGGGCTGGAGCTCTCTCAAAATCTCGCGACCCACTTCACTCTCTTTGTTCAAATCGCAAGCTTCACCCCAGCATAGTCTCCGATGACGCAGTGCGGCCTCAACCTGCTGCGACCAGTCTTTAGGCAGATCAACCGACTGAATATTGCTGTTCATGATGATATCAGTGGCAGAAACAATCCCAATGAGTTCACCATTTTTTACAACGGGAGCACGCTGGACACCCGCTCTGGCCAACCGCCTGGCAACAGATGTGAGCGTTAGCTCTGGCTCTACCGGAACACAGGCAGACTTCATAATCTCACACACCATGACACTATTGGGGTCTCCAGCTTTTGCCGTTACCTTATAGACGATATCGCGTTCGGTAATCAGGCCATATGCACCACCCGCCACGGCTTTTTCTACAATCAGCGATCGCACATTCTCTTTTTGCATTAGTGCGATCGCCTGCGTCACTTTTGCAGAACTACGAATGGTAAAAACATCGACAGTCATAATATCGGCAACAGTCAGCATCACAAGCACCAGTAAGATTGTTAACAAATTAGTTATCGCGCGAAAGTATGAGGAACTTGTGAGCACTGTCCTACACGAAACGTGCAGATCTTTGAAACATGTGGCCCTTTAAAGTGCAACAAGCCCTTAGCAGTCGCTAAAGGCTTGTAAAAGAAATTTTCCCTGTAAAAGAGAAATTTGAGCTAGAGAAGAGAGAGTTAAGCTAAAAGAGCTGAGCTAGAAGAGAGAGCTACGAAATATCACAAATCAAGACGCTCAAACCCTATTTTTGCAGAGCAGCTTCCCCCCTGCGATATAGCTCTTGAGCATAGTCTGTCCAAGAGCCTTGGCCCCAATAGCGAAAACAGCTCGTTTCCACCAGCAGAAGATACATCAACGCCTCTTGATACTCAGGCTGCTGAGTCACACTTGGATCCGCCTGCACCTGTCGGTCGTACTTTTTATGAAACGCCGCACTCAGCTGATTCATGGGACCCAGAACATTTTCATAGCCCCGTACCCAACTCAAATCATTGGTCCAAGACGCACCATCCATATGAAACTGATGGTCGGTCTCCTTCAAATGTTCAATCGCTTTGGCAACAGCTTCTGGCGTAGCACTATCTGGATTCACCACCTGCCAGATCTTATGTTGATTGACCGCTTGACACTCGGGGTAATCATCAGGATTTACGCCCGCTGCCTCAATCATCTCTATATACTCGGTGCCATTGAGTCCGACAACACCTTCCGCAGCGCGGCCATTCTCTTTGATTCCCGCCCAAAAAGGAACAAAATCACGGCCATACTCATTCATCATGACACCGCCATTTTCTCCGTCGGCAATCTGAGAAACACAGCAAGGCACCGTGACATCTCCAATTTGCTGGCGACCGCGACTTTTAGCCTCATGGTAAGGCTGCATTTGCGCAACCAATTTCGTATCAGATCCCTGGGTCTTAATCAGCGCAGTAATGCTGACGGTTTCACCGCGAGAGTTGCGAGCAACCAGCTTATTAGGGATGTACTTATCGTCGTGATATAGCCTTTCGCCATTGAGCCTCTCTACAGAATCTTCCTGCACGAGCAGCCAGCGGTAACCGCAATCCTTGAGCGCTTTTACATATTCATACAGCGTGTCAGGATTGTTCGGCAGGTGCATCTCTGGTGGGGAGAAGCCTTTTACCCGTGCCAGCGCGTCATAACCAAACATCGCCGCAAAGTGATGCTGCCAAGCCTGAATGTGGAGCTTGATATCAGGGATAGGCGTAGACGGCACAACCGCATGGCTCCACATGGTACCCATCCACTCGACATAGGGTTGATACTGTGGCTCACACAGTCTTTTGAGGTCGCCGATAATGTCTTCCCGGCCCATCTGGCGAAAGCCCCAGAAAAGATTGCCAGAATAGTCGAGCATAATGCGTGGATTTTCGCCCTTGGCGACGAGATCGGGAATCCATTCACCCATGCGCTTGTAGCACCAGGCAAAGACGCTTGCGTTGTGGTTATCGCCTTCGCCCTGGTTTTCAAACATGCGCTGAAGGTTGCTGATGACACTGCCATCTTGACCAGCAGGCACACTGGGCTGGTGCATGTGTAGGGCACAGGCAAACCCAGCGGTAATTTTTGAAATGTCTAGATTAGTCCGTGAAAGGAAGATAGGCTCATCGTGATTCGTAACGTCAGTGATAGTGCCTTCCCAGCCGCAGATATTGGGTAGCCCTGAGCGAGTGTCGTCCAAATGGGGATATTTGCTAGGAGCGCTTGCAATCATAGAAGAGTCCTTTGTGAAAACGTGGAGCAAGTCAGTACATATAGCATTAGCCGCTTAGCTCACTACATGAGTGACTGCTAAGATCCTCTGTTTCTGAGGGCTAAGTGGCGCGCCAGCGTACGGATGCATCCGCACGCTGGCACAAATGACTGCCTCTAAGCGTAGCGAAGGGAATTAAATGTCACTAATAAAAAAAGTCAACTAGTCTTGACTTTTTTTGCTATATTTTCTGAGACCCTAATTAAACCGGGTCTTTTGCCGGGTGCTTGCAGACTAGCAGGCAGACAATTGGGCAGATAAAAAAGGGTTGATGGGTCGAAATTCTGCGCTCTTTCTGCTTGAATAAAGCTATATTCATGAACTTTCATTACAAACGTCTGGGGAAACGCCTATGTATATCGTGCAAATTGCCTCTGAATGCGCTCCTGTTATCAAGGCGGGCGGCCTAGGCGATGTGGTATACGGCCTCAGCCGCGAAGTAGACTGTCGTGAGCACTGTGTAGAGGTCGTGCTACCCAAGTACGATTGCATGCGCTACGACCATGTTTGGGGTATGCACCAGGCGTATCGGGATTTGTATGTGCCTTGGAATGGTGGTGTGATTCACTGCTCTGTGGACTGTGGTTGGGTGCACGGTCAGCTGTGCTTCTTTATCGAGCCCCACTCCGTGGAAAATTTCTTTAACCGGGGTAAGTATTACGGCGAGTGGGATGATCAGGTTCGCTTTGCATTCTTCAGCAAGGCAGCGCTAGAGTTTTTGCTCAGAAGTGGCAAACGTCCAGACGTCATCCACTGCCACGACTGGCAGACAGGATTAATTCCCGTGATGCTGTACGAGATGTATGCACATCACGGCATGGGCAATCAGCGAGTGTGCTATAGCATTCATAACTTTAAGCACCAGGGTGTTTGGAGTACGGATATTTTGTCGGCGACAGGGCTAAACCGGATTTCGTATTATGCCAGCCGAGATCGTCTAGGCGACAACAATAATGCAGGCTCTATCAACATGATGAAAGGCGGCATTGTATACGCGAACTATGTCAATACAGTTTCGCCACACCACGCCTGGGAAGCACGTTTTACCGATATCGGCTGCGGCTTACAGCCCACCCTGGAAGAACATCAAGGCAAATTTGGCGGCATTCTTAATGGCGTTGCCTACGATGTCTGGGATCCAAAGGTAGACACTTCTCTACCGGTGAACTACGGCATCTCAGATTTCGAAGGCAAACAAATCAACAAGAAGGCACTACGCGAGCGGTTTTTGCTAGCAGCAGGCGACAAGCCAATTGTGGCGTTCATCGGTCGATTGGATCAGCAGAAAGGCGTTCACCAAGTGCACCATGGACTTTACTACAGCTTGGCAAACGATGCACAGTTCGTCCTCCTCGGCTCAGCCTCTGAACCAGGGCTAAACGATTGGTTCTGGCACGAAAAGATTCACCTGAACGAAAACCCAGACTGCCACTTGGAGATTGGCTACAACGAGGAATTGGCTCACCTCATCTACGCAGCGGCAGACATTATGATCGTGCCGAGTAATTACGAGCCCTGCGGCCTCACACAGATCATCAGCCTAAAATACGGCACAGTCCCTGTCGTGCGAGGTGTTGGTGGCCTAGTCAACACAATCTTCGACTGGGACTACGATGAGGCCCATCAGCCCTCAGAGCGCAACGGCTTTGTCTTCTATGAGAACGATGCAGTGGCACTTGAATCTGCCCTGGGCCGAGCTTTGAACCTGTATCACAAAGAACCTGAGCTGTTCGAGTCATTGGCCAAGCAAGGAATGGACTGTGACTACTCCTGGAAAAAACCCGGAGATCAGTACGAAGGCGTATACGAGCACATTCGCCACAAGTAGTAAGCGCAGCGATAGCTGAGCGAAGCAGCTAGCCTACCGGGGCTAAGTACTGAAAAACGTCGCCATAGGATTTCAAGATGACACATCAAGAATGGTGGCGCAGTGCGGTTATCTATCAGATTTATCCTCGCAGCTTTCAAGATAGTAATGGCGATGGCATTGGCGATCTTCAAGGCATCTTGAAAAGGATGGATTATCTTGATGCTTTGGGGATTGATGCTATTTGGATCTCTCCTTTCTTCAAATCTCCGATGAAAGACTTCGGATACGATGTTGAAGAATATTGCACTATCGATCCAATGTTCGGCACTATGGCAGACTTCGATCAGCTGCTAGCCGCCGCAAAAGCACGCAATATTAAAGTAATCATCGATCAGGTATGGGGACATACCTCTGATGAGCACGCTTGGTTTCTGGAGAGTAAACAAAGCAAAAACAACGATAAAGCTGACTGGTACGTGTGGGCAGATCCAAAACCGGATGGAACGCCACCGAACAACTGGCTCTCCTATTTCGGGGGCAGTGCCTGGGAGTGGAGCGCTCAGCGCAAGCAGTACTACCTACATCACTACCTAGCAGGTCAACCTGCGCTCAATTTGCACAATGTAGCCGTGAAAGAGGCACTGCTTAAAACCGCTAAATTCTGGCTAGACAAAGGCGTTAACGGATTCCGGCTAGATGCCATTTTCCAGACGATTGCTGACCCACAGCTGCGGGACAATCCGGTACGTCCTGACAACATATCTCTCCCTGTAGATGTCGCGGCCACCAACCCCATCACCATGCAGCTACGCGAATACAGTAGCAATCATCCAGACATTTTGGCTTGGTTGGAAGACGTGCGATCGCTCACCGAGCAATACCCCAACACCGTCCTCCTCGCCGAAACCGGCGGCGACGATCCAGACCTCATTGCCTCCACCTACACCCAAGGCGGCAATCGCTGTCACCTCGCCTACAGTTTCAGCCTACTAAACACCCAATTTAGCGCCCACTACCTGCACACCACCCTCATCAGAATCGAAGAGATCCTAAAAGACGGCTGGTTTTGCTTTGCCTTCAGCAACCACGACGTCGCCCGAGTCAACAACCGCTGGAGGCCCAGCACCACCGAACCCGACGCCGACTTCGCCAGGCTCACAATGCTACTTGGCCTCACCATTCGTGGTGCATACTGCCTTTACCAGGGTGAAGAACTGGGTCTCCCAGAAGGCGACGTTCCCTTTGAAGATTTTCAAGATCCCTACGGCATCGAATACTACCCAGAGTTCAAAGGCCGCGACGGCTGCCGCACACCTTTCCCTTGGAACAGCGCAGCGCCCCAAGGCGGCTTCACCACAGCCGTCAAGCCCTGGCTGCCGATGATGGAAAAACAAGTGGCCCTAGCGGCACAGCAGCAAGAAACTAACGAAGCGTCCGTTCTTCACTCATTTAGAGACTGTTTGTCCTGGCGGAAATCTCAAAAAGCAATCACGACAGGGAGCTTCCAGGCGCTGCCTGTGCAGGGTAACTGCCTGGCCTACTTACGAGCATGTGAAACGCAAACCCTGCTCTTCGTTTTCAACCTAGGAAAAGAAGAGGCGATGTATTCAACATCTGGATTGATTGAGAGCAATCTCAATCTACTCACAGAAGCCTGTCAAAACATCGCCTCAGCCGAGCAAAATATCAAGCTCGGAAAGTATGGTTATGGTGTATTTGAGTTGAGCTAAACCAGCGCTCTAAACGCCCGTACCCACAGGTACCTGTTCTCTTTGAGGATGCATGCTAGCACCTGCTTGAATCGCAGTGTATAAGCGATTCAGAGCATTAATATACGCATAGGCAGACGCCACAACAATATCTGTATTTGCCGCATGGCCAGAATAAATTCGCTCACCGTGACGCAGCCGAATCGTGACTTCGCCCATCGCATCGATACCCGCTGTCACCGATTGAACAGAATACTCAATCAGGTCATTGGGAATATCAACAATACGATTAATCGCCTCGTAAATAGCATCCACTGGCCCCGTCCCAATAGAGGCGTCGGTGATTTCCTGCCCATCTGGCATCCGAATGGTGATCGTTGCCGTAGGCTGAGCATTGCTGCCGCAGGAGACCTGAATCAGTTCGGCCTTAAAGTGTTCTGCGACCTGCAAAGTCTCGTCGTTAACGATGGCCTCTAGGTCGCGATCGCTAATCTCCTTCTTCTTATCAGCCACATCTTTAAAGCGCAAAAACGCCTTATTCAGCTCCTGATCACCCAGGTCAAACCCAAGCTCCCTTAGCCGAGTACGAAAGGCATTGCGGCCCGAGTGCTTGCCCAGCACAATCTGATTGTCATTCAAACCAATCAGCTGTGCATCCATAATTTCGTAGGTCAGCCGATTTTTTAGCACACCATCCTGGTGAATACCCGACTCATGGGCAAATGCATTCGCCCCCACAATGGCCTTATTCGGCTGCACCAGCATCCCCGTCACATTAGAAACCAGTCGTGAAGACTTATAGAGTTCCTGTGTACAGATGTTCGTCAAAGGCGCTTCAGATTCAGGGGGCAAACCAAAGAAAGGATTATAGTACTGGCGGCGCACATGCAAAGCCATCACTAACTCTTCGAGCGCGGCATTACCAGCCCGCTCCCCAATGCCATTAATCGTGCACTCTAGCTGACGTGCCCCAGCCTTCACCGCCTCCAAAAAGTTAGCAACAGCCAGACCCAAATCATTGTGTCCATGAACAGAAATAACGGCCCTATCAATACTAGGAACGTTCGTTTTAATCCCTCGAATCAGGTCACCAAACTCACCAGGCGTCAGGTAACCCACCGTATCTGGAATATTGAGCGTCGTCGCACCCGCCTGAATTGCCCGCTCTAGCACCTCATACAAAAACGCCGGTTCGCTGCGGCCGGCATCCTCAGGGGAAAATTCCACATCATCGGTAAAGCTTTTGGCATAGCCCACCATCTCTTCTGTGATCGCCAAGACGTCTGTGCGAGACTTCTTAAGCTTGTACTTCATATGGATATCTGAAGTAGCAATAAAGGTATGAATCCGACCTTTAATCGCAGGGGCAACCGCTTTAGCCGCCGCTTCAATATCTCCCTTGGTTGCCCGAGCCAGACCGCAAATCGTTGGCCCCTCCGGTGTACCCACTTCACCAGCAATGGTGTGAACCGCCTCAAAATCACCAGGACTCGCAAAGGGGAATCCCGCCTCAATAATGTCTACCTTGAGGCGGGCAAGCTGACGGGCCACAGCCAGCTTTTCGGCAACGTTCATAGTAGCCCCAGGCGACTGTTCCCCATCACGCAGTGTGGTGTCAAAGATCAGCACTCTGTCCGATTGGGAGGCGTCTACCTGGGCAGCATTGTCAGCTTGAGGGCTGACGGAAGATGCACGATTGGCGTTGGGCTGAGTCATTGCGAAAGAGACCTATTCTAAAGAGCGGGTGCCTCGGCACGATTTATACCACTCTATTTTAGAAGGGGGCGCTACGATCGTGGTAATCTATGCAGCCTGCGGATAGTCCACCTGTTCCAATTCATCCCCAAACCCGTGGTAATAGGGTTTTACATTCGCTGCTAGAAGCTGACGAAGCTTAGGAATCCTACGGCTGTCATACACTCGAAACTCGTGCTGAACCTGAGCCCCTTGATCCCTGACGGCCTGGTTGATCACCAGCGAACCGTTGAGGTCTGATTCGGAGCGGTGGAATGTGCCGGGCGGAATACGTAAGATATGACGATTCGCATCTAGGCGAACAACGTGATAGGGATGCGGCCACTCAAAGTTGATTAAGTGAAAAGTGCGGCCACCGGAGAGTGCTAGCAAGTTATCTTCCTGGTGGGGGTGGAGATAAAACTGCCAATCGTTGTAGTCATTGTTATTGGGACTGATGGCTGGCCCCTCGTGAAAGACTAAGTCTCGCGCATTGGAAGCTGGAACCGTAATGTCAAAAAATTGAACGCTTGGTGTGTCTCGAAACTTGCGAAAATCTAGAAGCTGAAACATAGAACCCTTTAAAGCAGTAGTGTGTAATTTGACCCACCCTAGCCTTGACTTTTTACAGGATCAAACCATCTGCTGGCGCACACCTATGCGGAAAGCGAATAGATAGTTGATATGAACATTTTTCATTTGGCGGTGCTCAAAGCAGTTGTAGAGTCGGGCACTTTCTCGGATGCAGCCCTAAATTTGGAAATCTCACAGTCTGCGGTGAGCCGGGCGATCGCATCTCTCGAAACAGAGCTAGGGGTTCCCCTATTAGCCCGAGGGCGATTTGGGGCTCGGCTTACATCCGTAGGCGAGCGTGTCATGGTCCACGCCCAGCAAATACTAGAGCTGCGAGAGCTGATCGACTACGAGGCCAACCGGGACAAAGGGCTCTACAACAGCCGACTGAGAATTGCCTCCTTCCGTAGCGCGGCCACTCACATTTTGCCCGCCAATATTGCCAGGTTTCGCAATCGATTTCCCTATGTAGAAGTCGTCCTTGTAGAACTCGACCCGGCAGGGGTAGAACAATCCCTACGCGCTGGGAAAACAGATATTGGCCTGATTCCACTGCCTCGCTCGGAGGAATTTACCACGCTAGAAATTGCTCAAGATGAGTATGTTGTTCTTCTCCCAAAGACAGATCCCCCTCCCCCAAACGACCTGAGCTGGGAAGCACTCTCTAAGTATTCTTTTATTTTGTTTAACTACGCGGACTGTACAAGCACCGTGCGAGACCACTGGGCCAAGTGGGGACAATCGCTAGAAGTGGGCTACATCATTCGAGAAGATTCAACCATTGTCAGCATGGTCGCCCAAGGACTAGGCGCAGCAGTTCTACCTCGATTAGCAGCGCTGCCCATTCCAGAAGAAGTGCATGTGCGATCGCTGCCCGTTCGACTCAACCGCAGCATAGGCGTAGCTACCCTCGCTAACACGCCACCCGTCCCCGCCGCCAAAATGTTTTTAGACATGCTGCAATCTTGATACCGATACGCTCAAGATGCACTAAAGATGCGCTCAAAATGTGCTAGTCGATGCACTAATTGACATGCTCAACGAGTGCGCATCCGTACACATGGAAAGAAATATGAAGCTAAGACAAAGATAGCGAAAGCGTCATAATCAGTGCAGTATTTGTGGTTTACGATGCCTTTGTTAACAAAAGTGTTTGCGATATCGCTAATTGTAAATTGATTCTAAAGCTGATTTATTCACTTTCAATTTCTTGATTTAGCCAGTTGCCTGCGTTTCTATATTTTTTAATAAGACAAGATGAGGTACATCGTTGGTGCCATTTTGGCATTCGGAATTTGCTTTGCTGTAAAAGCAGTGGCCGGAGAAGACTCACCGCTGTTCAACAGCGAGTATTACTGCCAAGTTCGTTGCGACAATTAATTCACTAAATTACGATTACCTTTTAGCGCACACCTTCTAATGTTCAGATCCCTGCCGCTTTGAGCTATAAACTTGAGTGTCTCTATTCACTCGGAGTTTTCATAGCCTATGGCGACGGTCAAGCAGTGGCACTCGCTCGATATCGACAGCGCTCTTAAGGCACTCAGTTCCCGCGAAGACTCTGGGCTCGACGCGCAATCAGCCGCTCAAAGACTCTCAGAGCACGGACCGAACGAACTAAAAGAAACGGGGGGACGTGGCCGCTGGCAGATTCTGCTCGATCAGTTCGCAGATGTGATGCTACTGATGCTCATTGGCGTTGCTGTGGTAGCCGCAGTGCTAGACGTGCGGGCAGGCAGCTTCCCAAAAGATGCCATCGCCATTGGCGCTATTGTTCTACTCAACGCCGTCTTAGGCTATTTGCAAGAGAGCAGAGCAGAAGAAGCGCTAGCCGGTCTAAAGAACCTATCCACACCGACCGTCCTTGCGCTCAGAGACGGCAAAAAGCAGACGATTGTGGCCAAGCAGCTGGTCCCTGGTGATGTGGTGCTGCTAGAAGCCGGCGATCAGGTCGCTGCAGACGGTCGCCTGCTAGAAGCCGCCAGCTTACAGGCCCGTGAATCCGCCCTTACCGGAGAAGCCACCGCCGTTAACAAGCAGGCAGACACAACGCTCACAGTAGAAACTGCCCTGGCAGACCGGAAAAACCTAGTCTTTCAAGGGACAGAAATTGTCCACGGGCGGGCCAAAATGCTGGTCACCCAAACCGGCATGGAAACCGAGCTGGGGCAAATCGCCACCATGATCCAGTCGGTCTCAGTACTGGCGACGCCTTTACAGCAGCGGCTCAAGCAGCTGGGCAACGTCCTCGTCATTGGCTCACTCTCGCTCGTAACACTGGTCGTCGTTATCGGCACCCTCTCACTCGGCTGGTCTGCCTTTGAAGAACTGCTAACTGTGTCGCTGAGTATGGCCGTAGCCGTCGTTCCAGAGGGACTGCCCGCCGTCATCACGGTGACCCTAGCGCTAGGCACCCAGCGAATGGTGAAGCGACAGGCCCTCATCCGGCGGCTACCAGCAGTAGAAACCTTGGGGTCAGTCACCACAATTTGCTCAGATAAAACCGGCACGCTCACGCAGAACAAAATGGTGGTGCAGTCGCTGCACGTAGCAGGCCTCCCATTCGAAAGTGATTTTAAGATCAGCGGCGAGGGCTACCGACCAGAAGGAGACTTTTTACAAGGTGAGAAAAAGATCTCTCCATTAGAAAAGCCCACCTTGGCACTGCTGTTGTTGAACTGTGCACTGTGCAATGACGCCGGGCTACAGACAGAACCCGATGCCAACGGAGAGCCTCAGTGGGCAATTGTTGGGGATCCCACAGAGGGGGCTTTGGTAACACTTGCACAGAAGGCAGTCTTGGAAAAAGCAACCCTGGACTATGAATTCCCCCGCCTACATGAGTGCCCTTTTTCTTCTGAGCGCAAGCGAATGAGTGTGGTAGTGGAGGTCCCCAAAACAAATCGACTGGGCATTAACTCACAGGCAATGGTCCTAGCCAAAGGGTCGGCAGAAATGTTGTTGAACAGATGCAATCGCATCGGTCGCGGTGGCCGAGCCATAACCCCTGAAGATCGGCAATCAATACTCGCAAAAATCGAAGCCTTTGCCAATGAAGGGGGCAGAGTCTTGGGCTTTGCCTACCGCCCCATAGACAATCCAGACCATAACAGCGGCAGCAGTAAAAGCGACGGCACTGCCTCCTCAAGCTGGGAATCTATACCAGAAGAAACCATAGAACAGAATTTAATCTGGTTAGGACTGGTCTCCATGATTGATGCCCCTCGCCCCGAGGTCAAAGCAGCCGTCAAGCGCTGCCTGGCAGCAGGCATTCGCCCTGTGATGATTACCGGCGACCACCCACTCACCGCAAGGGCGATCGCAGCAGAGTTAGGTTTGGTTGGCAGCCGCGAAGCAGAAACCATCACTGGCCAGCAAATAGAAGAAATGAGCCAGCCATCTCTAGAAGGCGTGGTGTCCTCAGTTAGCGTATACGCACGCGTATCGCCAGAGCACAAGCTGCGCATCGTACAGGCGCTGCAATCGCAGCATCAGGTCGTAGCAATGACAGGAGATGGCGTGAATGATGCCCCAGCGCTGAAGCAGGCAGACATTGGCATCGCCATGGGCATTACCGGCACCGATGTGAGCAAGGAAGCCAGCGATATGGTCTTGCTCGACGACAACTTCACCTCCATTGTGGCCGCAGCGGAAGAGGGGCGAGTGGTCTACAGCAACATCCGCAAATTTGTGAAATACATCCTGGGCTCAAATATTGGAGAAGTCATTACAATTGCCCTCTCGCCATTGCTGCTATCGTTTGGCGGCGCCGCCGTTGTCGCTGTCCCACTCACGCCCCTGCAAATCCTCTGGATGAATCTGGTCACCGACGGCTTTCCCGCCCTGGCCTTAGCGATGGAGCCACCGGAACCCAACATGATGGACCGACCACCGCACGATCCCATAGAGAGCATTTTTGCGCGGGGACTCGGCTTCTACATGGTGCGAGTAGGCATTGTGTTTGCCATTTTGGCGATTTCACTGATGCTGTGGGCCTATGGATATACCCACAGCGATGGCATCGCGGGCAACCCCGAGCGGTGGAAAACGATGGTCTTTACCATGCTGTGTCTATCGCAGATGGGCCATGCGATTTCGGTGCGATCGCCCCGGCTACTGGCTTACCAAATGTCACCCTGGTCAAACCCCTACGTTTTATTCGCAGTCATCGCGACGTCCATACTCCAGCTGCTGTTGATTTATGTTCCCGCACTGCGCAGTTTCTTCGGCACACAGTATTTAGCGCCAATTGAACTTGCTGTCTGTGTTGGCTTTAGCCTACTGCTATTTGTATGGCTAGAGTTGGAAAAATTATTTTTACATGCAAAACGCAAATAAGCACTCTCGACAGACAGATGCGAGGGGGTCGAGGGTGTGTTATTCGTATATTTCTTGATGCGGCGATGTAACCCTATCTATGACGGCTGTAGATTCTTCTGATTCGTCTTCTGACAGCTCACCTTCAGCTGAACAATCCAATACTCACCTACCTTTAATCGGATGGCGGGAGAGGTTAGCGCTCCCCGAGCTAGGCGTCACCAGCGTAAAGGCAAAAATTGACACAGGTGCCCGGTCTTCAGCCCTCCATGCTTTTGACATCGAGACCTTTGAACGGGAAGGGGTAGCTTTTGTTCGATTCAAGGTCCACCCAGCTCAACGCAACAAAAAGAAAACAATCACCGTAGAAGCCAAGCTCCTCGATACCAGACCCATTAGAAGCTCTAGCGGAGAGACAGAAACACGGCCGGTGATTCAAACAACTGTGGCAACAGAACATCAACAGTGGCCGATTGAACTCACTTTGACCAATCGAGAAGAGATGGGATTTCGAATGTTACTCGGTCGTCAGGCAGTGCGATCACGCTTCCTAGTCGATTCTGGCCGGTCGTATTTACAAAGCTCCGCACCAAAACATAAGCTCAAAAGCAAGTCCAGAAAACGCCCAAAAAAATCGCTCCCCCAAAAACCGCTCAGAGGTCATCAACCCACAACCCATGCAAATAGCAATATTGTCCAGAAATTCCGAGCTTTATTCAACTCGCCGGATAAAGGAAGCTGGGGAAGAACGGGGCCACACAGTGAAGGTGATTGACTACCTTCGCTGCTACATGAACATCACTTCACGTAACCCGCAAATTTTGTATCAGGGTAAGCCCCTAGAGGGAGTCGATGCCGTCATCCCCAGAATTGGTGCGTCCAATACGTTTTATGGTGCAGCAGTCGTCAGACAATTTGAGATGATGGACGTCTTCACAGCTAATGAGTCCCAGGCAATCTCTCGCTCTCGCGATAAGCTACGTTGTTTGCAAATTCTGTCGAAAAAGGGCATCGGCCTACCGGTCACTGGATTCGCGCACTCCACAAAAGACATTGACGGGTTGATCGGCATTGTCGGCGGCGCACCGCTGGTAATCAAGCTGCTAGAAGGCACACAGGGGATTGGTGTTGTCCTCACAGAAACTCAGCAAGCAGCCACCTCTGTTATCGAAGCGTTCAGGGGGTTAGACGCTAATATTTTGGTACAAGAATTTATTGAAGAAGCGAAAGGCGCAGATCTGCGCTGCTTTGTCATTGGCGGCAAGGTAGTCGCCGCCATGAAGCGACAGGGAGCACCAGGTGAGTTTCGCTCCAACTTGCACCGGGGCGGCAATGCTACACAGATCAAACTCTCCCCAGCAGAGCGCAGCACAGCAGTGCAGGCAGCAAAGGCCATGGGCCTGCGCATAGCAGGGGTTGATCTGTTGCGATCAGACCATGGCCCCGTCGTCATGGAAGTCAATTCTTCACCCGGTATTGAGGGCATCGAAAAAGCCACGGAGATAGATATTGCCGGAAAGACGGTGGAGTTTTTAGAGAAAAATGTGGGCGGGAGCACACGCGATCGCATTAAGTACTAAGCATCCAAAAGTACTAAAAATCCAAAAGTACTAAAAATCCAATAGAGCGGTCCAACTATTCAACAACAAAGAAAGAGATATCAATCAAAATATCTATCAACCAAAATGTCTTTTAGAAACAGCCAACAAAAAAGACCATGCCACGTGTAAACCTGCATCTAAAATCGCTGGTAATCTAACGCAATCTCCGTCATGATCTAGCTGTCTTCTTATGCAAAGGAAAAACCGCGCATGCATTTTGACCAGGCACTACAGCAGTTTGGAATGCACTATGCAGAGCGCTGGCGCAATGCGGTAGAAAATCGCTACGCAAAAGATGGACTCAATATACTCACCGTCTCATCGCCATCACGCCTTAGGGACAATGACGGTAACTATCCGCAGATTTGGCACCATGGCCAGCCCACTGACAACGTGATTGTGTTAATTCACGGGCTGACCGATTCGCCCTTTTACATGAGTGCGATCGCAGCTGACTTTGCCCACATTGGATTCAACGTCATCCTCCCTTTGCTCCCCGGTCACGGCCTCAATCACCCTGGCCGAGTCTTTCGCCAGCTCAAACACACCGACTGGATTCACACCGTAGACGCCGCCTGCGAAGTCGCCAGCCACATTGGCAAACAAGTATCCATCGGCGGACTTTCTACCGGCGGCGCACTCTCCGTGCACAAAGCAATCAAAGACCCTAAAAGCATCAGCGGCGCGCTCTTTCTGTACTCAGCGGCTCTAGATATTGGCACCGCAGAACAACTCCTACTACAGACAGAAGCCGGTAGAATCCTCGCCCGGCTCAGCGATCAAACCATCTGGCTGGAAAAAACAGTTGTCGACCAGGTAAAAATGATCCTAGATGACCAAGCAGCCGGCGCTAGCAACGAACACTACGGCATTGGAGATAACCCCTACAAATATTCTGTATTCTTCTTTGAAGGTGTCTCCCAGCTCGCTGAAATTATTCAAGAAATCAACGAGCACTACAGCGATACGCCCACCAAGTTTTCAGATCTGGTCCAGCCCGTATTCGCGGCCCATTCCAAAACAGACGACTCCGCCAAACTCAGAGGTATCACACCTATCATCAGCAACCATCCCAGCGGCAGAGCAGACCTATTCTTACTCGAAGATGTCCCCCATGCGAGCGTCGTCCTCAAGCAGCCCATCATCAGTGATGAAAGACATGAAGAATACACACCAGCCAATCCTCAGTATGCAGAAATGTCACAGCAGATGTTATCTTTCGCCCAGAGCCATCTCATCTCTTCACCAGTGACCACTCACCAGTCATCTCACAGCTAACCCGCAGCCGTTTAGCTAGAGATCGTAGAGCATACACAGCAATATCTACCTACAGACGGAGTAAACTGCACAGATATCTATGAAATATTAAAATAATATAAAATTAGATATAACGGCAAAGTGCTATCTAAAGTGAGGAAGCTCTATGGAAACTAGTCTAGTCAGGCTAGCTTGGTCAGTCATCGGCGAAGGCCACATCGCCACCGAAAAGCCTTTCTCTATGGGCGAGTGCATTAGCAACGTCATCTACGAAATTGAAAATCGCATAGCGCTTTCTCCGCAAGAACGTCTAGAGATTCAGCAATATTTAAGCCAGCGCGAACACCTCATTCAAACCCTAATATACGACTGAGCGATCGCATCTCTGTAGTGCCCGACCCCCTCAAAAATCTATACACCGCAGAATTAATCTGCGCACTGTGCCAAAAAATATCGGCACAGTGCGCACCCTTTGACACGGTTGGCTTCACGCAATACGTATTCGATGAGGATTGGCCAGAAAAAGAACTTAAAGCGCGCATGAACCATATATCCAACGCGCTTTATCACTTTTTACCTATGCCATATAGCCAGGCGCTACAAATACTCATACCCGTTTCGTCACAGTTCAGCGGGTTTGAGTACATATTTTTTCCAGGCTTTGTCGAACTGTACGGTCTAGGTGAGTACGCAGCCTCCATCGAGGCCCTAGCCCACTTCACTCAGCATTCCAGCTCAGAATTTGCGGTGCGCCCGTTTATCAAACAATACGGGCCACGCATGATGCAGCAAATGGAAGACTGGGCTGAGTGTGACAATGACCACGTGCGTCGACTAGCATCAGAAGGATGCCGTCCCCGCTTACCCTGGGCAATGGCACTTCCTGAGTTCAAAGCAGATCCAGCGCCCATCCTTCCTATCCTCACAAAGCTCAAAAATGATGAGAGCGAATACGTTCGCAGAAGCGTCGCCAACAACCTAAACGACATCTCAAAAGACAATCCGCAGGTCGTCGTAGAAATAGCCCAGCAGTGGCTGGGCGAGAGCCAAAGAATAGACTGGATCGTCAGGCATGCCTGCCGCACCCTACTCAAAAGCGGCAAGCCAGAAGTCCTAGAACTATTTGGTTTTCTTAAACCAGATCACATAGCGATAACAGATTTAAAAATACAAGAATCTGTCAACATAGGAGATAATCTCAGCTTCTCATTTGCCCTGAAGACCAGACAGACAAGCCTCGGAAAAGCCCGGCTTGAGTACGCCATAGACTTTATGAAAAAGAATGGCAAACAGTCGAGGAAAGTCTTCAAGATCTCAGAGTCAGAAATTACAATAAAAGAGAAACAGGTGACAAAATCTCACTCCTTCAAAAAAATATCCACTAGAAAGTACTACCCAGGTATTCACAGACTTGGCGTTATCGTAAATGGCTGCGAACTAGCAAGCGTAGACTTTATGCTCAGTTGATCCATGCCAAGTTAACCCATGCCCAATTGCCCCACGCTAAATTGACTCATGCTAAATTGATTCGACCAACCATCGCCCTGAAGGTGTAGCATCATGGCATCTCAACCTCTAAAACAGTGGCAGGCAACGCTCATTGGTGCCACAGCCATTCTAATGTGGGCGACTTTAGCACTATTGACCGACTTGAGTGGTAATATTCCGCCTTTTCAGCTAACGGCAATGTCATTTACCGTCGCATTTTTTGTTGGTATTCTCACATGGATTAAAGATAAACAGAATCCACTCCAGTGCTTGCAACTGCCAAAAGCTGTGTGGGCGCTGGGCATTGCTGGCCTTTTTGGCTATCATCTCTTTTACTTTATCGCGCTGCAAAATGCCCCGGTTGTAGAAGCGAGTCTCATCGCATATTTATGGCCGCTGTTGATTGTCTTTTTCTCGGCGCTACTACCAGGCGAGAAGTTGAGGTGGTTTCACTGCGCGGGGGCGATCGCAGCGTTCGTCGGCGTCACCCTCCTGGTCACCAAAGGTCAATCCCTCAGCTTCGAGGCTCAATACACCACCGGCTACTTAGCCGCCCTTGTCTGCGCCATCACATGGTCGAGTTATTCTCTCCTTTCCCGTCGACTGGGCAACATCCCAACAAATGCAGTCGGCGGCTTCTGCGCAGCCACCGCCATACTTTCATGGATATTTCATTTTCTGCTTGAGCCCACACTTTGGCCAGTCGGCAATGCATGGGTAGCCGTCTTCTGCTTAGGCGCTGGACCAGTCGGCCTAGCCTTTTTCACGTGGGACCATGGCGTCAAACATGGCAATATCAAAATTCTGGGCGTTCTCTCCTACATGGCCCCTCTGCTATCGACAGTTCTGCTCGTCTTATACGGGTTAGCACAGGCAACATGGACACTAGGCATAGCTTGTCTACTCATCATAGGTGGAGCTCTCCTAGCTTCCGCTGACTTCTCTAAAAAAAGACGGTCTTCGCTCTGATGATAGAAGCATCACGTATTGTGTGACTACCATGCCTGTAGGGATATTAAACATCCCAAAGTTTGAAAGAAATCGGATGGGCAAAGTTACAGCACCTGTCACAATCACTAATGATATTGCTCAAATTTTGGCTGATTGAGGTTTCATCAAAGCAGAAGATATCAGGAGCATCACTCTAGAAAATATACTAGTAGATACAGGCGCATCTATGCTGAATTTACCTACTGCATTCGCAGAGCAGCTAGGACTTATTGTCAAAAGGCCTCTCTTCACTCGCAACAGCTGCTGAAAAGGTAGAGACTCGTATTTTCAGCCACGCTTTACTGGAGGTCAACGTTCGCAACAGCACAATCAACTGCATGGAGCTGACACAAATTGATATTCCTTTGCTGGGTATCTTACCAATGGAATCTCTGGGCATAGAGCCAGATTTGAAAAATTAGTCCCCCCGAATGCTAGACACAAGAGAGCTTGATAAACTCAGCCATACTTTCATCTGACACTCAGGCAGCAGTATCTCTCGCTCGGTCTGGAGAAGCCTCTGGAATGAGCTGTAATTTATGCAACCAGCGATTGGATTGCAAGCGGTCAACATCGAAGAGCAATTTATTACTTAGCGGCAGTCTCTGTTAAAGCTGGAAATTGTCCATTTTTTGTATTGCCGGTAAGCGCACTCATCCAGCGAGATTGCCACAGCCAAGCTCCCAGACCAACTATTGCATTGGATACGCAAGTGGCGCTGAAAATGCCGATAATTCCAAATAATTGACTACCTAAGTAAGCCAAAGGAACATAAAGCAGCAACAGTCTGCAGAGAGATATTGCCATAGCAGGAAAAGGTTTTCCCAAAGCATTAGAGGCTGAACCAGCAGTCAAAACAATACTCAAAGCACCATAGCTAATAGGTACCAGTGTCAGATAAATACTTGCGCTGGAAATAACGCCGGGATTGCTATCGAACCAGGTAATAATCTGGAATGATGAGATTCCTAGTAAGATCCCGACTATAGCTCCCCATCCCAAGCAAAAACAGACGCTCAACTGCAGCGCCTGTTTTACCCTGCCATATTTTTGAGCCCCCCAGTTTTGCCCAACAAAGGGGCCAATGCTAGCTGAAATCGCTATGGGTACGATTAGAGCTATGGCTTCTATCTTGGAGGCTAGTCCAAACCCAGCAACAGCCTCAGCACCATAACGAGCCATCAAACCCGTGATCAGACCAACAGACAGCGGTGAAATCAAATTGGTTGCGGCTGCCGGTACACCGATAAATAGCAGGCGATGCCAATTTAT
>ERZ1740067.329-NODE-329-length-38794-cov-9.705516_pt1 | contig 38794 bp, 22 predicted proteins | sample MGYA00581736_ERZ1740067 | MGnify/ENA primary metagenome ERZ1740067 (study PRJEB43018, sample SAMN04849236) | marine metagenome | isolation source: floating plastic debris | place: Pacific Ocean | collected 2008-08-27 | study: EMG produced TPA metagenomics assembly... | reverse complement strand
GTCGACGTTTCCATAATGGGGCCGGTTGCCGTCGTATTCACCTGGCCCATCGCAGTTGTCTGTACATCGCCGATTAAATTGGTGGTTTTGATGGTGTTGTCGGCATCGCTTAGCTCTATGCTTTGTTTGCCCATCGGCGTGGTAATGGTAATTGTTTTGGCACTCTCATTCAGCTGTACTTTGTAGCCGCCCTGAGTCTCTACATACACCCCTGCTTTCGTATCTTTATCCTCTTCAACAAACTGAATCTTATGGCCCGTTCGTGTTTGAAAGGTTCTCAGGCGAACTTTGCCATCTTGCACATTTTTGCTTACTGCATTCGGCGGCGCATCTTCCCCATTCCACACCCCGCCCAAAATGTAGGGCCGGTGAATGTCGCCATGCTCAAAGGCGACGAGGACTTCGTCATCAATCTCGGGCAAACAGTCAAAGCCGCGACCATCTGCTGCGCCCATACTCACGACTCTGGCCCAGTTGCTGTTGTGGTCTTCTGTTAGAGTCGGGAACTTCACCTTGACTCGGCCTAAGTCATCAGGGTCTTCGTTATCGGTGACGATGCCGACTAAAGGTGTCTGCCCTGGCCGCAGCTGGGTGGTTGGCGAAAACGCGTCTAATAGGTTGCCACCCCGCAGGCCTCGCACCGAAAATTCGGTGTCGTATACGCGCTCGGCATATACATGGCGGGTCTCTGTCACATAGTATTTGCCAGTGTAGGGCCCGAGATCCTTGAGTTCTACCTGTAGGCCTGGGCGGATGGCGGGGTTACCTTCAGCGCGAGCGTCAGCGACGACGAACTGGCCGCCTAGCTCATCGCAGAGGGCCTGAGCGATCGCATCCGCTTCCTTCGGCTTAAACACCGGCTGATCCACCACCACCATCTTCGGCGCTTCCTTCATATTTTCAAACGCCGTACTCGTTTTAGACCCCACCTGATTCGGATCTATCTCGGTCAACAAATTTTCACTCTCTGCGGTCGCCACAATCGGTCGCTTGGTTGTGTAGTCCCAGCCACGGACCTCTACCGACTGCACTTGCTCAGTACTCGTGACCCGCACATGAAAGCTACGAACATCTTTGAGCCAGGTGAGCGGGAGGCTCTGTTGTTCGGCTTTGGGCTGGCGGAAATAGAGTTTGCGATCGCGCACAAACAATTCAAACCCAATTCGCGCCGCCCGCTGGCGCAAAAAGGCCATATTGGATTGATTCTCTTGAAACAAATAGTCGTGGGGCTCGCCGCTATCATCCACGGTGTCGTTGCCCGTCTTTAAATTTACCTCTTCTGCAATTTTCTTAATCACATCGCTATCGGTCATATTCTGAAACGAGCGATTATGACGGCCTCGATGTAATCGATGGGAAAAATCATAGCCCCGTACAATAATCGGGGCCTGCGTCTGCTCCGTAAACTGGGTTTCAATCGCCGTAATCTCTCCATCTATCAGGTATTCTGGCTTCTCCTCACCGGCAATCACCTCAGATTCTAATATGCTCCGGCTAAAGCCAATCGAAATAGACTTGCCAATGGCAAATAGCTTTTGCCGCTCCCACGGTTTATCGGCAGATACGCCTGACTTATAGTCATTCCGAATCACCAGCGTAAACAAACTAGGCCGGTGCAAACTCTCTTCTACAATAATTTGCAGCACATTCTCCAAGATGTCTTTTGGGGCATCCTTGTTGTCTATTTTCAGAATGGGTAAGGCGCGGTGGCTAGTGGGCATAAATTCTATCTATTCGATGCTATGGGTTTGAGTCTATGATCTTATTTCTTGGCAAATTTTCCTCGACCATCGGCCTCTCTGTTGGCTTGCGACTTTCGATGCTGCGTCGCATCATCCGAAGGCTTTTCAGTTTCTTTTAGCGCTAGTGTTTCAATCACAGCCCTCACAGGCGTTCCATCTGGTAAAAATTTCGTTAACCGATAGCTCAGCTGTTCAATAAAACAAGAATCTAAATAGGTTCTCCCCCACAGAAACTCATATAGCGGCGGGCGCTCCCTATTGCCACTAAAGGTCACCGCCGCAATAAAATCATTGAGATGCGTCTCCATCACATCTAGACGACTTTCAAAGGTATCGAACCAGATATCTTTAATCACCAACTTTTTAGGCGGAATGTCACTAAAACTCACTCTAGGACGCCCCGAACGGGTAGAACGTGCTCCCGGATTGTCAGCGGTCTTTACCGTACTCTCAAAAGACAAATCCTTGGGGTTAAACATAAATACCAGATTTTTACTCTCCAACTGGGATTTGGATTTGAGCATGGCTTTATTCAAGTTTCCATCATTTATCGCCATTGTTTATTTTTCCTTATCTTAATCTCCATGTTTTATCTCGGTTTGCTTCACTCAGCGAGCAATCAACAAAGGCGGATCATAGTGGGCTCTCTCGTGATCGCATCGCAGCTTACTCTCAACCTGGCACTTCACAGCACTCAACAGCTGATGCAGCTCAGGTGGCCACGGCTCCTGGTGGGTTGGCAGCATCTGCCACGAGGGTAAATAGTAAGTCTTACCTAGCTCTGTTTCACGCCTTTTTGCCAGAGAGGATCTCAACTCACCATAGAGAACTTTCGCTAAAGCGTCTAGCAATTCCTCATCATCGTTTTGAGAGGCCGTTCTGTCAGGGTGCTGCATCTGAATAGACTGAGTATCTTTTGAGATGGATGTATCAGAGGCCGGTTGTGCTAGCGGACTGATTAACGTTGTTGCTGGCGTTGCTGGAAAATCTGTTGTCGCAGAAACCGGATCAGCTGAATGATCAGCCCTTGCTTCAACAGGGTCTAGGGAAAATTGTGTTTGCCAGGGTTCTTTTGCAGTCGAAAGGTTTTGGTCTGTAGGGCTTGAATCGAACCAGGGTTCTGCTTGAGTATCTAATGCTTTGGCTAAAGCGGTTGCGGCAGAAGCACGCATTATCGGGGCCTCTGATGTTGCGACTTCAGGTGATTCCTGTGGCACCTCAGACAACCTGCGCTGAATCGGGATGGTATCTGGCTCTCCTAGCTCAGGCGTATGAGAGTGGATCGGCGCATCTATTGTGGAGGCCTCATCTATGGAAGTGTCGGCCACCAAGGTACCGTCAACCACTGAGCTATGCTCAATATCACTGCTATGCTCAATATCACTCTCAACGCTAGGTATGCGATTGATTTGTTCAACTGAGGGTGCCTCTGCTAGCGGCATATGCCGCCCTAGAGGCTCAGTTGCTAGCTTTGAGTGTCCCATTTGCAGCTTCTCGCTAAGCGGTGGCCGCGCCGTATAGGCAGCTGGTTCAACCGGTGACAGACCTGAGTCGGGCAGCGTAGGTGCTAGAGATGCCGGAGAAAAAGTCTCTATCCCTTCTTCAGCTGTGGCTGATACCACAGTTTCAGGCTCTATGCTGTGGAGTGCTTTTGGCTGTATATCACGATCTCCCGAAGGCGTGACCTCAGCGATCGCATCGGGCTTCAGTGTCAGCACATCAGAAGTGTCTGGCTGAATAATCGCTTTCGGCTGTATGGTTGGGGCTATTTGAGTTTCTCTCTCCGCGTCTATTTGAGCCGCTTCATGCGCAATTGCTTGCGACTGAAGTTCAGGATCTGTCTGAAAGCCCGCCTTATATTCTGTTTGAAGATCTCCCTTTGAAATGTCTTCAGGTGGCTGCGCATGCTCAATGGTTGGAGTGTTCTCTGTCTTAGCAGCCAGATCAGGTCTCGTCTGAGGCGTTGTTTCAGGCAAACGGTCAGATGCTAGCTCAGGCTCTGCCCCTCTGTTGGGATCTATTGCTGGCTCAGGCGATAACGCTACTGCTGGTAGCGACTGTTCTTCTATAGTGGGTTCGGTCACCGTTGCTGGATTCAGCAATGTAGGAGAAGTCTGCCTCAACGCCGGAGACACTGACTCACGAGCAGCATCAGATGCCGATACATTGTCTGTCGATGTCGTCGGACGTCGGTGAATATCACCTTTTCTCTTATCAGTTGTTGCAGGCGTGAGTGGAACTTCAAAAGAGTCGGTATCTGCTCTCGATTGAATCGCCAACCCTTTTGTTTCTAATGAGGGAGAGGGCAATCGCCTCCCCTGTTTGCTATACACATCATCATCAACAGTAGACTCCCCTAAGGGAAAGGCACTGTATACAGCCGGTTCAAAAGAGCGACCCAACGGTCGACGCCGAACCAGCGGGGATAGCTTGTTAAAGGGAAGGGTCTGCGACGGAGATGTTTGGGGCGGCGAGGTTTGCGGTGGAGATGTCTGTGGCGCAGATGTTGGCGATGGCGGTGCACCTAATGGCGATACCGGCGGTGTTGAATTTGCTGGAGACTGTTGTTTGGCAGGTCTGTTAGGAAGCGCTTTCGCCTGTAGGGAAAGAGAGTCTCCAGGCCGGGTTGCAGGCGTGGTAGCGGCGTCTGTAATAGGCAAGCCTGGCTCAGTACCCAGCTCAGGTACAAAATTTTGAAAGGCAGCAGCCGCCTCTCCTAGCTCGGTAGGCAACCCAACAAACCGAGCAGCCAACGGCATACTAGCCAATGCAGATTGCTCACTGTGAAAGGGCGATGGTGTAAAGCGCCCTAAAGGCTGACTGACAGAAGGTTGAATAATCCCTTGCGCGGCACGTTTGCCCAAGGGAACTCGCTGACCTAATACTGGCTTCAGCTGTAAGGTGTCTAAGGCAAGGGTGTCTAAGGCGGCGTGTGCCGAGTCAGTCATTGCTAAGCGCCTCCCATAAAGTAGCCAGTTTTGCGATCGCGCCCCTGTTTCTGATCCGCCGAGCTACCCGTTTTCTCAATCTTCAGACCTTCATAGGCTAGGGTCAATTCTTCTAGCGCCACACTCTCAGAACTCGCCTGTAAAGAATCTGCCTTCCAACCCACAGGCACAGCGCCAACAAGCGTCCAGCACTGCATTGTTTCCCCTGCCTGGTTGAACAGTAAAATGCTGACGTTTTTCCGAGGATTGGGCTCAGTGTCAAACACGCGCTTGAGCCAGGTCCAAAAATCTAGATTGTCGGTAATGCCTCGCTTCAGCGTGACATTTGAAAACTCCGGATTGTCCAAGAAAAATCGCTGTTGGTCATTCACCCCACCCTCGATTAAAGACTGAGTTTTGAGCGTGACGCCAATGCCAGAACATTCACTAAACCAGGCCTTAATTTGGCCTTCAATTTCTACATAAAAGCGGTTAGCCGTCACGTAGTTGAACTGAGGGGAAGGGGGTTTTTTATTTTCGGCCATCTGTTCTTGTCTCCTACCGTCTCCGGGGGGCATTGCCCTGTCTATCTTGTTGTTGGCGAATTTCGGTTTGCAAAAGGGTGTAGACGCGATCACCGAGCTTTCTCACCAGCACCGGATCTGCCAATATCCGCTTTGCCTCCTTAGCGATCTGCGCTAGCGACATTGTCATGACTGTCATCCTCCCAAAGCAATCTACGAATGGTTTGAATCGGCGTCCGAGGCACCAGGCCGGTTTCACTCAGGAGATATTGTCCCTCGGGCGATCGCAGCTTCTGTGCTAGCACCGCCCCTCCGTTGCATACTGCGTCGGCAGAGGCAGGATCCAAATCTGCTGACGGGCACTCCGGATAGGCCACCGACAGCTCATAGCCCAGAGGATAGGCCACCTCATCAGTGCCGTTAAAAATCTCTGAATTCGCCCAGTAAGCGCCTTTATCACCACACAGATCCATATCGACATCGATGGGCGTTCCAGCAACATCAACCAAAAGGGGGAACATCTTGCGATCTTCATCTACAATCGCTAGAGGATAAACAGAGCACTGACTCACAACCTGGCTAATCCGACCAAACCCAATCCCAATCACAGGGGGGCCGGTATGGTTTTCAAACTCTCTGAGCATCCGAGCGTAGATACTGTCATTGCTATCAACAGGTCGATTGAGCTGGTCGCGATTGAGTCGGCGCTGTTCAGTAAAGTCTGCTTCAGTGTCTGCATCATTAGTATCTCTGTCACCATAAAGAAGATCTTGAAAAATATCTACAACTGCATCCTCATGCGGACGATACAGCTTTACCTTATGGCCCTGTAATGTAGACGTTTCTCCAGAGAACAAACTTTGTAACTCCGCCCACTTAATTTTTCCGTTAATGAGTTTCGGAATGTTCTGAGCTCGGTAAGAGTCGCTATAGGCCACAAAAATAGCGATACCGTCATAGGCAACAATCTGAGTGGTGACACCCGGTAAATCCCCTCTGTTTTTCCCTGTACGCAAAAAGCCTACATTGACGCTGCCTGCCTTACCCAGCGGTTTAGCTGTAACCCAGTCTGAGAAGGAATCGGGTTCTTCCTGCCGTCTTTTCAGATTCAAGGCATCTTTATCTCGCTGCTCCAGTGCCTTTTCTAACAGCACTTGAGGCTCTAGATCCACTTCTAAAGGGCTAGTAAGCGTGCTAAAAAAGCTACCATTCCAATAACTCGACTCCAAAGCGTAGTTAATCGAAGCGCTGGCAGACAACCCCGGAATATCTTGCAGTCGACAGCCCTCTTCTTGCTGGCAGCCAACCACTATCATGTCTTTGGGCCTGAGGAGCCATAGCGCCATACCACCGATACCCAACAACAAGACACCCAAAACAGTCCAACAAGACCAACCAGGGGGCGTTGGTTCTGATAGGGAGGCTGCTGGTTCTACCTCCGGTAAGGGTTCTTCGACAACTATTTCAGGCTTTGGTGCTAGTTCAGGTAAATTTCGGAAGGCTGCGATCGCCCTATCCACAGATTTAAACGCCCCGAACTGCCCTTTACCCAACAGCTGCAACACAAACGGATAAAACGTCAGGATTTGACGGTCTTCCGGCCAAAGTCCCCGATCGGTGGGGTCGCCAGGCGCTAGAGAACCGGTAATCAACGCAAACCCGACTTGCCCCAACGCTTCAAAATCACGCGCTAAAGACCCCAGTTCTGATGTCTGAGTCGCTATTTTCTTCATTGGGTAAGCATCCACCTCACCCGGATAAAACAGATGTTCCCACAGCGCAAATCGTGACACATGAATAAAGAAAGGATGCTCCCCAGAGACCATCGGTACGTCCGAGAACTGTATCCACAGGCTTTCCAGGCTCAGGGCACCATGAGGTAGCCTCATCTGAGAGGTTTCATCCGGCCAATTTACTCGGTAAGTCTGTAAATATTGCAGCGTTTGCAGCACCTGCGAAAACAACAGTCGAACTTGACTGGCAGAGGCAGGGGCTTGTTTGCTAGCCAGATACGTCTTCAACAGTTGCCCTGTCGGCAATACCTTCGTCATCAGATAGCAAACCGGCTGATCCGCCGAACAAATCACGTCTATCGGCTTCAGAATTCTAAAATCAGAGCCATCTCCTAAGCGTGAGTTCAGGTCAACCAGCTGCTTAAACGCCTCCTTACGCGGCTCAATGACCGAGGGTGAAAAAGTCTTTTCGCTGAAGCAATATTCATAGATCCAAACCGGCTGACCGTGCTCTTGTACACCCTGATAAAGCCGCAACCACCCTTGATTTAGCTCGCACTTTTCTATCTGATATCGTCCCTGCCATCCTCCCTGTAACCAGGTTTCGGGCGATAGTACAGGAGGATAGTGAGTCTCTAATAGGGGCAAGCGATGCTCAGCAAGCAAATCATCCGTTGAATCTTGTAGATAAGATGCTGAAACAGACCTATACGCGACAGACTGAGCTGCGGGCTCTTGTTCTGTTGTGTTTCCTCTTTCGTGATTGGCCTCGTTAGTTCTGTTGGTAAAGGGCAGTGGCATTTTTTTATAGACACTCTGTGCTTTCCGAGCCCCCTGCTGACGGAGCACAGATACAGGGTTTCTTGCCAGGTTGCTCCACTCGCTCACCCGCCGTCGCACTTGATTCACCAGGTCAGAGAGTCTCACTGTTCACCACCTACAGCCACACTGCTTGGCAGCACGGGTGATTCTTGACTTGCCGCCGACTCAGCTACCTCAGATCCCGCCGCAGGCAAAGGCGCTAGCTCATTCACCTCACGATAAAGATCGTAAAGATAGTTCAAATCAATGGCATACAGATTCTCAATCACTCGAGGGGTCACTGACTCCACTGCTCCCAGCTGAGTCACCACCCGCGCCAAAATTAGCACCGTCGCATAGGCCGGATTTGCCTTGACCCGAGGGTCTCGCAGCGGCACAATCTCATCCATCGCCTTCGCTAGCCGCATGGTTCCCTGCCGATGCAGGTTTCCTTCGCCATCGGCATATCCCCTCGGCAGCGTAAACTCAAACTCTGTTGAAAACATCCTTACTTAGTCCTCTTACTTAGTCCTCTCAATCGCATCAACCGCTAGCTCCAGCTCTTCAATCGCGAACTCAGTACTCTGAGCTTTCACATCCGACGTGCTATAGCGCATTGGCCAGGCTCCCTTGAAGTCGTACCGGGCTTGCTCCGAACCGGCTTGGTCATAAATAATCAAAGCCCCCTCTGCCAGATTGTCCTTCCATTTCCCTAGCTCCACCTCGGTAAACCATTTCCAAAGCGACATGGAATGGGTCATTCCTCGCTTCAGAACAATGTTATCTGTGGTAGCTCGTCCCGGAATTTTGGTCGTCATCATCTGGCCGGACTTGGCCTTCGCCCACTGATGATTGCTCACCTCAACAATCTCAATCGACTTTTGGGTGCGTTGCAGTCGCTGACATTCTAAAAACACCGCGTCGACTTGTTCGTTGCCGCCACCGATTTTGATCTCTAGCTGAATATAAAAGCGGCTCGCCAGTAACAGTTCAGCCGGGAAGTCAGCAGGTTTCATAGGTGATTCAGTCAGTAACAGTAATTTATGCGAACGTACAGCCCTTACTGAACACGAGTAATCCCCTCATGCACCAGTTCTAGGGTTTCATTGGCCATGTTGCTATCTGACGCGGTAAAGCTGGGCCCTTCATACTTACAGGGGTAAGCATTGACTAGCTCCCAACGGGCTTGAATATTACCTGCCTGGTCGTAGGCACTAATCGAAGACGCCTTACGATTGCTGTCCCAGGCAGACGAGCCGCCATCATTGGTGTTGCAATTTTTGTACCAGTCATAGAGATCGACGTCGGTAGTCGCCACCATTTTTACCGTGACATTAGAGAATTTTTCCACCGTAGGCGTGGCCTGACGAATGCGCACACCGCTCTTCCCTGAGCCATGAACGCCACCATCTCCGGCGACAGGAGACTCTACCGAAAGTCCCGCAACCTCTAGTACAAGCTTTTCAGAAACGCCATCTGCCTCAAAATAAAATCGACAGGCGGTTAGTAATTCTGCCATTGTTATTTACGCTCTCCCAAATTGAAAAATGAATCAGTTGAAAAATGAATCAGTTGAAAAATAGAAAATGTTGAGACGCTTATATTTACGCGGCATCTTGAGACTGATCCCACTGGCTAATGCGGAAAACAACAAACTCTGCTGGGCGTACTGGGCAAACCCCAATTTCAACAAACAGCTGCCCTAGTTTCATCGTCTCTGGCGTATTTAGTTCCGCATCGCACTTCACATAAAAAGCCTCTTCTGGCGTACTGCCAAAGAGCGCGCCCTGTCGCCAAATTCGTTCCAAAAAGTTTTTCACCGTGCGGGTCACTCTTGCCCACAGATCTTCATCGTTGGGCTCAAACACAGCCCACTGAGTGCCTTCCTCAATCGACTTGGCAATGTAGCTCATAATCCGCCGAACGCTCACATAGCGCCAGTCAGTATCGTCCAACTGGGCCATTGTACGAGCGCCCCAAACCAAGGTGCCGCGATTACGGAATTTACGCGTGCAGTTAATCCCTTTCGGATTGAGAAACTCTTGTTCACGAAAATTAGTATCGTAGGCTAGGCCCGTGACACCTCTTGGAATTTCATTGGCAGGGGCTTTGTGAATGCCGCGCGATTCATCGGTACGGCACCATAAGCCCATCATGTGACCGCAAGGGGGAATCGTAATTGATTTGCCAGCAGCCTTAGGATTCGGCACTTTGAGCCAGGGGTAGTACAGTGCCGCAAACTGGCTAAAGCGGCCAAAGCTGTCCATTCTCCAGGCTTCCACATCCTGAGGTTTTTGTTGTTCTGGCAAAATCGGCAAAGTACTTTTACGCGGTTTTACAGGTGGTGGATCAATGACTGCCATGCGGTAGGCCGGACCAGGAGCGGAAGTTTCACAGTTGGTGATCATCATTTCCATGACGCCATGCACCTGCTCTAGGGAGATTAATCCGCGTTGGTATACCAGCATCAAGTCTGGGCAGGCCACCATGGCGACCTCATCTACTTCAAATAATCCCTGTACCCCTGAGCGCCGCCTGACACTACCATAGGTCTCCTGATACCAACGCCTGGTTCGGTAGGTAATCGCCCGAGGCCTGACTTCATACAGGCCATTCGCAGGGCGTTGGGCTAAGGGGAATCCGCCCGGTTCGGCAACAACCTCAATATCAAGATATTCAGAGTCTCTTAGCGCTTCTAAGACAAATACCCCTGAAGACAAATCTGCTTCAGCGATGCCTTCTGGATTTTGCATAGTGAGATGACGATACTCTGTTTCTTCGCCGTCCCTCGTCACAACTTTGATCTGAAAAAATTCGCCGCTATTAAATTCATCTTCAGGATCATCAATAGGAATCGGCTCATCTGAGTCAATCAACACTTTTACGCGTCCTTCCGCTTCTTTCTCTGGCTTGAGAGAGAAATTCAGAGAGGGCTTACTGCTTGACGTTTTCACAGCGGTGATCGCAGGGGCACCGGCGGTTTGATCCTCAGAGATACTGTCATCACGTACTGGCAAACGAGTGCCAATACTCACCACCCAGCATCGACCGCCACCATTTTCAAACCAGCCTTTTACCGAAAATGGTAGGTATGCACCAAAATCTGTAAAGCCATCAGAACCCACTTTAGAGAAATTCTCTAGATACTGACTCCAGCTAGTGACGAGTGTGGGCTCAAAGATTTCGGCATCGCCGCGAATATCTTCAGTAAAGCCTACAAACCCAGCAACGCTCAGACTTACGCCTTGAATGGCACGGCTACCACGGGTTACCTCTTCAACATATACACCAGGCGCGAAGTAGTCGAGTCGAGCCATAGGATGAATCCTCTTGCGAATAGTAGTTACCTGTTTCTGGCGTGGCTCAGCGAGAGTTTTCGCAGCGATCGCATCTGAAAAGTATTACGAACTCTAAAGTAAAAGCCCGAAGCAACCGCCTAAAGTAAAGTCAGGTGCGAAAAGCCTCCTCGATCCTCGTGGAACTTAAAGAGAGTGATGCGCCGAAATATGAACAGTCGGAGTAGAGAGCTAGATAGACAATTGCGGCAATTAGTTGTCCAAATGTGCGCTTGCCCTTCTGGCAGTGCCGGACGTCAGTCGGCTTTCAGTGAGGTCATCTGCCTGGTGACTCGTTCACGCAAGCTCTGGCGCGAATCGACCCCCTACTACCCTGATGCCCTTCAGGAAATGTGGGAATACTCCCTGCAAAATATCGATCATCCTGACTATGGTTACGACCCTGACGTGTGCGGCGTGGTGACCTGGTTGGACGATCGGCTCAAAAAAATCATCAGGAAACACCGCGATCGCGCCCAACGTCAAAGAAAAAGGCATGCCTCTGCCACCCAGCTACAAGACGGCCAAGTGCTCGACCCAGTCGATCGACTCGTTGCCCCGCCCGATCCGCAACCAGCGCTTGATTTGTGGATTCGCTTACTTGACTGGGTAAAAACAGACCCCGACCAAGTCCTGAGCAGCCGAGTCTGTCTACGGCACCCTCATATTACGGCTCAGGTGCTACTGCTACGCCGTCTCCCACCTGATGAACAATCGTGGGATACCATTGCCACTGCCCTAGGTGCCAACAAGACCTATATCGCCCAGTGGTACAGCCGCTACTGCAACCCCCTTTTGCGGACCTGGGGACAATCCCAGGGATATCTCGATAGTATGGATACGTAATGTAACCTCACCCATGTTTTCTCCTCCTGCCTCAACTAACGACAACAGTCTCCCGATTTTGATCAATCAGGAGATGCACCAGCACGCCAAACGCTTTTCTCAACAACACCCTAGCGAGACGGGTGCAATGCGTACCTATCGCAATACATTGGCGGTTTCCGTCGTCAATCGCTATCTAAACATGCTAGGTATTAAGACGCGCCTGCCAGAAAGTGATAGCTGGAACCCATTGCTTCGCCTGGCCAATGACGTCGCTGATTTGGTTGTGCCACAGGGCTGCTTAGAATGTCGTCCAGTTGGGACAACAGATCTCAGCTGCTATGTCCCACTAGAAGTTCAATGCGATCGCCTCGCCTATGTGGTCGTCCGCCTTGACAGTGAGCAAGAAGCCAGCATTTTGGGATTTGTCAGCCAGGTTTCTTCAGAATACCTGCCGCTAGCAGACCTGCGCCCCTTGTCGGAACTGCCCCAGCTCCTAGCCCGATACACAACAGTCGTTGAGTTGAGGCAGTGGCTAGAAGGGATTTATCAGCAAAACTGGCAGGCCCCCGAGACTTTACTGCAGTCACAACAGCTGGCACTCAGTAATCTTCAGGCCACCGTACAACGGGCCAAATTGATTCCACTGAATCTGTATTCAGAGCACAGTGATGCCGTACTGTTGCTCGCATTATCGATGCCTGAGTCGGCTGACATCAGCACCGATACGATGAGTGTAAAAGCGCAGCTATATCCGGCGATCGCAAAACAAGAAACGGTCAGTGGCCTCCGATTTGTTCAGGCATCAGTCGATTGTTTGCTTCCAGATATCAAGTTATCGATTCACTCAGCACACAGTAATCTCAGTAGAGATGTCATCTCACGAGCCTATCCTCGCGACAACTGCATTCAAATTCCACAGTTTCAGGGAGAGCTCGGTGAGCAGTTTACCCTCACAGTTACAGTCGGAGACCAACACATTGAGGAACAGTTTCAGCTTTAGGGCAAAGTCTTCTGAGACTGATTCATTGGCAGTGAAACGGTTGTAGCCGTCTGAAACAGTGTTGGCAACCAGCTAGCAAATGGATACTTGTCTTCTAGGCCAGATAGCTGCTGACGGGCATCGTGAAAAGCAGTGTAAAAGTTGGTATCTTTTCCTAACGCCTGCAAAAAATAGTCCAAAAATCGCTGAGCGACCTGATCGGGCACCGGTTCTTTCATCACCACTACCTGTGGAATTTTCAGCTTACAGAGTGCTTTCGCCAGTCCTAACCCATCGCAAGAGTTTAAGATCACCAGCTGCAAGCCCAAATTGACGGCTTTTTTCAACGCTACCTGTAGGTCTTCTACAGAAATTTTCTCCAACGAGTTGAGCTGCATCGTGCCGCTCTGCCCATCTACTTGGCTATAGCTGTGGCCCGAAAAATACAACACATCCCACCCCTGCTGATCCCAAAGGGCTTCATGAAACTGTTGGCGATTAGGTTCACTCAAACACACAACCTCAACGTTTGACGCGTTCAGCCCTTGCAGAAGTTGCTGATCGACATCAACATCAATGCCGACACTACTACCCATCACCGCCAACACTCTGGTGTGCGATCGCAAACGAGGCGCACAGATAGCTGTTTCCAACGTCATACCACTGAGCGTCACATCAGCATTAGGGTAATCATCTAAAAAATGCCACAAATGCCAAGGCAGTCGCCTGAGCCAGATATCCTCCGTTTGAACAATCACGCGAATGGTCTGGTCTGGTAAAAACTTCTCACGCAGCTTATCTGCGATCAGGCGGAAGTTAGCAGATTGCAGCCAGGTCTGAAGATTAACCGCTAAACGATTTGCTAAAATTTCTAACTCTTGACGAGAGACATTGGTCGTTTCATCTAGACTATCGAACTGGATACGAGAACAGGTGCTAAACACCTGCCGATAGAGAGACTGCCACTGCTGATAGTTGACGGCTAATTCTGGCGCTGGCGGTAAGCTGGCATGAAATTTGAACGGTGCCGACTGCGAATCAACTCGAATATCTGCGGTAATCGGAAAGCCCTGCTCTAGACTACCATCCCAAAAAGTGAGAATAACTGAACGAGCCGAAATGGCCGAGTCATCTATTGGCTCACAGGGTTCAGAAACCACAGATCTTGGTGACTCAGTTAATTGTTTTAAAATAGTCGTCAACGCGGTGGTTGTTTGCTGATAGTGAGCCAACTGTTGCCGCGTTGCCTGAAGCTGGGCCTGATATTGCGATTCAATCTGAGCCAGGTTCGTTTGATAAATCTGCTTAAAGTTTTGATGAAAGGTGGCCTTGTCAATTTCGGCAGGTACGCCCAGTGCCACCTTTAAAAATCCGTCACCCCTGTCTTCGATTGCCTGCAGATGAATAGCCGAGTTGTAGCTATCTTGAACCGTTTTTAGCGTGGCTGACAGCGCTTCGCGATCTACACCCTGACGAAAAATAAAATCGACCGTATTTAATACGGCCTGAAACAGCCGTGTAAAGTCGTTTGCCTCAAACTCACCGCTGCTAGGTAGCCGCTGCCGATCCTCCGTACCCGCCACAGGCTGCTCCAATCGATAAATATAGGCGCAGTCAACAGCCTCTAAGCGCGTGGTGTCATTAATGCTCCACCCTTCAATGCACGTGCCCGTCATTTGAGCCCGAGTAAAATCAGTGCCAAAAGCTTGCAGCAAGGTTAAATTGCTATCTGTTAAATTAGCCTCGCTGAGATTTGCGCCAATTAGGTTAGTACCCTTGAGATTAGCCTGACGAAAATCTACACCAGAAAGATCGGCATGAGCCAAATTCATCCCTGCTAAGTGACGAGCCTGCTGAGTGCATCGTGTAACCAATAAGGACTGAAGGGAAGGGTTCGCCATCGGGTGATGTCCCCAGCAAACAAGGCCTAGAGCATTTGCACCATCCCATCGGATGTGATCTAGCTGAGCAGATCGTAAATCTGTATGAGCCAGCTGCGCTTGAGAAAAGTGGGCACTCGTTAAGTTGGCATTGTAAAAGCGAGTGCCTATATGAGCCGCCATCGTTACGGCAAAGGTGCGAATCAATGCATGATTAGGATCGCCTGTAATCGCCTGCTTAGCCAAACTGATACAGTGCTGAATCAAGGTGTTGCCAATGGCGATTGCCAACACAGTACCAGCGAATCCAATATTTTCGGCAATGTAGCCAGAAGCCAGCAGTGCCACCGCTAATGCACCCATCGTTGCACCGATAGTTGCAAAAGGGCGAATATTGCCTACCACCATCTGCGGGATAGAAATAGCAAGATATAGCGTAGTCGTTACCGCAACCACTAAAACGGTCATTTGGGCAACCTCCAGCATGGTATATCCCAGATCTTGCTGATCGAGACCAACCGAGAGACAGCCCACCAAAATACCCAATACGCACAGCAGCGCTGCCACGACTACCGCTGCTTTTAGCAGACCCAGAGCCTTGCTGATTTTGCAAAACAAGGTCAGCAAGGCGAGACTGACTAGGCCAGCCAAACGGTGAATCCAATCCGCACTGATGACAGCCACCGCTATCTGTGTGCTTAAAAAACCCGCCAGCAAACCCAAGAAGAAAGCCATTAGCTGCAAAACCGGTCGCCATCGGGGCAGTAGTCCTGCTTGCACGTTGCAAAAGCGAGCGTGGGTCAACTGGGCACCCGTGAAGTTAGTGCCACGTATATTTGCCCCACTAAAGTCAGCATTGCTCAGGTCTTGCCCAGCCAGCACCAGTGCAGATAAGTTCAGAGATTGAAAATTTCGCTCACCCGCAGCGTAGAGTTCTAATATCTGCTGGGCTTGTTTTTGACGAGAGTTGTTCACAGCTCACCAACCAAGTTACTAACCCCGCAAGCCCCACTTCATTGATAAAACTGGGCACAGTTACCGTGATAGAACCACGGGGATGGGAACACGGACATTGAGAATTATCTTGACAGAGTACTTCAGTATTGTCACGGACAAAAAGTCGTAAAAAGTCGTGATTTTGGAAAGATTCAGCCTCCGTATGACGAAAATAAGGCAAAAGTCTGAATCGATAGACCATTGGCCTCAGCGTGCGCAACGGATACAGCGGATTGTCAGGAATTATGTGGGTCGTTTGTAGGTTGAGGTTGGAGGCTGTGGGTAATTTGTGGGTTTGGCTCAAGTCAATCTTCCCTGTAAACTTCCTTTGTGGAGCGTTACAGAATTCTTCTGTTGATTGAGGTATTCTGCTCATTTGTTATGTGCAGTCTGGTCTCGGGTCTCGCTAGCATGGACATTGACGATGTTTTACCAGCGATTAATTCAGCCTTAGAAATACCGCTCAGTTCTATCCAAACGCAGGTACTGAGAGCCTCCTGGCAAGGGCAAACCTATCAACAGATCGCAGTTTGCTATAGCTACGATGCAGACTATATTCGAGAGGTCGGCAGCCAGCTATGGCAAGGTCTCTCCAAAGCCCTCAGTGAATCGCTTAGTGAGCCGCTCAATAAGCGAAACTGTCAGAGAATCCTTACACGCTATGTTCAGCAACAGGCCACTGCTCAAATCAACTCAGCTAATGTAAAGCAAACCAGCCACACTCACCCCGTCAGTGTGGCTGATCGGATTGATTGGGAAGAAGCGATAGATATCGCTCAGTTTCTAGGTCGTGATCATGAACTAGGCAGGCTTGAAACTTCGATATTAAGCGATCGCTGTCGCATGATTGGTCTTTTTGGCATTGGCGGCATTGGCAAAACGACACTGAGTGTCAAGCTCGCCAAGCAACTGCAAGAGCACTATGAATTTATCATTTGGCGATCGCTCTACAACGCACCTTTGCCCCAGGCACTACTCACAGGCTTGCTCAAGCGACTCTCCTATCAAAAAGAAACGAAACAGAGCCTACCCGACACAGCAGAGGCACTCATTTCAATCCTAATCTCGTATCTTCAAAAACACCGCTGTTTGCTGATATTAGACAACGCAGAAACAATCATGCAAAGCGGCAGGTGTTGTGGACGCTTTCGAGCTGGCTACGAAGCCTACGGAACATTGTTTGAGCGCATCGGTAAGATTTCTCATCAAAGCTGCTTGCTATTAACCAGTCGTGAAATTCCAAACATTTTCTCTACGCTAGCGGGCGTCTCTCTGCCTGTGCGCTCTCATATACTGCCTGGACTCACCACCGACGAAGGTCAACAGTTGCTGCGAAGAAAAGAGAACTTTACGGGCTCTCAACAGCAGTGGAAAATGTTGGTTCAGCTGTATCGAGGAAATCCCTTGGCCCTTCAAATAGCAGGGGCAACCATTGCTGATGTGTTCGATGGAAATCTGGCAGAGTTTTTGGCACAGGACATTATCATTTTTGACGATATTACGACGCTACTAAAAGAACAGTTTGAACGACTCTCTGTCATTGAGCAAGAGATTATGTATTGGTTAGCCATTGAGCGCGAACCGATTACCCTGAGCACTCTCCAAACGGATATTTTGACCACGTTGCCAGCGAGATCGCTCTTAGAGTCGATCAAGTCACTTTTGCGCCGCTCTTTAGTCATCAAAACAACCAACGGCTTTACCCAGCAGCCCGTCGTTATGGAGTACGTATGCGACAGATTTAATCAAAAAATCTGCGAAGAAATTACCACCCAACGCCCCGCTTTGCTCAGCAGCCATGCGCTCACAAAAGCCCAGACCAAAGACTACATCCGTCAGGCACAGAAAACTGTTATTTTGCACAGGATTAAGCAACAGCTAAAAGCGAATCCTCAGTTGGCAACCAACTTACAAGATTTGATTGCGATCGCGCACCAAACCCCTCAATCGGCTACGAGCTACCTTGCAGGTAACATCATCCATCTCAAGCAACTGTTCAATCTATCTCTCGAAGGTGATAACTTTTCTGGGCTCACCATTCGTCAGGCTAATTTGCACAACACTCAGCTACAGCATGTGCGTTTTAACCATTCAACCTTTGTAGCATCGACGTTCACGCAAACAGTGGGCGTAGTGTATGCGATCGCCATCAGCCCAAACGGTCAATACATCGCCGCTGGCACCGACAGTAATGAAATCGTCCTTTGGGACCTCGTCAGCAAACAACAATATCGTCGTCTCACGGGCCATTGTAACCATGTTTTTTCGGTTGCCTTTAGCCCTGACAGTCGCCGACTCGCCAGCGGCAGCTTTGATCGCAGCCTCAAACTGTGGGATTTAGACACAGGTCAGTTGGTCAGCAGCCATCTCGATCAACAGGCGCAAATTATTGACCTTGCCTTTAGTCCTAATGGCCAACTGCTAGCAGCTAGCGGCGGTGATCACAATATTGTTCTGCGAGATGCCCAGAGTGGCCGCGCCCGCCAAACCCTTCAAGGGCATACCCAATGTGTCTCATCAATTGCCTTTAGTCCTAATGGTCAATATTTAGTCAGCGGCTGCTTAGATGGCACGGTAAAACGCTGGCACCTCAAAACAGGTCAATGTGTGCAATCCCATCAGGTTCACCAAAGCATGATCTGGTCCATCACCTTTCATCCGAATGGCCAGAGCTGTTTCACAGCCAGTTCCGATCACACCAGCAAACAAATCGATCCGCAGACCGGAGAGTGTCTGCAAGTATTTAAAGGTCACACCCGTCAGCTCGGCAGTGTCGTTTGCACCGCAGATGGTCAAACCCTGATCACCAGCGGCCACGATCACACTATTCGTTGCTGGGATATCCCAACGGGAACGTGCAAAAACGTTCTAGAGGGCCATCGCAATGCCATTTGGGCCGCAGCCCTTAGCCCTGATGAACAGACCATTGCTAGCGGCGGTATGGATAGAACCGTGAAGCTATGGGATGCCTATTCTGGCAAACAGCTGTATAGCTTACAGGGTTACATTGGCGGCATTTGGGCAACTCTTTTTCTCGACAACAACCGTATTATTAGCGGCGATGAAGATGGGACTATTCGCATTTGGGATATTGAACACCAAACCCTTAAGCACTCCTGGCAAACGCATCAAGGGATTTTGCCTTGCCTAGCGGCTCATCCGCGTGAGCCCTACATCGTGAGTGGTGGAGCCGATGGGACGGTCAAGCTTTGGCATATTGAAACGAAACAGCTGGTTCATACTTTTGGCTCCCATGATGGTTGGATAATGTGTGCTGATATCAGTGCAGACGGCAGATATTTAGCTACAGGCTGTCGCGACTGGGCTCTAAAAATTTGGGATTTACAAACCCATGCCTGCGTGCAAACGATCGGTGAAGACAACAAAGCACTGCTATGGTCACTCAAATTTAGCACTGACGGAAAAATGGTAGCAACGGCTAGCTACGATGCGCAAGTCCGCCTGTGGGATATCGCAAGCGGTCAGTGTATTCATGCCTTGCAAGGACATACCCACTTTATTATCAATACAGTTAATATCACAAAAGACTCTCAGTATGTCGTTAGCGGTGGCCACGACCGCACGGTCAGAATTTGGGAGACTCAAACAGGCCAATGTACCCAGGTTTTACAAGGGCATGAAAGTGAGATTTGGGCGGTGGCGATTAGTCCAAATGATCAGCTGATCGCCAGTGTGGGCTATGATCCGGCCATTCGGATCTGGGATGTCAATACAGGTAAATGCCTCCATGTATTAGAAGGGCATCATGGCTGGAAACGAACTGTTCAATTTTCGCCAGATGGCCAGCGCTTAGTCAGTGGTGGCTACGATCAATCCCTTCATCTGTGGGATATCCATAGCGGACAACAACTATCTCATTTTCAACCCCTAAAACCCTATGAGAAGATGGATATTACCCATGTTCGAGGATTGAATCAGGAAGAACAAGAAACCCTGTTATCTCTAGGCGCGGTGCAACAGAGCCATGCGATGTCAGGCAAGGGGGTGAAAAGGTGATCACAGAAGAACAAGCTATTGCGATCTCAGACAACCTCCTCTTGGCCCACACAGGCAAACCGCTCAACGATCTAGAAAGAGCCGTGCTCAAGGGCAGCCTACAGCGACAAAAATATCAGCAAATTGCCACAAACACCCACCAAACCCAACGATATATCAAAGATATCGGTGCTGCACTTTGGCGCAAGCTGACAGATGCGCTAGGAGGCATCCCCGTCAAAAAAAACACCATTTATTCTGTGCTAGACCGCTACAGCGATCAACAATCACTGGGTGCTTACACCTCTAGAAAGCAAACAGTCAACGCAACTGTATTCTCTGAGTACCATCAAAGCTACCTAAAAAAACATAGCCAGATCAAAATATTGCCAGGATTGATGCAGCGGCCTTTGCCTCTAGACGCTATTTATGTAGCGGTTAAAGTCCTCAAAAAAAGCAATGTTCAGTTACTCTCTTCTACCACAATACAAGAGGCTTACCGACAGCTCCATCGCAGCACTCTTCTGGGCACCGAATTAGCTCGCCAAGATGGTGTACAGGTCGCTGAAGAAAATCAGTATCTTATGGTATTAGGTGGACCGGGCGTTGGAAAGTCTACCTTTCTTAAAAAACTGGGTTTGGAAGCCTTTCACAAAGAAGATTTATGCATTCCAGTCTTGATAGAACTGAGGCGAGTGGCCAGTAGCAATGCTAGCTTTGAAGACTATGCCCTAAAAGCTTTTCAAGAAATAAAAACTGTGCAAGAGGCAGGCGTTGCGACCGCTCATTTAGCGCAAGGAAACTGCTTATTTTTACTAGATGGATTAGACGAAGTCCCCAAAAGCAGTGTCCATCGCCTAATCGATCAGCTCCATGAATTTATCCATCAGTATAGAAAAAATCGCTTTGTCATCACCTGCCGCACAGCCTCTCATATATTCAACTTCAATCAATTTCTTGACGTTATCATTGCTGATTTTGATGATGAACAGATCAAGCAATTTATAGACTATTGGTTTGCGGATCACTGGGTTGCGGCGGATCAACAGAGAGAAAATGAGCGTGTTAACAATGGACTGACGCGAGCAGAGCACTTTTGGCAACGGTTACAGGCTACCGACAATATCGCCATCAAAGAATTGGCGCGATCGCCCTTACTCTTGACCTATCTCTGCTTAATTTGCGAGCAAGGAAACCCCATCCCCCATACCAGAAAAGACCTTTACCTTAAAGCACTAGAACTTGTCTTAAACGATTGGGATCGGCAAAAAAATATCCACCCATGCTCACCGCTGAGTGATTATGGCTTCACAGCCAGCTTAGAACAGCAGCTCCTATCAGAAATTGCTTACGAAAACTTCGATGCAGATAGAGTTCTCTTTTCAAAGCAGTACTTACTTAAAAAAATACACTCATTTCTACGAGAACACTTGCTGGCACCAGAGAAAACAGAGCAGTCTCTAACCGCTAATCTTATTCTCAATGCCATGGTCACCCGTCAGGGCATCCTAATTGAGCGGTTTGTTGACTATTTTTCATTCTCCCATCTGACCTTTCAAGAATACCTCACAGCTGTTTTTCTCGTCAGGCATCAGCGGGTGACACCCATGCTGACTCAATACATGGCCGATAGCCGATGGAGAGAGGTCATTTTATTGACATCGGAACTTATGGAAGCCGATGCCACCAACCTAATTGCAATGATTAAAAGTCACATAGATAGGGGCATTCAAGGTCATCCAAAGCTGTTCAATATTATCCAGAAAGGCAATCACTTGCTGACCACTGCTCAGATCCAGTCAACCCTATCGCAAAGAGCCAGCATTATGGCCGCCATCTCGACCATTACCTCTGCCCGTGAAAGCGCCGCTGACTTAGAAACTCACAACAGCAAACAAGCCGCCCATGCGTTGACAACCGCCTGTGAGGTTGCCATGCTGATTAGCCCAGAGCCAGACACCTTTCATGACACCTTCCACAAAGCGGCTGTGACCTCTACAGTCGCCATAGTTTGTGCCCGTGCGATTGCCTATGCCATGGCAGAAGCCGTCTCTGCAGAGGAAGTCCATCAGCTCAGCTTCACCGTACCCACCCATAAAGCCACAGCCATTGATGAAGTTGTCCAAGCCGCTAGCGAACTCATTAATAATGCTAGCGATGATCATGGATTGATCAAACAGTACAATCGTAGCCAGATTGTTGTGAAATCTCTAGGCTTTTCTTTGGGACTGATCCAGTGTGCCAAAAGTCAAAACCATTTCCTGTCAAATATTTCTAAAAAGCTCTCACAATCACTGTTATGTCTGAGCCAAAGCATCCCGCCTGCAGCCGCTTCTGCTGAGGACTGGTATCAATGGTCTAATCAGCTAGAATTTGTCTGGATAGACACCCTCACACTTGACCGAGCATCCCTAGCGCTATCACCGCAGGAAGCCCAAGTTTGGCAAAGATACATATACCTGACTGAGCTGCTAGTGAGATGTCTGGAGTCAAATATTCACATGGCCTCTTCAATGCAAACGCAAGTTGAACAGCAGTTACTCATATCAGAATAAAATCTCTATGCAAAGTCACAGCAATTTATTGATGCTCGGCAAGGGGGTGACAAAGTAATGACGGAAGAACAAGCTATTGCGATCGCAGACAATCTCCTCTTGGCCCACACAGGCAAACCGCTCAACGATCTAGAAAGATCCGTGCTCAAGGGCAGCCTACAGCGACAAAAATATCAGCAAATTGCCACCAACACCCACCAAACCCAGCGATATATCAAAGATATCGGCGCTGCACTTTGGCGCAAACTGGCAGAGGCATTGGGGGACACCCCCGTCAAAAAAAATACCATTTATTCTGTATTAGAACGTCACAGCGTCCAACAATCTCATCAGGCCATAGAGATCAGTTTAGAGACCAGTTCAGTGACCAGTTCATCCACTACCCCAAAAATCGCTGCGGATATCCTAGCGGAGTATCGTCAAAATTATTGTAAGCACCATAGCCAGATCAAAATATTGCCAGGATTGATGCAAAAGCCTTTACCGCTTGATGCCATCTACGTAGCGGTGAAGGTGCTCAGAAAAAGTCATATTCAATTCCTTTCCTCAACTAACGTTGAAGCAGCCTACCGACAGTTTCATCGCAAAAATCTCTTTGGTAGCGAACTAGCTCGTCAAGATGGCGTGCTCGTCGCAAAAAAGAATCAATACCTGATGGTGTTAGGTGGACCGGGTGTCGGCAAATCAACCTTTTTGAAAAAACTAGGACTAGAAGCCTTTAAATCAGATAAGTTATGCATTCCTGTACTTGTAGAACTCCGACGAGCCGCCACAGCGGGCATTGGCTTTGAAGACTATGCTCTACGGGCTTTTCAGAAAATAAAAGATGTAAATACAGCCCCCTTCATTGCTCATCATCTTGAACAAGGGAATTTCTTATTTTTACTGGATGGGCTAGACGAAGTCCCCAAACATAAATCCCATAAACTCATTGACCAAATCCATGAGTTTATCAACCAGTACGATCGCAATCGTTTTGTCATCTCTTGTCGTACAGCCGCCCATACGTTTAACTTTAGCCACTTTGTAGATGTCATCATTGCTGATTTTGACGATGTCCAAATCAAACAATTTATTCAATACTGGTTCCCAGTCAAATCACCAGTCAAATCACCAGGAAAGCCACCCGGAAAACCATTCAAAGAACGAAATATCGATCTAGCAGAATACTTGGGGAACCAGTTGGATACGCCGAGAAATAGTGCACTAAAAGACCTTGCTCGCTCTCCTTTATTACTTACTTATCTTTGCTTGATATGCGAAGTCGAAAAGGCAATTCCAAACACTCGAAAAGATCTGTATGCTAAAGCACTCGAACTCATTTTGGAAGACTGGGATAATCAGAAAAACATCCGTAATGGATTAAATCTCCGCCAACACGGACTCACACCTCGCTTAGAAAAAACACTGCTCTCAGAGATAGCGCATGAGAATTTTAGCGATGACCATCTGTTATTTTCGAGAACACAGTTACTAAAAAAAATTCGTAGCTTCTTGCAAATGCATTGCAGAGAAGACAAAATACCTACCACAGATCCTGACTGGCCTCAGTCTGTTCTCAACGTCATCGAACTCCGTCAGGGTATCTTAGTTGAACGATTCACCGACTATTTCTCTTTTTCTCACCTGACGTTTCAAGAATACCTGACAGCCTACTTCATAGTGGAAAACCGACTCGTTCAACAAGTATTGTCCGATCACTGCGCCGACAATCGTTGGAGAGAGGTCATTTTATTAGCCGCTGAGCTTATGGAAGAGGAGGTGGCTTCTCTCATTACAGGGATGTTAGAACACATTAACCAGTGTTTTGTTCGTTATTCTAAACTGAAAAACATCGTAAAATGGGTAAATCGTTTTCTAGCGGGTAACAACGTCAATGCCACACTGGCTATGAAAGCAAGCATGATCGCAACCATCTCTGTGATAGCAAGCTCACGCGCGAGTGATTTTGATTTGGACGTTAGGGCTGGGGAACAGGCTGCCCATGCCTTAGCAAAAGCTTGTGAAATTGCCATGGTGATGTCTCAAGAGGAATTTATAACTTATAAAGCGGCTGTGACCTGTGCCGTCGCAATTGCTTGTTCTCGTGCGGTTGCCTGTGAGTTAGCAGAATCAGCGTCTCATCCTTCTGCGTCTAATCTTTCTGTGGAGGCGCTAGTGTTTACGCCCCCTCCAGGAAAAGCACGCTCTATTGACGAAGTCGTCCACGATGCTAGCGACATGATTAACAGCGCCAGTGATGACCGTGGCATTATCAAAAAGTACAATCGCAGCCAAGTCGCTAACAAGGCGATATCTTTTGCCTGTGCGTTGACAAAGATGCCAGAAAGCGAGAGCGAGTGTCTGTCAGACACCTTTATCACAGCAGAGATGTCTCAAACCCTTGAACAGCTGGCTAAAGAAATTCCTGAACAATCATCAACACCCAACAGCTGGTATCAATGGGCTCAGCAACTAGAATCTACTTGGTTAGAATTCTTAGGTGTCGATCGGGAGTTTGTCCTACTCTCCGTAGAAGAAGCTCAAGCTTGGCAGCAATACATTTACCTCACCGAACTGCTATTGAGCTGCCAAGCATCAACCCTTCATCTGTCGCCAGCGGCTCGAACGGCTGTTGAACAACAGTTACTCACATAGCCTCACACGGATGAACCATCAAAAGCCAAAAAAGACAAATATCTCTATTGTCTCTAGGCTCCTTGAGATTGCTGATCAGCGCCTCTTGGAGGCCACGGGTCATCGCCTCGACCCGCTAGAAACAACGGTCCTTAAAGGCACCTTAGAAGCTAAAACTTATCCGGCTTTAGCGATCGCAACTCACCACTCTTCCAAAACACTCAAAGATGTCGGCGCTCAGCTATGGAAAAAACTATCCATAGCGCTGGATCAACCCGTCAAAAAAAGCAATGTCAAGGCCCGCTTAGAAGCTTGTCAGGCAGCCGTTACGTCGCAGCCTTTAGAGATCACAGCCATTCCCCATCAGCCAGCTCATCAACAAGACTGGGCAGACGCCCCAGAAATCTCCGCATTCTTTGGTAGAGAAGACGAGCTTTCACAGCTTCGACAGTGGATTCTTCAAGATCGCGCTCAGCTAGTCACCATTGTTGGCCTGAAGGGCATCGGTAAAACAGGACTAACAATTCGGTTGGGCATGGGTGGCGTCGGCAAAACTGAACTATCGCTAAAGCTCGCTCAGGGCATTCAAACCGAATTTGACTACGTCATCTGGCGCTCTTTGCTAAACGCGCCCCCACTCGAGACTATCTTGCATGACATCATTCCATTTCTCTCTGATCAGCAAGAAACCCAGCCCGCTGATTCACTCGAAAAGGCCCTTGAAACCGTTCTAAAATATTTCCAGAAAAATCGCTGCCTGCTGATTTTAGATAACGTTGAGTCCATCTTGAAAGGGCAAACGCCTGAGTCAGCAGATTCTTTGGCAGGAGAGTACCGATCAGGCTATGAAAACTATGGTCTCTTCTTTCAACACGTAGGAGAGATATCGCATCAAAGCTGTTTACTGCTGACCAGCCGAGAACAGCCTAAAACCCTCCAAGCTCTGGCCAAACATCAGCCTAAAGTCCGTTTCTTCCAGCTCCACGGTCTCAAAAAACAAGCGGCTAGGCATTTTTTTGGGCACAGTTTCACGCCACTAGACAAAGCAAAAGCAAAAGCCGAAGAAAAAGCCCTGGACAAAATCATCCAATTCTATGAAGGCAACCCCCTCGCCCTCACCTTAGTCCTCAAGAGAATCCAAAATCTTTTTGGGGGTAATATCGCCGAATTTTTAGCCCAAGATAATCCTTTTTTTGCAGACATCAGCGGTTTACTAAATTGGCATTTCAATCGATTGAACCAAGCTGAACAAGAAGTTTTGTACTGGCTAGCAGTCACCCGTGAACCGACTCCCATTGAAACCCTGAGAACCGACTGCCTGACGCCAAAATTCAAAGAGACCATTCCCCATACGCTGGCCGCCTTACAGCGTCGATTACCCATTAATCAAGGCACTTCAGGCTTTAGCTTACAGCCTGTGATTATGGAATATCTCACTGAAAAACTGATTAAACTCATCGCTGATGAAATTCAATCACAGCAAATTCACTGGTTCAATCATATTTGCTTGCAAAAAGGCACGGCCAAAGACTATATCAGAGAAGCTCAGCGTGGCTTGATTTTAAAACCGTTGGCCCATCGACTCCGTCAGATGGTGGCGCGGCCAGCGGCGTTAGTCAGCCATCTCAATCAGGTCTTAGCCTGTGTAAAAGAGACTGCTGTACTGCGCACAGGGTACAGTTCTGGAAATTTACTGTCGATTTTTCGGACCTTAGACACCGACTTAACCGGCTATGATTTCTCGCACTTGACCCTTCGGCAGGCCTACTTGCAAGGCATGGCGCTCAAGCAAGTCAACTTCTCCCATGCCGATTTGTCTACCGCCGTATTCACCCAATCTTTTGGTGGGGTTTATGCGATCGCCTTTCACCAAACGGGTAATTATCTAGCCATCGGCGACTCAAAAGGAGACATTCGCCTACTACGCTCAACAGACTATCAGTTAATTCGATTATTGAGCGACGAGCACTCAAACCTATGGATTACGTCACTGGCTTTCATAGCTGAGCGTGACTGGTTAGTGAGCAGTAGCTTTGATAAAACCGTCAGACTCTGGGATATACAGACTGGCGCTTGTCTAAAAGTATTTACCGGGCACACCCAGTGGATTTGGGGCTTAGCACTCAGCCCAGATAATAACCTGATTGCCAGCTGTGGAGATGATTGCACCATCAGAGTATGGAATATCGCCACGGGCCAATGCATCCGGGTATTAACCGACCACTCAAACTGGGTCTGGGCCGTCGCATTTAGCCCTGATGGCAACACGCTGGCCAGCGCTAGCTACGATTGCACCATTCGCCTATGGACGGTAGAAACAGGCGAGTGCAAACAGGTGCTTCGCGATCATGAAAACAGCATTTGGTCACTGGCCTTTAGTCCCGATGGCAACACGCTAGCGAGTGGCGGCCTAGACCATACCATTCGGCTCTGGGATATGACCACAAATATTTGCACTCAGACACTCCGTGGCCACACCAAAGAGATTCGCACCCTTGCCTTTTCGCCCAATGGTAAAACGCTGGTGAGTGGAGGGTTTGATGGCACCCTAAAACGATGGGAGGTGGAAACAGGGCGTTGCGTTTTCACGTATCTGGGCCATCAGGTCGGTGTGCGGGCCGTCGCCATTAGCCCAAACGGTCAGACCCTGGTGAGTGGCGATCGCCAGGGTCTACGCATATGGGACTTGCCCAGAGGGCAGTGCCTACGCTCGCTGACAGGCTACACCAATTGGGTATGGGCCTTAACCATCCTGCCTGTCACGCTATCTCAAACCTCAACGTCCCAGAACCCAACGTCCCAGAGCCCGACAGCCCAGAACCCAACGTCTCAGGTACAAACCGTTCTCACTGGCGGGCTAGATGGCATTATCCGCCTATGGAATATTCAAACAGGAACCTGCCTACAAACCATCGAAGCCCACAACAACTGGGTGTGGCAAATCGCCTGTAGTCCTGACGGAAAAACGATTGCGACCTGTAGTGATGACGTCACCATCAAACTCTGGGACAGCACCAGTGGCAGCTGCATGGGAGCACTCCAAATGACACTACGAGGGCATACCGATGGCGGCATTTGGACCTTAAACTTTAGCCCTGACAGCCAGCAGTTAATCAGTGGTGGGCAAGATGGCACGTTGCGCATTTGGTCGCGGGCTACGGCTCAATGCCTCAAAGTGATAGAGGCACATGACCATTGGATTTGGGCCGTATTGTTCGATCCAACAGGCAGCCAGTTTGTGAGCGGTAGTGACGATGGCAGTATTAAGCTGTGGGAGAGTGAAACCCATAAACTTAAGCATGTCTGGCAGAGTCAGGGGGGCGTTAGGGCGTTGGTATGGCTGAGCGATCGCACCCCCTCCTTACCAAAAGAGTCCCTCCGCTTGGCCAGCGGTCATGCAGATGGCAGCATCAAGCTATGGCATATCCCCCCTGAGACCGCCCCCTCTGAAAACCACATAAAGACAAACGACACAGCGGCAAACAATATACCGAATCAACCCATCACAGCCCCAATCAAAACCATCGCAGGCCCTCAGGGCAGGGACCACTCACTCAAATTTCATCCTCAGACCAACACACTGATTAGCTGCGCTCAAGACAGCCAGATCAAGGTTTGGGATATTGCGACCGGTGCTTGTTTGACCACAATGTCAGGCCATCAAGACTGGGTAACATCCATGGATATCTTCTCTGAGCTAGAAATTATTGTCACGGGGAGTGCCGATGAAACCCTCAAAGTCTGGGATCTGCGCTCGTATCAGTGCCTTCAAACTATAAAGTTACCCTTGCCCTACGAGGGGATGAATATTCGCCATGCGGTGGGGCTCACGGAGAGCAGGCAGCAGAACTTGTTGACGTTAGGGGCGATGGCGTAGCTCTTTCACAGGAAGATCGCATAAACTTCCTGAGGGGAAGCACAACACGAGGCCACCATCGATGGAGCTTAAAGAAACAAGCCTTGATACAGCCACAAAGCTTGAACTCGCCGACAGTCTCTTGCTTAGCTCAGCCGGGAAGGGGCTCGATACGCTTGAATGGCTCGTCTTAAAAGGCACCTTAGAAAATAAAAGCTATCAGGCGCTAGCGATCGCCGCCCATCGCTCACCCAAAACCCTCAAAGATGTTGGCTCTCAGCTGTGGAAAAGATTGTCTTTGGCGCTAGAACAACCCGTTAAAAAGAGCAATGTAAAAGCTCGCCTAGAAAACTACCAGGCGCACCCTCAGGCATCCCTTGGTCGCAAAGACTGGGCGGATGCCCCTGAAGTTTCTGCCTTTTTTGGCCGAAAAGAAGAACTCATCTGCTTAGAAAACTGGATTCTGAAAGATCGCTGTCGACTCGTCGCCCTTGTCGGAATGAAAGGCATCGGCAAAACGGGCCTTACGATCAAACTTGGCATGGGCGGCATCGGCAAAACTGAGCTGTCACTAACATTAGCCAAAGGCATTCAAGACGACTTCGACTATGTTATTTGGCGTTCTTTACTCAACGCCCCCTCCCTAGATAATATTCTCCATGACCTCATTCAGTTTTTGTCTAATCAGCAAGAAACCAGACTCGCTGATTCGTTAGATACCAATCTGATGACCGTCCTTAAATATCTCAAACAGCATCGCTGCCTGATCGTTTTTGATAATGTAGAGTCCATCTTAACGGCAGACAGGATTAATGTTGGTATGGATGCTGACGGCAACCCATCTGAGGCTCCTCAGCCAATGACTTCCTCGGCAGGACACTATCGCGAGGGTTATGAAAATTATGGACAACTCTTTCAGAAAATAGGAGAAGTCGCCCATCAAAGCTGTTGTATTCTGACCAGCCGTGAAAAGCCAAAGAACCTTCAGTCCCTAGCCAGTGCACAGGGAAAGATTCGGTTCTTTCAGCTTCATGGACTCAAAGATGACGATGCCAGGAATATGTTCGCCCAAAGTGGACTGCGCCCCAAATCAGCAGACACATTGGAAAAGATTATTCGTTTTTATGAAGGCAATCCCCTTGCCCTAAATCTGGTTGTAAAGCGAATTCAAAGCATTTTCAACGGCAACATCGTCGCATTCTTAGCCCAAGACAATCCCTTTTTTGAAGATATCAACGACCTACTCCACTGGCACTTCAACCGACTAAACGAGGCTGAAAGAGAACTCCTCTATTGGCTCGCAGTCAATAGAGAACCGATGACTATCTCAGCGATTAAAAGCGATTGCCTCACGCTGGCACTCAAAGATATTGTTACCGATACCCTGGAGTCCCTACAACGTAGACTACCGATCAATCGAACGGTAACAGGTTTTAGCTTGCAGCCTGTGATTATTGAATACCTGACCGAAAAGCTCATTAAGCACATTGCTAATGAGATTCAATCCGAACAGATTACGTTGCTAAACCGTATTTGCCTACAAAAAGGCACCGCCAAAGACTATATTCGCAAAACCCAATACCGATTGATTTTGCGGCCACTGGCTACCAGGCTACGTCAGAGTTTTGAGCGTGAAACCGCTATCGTGAGTCAGCTCAATCGTGTTTTAGACCTGGCAAAAGCAACACCCGGCTGGAGTTCAAGCTATGCTCCCGGTAATATACTGTCACTTTTGTGTACGTTAGAAACCGATCTTACCGGATATGATTTCTCCTATTTAACCATTCGACAATCTTACCTACAGGGCATGACACTGCAGCAGGTTAACTTTTCCCATGCAGACCTATCGACGGCAGTGTTTACGCAATCTTTTGGTGGTGTCCACTCAACCGCCTTCAGCTCAGACGGGCAGTACCTAGCCATTGGAGACTCCAAAGGAGAAATCCGACTGCTTCGACAGCAAGACTATCAGCAGGTTCGCCTGCTAACCGGTCACGGCCCAACCCTATGGATAACCGCTATAGAATTTTCTCAACAATTGGCTGATGAGCCTCCACTTCTGGTCAGCAGCAGCTTTGATACAACCGTAAGAGTTTGGCATGCCGAGACGGGAGCCTGCTTACAGATGTTAACCGGTCATACCCATTGGGTATGGAGTGTTGCCATCAGTCCGGATAGCCGACTGGTCGCCAGCGGCGGAGATGACTGTACGGCCAAGCTGTGGGATGTAGAAACTGGTGAGTGTCTACACACACTGAGCGATCACTCAAACTGGGTATGGGCTGTCACCTTTAGTGCTGATGGGAGAACCCTGGCCACCGGTAGCTATGATTGCACAATCAGACTCTGGGATACGGCTACTGGAGAGTGCCTTAATATTCTTAAGGGTCATGCCAATAGCGTTTGGGCACTTGCCTTTAGCCCAGATGGCAAAACCCTCGTTAGTAGCAGTCTCGATCACACGCTGCGCCTTTGGGACATGGAGACAAAAAACTGTCTGCATACATTGACAGGTCATACGAAGGAAGTGCGTTCTGTTGCATTTTCTCCAGACGGAAAATTTGTTGTTAGCGGTAGCTTTGATAGCACCTTAAAACGATGGAATGTGAAAACAGGGCACTGCCTCTTCACCTATGTCGGTCATCGGGTGGGTGTGCGTACTGTTGCCATTAGCCCGGATGGCCATACGCTGGTCAGTGGCGATCATAGCCAGTCTTTGCGCATGTGGGATTTGCAAAGAGGGAACTGTTTGAAATCGGTTAAGGGCTATATTAACTGGATTTGGTCGATTGACGTTCAGTCCCAATCACCCCTCTTCCAATCTCCAATAGTCGTAACCGGTGGCTTGGACGGAGCTATTCGGTTATGGAATATCGAAACGGGGCGCTGCGTTCAAACCCTAGAAGGCCATGAAAACTGGATTTGGCAGGTTGCGTTTAGTCCCGATGGTAAAACGATTGCTAGCTGTAGTGATGATGAATCCATCAGAATATGGGACAGTGCTAGTGGCAACTGTGTCATGACCTTGAAAGGTCATACAGATGGCGGTGTGTGGACCGTGGACTTTAGTCCTGATGGTAAAACCCTGATAAGCGGTGGGCAAGATGGCTCTATTCGCATTTGGTCGCTGGCGACCGCTGAGTGCATTCATACGATTGCAGCACATGACAACTGGATTTGGTCTGTGCTGTTTGATGACAAGGGAAGTGAGTTTTTCAGCTGTAGTGATGATGGCACTATCAAACTGTGGAGCAAGAAAAAGAGAGCCAAAGAAAAGGCTCGTTCAATGACTCCTAAAGAGACACTTGGAACCTATGCCCTGCAATATTCACTGCAAAACGAAGGCAAAGTTATGGCACTGGCATGGCACAACGATCTCAATTTGTTGGCAAGTGGCCATCATGATGGCAGCATCCGATTATGGAACAGCACCAATGGTAAACATATCAGAACCCTAAACGGCCATCAAGGATGGGTACTCTCACTCAAATTTTGGCCGGGCAACGGTACGCTCATCAGTAGTGCCCAAGACAAACAAGTCAGACATTGGAACATTGAAACGGGAGCGTGCCTTGGCACTATGGCAGGTCATCAGGACTGGGCCACATCTGTTGAGATTGTTGAGGAGGATGGTATTGCTGCCTCGGGCAGTGCCGATGAAACTCTAAAAATTTGGGATCTAAGTACCTATCAATGCCTGAAAACGATAAAATTGCCGCTGCCCTACGATGGAATGAATATTCATCGTTCTATTGGGTTAAGTGAGAGTCAGCGGCATAATCTGTTGTCTTTGGGTGCGATCTCGAAACCATCTCTTTAATAGCACTCGAAAGTATAGTAGGAGACATGCTTTAAAGGGTTTGATTTGACTTATGAGCCGGACATTACAAAAAATGAGGCACAAGGCTAAAACTGCACTGAACCTGAAAGCAGAGGAATCCACATTATTTTGAAATCCCCTCAAAAAAGATAGAGACTAACATTAGTCCTCTAAAAGGTAAAAGCTGTACCCCAATAAATAGGCTGCAATCACCTCAAAACATCCAACATTTGTCCGTTTATAAAGGCATTCTCGCAAAAACAGCAAAAAGACTCGGTCAACACGTTAAGAGAGAAAATGAATTTTCTGAAAGCCCGGTAAATCAAGAGCTTTAGAAAAGCGGGTAATGGGATTCGAACCCACGACATTTTGCTTGGGAAGCAAATGCTCTTTTTATGCACAGTAATAAATTTGAAGTTCTTTAATTTCCTGTATCCCAAACGTACCCCAATAACTAGTCCAAAAAAGTCTGTCATTTTGGGACTAATCTATCAACTTCAGTGCGCTCAATACTAAATCCGATCGATTATTGCTGCTGTCATGATTGGGAGCCTATTGAGGCATTTCTCAAAAAAGTGCATCGGTATTTGTTTGGATCTTGGGTAGACCTAAAGAGTTTGTCAGAATTGAGTAGCTAAAATTCACCTGCTCATCAGTGATACGATCGCCCACGGCAGGCTGCGCCATCTTCTCCTCCCTCCATTTCTGTTTAAGTAGCCTTGAATATGGCTTCCAGGTCCTCGACCCCTTCCATAAATCGCGCTCTGCGCTCAGCTAGAAACACGACTTCTGTCATCTGGAGACGCGGCTTCAGAAAATTACCGACTTCATCTACGCTCGGCAGAATCTTTGAGCAGCACCGAACTCACCGAAGCTTAAGGTCGGGTAATATCGATGTCTGATGCGTCGATGACTCTGCTCCACAGGATTGGCAGTGCAAGGGCGAACCTCGTGCTGGGCTTTCTCACCCAGTTCTTCTTTGATAGCCTGTGGATGGGAAGCTAAGCCATCGGTGGCAACCCTCTCCGGTGCATCATCCTCATGGAGTCCGATGGCCCGATAGAGGTAGCACCACACCCCTTTCACTCGAATGAACGTTTCGTCAAGGAGCCAGACCTTGCCAACCTGACCTTTCCTCTTCGTTCTGATCTGTTCGGTAAAGTAGGGCAGAAAGCGTTCTTCCCAAAACCGTACAGTTTCATGGGTGAGGTGAAAGTCGCGAAGCAGAAAGAATTCGGCCACATCCCGATAGCTGAGCTTGTATCTCACTCGGCAAAGCAAAACCTGGAAGATAATATCTGTGAGAACTTCAATAAAATTGAACGGTGTGTCTGTCCGTTCATTAAATATCCGACGACAGTCCTTGCACCGAAACATGTCATAGCCCAGACTGGTTTTACGTTGCAGCAACGAAACGTGGGGTGACTGACAGTGTGGGCAGGTCATGAGCAAAGAACGGAAACCGAGTGAGGACTTCCAGCCCAAGCTAGCAAAAGAGCTAGACATCTCATCATGACTGACGCTTTCCGTGCAAAGCTTGTCTAATCGCACTGGTTTCACCCGTGACTTACCTAAGTATTTAGTTATGGCTAAACTCAGCTATGGTCCCCAATCTCTGAAGCGAACGCGGCGACTTTTGCACACATTGCTGGCCTACGCTAATGATGAATTTGAAGGCTGCGATCGCATTCCTATTAAGGTAAAGTGGCAAACTCAAACTCAGCTGGTGGTTAAGACGAAAGTCCGTTTCCTGGTGACGCTTTTAGAGCAGGACCATGAAGCTACCAAAACCAAGCCCGATCAAATCAAGGCATCACTTAATCATCTTAAAGACTTTGTCGAGATTTTAGACGATCATCGTCCGTCGACCCGAGGCTCCGATGAATGGCATTTCACCCTGACACTGTGGCATCCGCGCTGGGAGATTGACAAAAATTTAGGACGGTTCGCACAGGTGTGGGAAGCCCGCCGCTCTAATAAGTCTAAACAAGCTGCACCAACTGTACAGACAACAAATAAAGGCTTACTCGCGCCTAAAGAGAGCTTAGGAAAGGTCTTAGATGAGGTTGAAAATCCGTTAGCAAAAAACGCTTCATCACCAGATGTGCTGGTTAAAAGGCAAGACTGGGGGGATGCTCCCGAGATATCGGCCTTTTATGGTCGTACCGACGAGCTGGCTTGTTTGACTCGTTGGATTACAGGCAATACCACCCAGGGGACGCAAGGGAAAAGGTGCCACCTCCTTCTGCTTTTGGGCATGGGGGGAATGGGAAAAACGGCGATCTCTCTTAAACTTGCTGAGCGAGTTCAGGATGATTTTGATATTTTGATTTGGCGATCGCTGAGAAATGCACCCCGTCCTGAGGATTTACTGGCTGACTTGAGTCAGTTTGTTATGCATCGACCTGATATAAAAAATCCTGACACCATAGATGAACAACTTTCTCAACTGCTTAAAATTTTGCAGGCAAAACGCTGTCTGATCATTTTAGATAACGTTGAGTCGATCTTAGTAGATCACGCCTCAGGAGACACTCAAAAGGTTTACCGAGCAGGGGCTTATCGAGCTGGCTATGAGGGGTATGGGCAGTTGTTTCGGTGCTTTGGTGAAACGGCTCATCAGAGCTGTCTGATTTTGACGAGTCGAGAGAAACCACGAGGACTTAGCTTTAGAGAAGGACCCGATCGCCCTATTCGCTCCTGGCAGCTCTCAGGGTTAATGGGCGCGGCAGGCGGTAGTGTTTTAGCCACAAAAGGGATACAGGCTTCAGAGGCTGATATTCAATCCCTGATTAATCACTATGCGGGCAATCCGCTAGCTCTTAAGATTGTTGCTTCTACGATTCAAGATTTGTTTGGGGGAGACCTGAGTCAGTTTTGGCAACAGGGCTCTGCTATTTTCGGAGATATTTCTGACCTGCTCGATCAGCATTTTCAGCGGCTGTCGCTAATTGAAAAGCACGTTATGTACTGGCTGGCGATCAATCGAGAAGGAATTTCTTTGGAGGAATTAAGGGTTGACTTGATTCCTCAGCCCTTACCGAAGATTTTAATAGAAGCGATGGATTCCTTAAAGCAGCGGTGCTTGATTGAAGTGGTTTCGCCCAGTACGCCTGGCAATGACCAGGGGGGCAAATCACGAGCAAATCACTTTACCCAGCAGCCTGTGGTGATGGAATATGTGACTGAGCACTTTATTGAAAAAGTGTGTGAGGAGAGTTTGGAAGGCACGCTTCAAACGATCAACACTCATGCGCTGATTAAAACCCAAACAAAAGATTACTGTCGCAATACGCAGGTCCGGCTCATCCTACAGCCCATTGTGGATTGGCTGGTGGGTACGTTGGGCAATTCATTGGCCGTTGGTCAGTGTTTAGAACAGCTGCTGGGAGCCTTAAGGGCGCTGCCACACTGCCAGCCGGGGTCCGCGGGGGGGAAGATTTTTAATTTGTTGTGGCAGCTGAACCTAGAGATTAAGCACTATGATTTTTCCCATTTGTCAGTTTGGCAGGCGTGCTTGCAAGGGCCGAGTTTGCAATATGCTAACTTTGCCCACAGCGATCTCACCCGCTCCATCTTTTCACAAACGTTAGGGAGTTTTTTATGTGCGGACTTTAGCCCGGACAGCCAACTACTGGCGACTGGGATTGATAACAGAATTTGTCTATGGCAAGCCGATGAGGGCAAGGCGCTCACCACTTGCCAAGGTCATCGGGACTGGGTCGTTTCAATAGCCTTTTCGCCCGACAGTGATTTATTAATAGCAGGTCAAACTAGAAAACAGCATTCTAGGCAACCACAATCCAGGCAATCACAGGGCTGGCAACCACAGTCTAGGCAACCACGGGGCAGACAACACTTTGGGAAACAACAACCTTCTATTCAACCTACGCTGATGGCGAGCGGGAGCTATGACCAAACGGTACGGCTATGGAATATTGCCACTGGGCAATGCCTAAAGACATTGAGAGGTCACACTAACTGGGTGCAGGTGGTGGCGTTTAGCCCCTGTGGTCGATATCTGGCGAGCGGGAGCTATGACGAGACAATTCGGCTTTGGGATGTGCTCTCGGGAGAGTGCTTACAAACGATGTCGGGGCATGGAAAGCGCATTTTGTGGGTGGCGTTTACGCCGAATGGTGACCGGTTGGTGAGTGCCGGTGAGGATAAAACCGTACGGGTTTGGGGCGTGGAGACTGGGGAGTCTCATCAAGTCTTTGAGATTGCGGTGAATTGGAAATTGGCGATCGCACTCAGTCCAAATGGTCAAACGTTAGCCACCGGTAGCAACAAAAATTCGGTGAAACTTTGGCAGCTTTCGACAGGCGCGTGTGTGCGGACTTTTGCAGACGATGACAGCTTGGTGTGGGCGGTAGACTTTAGCCCCGATGGGAAGACTCTGGCAACGGCTAGTGAGGATCAGACCCTAACGTTGTGGGATGTGGAAACGGGCGAGTGTCTGAATACGATTTCAGATCATGATCAGCGTGTTTGGGCAGCGAAGTTTAGTCCGGATGGTCAAACGCTGGCGAGCTTAAGTGATGACCAAAGCTTGAAACTATGGGATGCGGCTACCTGCCAGTCACTAAGAACATTGACCACCTACAGCAATGCCATGTTGTCAGTGGCGTTAAGCCCTGATGGGCGATGGTTAGTGGGCAGTAGTAAGGATCAATTTATACGGCTATGGACCATGGCTGATGGAGCGTATTCGCTCATGAAAACACTGCCTAAACAGCCTAACCAAGTGAACTGTGTTGCTTTTGACGCGGCTGGGGAGTGGTTGGCGACGGGTGGGGTCGATCAAACAATTTCGCTATGGGATGTGGCAACGGGCGAGTGTTTGCAGACGATGTGGGGACACACGGAGTGGATTCATGCGATCGCCTTTAGCCCTGACCGGCAGCTGATTGCCAGTGGAAGCCATGACCATACGGTAAAGCTGTGGGATACCTATAGTGGAGAATGTCTGACGACCTTGCAGGGGCACAGCCATCGGGTCAAGGCGATCGCCTTTCACGCTCAGGGGCATTGGATTGCGAGTGCCAGCAGCGATACGACGGTGAAACTGTGGGCGGTTGAGACGGGGCAGTGTTTACAAACGTTTCAAGGCCATACTGAATCGGTGCTGTCGGTGGCGTTTAGCCCGGATGGGAGCTTGGTTGCTAGCGGTAGCAGTGACCATACAATTAAGCTATGGGATGTGGAAACGGGCGGCTGCATGCATACGTTTGAGGGGCACACAAAGCAGGTGAATGCGATCGCCTTTACGCCAGTAGGTGACTGTATTGTGAGTGCGGGGGAAGATCAGCTCCTTAATATTTGGCAACTGCAAACGAAAGAATGTGTAAAGACGCTTTCTGGTCATACAAAGCCAGTGAGGGCTTTAGCAATGGGCCCAACGGGAGAAATTGTAATCAGCGGCAGCGAAGATGAGACGATTAAGATTTGGGAGATTCGGACGGGGCAGTGCCTGGGCCTACTTCGGCCTGACCGCCCCTATGAAGGGATGAACATTGCTGGTGTTGTGGGTTTAACATCGGCTCAGCGCAATATGTTGAAATCACTAGGAGCTGTGGAGGCTTAACGTCATGAGTGCATCGGATATCAAATTTACGAAACCGGATGAGGTGATTAGAAAGCAGGTGGTTCCGACCGATCAGATAGGGGAGAATCAAGGGGATTCTTCGGGCGATCGCTCTCCGACCGATGAGGAAACAAAGCGTGATGCGCCGGTTGAGCTTTCTTCCGAGGATGAGCCTGCTGGAGAAACCGTTCGCAGGGCGGTGGTGCCGAAAGATAGCTAAGGAACAAGTAGTACAAACTCATTTCGACATTAGTGAGTTCTGATGATGTGAAATATCTTTAAACCACTTGGTTTTGAGGAAAATCAAGTGGTTCAACTATCCCTTTGTCGTTTTACTTACAGATTAATTGTTCAGGAATGCATAAACAATAATCTGTTTGCTTGCGTTACCAACACCATTCTTATTGCTATTAAGTTGTTGTGAAGACTGGATCATCATCTGACCAGAAACGCTATCACATAAGATTTTTACGTTTGGACCAAACAGCTTGCACAGGTTCCAAAATGCGAATTCGTAGGGCTCAGTCAGGTGTTACCTCTACAGCTTCTGTAGTTACTTGTCTGTAGTTAGTTGTCCCTGAAAAACCCAACTCAGCACTACGCGATCGCTTACAGCGGG
>ERZ1740067.328-NODE-328-length-38877-cov-41.779635_pt1 | contig 38877 bp, 41 predicted proteins | sample MGYA00581736_ERZ1740067 | MGnify/ENA primary metagenome ERZ1740067 (study PRJEB43018, sample SAMN04849236) | marine metagenome | isolation source: floating plastic debris | place: Pacific Ocean | collected 2008-08-27 | study: EMG produced TPA metagenomics... | reverse complement strand
CTTGTCCTGCTGCCAACTTCGCATTGTAGTCTTTGGACGTCAGCGTGTAGACATCCCCGTCCTGAGAGACGATGTCAGCATTCCAGATGTTCACGATCTCGCCGGGAATGCGCATTTGCACTGTCCAGCCGTCAACGGCTTCTTCCGGGGCAAAGGTCGTTTCGACATTGTAACCAGACCCCCATTGGGACGAGATGCTGGGGGAGAAGGCGCCAGCACTTGGTGAGCCGTCGCCACCCGTATCGCCGCCATCGCCCATATCGCCGCCGCCATGGTCGCCACCGGTATCGCTGCCCATGTCACCGCCGTCGCCCATATCGCCACCGGGGTCTCCACCTCCGCTGTCCTGGCCGATGACCGTGATGGAGGTGTCGGGCCCAGCAACCTGGAAGCCGAAACCGATGGACTGTCCAGCCGCCACACTGGCGTTGTAGGTCTTGGATGTCAGTGTGTAGACATCTCCGTCCCGAGAGACGATATCGGCATTCCAGATGTTCGTGATCTCGCCCGGAATGCGCATTTGCACTGTCCAGCCGTCAACAGCTTCGGTCGGAGTGAATGTCGTCTCGACAACAAAGCCCTCCCCCCATTGGGATGCGATACTTGGCACGAAGGCTCCGCTATTCGGTGCGCCGTCGCCGCCGGTGTCGCCACCCCCCATGTCGCCATCTGTTGGGTCCGCTTTATCGTTGTCGTAGATAATACCCGTCGCGACCAGATCACCCGTGATGTTCTCACCTGACACCTTTAAGGTGAACGTTTCGGTCAGTTCGACAAGGTCGTCAGGATGCACCGCAACCGAGACAGCCTTCGTCTGTTCGCCCGGCGCGAATACGAGCGTGCCGGTCTTTTCGTGGTAGTCCCATGCGACGCTATTGGTTGCGTCAGCGACCGCCAGACCATCTGTAGTTGCGTAGTTCAGCGTCAACTCTTCAGCGGCGGGCGCATCAAGAGAGACGTTAAAGACGATGTAGCGATGCCCATCATCATGTGTATGGGATGTGCCATCCCCGTGCATGTGTGGCATGCCCGGATCGCCTTCTGTCACCGAACCGCCTGTGACTGTGACTGTGACACCTATCGGCGCATCATTGTCACTGCCACCGGTGTCGTCCCCCGTGCCTTCGCCGCCGGTATCACCACCCGAACCACCCGCAATCGGCGTGCCGGTGTATTCGGGCTGACTGTGATAGGGTGCACGGTCCACTAAACCGGCCATCGCGACGCTCTTGCCGCTGTAGATGTTTTCGTAGGTGAAACCTGCAATCTCATCCGCCAGTCCCATCCGGCCCGCAACATTGTCTTCAAGCTGGTTTGCGCGCCATTCAAAATGGGAACTGTCCAGCTCGGTCATTGAGACGCCCCTCAACGTGAGGCTTTGCCCAGTGATCGGGCTGAAAAAGCGCGCGCCTTCGGCTGTATCCTCGGCCACGAAGTTCAGTTTCTGGTCGCCTCGGACACTAAGATAAAACATGCTTATCTTGTCAGTCGCCGGGTTGAAGTCGACGACCTCTTCCAGCCCCGCCTCGTGGGAACGAACGTAGACGGTGTTCCCGCGGACCAGGCCAGTGCCGTTTTCATAAGCCAGCGCCGCGCTCAGGTCCTGCTGCAGATGTGCGTCGGCGATGGGCGCAAAGTTCCCGGCCGATAAATCCTTGAGATAGACGCCCTCCAGCAAGGTTGATTTGCTGCCGTCGAACATGTGCAGCATCGCAAAGCCTTCGGCTGTATCGACCCCAATCTGATTGTGGATGGAATCCGTTCCCAAATCCAAAACGTCTTTGGATGGATCAAAACCCGTGATCACATCAGTCGATCCGACGGCGTAGGTCTGTCCATCGCCAGATGCATTTGCGCCAGTGCCAAGATCGTTGTTCTGATACATATTCATACCGTCACTTTCCATTTGTCCTCTCGCTGCGCGATGCGCACTTTTGTTCACGTCTTCCTTTGCGTTCGGGAGGAAGACCCGCAGTTATGTCCGAAAGACAGTGTTACGCGCTCATCGATTTCCCTGCTTGTATCTTTCAACGAGATTTCTGCGCCAACAACAATGCATACATTGCTTTTGGCATAATGCCGCCGAATGGAGATACAAAAGTCCGCTTATGTCAAAATGGGGGTGTTTCGAAATCGGCATCAAAGAATTTTCTGGCCCATGAATGTCGCCAGTTGGCAAGGCAAAGCGCCCGCTTTCATACCTCGCGAACCGGCGGAAAATCGCGCTATGCCTTACTTTTGCCGCAAATCCTGCAACTCACCCGTTGGGTTTCGACACTAGCATTCCAGTGAACGATACGAACAATTCCGATCAGACCTCTTTTCGGCATTGGTTCAGTTTGGAACCTGGCGCCTCGCGCACTTGCGAACTGCCCGCCTTCAGCCGATCTGTTCAGAGTGCATATTCATGAGTGGCAAGCGCAAGGAACCCATCGTGGACGTTCTGACCGATTAGGGCCTGTCAAAGCCAAAGGGTTTGCAAAACTACAATTGAGATTGTTTTGTCTTGGCCGGTTTGACCGACTCTAATATGCGCTGACCTCGGCAATGGTGGATTTGGTTCGTTAAATATCTAGAATATCGAACAGTTTCACTCAGATCCCCAAATCGTAGTCTTGGCATAGACCCGCCAAAATCGCGCGCTCAACTCGATGCAAGCACATCCCTCGTTCCCATAGAACTTTGCATTTCTTCGCCACCTAGGGACAAGTGCTCCTTTCATACCTCAACTGACAGAGGTGAACCTCCAGAGTTCACTACTGGGTCAAGCCGTTAGAGGAGAACTAGACGGGTTTGGACAGCCTGCGCGCGGCGATAACCTCAGACACCACCTATCTCCGACGCGCTACAGCCTGTAGTAAAAAAACAGAGATCACGCGGACACTAAACCATGACCGCTCAGCGTAGATGAAATCTACAATCATATATGATTTACAGAAGCACATATGGATGGTATATTTATGTGCAAAGGCAGCGCCATGGTCCATACCCCATCAAAATCAGATGCTCTCTACGTCCGCATGCGGTCGGACATTCTGTCGCTCGACCTCCTCCCGGGCAGCGCCTTGCGCTTGCCTGCCCTGTCTTGTCGATACGGTATTGGCGTGACACCGATCCGCGAATGCCTCAACCGGCTCAGCATCGACAAACTGGTGTTCATTGAACACAATAAGGGGTTTCGCGTTGCCAACTTGTCGCTGGACGACCTGCTGGATATTGAGCGCAGCCGAAGCACAATCGAGGGAGAGTTGTTCCTACAGGCAATCCGCATTGGAGATGATGCATGGGAGGCGGCGATTATCGGTGCCTACCACCATCTTTTAGCGGCTTCTCCAGTTTCGGTCCTGGGCACACAAGATGACCTCGATCGCTGGAACAGGCGGCACGCCGCCTTCCATGATGCCCTGATCGCAGGACGGCAGTCGCCTTGGATGCAGCGTTTCCAAAGACAACTGGCCGACCAACTGGGACGCTATCAGAAATTCATCCAGATCGGTCTGCGGGATCTTCACAATAGTCATCCGGACGCGGCCCCAAAGGCGGCTGAAGCATATGCGACCGCCGTTGCAATGAGTCCTCATGACGACCTTTATCAAGTTGCTTTGTCGAGGAACGTGTCGGCGGCGCAAACCGTTTTTCAGGCACATGTAAACCTGTCGATCCAGGCGTTTGAGAGCCTCATGGCACTTGTCCCGGCGAACACGAGCATGGCCCAGACCTTGAGCGTCCCGGCGGTGGAGATTCAGATATGACCGGCTATGACCCCTCCTCAGACGGCGCGCAGATGTCTTTCGCCAAGGACATGTCCTACATCGACTATCTGGCGCTCGATCCCATTCTCGGCGCCCAACATCGACAGTCGGATGCGCATGATGAAATGCTGTTCATTATCCAGCATCAAACATCAGAGCTTTGGATGCGCCTCGCCCTGCACGAACTTGCCATCGCACGACAGGAACTTGCGGGCGGCAACTTCTCTCCGGTGTTCAAAATGCTGACACGGGTAGCGCGGATCTTTGAACAGCTCAACAATGCCTGGGATGTTCTCCGCACGATGACACCCAGCGAGTACACCGCATTTCGGGATGACCTCGGCAAATCCTCTGGATTCCAGTCACACCAGTATCGGCTGATCGAGTTCATCTTTGGCAACCGCAACGCAGCGATGATGAAGGTACATAAGCACCGGCCAGAATTGCATCATATGCTAGAGCAGGAGATGGAGCGCAAATCCATGTATCACGTAGCCTTGGATCAGTTGGCTGACCAGCTTGAACTGACCTTTGCGCCTTCCGTATATCGACTTGATCAACCCCACCAGGAAGACCCGTCCGTCATGGATGCCTGGGTGATGATCTACGACAACCCCGACAAGCACTGGCCCCTCTATGAATTGGCCGAAAAGCTTGTCGACATAGAAGACTACTTTCGACGTTGGCGCTTCAACCATGTCACCACAGTCGAGCGGATCATCGGCTTTAAACGCGGCACTGGTGGGACCTCCGGGGTGAAATATCTGCGCAAGATGCTCGAAGTCGAGCTTTTCCCAGAACTTTGGCACCTGAGAGGCCAGCTATGAAAGACACCGCTCACACCTTGCCCATGAAGCACTGGTTCGAGTTGCCACCGGGCATGATCTATCTTGATGGTAACTCGCTTGGTCCTTTGCCCAAGGGCACTGCAGATCGACTGCAGGCCATGATGACAGAAGAGTGGGGCCAGAACCTGATCACCGGCTGGAACCGGGATGGCTGGATGGAACAGCCGGCGCGGGTGGGCAATATGGTTGCCCGGTTGATCGGTGCACCTGAAGGCAGTGTCACGATGGGCGATACTCTGTCGGTCAAGGTGTATCAGGCGCTTTCTGCCGCGCTTAAAATGCGTCCCGACAGACGGGTGATCTTGTCGGACAGCGGCAACTTCCCGTCGGATCTTTACATGGCGCAGGGCCTTATCCAGCAATTGGGTCATGACTATGAACTGCGCGTGGTTGCCCCGGAAGAGGTCGGCAACGCGATGGACGAAGCCGTTGCTGTCGCGATGATCACACATGTGGACTACCGGACCGGACGAATGCATGACATGGCTGGCATCACCAAAGCCGCCCATGCAGCAGGTGTTGTCATGCTGTGGGATCTCGCTCACAGCGCAGGGGCCGTGCCAGTGGATCTGATGGCCGCCAACTGCGAATTCGCCGTGGGATGCACCTACAAATACCTCAATGGCGGCCCCGGTGCCCCGGCCTTCATCTATGCGCGCAATGATGTGGCACCTGCCATGGAACCTGCCCTCGCCGGATGGCTGGGCCACGATGCCCCTTTTGCCTTTGAACCGGAGTACCGCCCGGCCCCGGGCATCGCACGAATGCGGGTTGGGACACCGCCAGTGATGCAGATGACCGCCCTCGAACACGCCCTGTTGATCTGGGACCATGTGGATATGCCGCAATTGCGCGCGGCCTCCGTTGCCTTGTGCGAACTCTTTATCAGAGAGCTCGAAGCACGCTGCCCGGATCTGACCCTTGCCAGCCCTCGCAACAGCGCGGAGCGCGGCAGTCAGGTGTCTTTCGCTTTCGAGCATGGATATGCTGCAATGCAAGCACTGATTGACCGGGACGTGATTGGAGATTTTCGGGCGCCCGACATCATGCGCTTTGGCTTCACTCCGCTTTACATCGACGAAGGGGATGTCCTGAAGGCCGTCGATATTCTGGAGGAAGTGATCCGAGATCGTCTCTGGGATGATGATGCTTATCAAAGAAAAGCGCTTGTCACTTAGACCGGTCACCAGAGTCTAAAGTCGTTTTGGTATGCAGGTTTCACGGCATGGTTTGTCTTTGACTGAAGCTGGCTGACGGATCTGGGGTCAGCATGATTGGGCAAGCTGCAACTCAATGATCGCTTTTGAGCGAAGCAGAGAGCCGACTGTCGGACAAGGCAACCAATGCCGGTCATACGGAGCGGGATAGCCGGCAGATTGTGGACTCTGTCTTGGTTTTGGTTCGAACCCCGGCACTTTGGCGGCTTTGCCCGAGCATCTTGGGAAATGGAACGCGACCTATCTCCGAGCCGAACGCCCGTACCGAGATGGCGTGTTCGATTACTTTGCAGTGCGGTGAGGGATGATTGGAGTTTTGAGCACATTCTCCTGGAAAACACCATCGTTCGGACCCACCAACCAAAGACACGTGCCCTCATCAGGCGGTTGAAGCGAGCGCTTTGCACCGCTCACGAAGTGTAACCGGAAAAAGACACATCATGGCGCCACAGACGCATCCGGCGACCAAATGCGCCCAATCTCAACTAGTTATCGATGTACCGGCTGCAATTGAATCTCCTCGGGGTATTGCTGCAGGAACATCAGTGTTTTCGCTGCGCGTTTTTAACAGAAATGAATAGCAAAGTATTCAGTTCCGGTAGACGTTGCATCCAATCGCATGAGCTTCAGCGATCACATCGTAGGGGATTCGTGCTGCTGATCATCACGCAATTGTCGCAGAGGAGTGTGGTACCGTCCGGTTCAAAGCTCATCTAGTGTTTAGCCGAGTTAGGCTCGATTCTTGCTGCGCCGCCCTACCAGATTAAACGCGGCAAAGATGATTGCTGCGAAGCAAACGATGGACGGGCCCGCTGGTGTGTCGAAGACATATGCGCCTCGCAAGCCGACAAGTGCCGAAGTCGCTCCGATTGCGGCGGCGATGACAGTCATGTCCTCGGGCGTGCGAGCCAAACCTCGGGCGGCTGCCGCAGGTATAATCAACAGCGCCGCGATCAGAAGGACGCCAACGACCTTGATCGCCACCGCCACTGTGATGGCCAAGGACAAGGTCAGGATCAATTGCTCACGGTTTGGGTTCAAGCCACTCGCATAAGCCAGTTCTTCATTAAGCGTCGATGTTAAAAGCGCAGACCATCTCCAGGAAATGAGGCCAATGACCAGGACCGCGCCACCCCAAATGATCAAAAGATCAATTCTTGAGACGGCCAGAATGTCCCCAAAGAGATAGGCCATCAGATCGATCCGCACTCCGGACAGAAATGAAACAGCGACGAGGCCGAAGGCGAGGGCGGAATGCGCAAGAACGCCCAAGAGAGTGTCCATCGCATATCCGCGCCCGGCCAGAAGCGTCACGGAAAGCGCCATAGCGAGCGCCACGGCGAGAACACCCGGAAAGATGGATACCTCGAATGCGAGCGACAAGGCAACGCCCAGGATGGCAGCGTGAGCTGTAGCGTCACCGAAGTAGGCCATCCGGCGCCAGACAACGAAACACCCCAAGGGTGCCGCAGCAAACGCAACGCCTACTCCAGCCAATGTGGCGCGTGTCATGAAATCATCGAGCATTATTCGGCAGCCTCGTGGCTGTGCGAATGATCATGATCGTGGTCATGATGATGTCGATAAAGCGCCAGGGCCCCTCCTGTTCCGATGCCAAACAGCGCACGGTACTCAGGAGCCGAGGCAACCACAGCAGGTGTGCCCTCGCAACAGATATGGCCATTTAGACAGATCACGCGGTCCGACGCACTCATCACCACATGCAGCTCATGACTGATCATGAGAACGGCACAACCTGTTTTTCGACAAACGGTTTCGATCTGTTGGTAAAAAGCAGCGGAACCCGGTTGGTCGAGCCCCTGGGTCGCCTCATCCAGCAACAAGACGTCGGGCCGGTTGATCAACGCCCGCGCCAAGAGGACACGCTGAAACTGTCCACCGGACAACTGGGCCATCTGTCGCTTCAGAAGGTCCGGGACGCCCGCCGAGACCAAAGCCTCTGCGCAACGTGCCCTTGAAACGCGCTCGGTCAATCTCATGAACCGCTCAACGGTAATGGGCAATGTCGGATCAATGTGGAGGCGCTGCGGAACATACCCAATCTTTAGGCCTGGTTGCAATGAAATGTTGCCTTTTGCGGCGTCGGTGGCGCCAATGATTGCGCGAAATAGGCTTGTTTTGCCCGACCCGTTCGGGCCGACGATGGTCACGATCTCCCCAGGGTCCAGCGTTAAAGAGACGTCATTAAGCACCCGACGACCGCCGTAGGTCACGGCGAGATTCTGAACGGCGATAAGGCTCATGCGTCGGTCTTGTCCAAACAATCCGGGCAAACGCCCTCCGCTTCAACAACCGTTTTCTCTATCTGAAATCCAGCAGCGCGAGCCGCCTTGCCAAGCTCTCCCCGTGCGGGCGTAGATTGGGTCTCGGCTACCGCATCGCATAAACGGCAAATCATAAAAGCGGGCGAGTGATTTTCGCCAGGATGCGCGCAAGCTACAAAAGCGTTCAATCGTTCAATCTTGTGGACAAACCCATGCTCTGACAAAAAATCGAGCGCGCGATATGCCACTGGGGGTTGCGATCCGAAACCCGCCTCCCGCAACATATCCAGAATGGCATAAGCGCCAAGTGCCCGGTGCTTTTGCAGCAGCAGTTCCAAGACTTTGCGCCGTACTGGTGTCAGACGAAGACCCATTTCAGCACATTTTGCTTCTGCGGCTTCGAGAGCATGATCCACGCAAAGACCATGATCGTGCTTTTTGAATCCGAGCGTTTGGTGATCTTCCAGCCCGAATTTGAGGTTGCTTGTCATAACAATCCATATCAGATAGGGCGAAAGTGACGTTATAAAATCACATGAGAGACCTGATGTCCAGAATGCTTCTCCCCCTCTCCGTTTCAGCGGCCTTGATGGGCGGCACAGCTTTTGCCGATGTGCCCAGCGTTGCCGTTGATATTGCGCCGGTTCATTCGCTTGTTGCGCGCGTAATGGAGGGGTTAGGCGAACCTGAACTGATTGTGCAGCCTGGCGCCTCACCCCATGAATACAGCCTCCGCCCCTCAGAAGCTGAGGCACTGCAAAAAGCTGACCTTGTCTTCTGGATTGGAGAAGATCTGGCCCCCTGGATGGAAGATGCTGTTGAGACCTTGGCAACGGGCGCCAAGGTGACCGCGCTTCTGGAAGCCGATGGGACAAAACTTCTGGAGTTCAGAGAAAGCGCCCTGTTTGAAGCGCACGATCACGATGATCACTCTGACGAAGAAAAGACAGAAGCCAGCGATCATGACCATGACGATCACGGCGAAGAAGAGCACGCCGGGCACGATGATCATGACGATCACGATGAACATGCCGACGCCGGGCATGATGACCATGATGACCATGCCCATGGTGACCACGATCCGCATGCGTGGCTGTCACTGCAGAATGCCAGCACATGGCTGAATGTGATTGCCGCACAGCTTTCAGCGGTCGATCCGGAGAATGCTGGAACCTACTTCGCCAATGCAGCGGCGGCACGGGAAGAGATCGAAACATTGTCTGCCGAGGTACGGGCAACACTTGAGCCGGTGCGGGGTGGCAGTTTCATCGTCTTTCACGATGCCTATCAGTATTTCGAGACTGACTTTGACTTTCCCGCTTCGGGTGCAATTTCGCTGGGTGATGCTTCCGACCCGAGCCCTGCGCGGATTGCAGAAATACAAGGCCGTATTCGCGAAGAAGGCGTTGATTGCGTTTTGGCGGAACCTCAGTTCAACCCCGGTATTGTCGCAACAGTCCTTGATGGAACGGAAGCAAGAACCGGCGTGATCGATCCGTTGGGTGCAGCCCTTGAACCTGGTGCAGCACTCTATCCGACACTGATCACCGATATGGCGAAAACACTGGCCGATTGCCTGTAACGCTCTGGACCAGTCCGGCTACCACAAGCTGGCAGCCGGACTAAGACTAAGGACACGACTTGCAAACGGAACAGACAGGCGAGTGCAGACGGATCTAAAGATAGTAATGTTATTGCATTGCGAACCAAGCCAAAGCATGATGAACCGACGCAGCACTGCATTCGACAAAAAGCGCCCCTACCAATCCCGGTGACCGTGCTGACAGGCTTTCTTGGTGCTGGCGAAACCACGGTGCTGAACAACGTTTTGTCGGACAAAACCACACCGGACGCGTGGCGACGATCATCGTCAATGAGTTCGGCGAAGCAGGTCTGGATGATGATCTGATCGAAGAAAGCAGCGAGGTGGTCGTTCTTACGAGTTCCGGCTGTCTTTGCTGTTCTGTCCGGGGCGATCTGTCAGAAACCGTGGCCCGGCTGATCCAGCGCCGCTCGGTGGAAGAGATCTCGTTCGACCGTCTCCTGATTGAAACCACTGAGGGGCCCATCCTTCAAAAACTGCATGTGGATCGCGTTCACTCACAGCACACGTGCGTCGATGACTTGGTCAAAGTCGCCGATGCGATGAATAGCAACGAAGCTCTAGACGCCCAATTCGAGGAGGTGTCTCAGGGGGCTATGGCTGACCTCATCATCCTCAGCAAGAGCGATCTTGCGAAGTCAAACCAAGTCAAAAACTTCGAAGACCGCCTAGGCCGCCTCAACCCCACGGTTCTTATCCTTAGGTCGGTGGGAGGCGAAGGTCTGGCAGCAGATCTATGAGGCCTAATGCGATGAAGTCGAGTACTGCCCCGCAAGATGTGATTGTGCATGGACGTTGGGGATGACGCAACCGGCCGACCCGCTCGCCAATCTGTCTGGCCTTGCCGTCATTCAGGCGTCGCGCCCATCCCCGCCGCTGTTCATGATGCGCAGATTGGGTCGGCCTCCATCATACTGGAATGGCCTATCCCGGACGCGACTTTTGGCAAATTGCTCGACACGTTGATCGCGCCGCGCGGCTCGGACATCCTGAGGGTCAAGGTGATTGTCTTTATCGAAGGCATCGACGCGCCCTTCGTCTTTCACGGCGTGCAGCACATTTTCGATTCACCGGTACAATTGGAAAACTGGCCAAAGAATGACCGCCGCTCGCGCATCTTCGTCATCGTGCGCGATCTCACCCGAGCGGAGCTGCAACGCAGCCTCGATATGTTGCGCGCCGGGGTGTGCAGCGCGCCTTCAACTACCCAAACTCTCGAGGTAATTGAATGACCGATCCACGCCTTCCTGTCATCGTCTTGTCTGGCTTTCTTGGTGCTGGCAAAACGACGCTCCTGAACCGCGTCTTGAACAACCGGGAAGGGCTTCACGTGGCAGTCATCGTCAACGATATGTCCGAGGTTAGCATCGACGCCGACCTGGTGCGCACAGATACCGAGCTAAGCCGAACAGACCGGACGCGCGTTGAGATGTCAAAGGGCTGCATCTGCTGCACACTTCGCGACGACCTGCTGGACGAGGTGCGCCGTCTTGCCGCTGAACGCCGCTTCGACTACCTCCCTATCGAATCCACCGGCATTTCAGAGACTCTACCCATCGCGGCGACCTTCGATTTCCGCGATGAGTTTGGCCATAGCCTGACGGATGTCGCGCGGCGCGACACAATGGTCACCGTTTTGGACGCGGTGAACCTTCTCCAGGACTTCTCCAGCCACGATTTTCTCCGAGATCGCGGCGAGGTCATGGGGGAGGCGGACGAGCGGACGCCGGTCCACCTCGTGACCGATCAGATGGAATTTGCCGACGTCGTGATCCTGAATAAGGTCGCCGATGCAACGTCCGGACAGGTGGATGCCGCGTGCAAGATCATCCGCATCCTGAACGCGGATGCGGAGATCATTGAGACCAACCAATCAGACGTTACCGCCGAGAAGATCATCGACATAGGTCTTTTTGACTTCGACGAGGCGCATGAACATCCGACGTGGGCCAGGGAACTTTATGGCTTTGCGGATCACGTGCCCGAGACGGAGGAATACGGTGTCACGAGCTACGTCTATCGGGCGCGTCAGCCGTTCATTCCCGAGAAGGTTCTGGACGTCTTGAACAGTGAGATGCCCGGCGTCCCTCGCGCCAAATGGCATTTTTGGATCGCGACCAGACCGGAGTGGGCCGCCGAGTTCTTGCTGGCTGGCGTTCTCTCAAGCGTGAAACCAATCGGAATGTGTTGGGCAAATGTGGCAAAAGAGCGCCGGCCGGAACAAAGCTCTGCCCAAGCTTACATCAAGCAGCATTGGGCCGAGCCATGGGGAAACCGACGGCAGGAACTGGTCTTTATCGGATCGGATATAGATTGGCCCTCGCTTAAGGCCAAGCTTGACGGCTGCCTTGTGCCCGCCGTTCTCGCTGCCGGGCCCGATGCCCTGCCGCATAAAGTGCTCGACCCGTTTCCGGGCTGGCGCCGCGCGCAGGACACAGCATGAACTTCATACGCAAGAAGTCGATTGACGCGGTCGTCGGTGTTTGCCTCGCCAATTCGATTGACTGTCTCTCGGCTATTCATCATCGGGGATGCGGTGCAGCAATTCGGCGTCGACCGCTTCAAGAAGATCTTCAGGCTTGGGTGAACGCGCTTGACCCGGACCAATTGCCCAGAGCCCGGGTGATCCTGCGCCATGATCAGGTGAAAGAGGCACTTCGTCAGGCGTGCGAGATTGCCCAAACGCCCGAGGTTGAACAGCGCGAAACGCTGGTTGCGGACGCGACCACCTTGGCAACCTCATTTGCATGTCTGATGGATGCCCCTTATCTGAGATTGCGCTTTGATGTGATCAAAACCAACGCTTGTCGCCGCTTTCACATTGACGCAGTGACGGCGCGCCTGATTTGCACCTATCGGGGAACCGGAACGCAGTACAGCATTGAGACAAATCGGGGCGGATCCACTCGCATCTTCACCACTCTAACGGGCGCTCCTATCGTCTTGCGGGGAAGTCTCTGACCTGAACACCCGAAGTCCGGCCTGTTGCACCGCTCCCCACTCATTGAAGGGACAGGTGAGACCCTGCTTGTTTTGGTTTTAGATCGGGCCGTCGACCCGGATGATCTGCCTGATCTTCAAACAGCAACGCGTCATTGACTGAAAGACCAGGTCTGATCCATGAAAACAAGTGTAGCAATTGCATGCGAGCCCAACCGCGCTTTGGAGATCGAAGAAATGGATCTTGAAGGCCCGAAAGAGGGGGAAGTGCTTGTCAGGATTGTCATAACTAGCCTTTGTTATGCTGACGTCTTCACGCTCTCTGCTGAAGATCTCGAGGGGTTGTTTCCTTGCATCCTGGGCATCCTGGGTCACGAAGGCCTCAGCCGGGCTGAAGAGGTAGGCAAAGGCGTGACCTCGGTCAAACCAGGCGACAACATGATCCCGCTCTATTTGCCTGAAGATCCGGATTTTCCCCACATCAAGTCCGGCAAGACCAATGTGTGCCAGACAATCCGACAGACCCAAGGTGCTGGTTTGATGCCCGATGGCCCGTCACGCTTTTCCTACAGGGGCGAGCAGCTGCCGCGCTACATTGGCATTAGCACCTTCATCGAATACACGGTTCTAACCGAGATTTCGTTTGCCAAGGCCCCTAAGGAAGCACGCTTGTCCAAAGTTTCTGTCAAGGTGTGTGCGGTGCCGACTGAAATGGGGCTGTGCGCAAAACCGCGAAGATCAAGATGGGCGGCAATGTCGCTGTCTTTGAACTCGGTGCCGCCGGGATCGCCGAATACATGGACGCAGTGGTGCGCGCCGCGTCGAAAATCATAGTGATGGATATCAATCATTCCAAATTACTTCTGGCAAAATTAATGGGCCCTGCTGAATGTATCAAATCCAAAGACTTCAATGCGCTCAGCCAGAGATTCCTGGTCGAAATGACCAGCGACGTCTTGGAGCACACATTCGAGGCCGCCGAAAACGTTAGGCTGATACATGCTGACCTTGAAATCTGCCATAAAGGTTGGGGCGAATGCACGGTAACTGGTTTCACCGGTGCGAGCCTGGAGATATCGAACCGGCTCTTTCAACTCATGACAGGTCGCGTGCGGCGCTGCATGACCTTCGGAGACTTCAAAGGCCGCAGCGAATTGCTGGGGATTGCGTATGAATGGATGCGTCGTAGCTTCGGCATTTATGCGCATCCAGCACATTGCATGAACGATAACCCGATCACCACCGCCTTTGACCTGCCCAAAGCGGAGGCGTCAATCCGGTCCGCGCTTCAGTTCCAACCTGAGCAGACGATGCCGGTAAACCCGCTTTCGGGTCAGCTTGTCGCCGAATGACCGCTGAGGTGAATACGGGACCGGTCCGGTTTCTTCTTTGCCGATCACTTTTGCTGAGGCCACTCGGCAGCACATCGCCTCAAACGGTTGGTTTGCCGAGGCACACTTGCAGAATACGGCCGTTCGTGTCGACGTCGGATAGGGTGAGAAGCAAATGAGTTTAGACACACTAACAATGCAAACTGGGCGATTCTATGCGTATTCATGATCTGAGCAGCAGCACCTGCGAGCGGGCGACCGCACCTTTGTGCGCTCTCGCTTTTGCCGCGGCGCTGTTGGTGTTTATCCTGCCAGCACAGGCCCATCCTCATGTGTTCGTCGATGGTGGAGTGGACTTCGTTTTCGACGAGAGCGGCAAACTCGATGCGCTCAAGGTCACATGGCTCTATGACGAATTCGAGAGCCTCTACATCTTGTCCTCCAATAAACTTTCGCTAACTGCCGACGGGAAGTTGGGCGAGGAAGATCGACAGCAGCTTATTCGTCTGCGCAGCAATTGGCCCGACGACTTCGAAGGCTCTGCGCATCTATCGGTCGATGGCGCGGCCGTGCAGTTGAGCAGACCGGCCGACTTCGACGCCAATTTGATCAATGGGCAACTGCAAATGACATTCACGCGACACCTCGATCAACCCGTCCAATTGAACCGGTCGAAGGCAGAGCTTGCATTCTATGAGGCGACCTACTTCTATGCCTTTGCTGTTACCAAGAATCCGCGGCTGCTTGGTGCCGAAAGTAGCTGCACTGCGAACGTCATCCCTTTTGAAGCTGATGCGCAAGATGATGTTCTAAAGTCTGCGCTAGCAAAGCTTAGCCGGGAAGAGACGCCAGACATCGCGGATGTAGGTGCTTTCTTTGCAGACAGGATCACGCTTCAATGCGCCTCCTGATCATCGCATGTCTCGCCGTTTTGGTGGCCGTCTCTCTGTATTTGGCGGCAGATTTCAGTCGACTGGCGGAATGGGCCGCCAATGCCCAACGCGGATTTCAGAACCAGATGGCCACAGCGATCCGTGGGCTCCGAACTGGGGAGCCTGGCGCATATGCCGCCCTGCTCAGCGCCACGCTCGCATATGGGTTTGTACACGCTCTTGGACCGGGGCATGGTAAATATCTGGTCGGCGGGGTCGGACTTGGAACATCAGTCACAACACGCCGCCTGATCGGTCTAGCAATCTCGTCCAGCCTGGCTCAAGCAATTTGGGCAATTCTATTGGTCTATGGAGGCTTTTACGTGATCGAGGTCTCCGCTCACCAAGTGCAGGCAGCGGCAGAGGAGGCGTTGGCCCCCGCCAGCTATGTCGCGATCGCTTGCATTGGGTTGACGCTGGTTTGGCGCGGTGTGCGATCCTTGCAAAACGCGTCGAAATCGGGTCACGAAACCGTCTCGTCGAACTGCGGATGCCATTCCCATGCACCAACGATAGACGAAGCCGCGCAGGTTAAGTCACTCCGCGATGCCACCGCCTTGGTGCTGAGTATCGCCATCCGCCCCTGTACGGGAGCTATCTTCCTGTTGGTTATCGCTTGGCAAATGGACCTTAGGCTGCCGGGCGCAACAGCCGTTTTGGCCATGGGACTTGGCACTGCGATGCTTACGAGCCTTGTTGCCATGTCGAGTATAGCCGCCAGAGGCGCTGTCTTCGCCTCGACAAATGTATACAGGTTGAACTTCGCATTCCCTGCCATCCAGATATGTACTGGAACGCTGATCGCGCTGACGAGCTTTAGTCTTCTTGGTCTTTTGACCTGATCCAACAAAATCGCCTGCCAGCGGGGCTCCGAACCCGTAAATTCAGCCTGCCGACACTTGTTCAAGGATTGAAGAACGAATGCCCACAGCGGTTTCGTTCACGGCTCCTGATACGGTAAAAGTGTCGGCGAAGCTGACGCGCATTTCAATCCACTCATTCGAAGCCCTTTGAGGCCGAATGTCTCTGAACGCTGAGCACGGCGCGCTCAGAGATCGTCACCATCCACGCGGCGGAAGACAAGCGCATGTCGGTTAGATCAGCATTTCCGCTTCGCCGGAAAGTCGAAGAGGGTTCATCTGATGCGGTCCAGTATCCGATACCAAAGGACAGACGACGAAAGAAACCATGGGTTGCCGCGGTAGTATGGGCGTCCACTGAAGGGAATCTCCGAGAAAACGGTGGTGGCGGTCTTGTCGCCCGAAACCTGCCTGCCGATCATATTCCCAAGATAACCTGCCATACCCGCGCCCGCGCCGCAGTATCCTCCGGCCCAGTAGAGACCACGGCGGCGCCCAGCGTGCATGAGGCTGTCGAACGTGTAGCCAACAGTGCCTGCCCAAGAATGGGAAATCCGCACGTCCTCCAAGTCTGGAAAGATTGCAATCATGTCGCGGAGCAGTATCGGGCCGCTCCGTCGCGGATCGGTTTCGCGCAGTGATACACGCCCGCCAAAAAGGATCCTTTTGCGATCCGGCGAGAGGCGATAGTAGTATACCAGCTTGCGCGTGTCAGACTGAATTCGGTTGGTGGGAAAGAACTCGTCAACCTGATCTTTCGGCAGTTCCTCTGTGGCGATGATATAAGAGCCAATCGGAATGATGCGGTGTTGCAGCCAGGGCAAGAGGTTGCCTGAATACCCATTGGTTGCCACGATGACATTTCGCGCACGAATGCGTCCCCTAACGGTCTGCACCTCATGCTCCACATGCTCTTCGGCCAAGGCCGTAGCCGCGCAGTTGGGCATAAGGCTTGCGCCGCTTTGTTGCGCAACCTCCACCAGGCCGGCGTGGTAGGCGCCGGGGTCGATGCTTGCGTGTTTTGGAAAAACGATACCGCCGTGATAAAAATCGGTTCGAAGTTCTGAATGCTGCTCCGACTCTGGAACAATATAGGCCTCTGTATCGAGAACGGGGTGCGCTGCTTCAGCATCCCTTGCAAGCTGCTCGTATTGCCGCGGTGAATGGGCGCCGTGGAAACGACCGACCACACGGAAATCACAGTCGATCGCCTCATCCGAGATGAACTTTGCGGTGAAATCGAGCGATGCTTGACCCTCTCGAAAGATACGTTCGGCCGTGTCAGCACCGAATTTTTGCTTGAGGCTGCCAAAGCTCGGTTTGATGCTGGTCGATACCTGGCCACCATTGCGCGTGCTGCAGCCTTCGCCGATCCGGCCTGCATCGATAACCACGGTGTGCATACCCGCCCGTGCCGTTTGGATCGCTGCGTGCAGTCCTGTGTATCCGCTGCCGATCACCAAAACATCAGCTTTCGCGGGCAACGTCTCGGCGTCAGGCGCTGGTGTGCGTCCTTCCCACCAATACGACGCATCTGCCCAGGAATCGCTGAACGGCTTTTCGGCCATCATAAACCACCCAGAATGGTATCAGCTGCTTTCTCCGCGACCATGATCACCGGGGCATTTGTGTTGCCAGACGTAACATTAGGAAAGACCGAGGCATCTACAACCCGTAAGTTTTGCGCCCCGTGTACGCGTAGTTCTGCATCAGTTACACTGGTCTCGGGATCGGGGCCCATGCGGCAGCTGCTGACCGGGTGAAACACGGTGCCTGCGCGCTCTCGGATATCTGCAAGCAAGTCTTCATCGGATTGTATGCCTGCTCCCGGTTTGAGCTCTTCTTCGATGATGTCGGCTAAAGGTGATGCATCGGTCAGCTCGCGAATGAAGCGCGCTGCAGCGATCATGTCTTGCACGTCCTGATTGGTGGACAGGTAATTTGGATGGATCGCAGGCGCCTCCATTGGATCGCGCGACCTGATCTCAATGTGCCCGCGGCTGGTGGGTCTGCTAGGCTGAGCCCCCATCAGAAGTCCGGGAAAAGGATCGGGGCGCATCAAAGGGCGCTTGCCTGGCGGAGCTTTCGTGTAGCTCACTGGTGAAAAATAAAGTTGCAGATCGGGGTGAGGCAGGTCCGGTCTGCTCTTGGCAAATCCTCCGGCCTGATTGACGCCGAGCGACAAAGGGCCGCGACGGCGCAAGACATAGTTCAAGCCGTGCAGGATTTTCCCGTGCAACGATCCAAGCTGGTTGTTGAGCGTCGGGACCTTGGCTTTGAAAACATGATCGGTGCAAATGTGGTCTTGCAAATGTTGTCCCACATTGGGCTGGTCCAGAACGACCTTGATGCCACGCTCTTTCAGCAACTTACCACAACCTATGCCGGAAAGTTGCAGGATCTGTGGGGTGTTGATCGCGCCTGCGGACAAAATCACCTCGCGCCCGGCGAACGTCCGATAAGTCTGACCACCACGTATGTACTCGACGCCCGTGGCCTGCGTACCGTCGATCAGCAATTGTGTGGCTTGGCAGTGAGTCTCGACTGTCAAGTTGGGCCTGCGCCTTGCCGGTCGCAGATAGGCGCGCGCCGTCGACATGCGAAAACCGTCCTTGGCCGTGATCTGATACCGCCCGACGCCTTCCAGATCGCCACTGTTGAAGTCGTCGACATGTGTCAGACCGCAGACCTCAGCGGCCTGGATGAAATTCTCGCATGTTGGGTGAAGATCGCGGTCGACTTTGGATACATGAAGCGGCCCGTCCTTGCCACGCCATGCAGGGTCGCCCTCAAAGTTGGTCTCCGCCTTCTTAAAATAAGGCAGTACGTCGTCCCAACCCCAACCGGTATTGCCGAACGCTTCCCAATCATCAAAGTCCTTACGCTGACCCCGGATGTAGACCATGGCATTGATCGACGACGATCCGCCCAGAACTTTACCGCGTGGCCAATAGCTGCGCCGATTGTTGGTGCCCGCGTCAGCCTCGGTCTGGAACATCCAGTTGATGCGTGGGTTGTAGAAGGCCTTGCCATAGCCGATGGGCATCCAGATCCAGAAGTTCAGATCGCTTCCACCGGCTTCCAATAGAAGAACCGAGTATCGACCGTTTTCCGTCAGACGGTTGGCGAGAACACAACCCGCCGAGCCTGCACCAACGATGATGAAGTCATAGGTCTGCATGGGTCTCAGGCCTCTGTCTCGTCGCGCTGAACGAGGATCGACAGAAGCGCGAGCAGACCGGAGCCCACCATAAGGAAGAAAGACACCGCATTCAGAACAGGGGTGGAGCCGACTTTGACCATGCGATCAAACATGGTGATCGTAAGTGGCGCTTCAGAACCCACCAAAAAGAGTGTGGTGTTGAAATTTTCAAACGAAACTAGAAACGCCACAATCCCGGCGGCAAACATCGCTGGCCACAAAAATGGAAGCGTAACCGTACGCAGAACACGCGCACGGCGTGCTCCAAGGTTAAAGGCAGCCTCTTCCAGGGTTTCGTCGAATTTCCTGAGGCGGGCCGTGATCACCAGTGAGGTGATCGTGGTGATGAAAGAAAACTGACCCAACACCACCAGACTGATGCCCGGTCGCAGGAACTCTATTTCGTAGTTGAATGTCTCCTCCACGCCATTGGCCACGGTGCTGGCGAGAACCAGGATCGAAATGCCGAGGATAACGCCAGGAATGACCAGTGGCACAACCATTAGGATGTAAAAGAAGTTCTTGTACGGAAACTCCACTCGCACAAACAGGAAGGCATTGCACGTTCCCACCAGGACTGAAAGCAACGCGACCATCGTAGCAATTACGAATGAATAATAGAGCCCGCGCAGGAGACGGCGATCATGGAACATGCCAAGCTTGGGTTCGGTGTTGTTGAAAAACCAATCCAGCGTGAAACCCTGCCAAGGAAGCGCAGGAAAAAGGGAATCGTTAAATGCGAAGGTGCCCGCTGCAAGCAGCGGTGCCGCAAGGAAAACGAAGAAGGCCAATACGTAAAGACGGTAGCCCAGAAGGAAGGCTGAATTGCGCTTTTGTGCCATCTTTCTCCCTACTCAGCTCTTTGCGACCGTACTTGACAGTGTCTGACCCGACAGTTTCAGTCCCAGCCAGACGACGATCGACGTGAAAAACAGAAGCAGGAACCCAAACGCTGCGCCCGATTCCCAATTGTAGCGGCTGATGAATTGCTCATAGATCTGCTCGGTAAACCAACTAGAGTTCTTTCCGCCGAGTAGGATCGGGGTGAGGTAACTGCCCGCTGTCAGCATGAAGACAACGATGCAGCCGGAAACGATACCGGGCATGGCGTAGGGGATAATTATACGACGCAGTACGGTCGAGCCGTTGCCGCCAAGATTATAGCCGGCTTCGACCATCGCATCATCCATTCCATCAAGTGTGGAGACAAGCGGTACAATCATGAAAAGGATCACCGTGTAGACGAGGCCCATAATCACCGTAGCATCATTATAAAGAAACTCGATGGGCTGGCTGACGAGGCCGGTTTTCTGCAATGCCGTAGACACTACGCCGGTTTCGCGCAAAAGCAGGATCCAGCCAAACGCCCGGATTAAGTCACTGACCCAAAGCGGGATCAGACAAAGCAGGAACAGCGCACCCTTGGAGCGTTTCCCGGCGATCTTGGCGATGTAGTAGGCGATCGGGAAGCCGATAATCAATGCCAGAACCGTTACCAACAGCGACATCGACCCCGTGCGCAGGAGCGTGTTCCAATAGATCGGCTCCTGCATGAAGTCGACGTAATTGGCAAAGCTAAATTCATAGATCCGAGGCGCAACTTTCTCACGCAGAGAAATGATCACCATACCGATATGTGGCAAGATGATCAGCAAAATGATCCAGAGTGCAAAGGGTGCAAAGAGCAATATGAAGGAGAGGCGCGTAATGTCTTTTTTCATGCGATTAGGCCAAAAAACACATGGTTTGTTCTCGCGGCCAGGACAGGCGTACTGGATCGCCCGGCCTTAGATCATCGGTGCCGCCTGTCAACACGATGTCAGCCTCGATCAGTTCCTGTCCGGGTCCCCGGACCAGGATGCGGCTGTTGGCACCGTTGAACAGCAGGCTGTCAATCTTGCCGGTGAGACAGTTGTCGTCCGATGAGATTTTTTCCGAGGTACCATCTTCTACCTTTCGAGTCGTGATGAACTCCGGCCGCACAAAAAGCGTCAGGTTTCCACCCGCCGCTGCCGCCGCATTTCCGCGAAGATGGCCTGTCATGCTCAGTCCGGTCTCTGTCACAAGGTCCAAACGGTCACCGATGACCTGATTGATCTTGCCCGTCCAATGATTGTTGTCGCCGACAAAACCGGCAACAAACGCTGTTTTCGGGTCGTGGTAGAGCTCTTGTGGCGCACCCACTTGCTCGAACCGACCTTCGTTCATGATCGCAACGTTGTCGGACATCACCAACGCTTCGGACTGATCATGAGTGATGTAAATGAACGTCGTATCGAACTGATGCTGAAGCAACTTAAGCTCAATCTTCATTGCCTCGCGCAGTTTCAGATCAAGCGCGCCAAGAGGTTCATCCAACAAAAGCACATCAGGGTCGAGTACCATGCATCGCGCAATCGCAATCCGCTGTTTCTGCCCACCAGACAACTGGTGAATTTCGCGGCCACCCACATCGGGTAGGGCGATGCGTTCGAGCACATCTTTAACTTTGCGCTCGATCTCTCCGGCAGTTTCACCGCGGCAGCGCAGACCGTAGGCGATGTTCTCAAACACGTTCATCATCGGGAACAGTGCAAGATGCTGGAACACCATTTTCACATTGCGCTTGTTCGGCGCGGTGTTGAGTACTGATTTGCGCTTGATATAGATGTCGCCGCGTGTTGGGTCTTCAAAACCGGCAATCATGCGCATCAGCGTTGTCTTGCCGCATCCCGATGGTCCCAGAATGGAAAAGAAAGAGCCCTTTGGTATCTTGAATGAAACGTCTTCCACGGCGCGAACGCCGCCGAAATTTTTCGACACATCTAAACATTCAAGGTCGTATTCTGCGCTCACGTTGCCCTATCTCCACTTAAAGACCAGACATCAAAAAGGGAACGCGGCAACCAACGGCTACCGCGTTCTGTGATCAGAAAAAATGTCAGCCCCCTGTGGCTGCTTTGATCTTTTCTAAGGCTTTGCCTTCCATGTCTTCCACACCCGGCGGGATGTTCGCGAAGAATTTTAGGTTCGCAATGTCCTCGTCCGTGAAGGCGGCGTTGACTGCTGCTTTCTTGTCATCGGGCAACAGGTCGTTTCCGCCCTGCACGGCCGCGATGGCACCAGTGCTGGCTGACATGATCGCCACGTTTTCAGGTTCAAGCACGAAATTGATCCACTTGTAAGCGGCATCATCGGCCTTGCCTTTGCGCGGCAAAACGAAGGTATCAATCCATGTCAGGGCACCAGTTTCTGGTGGCACGAAAACGATGTTGGGGTTCTGGTTAAAAAGCTTGTAGGCCGTTGAATCCCACGTCTCGGATGCGACGATCTCACCCGAAAGCATCAGCGCGGAAAGGTCATCGCCCCCCTTCCAGTAGGCTTTGATGTTTTCTTTGCAGGCAATCAGCTTATCCGTGACTTTGTCCAGGATCTCCTGGTACTTTTCGAGATCAGAATACGCCGCGAAAGGGTCCTCTCCCATCGCGTAAGCCGTGCCCAAGAGGATCGTGCGTTTAAGACGCATCGACGTTTTGCCCCTGTACTGCGGATCACACAGATCACCCCACCCGGCGAAATCCGGCGCGAGCGTCTTGTCTGCCATCAGACCCGACGTGCCCCACTGGTGTGGAACAGCATACACCTCTCCATCGATGGTGGTGTTTTCCTTGACCGAGTTGAGATGCACTTCTGTCATGGACGACGTGTCAATCTGGGAAAGATCCAACGGTTTGTAGATGTCATACTCAAGCTGCGCGGCATAAATCCGGTCATGGCTTGGCTGCGCAAGATCAAAACCCGCGCCGCCAGTGGCGCGGAGCTTGGCGATCATTTCCTCGTTGTTGGAAAAGGTCACTTCGACTGTAATGTCGGGATATCTGGCTTCGAACTTTTCGATCAACTCGTCCGGGGCATACGACCCCCAAGTCAGCAGCCGAAGCGTGCTGTCAGCATAAGCGCTTGTTCCCAAACTAAGTACGGTGGCGGTCAACAGACCAGACAGGGCGGTTTTCAGGCGCATTTCAAGTCTCCCTTGATTCTTGTCCCATTCCATTGATCAGAAGGGTTATCACAAAACGATATGTTTGGATTGGACTGCAATGCATATCCATTCTCAATATTTTTCCAAACCAATTTGCTTGGCGTGTTCCTCAAACACCTGCGTCAATTTGTTCATCGCAGCACCAATCTGTTGTCTGTCGCAGCTGCCATAGCCCAAAACCACGCCTTTCGTTTTTGCGGGCACGATGCAGTATTTCTCAATGTCCGAAAGAACCACGCCTGCAGCGCTTGCAAGGTCAACAAACCGCCGAAAGTCAAAGGGCTTCTTTAAGAAACCGACCGTGTGAAATCCGGCCGAGGCCCTTTGCACTTCAAGGTAGGGCGCAATCGCTTCAGCGTGACGGTGAAGAGCGTCGTGCCGTTCGCGGTAAAGCGTGCGCATTGAACGAATGTGGGTGGCAAAAAGGCCTTCATTTATAAAATCCGCGACAACGGCCTGAGGCCAAGTTGGCGTGCCGCTCAGCGATGAGTGTGCAAGGGTCTTGAGCGGATCGACAAGCGCAGGAGGGGCCAGAAGAAACCCGAGCCTTAAAGAAGGGAACAGTGTCTTTGAGAACGTGCCCACATAGATTACGCGTTGGTGTGTGTCGATGCTCTTGAGTGTCGGCAGGGGCTGGCTTCCGAAATAGAAGTCACCGTCATAATCATCCTCGATCACATATGCGTTTGCGTCGCTTGCTGCTTCGAGCAACTCGAGCCGGCGCGGCAGGCTCATGATCTTGCCCAGCGGTTGTTGATGCGAGGGGGTAGCGAAAGCCAAGCGAAAGTCTGGCGCTTTATTCACACCATCGGCCACGACCATACCATCATCATCAATATCGATTGGCACAAGATCAGCCCCCGCACCTGTGAACGCGTTCCGCGCGCCAATTGCGCCAGGATTTTCAAACCAGATCTTCTCACCTTGGTTCACCAAAAGGCGCGCAATTAGCGAAAACGCGTGCTGCGCACCTCCAACTATGAAGATCTGATCGGGATCGCAATGAATGCCTCGGCTGGTATTCAAGTGCGCCGCTATTGCAGATCGCAACGCGGGAAGTCCGAACGGGTCTCCATACCCCATCAGAGCATCTCTTTCCGTCCGCCAGTGCCGAGCCGACAAACGCGCCCATTGTGCCATCGGAAATTTGTCAAATGCTGGAAGCGCTGTCACGAAGGCGGAGGATTGATGGGGAAGTCGGTCACGATGGGCAAACCGTGCCGCTGCATCCGCCGCCGTGTCCGATAGGCGAATATGGCTCGGCGTAACCGATACCTTGTTCAGGTCCTGGGTTTGGGTCTTCTCCCGAACTGCATGGCTCACAAATGTCCCTGCGCCCACGCGAGATTCCAACAAGCCTTCTGAGACCAGACGGTCAAGCGCGTCGATCACTGTGGTTCGCGATATCGCCAACTCGGTCGCGAGCGTCCGACTGGCGGGCAAACGGTCTGCGTCGGCAAGGCCACCAGATAGGATCAAATCACGCAGCGCCATGTAGAGCTGCATGCCGATCCTTTGATTGCCCGAGCGATCAATCCGAATAGAGGACAGGATGGCGCCAGCTTTCCGTTTCATTTCGCATCTCAATTGGTCTGAATGAAATGTCAGATTGGATCTTAGGCTAAGACCAATTTACCCGCTAGATGAAAGCCGATCAGAGTGAAAGTGCCAATGAAAATTTCCCAGATTGAAACATTCGCCACAGAGTTCGTCTGTTTTGTTCTTGTGACGACGGATGATGGCCATCAAGGTTGGGGCCAGGTTGCACCCTATAATGCCGACATCACCGCACAGGTGGTGCATCGGCAGGTTGCACCGTATGCGCTTGGTCAGGATGCGCTGGAAATTGATGCGCTTGTCGATTCTATCGTGGAGAAAGAGCACAAGTTTCCAGGTTCCTACCTTAGGCGGGCCATCGGTGGGCTCGATACTGCACTTTGGGATCTGCGTGGCAAGCTGGAGAGCAAACCGGTCTGCGAGTTGATCGGTGGATCGCCTGGCCGGGTGCGTGCCTACGGGTCTTCCATGAAACGCGATATCACACCGCGGGAAGAGGCGGATCGACTCAGCAGGCTTCACGATACGCATGGGTTCGATGCGTTCAAGTTTCGCATCGGTGCAGAATGCGGTCGCAATGTAGATGAATGGCCAGGGCGTACGGAGGAGATAGTTCCGACCATGCGGCGCGCTATGAATGACGACGTTAGTCTTCTTGTTGATGCCAACTCCGGGTTCGAGCCGAAGCGCGCCATTGAGGTCGGCAAGATGCTGCAGGACAATGGCATAAGTCACTACGAAGAGCCTTGCCCCTACTGGGAGTATGAGCAAACCAAACAGGTGACTGATGCGTTGGAAATAGACGTCACGGGTGGTGAACAGGATTGCGAGCTTCAAAACTGGAGGCAAATGATTGATTGGGGGGTTGTAAACATCGTCCAACCTGACATTTGCTATCTGGGCGGGTTGACCCGAACACTTCGCGTCGCCGAGATGGCTTATAGAGCGGGGATTGCATGCACACCACATTGTGCCAATCTCTCAATGGTTACATTGTTCACAATGCATCTTCTGAGGGCCATTCCCAACGCCGGAAAATACCTCGAGTTTTCTATTGAGCGGGAGGACTACTATCCTTGGCAATATGGTTTGTTCACAAACTCACCGTTTGACATTGACGATGGTCACGCAACGGTCACGGATGCGCCTGGCTGGGGTGCCGAGATAAATCCGGACTGGCTCAATAATGCAAAGCACTGGTCAAGCGCAGTGATGAGATAACAGCAAAGTGCAAGTTCGTATCGAAAGCCCGATCCTTTGCAAAGATTGGGAAACTGGATCCTTAAGTCTGTGAGGCCACTCACGGCCCGAATGTATGTATCGGCTGCTGTTTGCAATTGATTTCTGGCATGGTCTCCGAAGTCGCTCATATGTATCCGGCCTGCTGGTCGACACGCGGGTCGTGGCCTTGTTGGGGGTAGGTCAGGTCGAGGTCCAGGCGTTTGCCAGATTGCCCGTATCCGCACCCGGCGTCTCGATGATGCCGAGACGCTTCGACCGATCCACGCATGCGTCTTTGTGCACCAGCCGAGTTGCAGGCAGAAACACGAACACCCATCGCACTTCATCATCGGATTGGTCCGCGGCGCGATCGTCGCGCTTGTCAGCAGGCGGTGGAAACAAACCCTGTTTTTCGACACCGAAAGCGGTAGGCCTAACCGCAAGGTCTACGGTCTGACCGTGGCGGAACGTCCTTCCTTTTCGTTGGAGCAAAAGTCAGCGTGAAGCATCAGCGGTCGCTGCATCCAGCCGCGCAGGGCTTTTGTTGCGGCTTCGGGTTGTTCCAGCGTCGGGACATGGCCTGACTTATCCAACACGCAGAGTTCTGCGTCCGGGATGAGTTCAGCCATGACACGCTGTCGTTTGACGGGCCGGATCGGGTCATGGACACCGCACATCACGAGGATCGGCATGCGGCTTTGGCTGAGCATGCGCTGCTGATCACGCCGACGTTGAAGCGCTCGTGACTGCCTTACAAATGTTTCCGGCCCGAGGGACACCGCCATCTCGCGCTTCAGTTCGCGCACGTGACGCTGCGCAGGTCCTGGCGCCAGGGCATCGGGCGGCAGCGCTTCGTCCATAACCTCGGCCAGACGCCCTGCCCTGACCCGCACGATTTGCGGTTCGCGAGCGGCGGCTTCTTGCGGCGTGTCCGCCAGCGCGTTGGTCGAAATCAAGGCCAGACGCGTCACCCGATCAGGAGCTCGTCGCACGATCTCCATCGCGACAGCGCCGCCCATGCAGGCCCCGGCGAGCGCAAAGCGGGCTGGAAGCACATCCAGCAGTGAAGAGGCAATCTCCTCGATCCGCTCGCCCCGTGTGATCGGTGCGGCCATGATCGCTGTTTCCGAGGACAGAGCCCCGATCTGCGGCCCAAAAAGCCGCGCATCGCTCATCATTCCTGGTAGAAACACCAATGGTTCCGGCATTTGCTCTGCCCTCTTGTCCTGCCTCAATCGACAACCGGTTTTCCGGCTTTGTCGTCTGCGACGTGCTTTAGGCACACCGCCATTTGCTCTGAATTGGAGTATCGAACGGGTTTGGTCTCTTTGGCAAGCGCTGGTTGTGGATGCGCAAACCTACGCCGTCAGGGATATGCAATCCCGCGAAAGGGCGGGAAATCGGCATAGCGCCTACGACGCGTTGCCAGACCCTCGCACGGGTCGTCGCCAGCCCGCAAAAGCATGCCGCGCGGCGCGATGTAGCTGGAAATGGTGCGGAGGGGCTTCGCCCGCCAATCGAGGTTGAATGCACAAAGCTTCGGAAAGAACCACAGGCCCGAATAGGGCAGATGGTCATGGATCCACCACGCCAGATCGCGCCAGTCGCGCCCCCGTTCGTATTGATCGGCAAACCAAGGTATGGCAAGTGACGTGCCTGCGATGGCAGCCTGTCCATCAGCCCAATCCCAGATGTGGCATTCAAGGGGATTGTCGTTGCGCGCGCAATTCAGACGGTTCTCGTTGCCATACGCGTTGAGTTCCGGCGATCGGTATCCCGACCTGATCGCCAGACGGCCAAAGGTTTCCTCAAGCGGGTCAAGCAGATCTAGGCAAAGACGCCGCCCGTTTCGGATCGCGAGATCCGGATCACGCGGCAAGTTCCGAACCTGATGAAAATTCCCGATCTCCGAATAAAGGAAATCCCGCATGTAAAAGTGCCGAGACAGGCGAACGCGCCCCAGCGTCTCAAGGCTCCACATGCTGGCAGGACGTCGCATCGTTTGGTCATCCATCCCTCGTCGAAAAGCCAGGATATACTCCAATCTCGCATCATGCCAAGCGGCGACCAAGACGAAGCTTTTGCATATGATGTCTTAAGATCGGCGACACGCGCTAGCCCCATTCTCACACCGACATCGGAGCAATATCACGCCATTCGCGTTCGAGCGTCCATTTTGGCAATTTGACCACCAAGTAGTTTCCGCCACCATGGCCAGGCTGATCATATGCGCGCGAAATCGGAATGCCTTTTAGATGGCTGAGCAGCAAAGCCCCGACGCCGCCATGCGCCACGATGGCAATATCGCCGACCTGGTGATCCGCGGCGATGCGTTGACACGCCTCGACTATACGGATTTGCGCGTCGACTGCACGCTCCCAACCGCGCACACTCTCCTCGGCCCGTTCGAAGAATGCATCGGCGACACTCTCGAACTCTTCCCTTGGGAGATAGCCTGTGGCTGAACGATCGTTTTCGTGCAGCTTTTCTTCAACATGCGTGCTGAGATTCAGCGTAGCGGCCAAGATCTCTGCCCCGTCGCGCGCCTTCCGTTCGGCGCTGGAGTAGATCGTCCGCACGGTGCTCATCTCGGCGCGTTGAGAGAATAGCGCGTGACGCGCCTGCCCTCTTGTCGACAGCGGCCAATCCGTCACCTCGACGTTCGGATCAATCTCGACTTCCGCATGGGTAATGAAGAAAAGCTTGCGATCAGCCACGCATTACCTCATCTATCGCATCTTCGATCAGCGCGAGACACCGATCGTCCGAAAAGCGATGATCTGCATCCTTGACCAGAGTCAGCTGCATGTCTTCACAGGTTGCATGATCCAGCAAGCGCAAAGCCGTTTCCGTACTCACCGCCGTGTCTGCAGTGCCCTGAAGGCATCGCACCGGATACGGCAGGTTCAGCGGGTCGCGTAGAACAAGATGGTTACGGCCGTCTTTGATAAGTCGCTCGGTGATGATGTAGGGCTCTACATAGTCAGACGGCAGCGCGATCTGGCCATCACGCGATAACGCCTCCTTTTGCGCATCGGTGAAAGAGGCCCAGTACCCATCCTCGGTAAAATCCGGTGCGGCCGCAATGGTCACCATCCCCGCCATACGTTCCGGAAAGGCGCGGCCAAAAAGCAGCGTCTGCCATCCGCCCATGGAAGATCCCACCAAGACCACCTTGTCATCAGTGAGGGCATTTATCGCCGCATTTGTGTCTTGCGCCCAATCCCCGATGGATCCTTCCTCAAACCGGCCAGAGCTTTCACCGTGTCCGGAATAATCGAACCGAAGATAAGCCTGTCCACGCGCCTTCGCCCAAGCCTCAAGATGGATGGCCTTGGTGCCTTCCATGTCAGATTTCAAACCGCCCAAAAAGACGATCCAGGGCGCCCGTCCTTCGGTCCGGTGGTAGGCAAGCCTGCGACCCTGGGGGCTTTCAAAGGACGAAGCCATCAGATGCTATCCTTTCGGAACGGAATGCCATGCGTTCCCGCCCCGCGTTGATCCAGCGGCTGTGCCCAGGTTTGAGGATCCGCGATAAGATCGGCGATCGCCATGGCCCCGCGTTCCAGAAGTGCCTCCCCCTTTTCTTCGTTGGCCTTTTCGGGAAAACCGATGACGCCGTTCCCCGTCACATGGGTCAAAGGCCGCCACCGGTAAGATGCCTGACCGGCCTTGAGAAAGGACGGCGCGGCCGACACCGCCGTGTTGAGCGCGCCAAGGTCCCTTCTATCCACGAGTTCTGGTTCACATACCATCATCATGGAGGTTTCGCCTTCGCATGCATGCATGATGCCATCCTGATCGTCGAGGACATCACAGTAAGTACTTCCCGCTTCCGTTACGTAGGTCGTGCCGACCAGTGTCGCGTCGCTCTCGAGGGCCAGTTCATCCAGAATGTTCTGCATGGCCAGCATGTTGCCGCCATGGCTGTTGGAAATCAGTACATCGCGAAAACCCTGGCGGGTCAGCGCGGCAATCAAATCGGCAATGATCGCGCGGAACGTCGCATGGCTGACAGTCAGCGTTCCCCCAAAGGCCATGTGATGTTCGCTTAGCCCCGACCAGACAACCGGTGTCACGACGGCCTTGCGCCGATCAAACGCCTTGCGGGCCGCGCGAACGGCAATCTCAGAACCCAGGCGCGTATCGGTCATGACCGGCAAGTGCGGGCCGTGCTGTTCAATCGAAGCAATTGGCAGGATCACCACTGCATTGTCATCGGCCAAAGCCCGCAAAGCCTGCGCCGGAAGACGCCCCCATTCAACTTCTGTCATTGCAAAACTCCTGTCGGCGCAAGGTTTTGCACGCGGGTCTGGGGACGGCAATGACGATTTTTAAGTTACTATATTGTCACGTGACTACTTAATCACATATAAGAGCACTATGGACACCGTATTCAAAGCCCTCGCAGACCCTGCGCGCCGAACACTTCTAGACAGCTTGCGACAGAAGGACGGGCAAACGCTGCAAGACCTCCAGAGCCAACTGGACATGACCCGCTTCGGAGTGATGAAGCACCTCGCCGTTCTGGAAGAGGCTGGCCTTATACTCACCAAGAAGTCTGGGCGCTTCAAACATCACTACCTCAACGCCGTGCCACTTCAGCAGGCCATCGACCGTTGGGTTGAACCATTGCTCGTGAAACCGGCGGCACGGGCTGTCCTCATCCTCAAAACCGACCTCGAAGGAGACCAAGACATGTCGAAACCCGATTTCATGATGCAGACCTTCATCCGCACGACCCAAGACCAATTGTGGGATGCGCTGGCCGATGAAACGCACATCGCCCGATACCATTTTATGGCCAGCAAAGCGACACGCGAGGGTGACACCGTGGTGATGTATCTGCCCAATGGCGACCGGTTGATGTCGTCCGTTCTGCTGAAAACCGAACCCAAAAGCATGATGGAATGCACGTTCGAGCCGCATTGGGAAGGTGGTGGCGCGCCATCGCGGGTCATCTATAGGATCGAACCGGAAGGCGGCTATTGCAAGCTGACGATCGAGCATTACGAGCTAACATTCCCCGTCATTCCAGGCGAAGGGGTGGCGGATGGCTGGGAACGCTGGGCCGCCGGTCTCAAGACCTGGCTTGAAACCGGCGAGGATGCGCATTTCGGGAGTATGGCGGAGGCCGTGGGATGAGCGTTGAACTCACCTATCTTACAATGACCGCCCTTCTCGCGGCGTCACTCTGGATCCCTTATATCGTCGGCGTCAATACGTCCGAAAGCGGCAGCGCGGCGGATATCGATTCAAAGGATTTCTCACGCCCAGCGGATCCGTCATTGCAGCGGCCCTGGGTACACCGCGCCTATCGCGCGCACCTCAATCTGCTGGAGCAGTTTGTGCCCTTCGCTGTGCTTATTCTGCTGGCGCATCATCTGGGTGTCTCGACATGGGTGACGATCTGGGCTGCTGCACTTTTCTTCTGGCTGCGGGTCGCCCACGCCGTCGGGATGATCACGGGGTTGGCTGGACTGCCGGCCCGCCCGATCATCTTCACGCTGGCATGGGTCTGTGTGGTTGCGATCGGCGTGCAGATCCTGCTGGTCTGACAGGTTCCTAAACAACAAAGGCGGGCATCGGCCCGCCTCCCGCATCTAACCTGTCAGGTGTCACCCGCCGACATACGCCCCCTTACTGGGCCGGTAGAACGTTTTCTGATTGTGCAGCCGACCCAAAAGATCATGGATTTGCAGAACCTCATCATCTCTTTCAAAAGCACCATCCCTGAAACCTTCTTGTGTCAAAGCAAGCTTGCTTGCCCTCAAGGCATCCTCAATCAAATCCAGGTCATCCACCGAAAGCTCGAATATTCTATTGTATTTGGGCAAGGTTTTCTTCTGCGCGCTTTTGCTTCCGATAGTGAACATGTAGACGATCCGGCCTGAGAATCCAGCCAAAAGTGTCGCTAGAGAAACTGAAAATGTCGCTTTTTCAGCATGCAAAAGTATACATCTATCAAGATGTGTCGCCCCCGGATATCCAGTCCCAATGACAGCGCGTCCCCGTCTTCTGATACCTGTTCTTTCGACGTCAAACTTCCTCATAGGTGTGGGGGCGTTTGTGATCGTTGGGGTGCTAGAGCCGCTTGGCGCGGATATGAACGTATCGACCACCGAAGCCGGTCTGCTGATGACGGTTTATGCGTTGGCTTACGCCGTCCTTTCCCCGATTCTCGTCTCGCTGACCGGAACGATTGGCCGTCGGCGCGTGATGGCCTTTGGCCTTTTACTGTTTCTGGCCGCCGCTTTGATTTCCGCGCTGGCGCCAAACCTGCTGACGCTAAATATCGCCCGGATCTTTGCCGCCGCGGGGGCAGGTCTTTTTACGCCTGTTGCCGCCGCCGTGGCCGCCGCCCTCTATCCTGTTGAGCAACGTGGGCGCGTTCTGGCCGCAGTCTTCTTCGGCCTGACGCTGGCGCAAGTCGTGGGCGTCCCTGCGGGCAGTTGGATCGCCTACACGTTCGGCTGGCGATACGCCTTCTGGATCGTCGTGTTGCTGGCCTTGCCTTGCCTCTATCTGATCTGGACACAAGTGCCAGCTGGCCTCAGTTTTCAACCGGTATCGCTGAGCGATCTCGGCACCGTCCTGGCCGAAGCGCGGATGATGCTGGCCGTCCTGTTTACCGGCACGTTTCTGGGATCGATCTACGTGCTGTACACCTTCATCGCCCCCTTGCTGAGCGAAACAATGGGTTACGGTCGCAACGGTGTGACTCTGGTTCTGATGATTTTCGGCTTAGGCGCCGTAGCAGGCAATCTGTTGGGCGGACTAATGTCGGACAGGCTTGGCTGGCGGATCACATTGACGGTGCTCTGCTGCCTGCAAATGGCGATTATGCCAGTCTTTTCGCTTCTGCCTCTGCCCGATCCTATGGTGTTGTTATTGTCACTTTCCTGGGCCGTCGCGGGCTGGTCGTTCATGGCTGGCCAACAGGCCAGGCTGATCGGCTATGCAGGCCCACGCGCGCCCGTCGTTCTTGCCCTAAACGCCGCCGCAATCTACGTGGGCGCAGCCTTGGGGTCGGCTTTGGGCGCATTTGTGATCGATGCATTCGGCATCAAATCCATCGGTCTTGCCGCCGGCCTGTGTGCGGGCCTTGCGCTGATACACATCACGATTTCTGCAGCGCGGGCCCCCAAAGCGGCTTGACCTGCGGCCGCTCTCCTGCTTCATGACACTCAGACAACCCGCAACCGGGCGTTCTGTAGGCGCCAAACTGACGAGGAAGCCGATATGGCCAAAGACATTCAGTCAATCTCACTCACTTTCCCTGATGGCAATGCGCGCGATTTCGACGCTGGCGTGACACCTGCGCAAGTTGCCGAAAGCATCTCAAAATCTCTGGGCAAAAAAGCCATTAGCGCAAGCGTGGATGGCCAGCACTGGGATTTGCAATGGCCAATTGAGGCGGATGCGCAGATCGCCATTCACACCATGCAGGACGAGGATCCCGCGGATGAACTAATCCGCCACGACCTCGCCCACATCATGGCTCGTGCCGTGCAGGAAATCTGGCCAGACACCAAGGTCACCATTGGCCCAGTGATCGAGAACGGCTGGTACTACGATTTTGATCGGTCAGAGCCGTTCACCCCCGACGATCTCGGCCTCATCGAGAAAAAGATGAAGGCGATCATCAACAAGCGCGACCCGGTGCGGACCGAGATCTGGGAACGCGATCGCGCCATCCAGCACTACAGGGACTCGGGCGAACGCTACAAAGTCGAGCTGATCGAGGCGATCCCCGGCGATGAGCCATTGCGGATGTATTGGCACGGGGATTGGCAGGATCTGTGCCGGGGGCCGCATCTGCAGCATACCGGACAGGTGCCTGCGGATGCTTTCAAGTTGATGTCTATCGCGGGCGCATATTGGCGCGGTGACAGCGACAGGGCCATGCTGCAGCGAATCTACGGTGTGGCCTTCACGGGCAAGGAAAAGCTGCGCGCCTATCTCAACTTTCTTGAAGAGGCCGAAAAACGCGATCATCGGCGTCTGGGCCGCGAGATGGACTTGTTCCACATGCAAGAAGAAGCGCCAGGCCAAGTCTTTTGGCACCCGAACGGCTGGACCATTTACACCCAGCTTCAGGACTATATGCGCCGCAAGCAGCATGCGGGCGGCTATGTGGAGGTTAACACACCACAGGTCGTGAACCGAAAATTGTGGGAGGCTTCGGGCCATTGGGAAAAGTACCAGGAGAACATGTTCATCGTCGAAGTTGATGAGGATCACGCGCGCGAAAAGGCGATCAACGCGCTCAAGCCGATGAACTGTCCCTGTCACGTGGAAATCTTCAAGCAGGGCTTGAAATCCTATCGCGATCTGCCTCTGCGCATGGCTGAATTCGGGTCCTGCGCGCGGTATGAACCGTCGGGCGCCCTGCACGGGATCATGCGCGTGCGCGGCTTTGCGCAGGATGATGGGCATATCTTCTCAACCGAAGAGCAGATTGAGCCTGAATGCGCGCGCTTCATCGCGTTTCTGACCGAGGTCTATCGGGATCTGGGTTTTGAAAGCTTCAGGGTGAAGTTTTCAGACCGGCCGGACACCCGCGCGGGCTCGGATGAGGTCTGGGACAAGTCCGAGTCGGCCTTGCTTCATGCCACCCGTGCGGCCGGTGTCGAACCAGAGCTAAATCCCGGCGAAGGCGCGTTTTATGGGCCAAAGCTTGAATTTGTGCTGACCGATGCGATCGGGCGAGACTGGCAATGCGGCACCTTTCAGGTTGACTTCGTTCTGCCGGAACGGTTGGACGCGACTTACATCGGAGCCGATGGCGCCAAGCATCGCCCGGTCATGCTGCACCGCGCCTGCCTGGGTTCATTCGAACGCTTCATCGGCATCCTTATCGAGGAACATGCCGGGCGACTGCCCTTTTGGCTGGCCCCGCGTCAGGTCGTCGTCGCAACAATCACTTCCGACGCAGATGAGTATGCGGCGAGCGTGATGGATGCTCTCAAGGCGGCGGGTGTGCGGGCCGAAGCCGACACGCGCAATGAGAAGATAAACTACAAAGTGCGCGAGCATTCCGTAGGCAAGGTGCCAGTCATCCTGGCGGTCGGACACCGTGAGGTCGACGAAAGCACCGTCTCTGTCCGTCGGCTTGGTGAAAAGCAGACGCGCGTTCAGGCGCTTGATGAGGTTGTGAAAGCGTTGAGTACGGAAGCGTCTGCCCCTGATCTAACCTCCCGGACCCAATGACACGCGGCCAGCTGCATCCAAAAAACTGAACGCATCTCGGCTCAAGTGTTGCACTTTAAGGGCTTCTGAACCCTTTTTGTTGAAACAATACAGCGGAAAAATGTGCGATGAGCAGCCGGTTTTCTGACATCCCCTCACGGGCCTGTGACACACGGGCTCGTGACTGGTAAGCTAGACTTGGAATTGCCTATCTATTGATCATAACTTGTTCCTAAGGAGGAATTCACCAATGTCATCCACTTTGAAATCCGTCGCCCTGATGGGCGCTGTTGCTGCCGCATTGTCCAGCCATGCAACCACAACCGAAGCGGCCTCGAAAGAGAAGTGCTTTGGCGTTTCGCTGGCCGGTCAGAACGACTGCGCAGCGGGTGCTGGCACAACATGCGCCGGCACCTCCACAGTCGACTATCAAGGCAACGCCTGGACGTTGGTTGACTCGGGCACCTGCGCAGATATCGAACTGCCTGCAATGGCCGATGGCACGCCGCGCGCGGGTTCCTTGGAAGAGCTTGACCGCGATCTTCCACAGGCCTAATCACGCTTTCGCCCGGGCGCTCCACGCCCGGGCACACCCTCAAGGATCGCACCGATGCTCGATTCTCGCCCTTCCGGACCGTCTTTACCGAAAAGCCCAGGCGTGGGCTACAAGGCACAGCATTTCAGCGACCTGATATCCGATCCATCGCCTGTCGAATGGCTTGAGATCCATGCAGAAAACTACATGGGAAACGGCGGGCGACCGCTGGCACAATTGCGTGCGCTCTCGGAACAATTTGCCATCTCGGTACATGGGGTTGGGTTGTCAATTGGCGGCGAGGGGCGACTTGATGCCGAACATCTTAAACGTCTAAAACACCTCGTCGGCTGGCTCGATCCCGCCAGCTTTTCGGAACATCTCGCCTGGTCGACCCACGGAGCGGAGTTTCTGAACGATTTGCTGCCGCTGCCTTACACGAATGATACGCTGACCCGCGTTGCCGACCACATTGATGAAGTCCAAAGCACATTGGGACGCCATATGCTGCTCGAAAACCCATCAAGCTACCTGGCGTTCGACGAAAGCACCTGGTCCGAAACCGATTTCCTTGCCGAACTCGTCCGCCGAACCGGCTGTGGACTGCTGCTTGACGTGAACAACGTCTTCATTTCGGCCACAAATCTTGGTTACACGGCGCAGGGCTATATCGACGCCTACCCGCTGGACCACGTGGGCGAAATACACGTCGGCGGCCATGATGAGGACGAGGACGATGAAGGCGCGCCCTTGCTGATCGACAGCCACGGAACACAGGCCGTTGAGCCCGTCTGGGCACTTCTCGATCACACGCTTGCAAAAACCGGTCCGCGGCCTGTCCTTGTTGAATGGGACACAGACGTGCCGGAATGGCCAGTCTTGAGGGCTGAAGCCAACCGCGCCGCAGAGGCGCTGGCGCAATTGGCCCTGGTCTAATGTCAAACAGACAGGCAGAGTTGCGCGCCGCAATTCTTGATGCCGGGCGCCCGGTTCCGACCGGCTTGTCGGACGCCAAAGGAGCCGCCGCTGGGCGTCGGTTTGCAGTCTATCGCAATAACGTCGCTGTCTCATTGACCGAAGCGCTCGAGGCAGGCTTTCCCATTCTGCAAAAGCTCTTGGGGCAAGAGACCTTCAAGCGTCTGGCGGGTGTGTTCCTGCGCGCGCACCCGCCCAGCTCACCGTTGATGATGCACTACGGCGCGGCCATGCCTGAATTCCTGGAAAAGTTCGAGCCATTGCAGCATATCGGCTATCTCGCCGACGTCGCCCGACTAGAACTTGCCTTGCGTGTGTCCTATCACGCAGCCGATGCCGTCGCCCTGCCTCCGGAGCGTTTGGGCGAGATCACACCCGGTAGCCGCCTTCTGCTCGCTCCGGCGACACAACTTCTGCAGTCACAGTGGCCGCTTTTCGATATATGGCGCTATAACACGGAAAACGGCGCGCCCAAACCTGCAGCCATCGCGCAGGACATCCTGATCACCCGTCCTGAATATGACCCGGTAACCGATCTGGTTACGCCCGCACAATCTGTCTGGTTGCAATCCATCATGACAGGCCAGCCGATCTCTGCCGCTCAGGATGCGGCGGCGCGGATCGACCCTGATTTCGATCTTTCCGCCCTGCTCGGCGTTATGCTGCGCACGAATGCCATCTCCGACCTTAAGACCTGAAGGAATACCCCAATGAACGCCCTCGCCCGTCTTCGTGATGCCATATTCGATCCGCTGGACCGTGAAGACTGGATCCTGCCCACGCTTGCCCGTTTCGTCTTCGCAGCCGTATTCCTCATCTACTTCTGGAATTCCGCAATGACAAAGCTTGGCGGATCGATCAGCGGCCTCTTCTCACCCAGCTTCAACGCCTTCGCTCAGATCCTTCCCAAGGGCGCCGAGGCGGTCAGCTACGATATCACGCAGGCCTCTCTCTTTCAGAAGGCCGTCATTTTGGCAGGCACTTGGGCCGAATTCATTCTTCCAGCCCTGATCGTCATTGGCCTCCTGACCCGTTTGGCCGCTATCGGCATGATCGGCTTCGTGATCGTACAATCCCTGACAGACATCTACGGTCACAATACGGCTGTCGGCGCCTGGTTCGACAACCTCGCGGACGGCGTCATCCTAGATCAACGGGCCATGTGGATCCTCTTGCTCCTCATCCTCGTCTTCAAAGGGCCCGGCCCAATATCCGTCGATCGTTTACTTGGGGGCGCTAGGCCTTACTGAGCGACGCCTGAATCTCCGTTGTCCAACCCAGATAGTAAGCGCCTCCTGCCTCGATCAGAGGGCGTTTCATTAGTGTGGGATAGGCCTTCAGCAACTCCAGCGGCGCAAGCGCTTTTTCGGCATCACTCAGCCCCCGCCACGTTGTCGACCGCGTGTTCAAAAGAGCAGAATCAAACCGCTCCAGTGCAGCATGCAACACCTCATCGGGCACGCCATCCGCCCGCACATCGACAAGCTCCGCCTCCTGCAGCGCCTTGATGGCCTTCCGGCAGGTGTCGCAATTCTTCAGACCATAGATTTTCATCATCACCACCCTTTGATTGCGCATTTTGGCCGCAGATATCGATTGAGCCCACTCATATCCTTGATTTTCAACGCGCGTGCGCAATCTCATTCATATGAATATGCGGCTGTTTATCCAACATCGCATGAAGACAACGAAGACGTCCTTTGGACGAGACTGCAAGGCAAAAGGAGGCACGGGATATGCCAACCGGCACCGTGAAGTGGTTCAACACCACGAAAGGCTATGGTTTCATCGCGCCAGATGAAGGCGGAAAGGACGTTTTTGTCCATATCTCGGCTGTCGAACGGTCGGGGCTCACCGGGCTCGCTGACAACCAGAAAGTCAGTTTTGAACTGGCAGAAGGACGCGACGGCCGTCAGATGGCCGGAGATTTGAAACTGCTCTAACACGTATGCGGGAATATCCCGTGCCGCGTGTGGCTTTCACGACATTTGCACAAAATGGAACCATCCGCGCCGCGAAGCACGGGTGGTTAAGGATTTATCGTCTTATTCGTGACCAACTCCTTCCGCACCCTTGATGTGGGGGATTGGAGAGCGACATGACTGAATTTCTGACCTTGTTGGCCCTTTATTACGGGTGCGACGCAACGGCTACCGAACGCTACATGAGCCAGCGCGAAGTGGTGCAATGCGTATCCTACTACCACGGCGTTAAGGCCCACTTTGTTGAGGATGAAACCGGTCTCGATCGTGCTGAGCGCAACCTCGAAGGCTTCCTGCGGTTCAAAAGCTGGGAAGACGAAAACGAAGAGATCGTGGCGCAGTTGAAAGCCCAGCTTTCCTAATTCAAGGTGGTCTTCCCCCACTGAAGTGGTCCTCCGCTATGTTTAGGAAAACGGAGGAAGAC
>ERZ1740067.327-NODE-327-length-38988-cov-7.276526_pt1 | contig 38988 bp, 48 predicted proteins | sample MGYA00581736_ERZ1740067 | MGnify/ENA primary metagenome ERZ1740067 (study PRJEB43018, sample SAMN04849236) | marine metagenome | isolation source: floating plastic debris | place: Pacific Ocean | collected 2008-08-27 | study: EMG produced TPA metagenomics assembly... | reverse complement strand
TATCGTGTCTTTAGTTGCTTTCATCTCTTTAGTCTATTGCCTGTAAGTTGTATATTTCCTGTCAGTAGTCTATTTCCTGACTTTAGACCCTAGCCTCACCGGAGACCCGAGCCTGACCGGAGACCCAACAGGTCCCCTCATGGGACAGATTGTGTTCTCCTTCGATCAAACCACCAAGGTCACCTTTACGGACACCCGGAAGGTCAACCAGTGCGGTGATCCGATAGAGGCCGGTCGCCTCATCCTTTTCCACGGAGTATTTCTTTTGCATTTTTGCATCCTTTCCACTTGTGCAAGCGCTAAGTTGTGATTTCAGACCAGATCCACGCAACGGAGACCGCCACGAGAACCGCGAAGATTGCCCCTAGGGAGTGATCCTGAAGGAAGTCCCAGAAGGTGTATTGAAGGGTGATCGTTTTCATCGGCGATACTCCCAGAGATCCCGTGGAGAAATCCGTTGCGTGTGTGAAAGGGCCGGTACGTGGAAGGTCAGCGAGAAATCATTCCGTTCGATCTCTTCGCGGAGGACCCATTGGACATATCCGTCGAAGCCATCCATTCGGTGGGTCCTTCGCATCTCTTCCCAAACCTGAGAGGATACCTTTCGGATCACCTCAAAGGGTACATCGTCTCCTTCTCGGGCCACATACTGAGCGGCCTCTCGGGCCCACTCATCCTGGAACCTCTTGAAGAGCATCTCCATGATTTCGGATGAAAGCCGATTGTTGATGGATGAGGATTGTATCCCCCGGTGATATCCCTTCTGTTCAGCCTCTCGGATATCCCTCTGGGCCTGTTCACGTTCATTCCGGCGTCTGATCTGGCCAGCCTTTCGGAAGCCGTTGACATATGCGAGTTGGTCTACGGTCATCACCCCGACCTCCCCAAAGGCATCCCACAGGCCAGCCAGCCGACAAACCCGAGAAGAAAAAGAATGGTCACCATCAGGCCGAACCCGGCGAAGAGGTAGACCCCGAAGCTAAGCCAACGGCTTGCGCCGAAAGAGAGTATGCGGGAGGAGGTCATGGGAGAACCTCCTTAGGGTTGTTCACTTGCATAGCCATGGAGGAGTGCATCTGAAGACGCGACAGCGTTGTCTCAGTCGAGAAGTAAGACATCGCTTGCTCAATAACCGCCTTTCGGGTGGTGTGGCGAAACCGAAGGATCGAGTTAAGGCTCAGCCCAGACCTTACGTCATCAAGTACCCAATCCTTCCCATCCTTCCGAACAGAGAGGACGTGCCCTTGGCAATCAAAGGGGTACCCGGTGACTTTACGGAGTGCTTCTACCCCGTTACCCTTGAATACCAGCACGTGGTAATTTGCTTTCTTCATCTCTCATCATCCTTTCCATAAGTGCAAGTATTCAGAAATCGTTCCCAGCACGTTCCCGGCTCATATCCCGAATGATATCCAGCCAGTTTTCCTTGAGGGTCGCGCCCCAATCGGCATCCCAATCAACGCAGTGATCCATGAACCAAGGCGTAAACTCCCAGTCGAACGGAACCAGAGGGTTATCCCCGGCCAGTTTCTCGTGGAGGTGCCATGCGACATGCAAAGGACGGGCGAGTTGACCAGCTTGGTGGCGTGTCTCTACAGCCCCAGAGTTATAGCGATAGGTCCCGGCAGGATCTTGCGTGTGCGGCCAGACCTGAAAGGCATCAATCAGGTGCTCCCAGATCACCATTGCGGATTCCATCAAGAGTTCCTCTGAGGGAGGCCAGATCAGACCCGCTCTTTCGAAGGGGTCCAGCTTGTCGAGGGTCGTTTGTGAGATGGTCATGGGCTCAGTCTCCTTTCCACTTATGCAAACAATCAGCAATTGAAGAGTTCTTCGCAGGCCCCATCCAGTCCCATCTCATCGGTGTAAGAAGCTTCCGCATGGTCGCCCCACCAAGCGCCCTTGACGGTCTGTGTCTTGGTATCGATCCAGATGTTAGGACCACCAAAGGCCACCAAGATTTCCGCGCTGCGGTATTCCCGGTCGGAACCAACCCGATATTCAATGTCGAGAATATCTTGCAGGTAATCGAAACCGGACATTGGGCAGACGTCAGCAATCTCTTCACCGCCTAGGATCAGCTCGCCTTCATGGGACCAGAAGTATCCAGAACCGAAGCTCTCCCAAACCTGACCGGTGACCTTGCAAGCCACAACGTCATCTTCAGGATCATATGAATATCCTTCGATTTCAAAGACCCCCGGTTCGGTCCAGATGATATCCGCATCAGGTATCTTGCGGTCGTATCCGGTAACCCAAGCGTCACATGAAGGGTTGCTTTCGCAGTTCACCACATCTTCGGGCAACAGTCCCCCATCCGCATCAACCATGGGAGGGTTTTCGAGGGTGTCGGCGATGCTGCGGACGTGGGCCAGCAAGCTCGCTTGTGTATCTGTCATTGTTCCTATCCTTTCCATAAGTGAGAACATTAAGGGACACCCCTAAGTTGACCAGCCGGTATGCTGGAGGGAAAGGACAGGTCAGCCAGTCCCTAGAGGTGTCCCCAAAAGTTCCCACCTAAGCTACCCATTCAGTGCCCTAGCAATCCCCTGCTACGGTCCTGTTAGGTAAACCCGGTGGGTAGCATCATCGGGACGAAGGTCCCTAGCCGTGGGTTAGAACAACGATGATAAAGAGCGTGGCTCTTAGGCCGGTACCGTCTAGGCTGTGGTGCGGGTCATCCGCTCGCTGTGCCGTTGCGATGACCAATTACTTGCATTTGTGGAAATGATTTGTCCAGAACTTTTTTGCACTTGTGGGAATATTTCTTCGATAAGTGAATACAAACAATGACTTAGAGGACATCTTTTCGGTGTCTGTTGAGGTTTCCTACCACCTTGCTGGTGCAATACCACGTGCTATGTTCCTGTTATGTCCCAACTGAAGAACATTGCAGGTCATTCAATCTGTTGCTGGTGTAGGTGTGGCCACGTGGGTGAGGTATTGGTCACCGATCTGTTGAACCAAGGGGAGAACCCGGAAGGGTACCTTCAAGGTATTTGCGAGCGGTTCTCATGTAGTAAGTGTGGCCGAAATGGTGAACCTGAGGAGATCCGCATAGTATGGGCTGAGGGAGGGAATGGACGGTATCACCTTTAGGGTAGCCTGTGAGGTGACCTTTAGGGAGTGATCGAAGTGGCGTGCTAGTTGCGAACCATTCTCAAAAAGAAACAGATGACAGAAACCAATAAAGGTAAGCAATACTGACCTATTGAAAAAGACTTAGCAGGTCACCTGAAAGGTAAGCAATACTGACCTATTTGATAGCCTAATGAAACGATGTAGTTCTGTTGAAACCCCACCATACGTGGATTTTAAGGCCCCGTGGTGCAAACGTTGGTGAAAAACCCCCCGGTATAGGGCATCGCAAGCCCCTAGGGGTGGCATAGGGTGGCCGTGTGGGTGGCCCATGGGGGGAATTTCGCCGCGCGTCTTATGCGGTATACCCCTTCAGATTTTTGACCCCAAAATTACGACCGGACCATCTGGTTCACCAAGTAGGTGATCAGGAGACCTCCAACTACGGCAGAGCCGAGGAGACCCTGGTAGAGAAGGTGGATAGTGCCGGATGCAAGGAAGAGGATGATGAGAAGGAGAATGCCTCGATAAAGGAAGGATGTCATGGTGACCTCACTGGAAGCGAACAAGGGATCTCAATCACACCTATAAGGTATCCCCTTAGGGTATAGTCAATGGTCTTTACCTTGGTATTGAAGCTATGTGGATACATAGTGAGATACCAAGGAGGTAACCTATCAGGTCTACCTAACACTCTATCATCATCAAAGGATAATAAGGAGGAGTATGAGGAGAAGGATAGACCCAACAGGATACCTTTAAGATCCAACAAGGGATCTCAATCACACCAAGGAGAGAGGAAGGATACCTTACAAGTATACCTATAAGTTTACCCCACAGGTATTCTATAGTGCAACCTTTCCAATTCCTCAATCATCTCAATAACTTACGCCACCTTTCTGAACCACCCGTAGGTTTGTCAAAAACTGTCAGTGATCGCCAGGATGGGAAGGCTTCACAGGAGCCCCGTACAGGCCCTCTAAGGCTCCTCAGGTATGGTTCCATATCGAAACCCCCTGGGTGCTCTCACAGGCCCGCACAGGGGCTCCCGCTAGCTATTCCCGGTCTACTTTGGGGTGACTTCCCGCAAGGTCCAGATCTGAGCGAAGAAGAGATCCTTCCGGTCCTCCACCGCTATCTCGTTCCAGTCCTGCCAGGAGGCCAGTGAGTGGAGCCGGTGGGTGTCCTTGAACAGGATGGCCCCTACCCGTCTCCGCTGGTATGTCTTACCCGTCTTGGGATCGTACTGCGTCCGGGCGAGATCGAGTGCATTTGACATCAGCGTCTCCTTCCAAGGAAGTTGTTTCCGGTGAAACCCTGCGGCACAGCCCCTAGGAACGCCGTCAGACCTCGCTCGTAATCTCGCAGGGTGTTGGTGACCTCATCTCGTAGAAGCTCCTCTCGGCGCTCCTGGAGGGCCTCAGAGGCTATCGTCCCCATCTGTTCCACCCAGTACGCCACGGCCATTGCCAGGGCATCCAGCCGGTCATCATGGACCAGGGCTCCCCGGTCGCGTGTAATCCGCGTCATCTGATAGAAGAGCTGGTACTGAAGCTGTTCCTCAGGGGGCATCTTCTGGGTTGACTTGAAGTCCCACTCCACGACCGTCCGATCCACGATCAGCTTGTGCTGGTTCATGACGGGCTCAAGGGTGTCGATGATCCGGGCTTCCTTCTGGGTACTGTGTCGGACTTCCTCAATGGTCACCGCGTAGTCGATCTTTCGGAGGAACGGTTTAAAGAGCTCCGTGAACATGCCGTCCCCGAAGTTGCTTTCGATGAGGATTAGGTTGACCTTCTGATCCTTGGCCGTCTGAGCCAGGAGCTTCAGGTTCTCCTCAGTGTAGCCACCCATCAGCCCACCCAGTTTGGTGAGGTAGAGGAAGCTGTTGAGGTTCTTCACAACGGTGAACGAGGTTTCGTCCTTACCCCTACCTGAGGGGTCGATTGCCATCACTGACCCATCGTATTCGAGCCAGTCTCCAACCACCCTTTGAGGTCCGTGAAAGGTATCCCCTGAGAAACCCACGGAGGCGAGCTGTAGGGCGTTCTCTGAGGCTCTGGAGTAGATTACGTCCTCAGGTGCCTTAAACGGGTCAAGGTCCATAACGGTCAAGTCAGAGAGTTTCAGAGGGTATCTCTCAGCGTCACTCAGAGAGGTGTCCAGCATGAATTGGAGAGCGAACCCTGATCGGCCATACGAGAGCTCCCGCTCCCCGAGGTCGAAGTCAGAGAAGCGCTGGGGGTCCGTAGTCGATCCAACTTCCGCCCCTTGGGCCATCAGGTCCAGAATGATCTGGGCCAGCTTCTCTCCATAGCTTTTAACACGCTTCTCATCGGGGAACCGAGCAGGCCAGATGAAGGTCTTGTACCCACGAGTAGCCAGCGCGTTGTAGATCGACATCTCAGTCTGAGGGGTACCTAGATAGGCGATACGTCCACCGGGCTTCAGGATGGCGTCGAACTCCTTCACAGCCTCAGAAAGCTTGTCTCGCATCCCCTGAGTGGCAGAGTTGTTCTGGACCTCAATGTCGTCAGGGATGATCACGTCCGCCCGCGAACCCGCAAGCTGACCGTTGATGCCCAGGGACTTCACAGAGGGTGCGTGAGAGGCTTTGGCCGGGGCCACGTCGAAGGCCACCGAGGATTGCCGCTGGTTCCTGTCGGGGATCAGGTGGGCCAGGAGAGGCACCTCTTTGATCAGTCGCAAGGTGAAGGTCGTAAATTCGTCAGCCCGCATCTTCGAAGCAGAGACCACGAGTATGTTGAGCTGGGGGTTCATGTAGAGGAGCCACAGCACGAATGCTGAGGTGACCCAGGACTTACCTACCCCACGGAAAGCCTGGATGATGATCCTCACGCCCACCCAGTCGTCACCATATGCCATCTTCTGCAAGACGTTCGCCATGTCGTACTGGATGCGTGTGGGTGGTGGGAGGTTGAGGTGCTTCCAGATGACGAACAGGAACTTCCTGAAGTCAGCCAGAGGGTCATCCTCAATGGGTATCCCACGGGATGTGTGTGCCCCGAAGAGGGACATTCTTTCTGTCATGTTGGGAGTTTCCTTCTCAGGAAAAAATAGGGGCCCCCGAAGGAGCCCCTGAAGTTAAGCTGCGAGTGGAACCTCTAGGGCTCCCTTGCAGATCGTGTTTGGTCTGGAGTTGGTGTTCGCAACGTCCTCCCGAATACGACCGAAGAGGTCATCCACCGCCCACAGGTCCGACTTGGAGCCGGTACCGATGGCGTTTGAACCCGTTTCCGGTTCTGGGATGATCCCACAAGTGGAAGCAGTATAGGAAGGATCGAACGGCCCGCGCTCTGGGACAACCGCCCCCAGGTAGTTCGGGGTCCACTTGGAACTCAGATCCAGGTTCGAAGCGATCTCAGCAACCACTCCCTGGAAGCAATTCCCGGAGAATGCGCAGTTGTCGATCTTCATGACCTCAGAGGTATTGTTGTTCACCCTGAGGGTCACCGGGCCAGATACCCCACCCAGATCCACAAACGTGCAGTTGATCATCTGTGGAGGGAATGCCCAGAAGTTGGACTTGCTTCTACGGTTACGACCGAACCCGAAAGTGGTGGTGTATCCACCAGAATTGAAGTCGTCTGACCACCGAAGAAGAGTGCTCGGGTTTGCCTCCGCAATCGGGGGGACAACAAAGACGCAGTTGATGATCTTGATGCCGCCATGCGCAAGATAAGTCCAAGCGTTCGCATTGAAGACGATGATCACGCATTTGGATATGATGATGTTCCCGTAATCCCCACCAGCATTGCCAGCCGTCGAGGAGACGTTCAGGAGGCCACCTTCAAGGACACATTGCGAGAGGACACAAGGCCAACCATTCGCCTCGCCCATCGCAATAAGTCGGAGGGTAGGCTGAAATGAGTTGACGCTGGAGTGGCCGTTACAGGTGAAGACCTCACATCGGATAAACGCCAACCACCCCCTGATCGCGTTACACCGGAAGGGCCCGTGCTGCGCGAACCATCGCCCTGCATACTGCGGAGGTGCGGTGTTTGGGATCAACTCACCCTTGGCATCCCAGGGGACGGTGTGAGCGTATCGAACCGCCATGGGCTCCTGTCGGAAATCACAGGCCAGAAACACCGTATCGAGGGGGAAGTAGTCGGCAACCGCGTGATCTCCAAAGTCGGTGGAGGCACAGTTGGTCATGATCAGGCCACGGTTGTTCTTTACGTTGACGTTGATCTTTCCGCCGCTGAAACCCACGTTCTCGAAACACGAGTTCCAGTTCATCTCGATACAGTCTACCGGAACGTCGCCAACAATCGGGTTCGCCGGGTCGTAGCCTTGAGGGAACTCCAGATCGAACATACCGAAGTGGTGCTCTTCCACATCCACGTTCGGGTAGGGACTGATCCATTGGAGCCGTTCACCCGATAGACGCGGAAGATCTACCCCTCCGTTGGTGGCGTAGCTCCCGAATACCTGTGAGAGGTTTCCTTGGAACTTACCAGACAGGGATAGATCGTGATCTTGATCCCCATGGAAGAGAACCATGATCTTGTTCACGTTTGAGCTGTTGGCCGCTGTCAGGACATCTTGAAGAGTTCGTCTGATCCGGTTGTCGGCGATCCGGTTTGGTGCATCATTGAGGACATCTTGCGAGTGGTTCGTTGGGGATGGATCTGCCCTGTTGTCGACATAGTAGGTCCGAGTTTGGCTTGAGCTCCCGGTATTGAAGAACGCCTCTGCGTCGATGATCTCCCCGGTATTAACCGTCCCGGTATAGGTATTCGGGTCACCCTTCAGCCGGATGCTGAGGGTCACATCGTAACCAGCCGCATTGGGTGTTCTGAAGTTGTGAGCACCTACAAAGTCGTAGGAAACGTTAGCATCAACAGACCCGTTGTTCAGAGCTGTGACCCCTGGAGTAAGCCTCTGGTGTACCGAACCGGGGTCCCCGTAGTTCCACTCCTTAGCGACTTCCTCGCCCGATGGGTCCAGAACTCCCGTTCCCCGGATGACAGGCTTGAACATGTAACCGGCGCATGGAGCAATCCGGCAATAGGTGGTCATCTCAATGGTGATCGTGACCGGACCAGTTGCGGGTATAACCGTCTTGGGCTGAGATGGGAGCGTAGGCTCCTCGCTCTCACGGTCCAAAGTGTTCCGATCTACCCGGCGAAGCCTCGCTGAGGTGATCGTTGAGGTCGAAGGAAGGCGGACAGTAGTAGGGAAATTCCCGTCAACGCCACCAGGAACCGTGATCCAGTTACCATCTCCGTTCAACTCATACTGATAATACTCTGCGGCCCAGTTTGGAGCCGTCAAACCATCCCCGTTATTGAGGATTGTTATGTCTGCGGTATCTCCTGTGAGGCTGGGGTGGACCACGAAGTCCCAATGAGAAGCCGCTGGGCCCCCTACCCCTGCAAGGATACCGTAGTTCTCAACCAAAAGGGGGCCCGCATTGGACCCCCCTGAACTAAAACTCACTGAGGAGCTCTCTCGGAGCCCTTCGATCTTACCGATAGGCATCAGAACTCTCCTGCACTGAAATTGTCGATCTTCATCTGGTTGCCCCGGTAGTGGCCGATGCCCGCTGCACCCGTTCCGGTCACCATTGTGTTCGCCACCGGACCAATCCGAAGGACCCCATCAAGGAAGACCTGGATCTGATCACCGTTGGCTTCCAAGCGTACCCGGTACACGGTGTTGTTAGGGACGGAACCCATATCGAAGCTGCCTATGAGGGCCGTTCCGGGAGACTGGCGGTAGAGTTGAAGGGCGTTTGAGGATCTGTTGATCCGGGCGTAGTAGCCAACGCGAGCTGATCCCGTTCCTTGCGAGCGAATGATAAGACCCAAGCCACTCCCAAAGCTGGCAGTGTTGATGTCAGCCTCAACGAAGCCGTTCTCAAAGTCGGCCCCTTGGATCGCGAGGTACTCAGAACCACCATTTGACTTGTTCGCCATGATGCGGTTGCCGTCGATGACAGGAAGGACAACTCCGTCCCCTCCTACACTTGCCCAGGATTGCCCTGTATCAGCCGCTCGGGCTGTCAGCACCGCTCCATCAGGTCCCGTGAAGGTATCCTGGATGGTTGGCCCTGCAACAACCCCACCGGGTACCTCTGAGGCTGCTGTGAATGCCTCTTGGCTGGCCCCCAGGCTGTCCGTTACGGTCTCCCCACGAACCAGACTGTAGCCTTCGTCGGCTGAGGTGATCGTGTAGGCTTCCGAATTGGCTCCCGTGATGGCAACCCGGTCGGATAGATCCTCGGAGGACGTCAAGAAGCGGTACCACTGATAGGCCCGCGACTCGATCCCGTTGGTTCCCTCCGAAGCTGCCAACCCAGGGATGGATGTTAAGATCTCATCGACCTCAACAGTTCCCGTTACTGGCGCGGTTGCCAGGATGACCGGTCGGGTGATGTACTCGGCCAGATCAATAGCGTAGATCCCGTTGTAGGGCGTGTCCGATCCGGTGAAATCCAGAGGGAAAACCCCTGAGGTCGCTATAGGGTTACGATCAAGGACAACCGTATTGTTCGCCGCGTCGATTGACCCCCGAATTGCATATTCAACAGTCCCCTCAGGGACCGTAAAGGTGGCCGAATTGCCGTTACTGTCCTCCACATCAAAGGAGAGGTTGAAGACATCCCCCTCTTGGAGTTCTGTGTCCGCCTTCGCCCCAGTAAATGGGCTTCCTTCCCGCATCAGATCCACGACAACGGTGATCACGGTGATCGTTCCATCAGTAGAGGGCCGGTAGGAGGAGACGGCGGTGTAGTCAGGGTATCGCGACATGTCAGACAGGGTTTGCCCCTGGTGGAGACGCTGTGCCGTGTGGGAAATGAGAGACGTAATATCACTGATGACCGGAGCCACCCCCAGGATCAGAGGCGATGGCCCAATCCCGAGGTTAAGCCGAAACATACCGGACGCTCCCGCCCGTGGCTTGTGACCAGCGAACCCAAACACCGCCACCGAAGGCGTTCAGATTGTTCAGGTGGAGGGGTGTTCGGCTGCGAAAGATCATCCCCTCATCGTTGACGTTAGGGACGGTTGCTCCGATGAAGAGTTCCAGTTCTCCGAAGGTCTGGAGAAGGATCTCGGTGAGGCCAGTTCCGAGTTCGTACCAGTCGAGTACGTCCGGGACCTGATCGCTGTGGCGAATTTGCATGTGTTTCTCCGTCTTGGAACGAAAAAGGGACCCCGAAAGGCCCCTCTAAAGTTCATGGTATTGGTGTTCAGCGTGGGAAGTTGATCACGTCCTGATCTGAGAAGTCAGGAAGGTCTCCCATGGCATCTTTTAGGTCGCCCAATGGGCTCCCCTCAGCCGGAATGCTGGTGATGTTGTTGTCCTTGAGGAACTGCCGGATGACGCTGAGACCCGCTGGGGAGATCTCTTCCCCGCTTTGGATCTGTTCAAGCATCTTCTTCGCAAGTTCCGAATGGATGGCGTTGAGGATTTCCTCCAGGTTAGCCACGTGTTGGTGCCTTTCCAGTGATTTTCTTCTTCATGGCGTCGAACAGTCCCGTCTTGATACCGAAGGACGCAGATATGGAGGCGGCAATCGCCCACATGTACCACTCAGGTACCTCGTTGAGGGCCTTGAACCCTTCGATGATCCAGGGACGGGTGTCCGGGTAGAACACGAAGGGGATGGGAAGGGCGATTAGGAGCGTCCAGAACTCATCCTTCCAGCTTGTACCGGCGTTCTCCGCCTGTGTTTGCTCCCAGGCCGCATCGCTTTCCGCACGGGTGACCAAGATCTTGGCTTCAGTGCTTGCGCGGGTCTGTGCAATGAGGATCTTACCCTCAGCTTCGACCATCTTCCGGTCCATCCATTTGGTACCGAGTTTCGTTGCGAAGTCGATAAGGGGACCCAACAATGGAATTTTCATGTGACCTCCTCGGTCATTGCTTGTTGAGGTGGTTGGGGTTGCGCAGGTACCGGATTAGACGCACCGCATCCATCACCAGTCGCACCAGCATAACCAGGGCACCCAGAGCAAACATGATGTCAGCCTGTGAGATGACACCGGACACACCGATGCCTCCCACGAAGTAGCTGGTCACCGAGCTCTGAAAGTGCTCAAAGTGTTCTGTCATTGATTTCCTTTCACCTACGGCCAGTAGGCGTCATTGGTGAAGTCAGAGGGGATCGGATCTTGGACCTTGAGGTCCCGAGCCGCGAACACATTGGCCTGTTCCCAAGCCGCCGCTGCTTTACCCAGCTCCATCATTTCGAAGGCATCCACCGGGATCACCTCGTTGGCTTGTGTGATCCAAGAGAAGGACCCAGGTCCAGCCCAGGTGTAGTCCCCGGAGGTAGCCCCTGCGGCAATCGCAAAGCCAGCTAGTGCAGCCGCCCCTGTGATACGCTTCACGGAGGCATCATCACTATCAAAGCTGTGGATCTGTCCACGGATCTCCAGAGGGAAACCTGAACGAAGACGCTTATCCCGCTCGTGGTTCACCATTCCGGTTGTTATTGTCGTGTTCAGAGGGGCCACGTACTGTCCAGCGGATAGCCATTGCTGAACCAGATCGCGAACCTCATTGGCAACCCCCAGGGAAGCCCCAGGGGTCAGCGAGTAGGTCACCTCTTCTCGGCTACCTTCTACGTCAGCCATCATTGTGACGACGAAGTTGCCCTCTGGGATGTCCCCTTTGACGGCCAGGATATTCATGTTCTGCATCATCCGATCCTCTGACAAATGGAGATAACGATACCACCGAAGGCACCGCCGCCACGGGTACGCCAAGCGCCAGCCAGCGCTGCCCCGTCTCCAGTCGTTCCAACCTGACCTGGAATACCGTTCTCGTAGTAGGCCAGGGAGACTGTGGAGTTGTGATTAGAGGCGACAACGCTATCCGTATAGGCGAGCAAGACGTGCCCGACTGGGTAGTCTGTTCTTCGGTTCCAGGAGCCGGTGAATACGTCAAACCCACCAGCGGGACCTGTCGGACCCTGAGGACCTGTCGGGCCAAGTAAACCCCGTGGACCTGTTGGACCTTGAGGACCCTCTGGACCTCGTGCGCCTACTGAGCCATCGCGTCCATCGTTGCCGTCCTGACCTCGGATGTTGACATATGGACCCCAACCTCCGTCTGGGTTTTGGAAGCGGATGTTGGTTCCACTCCATTGGTGATTTGGCATCCCACCAGCGGGACCTGCGGGACCTGTTTGTCCGGGGGAGCCTTGCGCTCCTCGTGACCCTGCTGGACCTTGAGGACCTGTCGCTCCAGTTGGACCTGCGGGTCCCTGTTGACCTAAAGCTCCATCCTGTCCATTGGCTCCGCGATCAGCGATCATCTGCCAGTAGTTCAGGTCGTTAGTGACAGTCCCAGAGGGTACGTCTTGGGTGGCGATAAATGAACGCCCGTTCGAGGATACCACGTCAAGCTGGCTGTATGCCTGTCCCTGATTGTGAGCACCCTGCCAGACAGGACGAACTCGCCCGATATTGAGAAGGGGCATTACGTTGAAGTCTCCACGAAGAGGTAACCATTCGGGTCAATCGAGAAGTCATTCTCGTTGGCATCGCCATAGAACTCGATCTGAAGGTTACCGTCTGAGTTGATTGAAAAGGTCCCGAAAGCGAGACCTAGCGGGGTTGGTCCCATTGGACCTGGATCACCATCTGGACCCTTGTTCCCTATCGGACCCGGTAGACCTTGAGGACCCTCTGGACCGGCTGGACCTGGGACACCTTGGGGACCTATTGGACCCGCTGGACCTGGATCACCTTGGTCACCTTTCGGGATGTAGAGGGAGAGTACGCCAGTGGAGGCGCTGTAGTCCGCTCGGGCTTCCTGATTGGGTGCCAGTGTGGTGACTTCTGCGGTCAAGCTGAAGAGTTGACCCACAACGGCCTGTGCCTGAGAAAGGATACTTCCCCCGAAGTTCTGAACCCAGGATACCGTTACAGCATCGTTCTGGTTAATCGGTCCAGCAAGGTTGGTGATCCTCTGACCGTTTGCTGTGAGTGCGTCGAAGGTTGCACTGTAACCCACCGTCTGGGAGATACTGACCTTTGCCTCTTGGGCGCTGAACAGTCCTTGCCGGGCAATGGTATCGAGCTCTTCCTCGTTGAGCTGGGAACCTGGAGTGAAGTCCACCAAGGGAACCGATGGTGTCTCTCTCGTACGCACCACTTCCAAGCCTGTGGCCGGGGGCGCGGGGAGGACAATCTCAGCATCAGAAACCCAGTTGAATGGAACAGGAGAACCATCCACAAGGACCTGAACGTGATCGCGTTCGATGAAGGGGAAGGTAACCGGGAAAGAGGTTCGCACCCCATCTGCAACGTCTCGGTCAATCGTCACGTTGTTTCCTTTCGGTTAAAGTGAAAGAGGACCCCGAAGGGTCCCCTGATTAGTCTTGTTCGATGATCTCTAGGAGGCGGTTTCGTTCACCCTCCTGGGCAACACCAGCTCGCGCCCTGCCCTCGTATTCTTCGAAAGCTCTCCATGCCTCATAGAGGTCGGGATACTTCTCAAAGAGGAGGCCTCTGGACGCTTGCTTGTACTGAGACATCACGCGCCTGATCATATCGACCCTGTGGCTTTCTGAGGGGGTTGTGATCCCATCGGGTACGCGGTCACGGTTGAGGTCGTACTGAGGCGTACTCATGATCTCGGACATCGCCTGCTTCAGGGTCTTTCCGTAGATCTTGGTCCCGCCCATCAACCTCCGCCATTCCTGGTACTGTTCACTTGAGAGCTCCACCTCACCAACCCGACGATCAGGTCCGGTAAAACCGTAGTTCAAGCGACGAAGTTCCGCGTCCACAGGATCGTCATCTCCTCGCCGCGCCTTTATGTACCCGAAGAGCCGTGTAGGGTTCTCCAGAGCTTCACCATCAATCCAGTCGTAGCGGGTTGCTAGATCGGAGCTGTAGGCCGGGATGTTTGATTTCATCCGGTCGATGTACCCACGGGCTTCCTTCTGGTGTTCCTCGGTCATCGTATTGATGTACCGGCCAGCCGAAGCGAAAGGGACCATTGAAGCCGCCCTACTCTCCATCCAGCGCTGCGCAACGTAGGGACCATCCTTGCTGTCCAGAACGTCGATCACATCAGCGATCCCCTGGAGCCAGGTTTTGCTGGTGATGTTGTTGGCAACCGAAGCGATGACCATAGCGGCGAGCCCAGACCCATCGAATGACGGATCGTTGCGGGATGCCTGGACCATCTCTCCAATGTCCCCGACGATACCGAAGAGGAACGTGTAGGGGTCAAACCGAGCGGTATCCATGTGGATTGGGTTTGGTCCGTCTACCAGCTTCACCGAGTTGGGTTGCCAGTTGTTGTCCCTCATCCACATCTCACGCCGCTTAGGATCGTTCGGTCCTCCTCCAGTGATGCGACCTTCGACGGCCAGCATGTAGAGGGAGGTTCCGATAGCCACGGATGTTGCCAGTTCCCCAGCGGCTTCCGCACGGATCGCCTCATCAGGTGACTTCAAACGGCCCCGGAAGGATGACCTCATAAGGTTCACCCCAGGGATACGGTCGAAGGACTTCCTGAAGATGTTCATCGGAGTTTGGATGAACGGTGTGAGCTGCCGGAGGTACGGGTGACGGTTGGCGAGGTTCTGGTAGCCGTAGGATAGCGTCCCAGGTTCCAGAGGGGTCGTGAAGGTAGCCTCGCGGGCGACCCTGAGGGCCTCCTTGGCGTACTTGCTTCCCTCATTCGCGAGGCCGATGTTCCCATTCACAAAGGACTGACGGGCTTCCGGTGTGTCTTCCACCCTACCCTTCGCCGCGAGGTCATCAAACTGGTCGTTGAGCTGTTGTACCCCAAGGGTCGCTGAGTTGATCTCCCCGTCGATGAAGGCATCCTTGCTGTCGTAGCCCAGATCCTTCAATTGCTTGGGGGTCATCTCAGAAGCATCCGCCACAAGCTGAGCCTTCAGGCGCGACCGGAACATGATCTGTTTGAAGAACTCATCCTCAGTCATCAGGAGCCGTCCAGGAACCCGAACGATCTTTCCAATACCGTCTACAACAGACCCGGCGATGGTGTTCTCAAGGCCAAAGGTGTTGGCTGAAATAGAGTTCCCGCCTTCCTTCTGGTAATCCAGCTTTACGGCTGCATCCAGGACGGGGTTCTCGGTGCGGAGTACACGACTTGCCAGCTTCACGCTATCGAATACGGATGACCGCATCGCAGCATATTGGAGGATACCCTCCTTGGCTTGCTTCATGGAACCTGAGAGGGCTCCACCAATGGCACGTTCCAGCGGAAGGTATGCAACACTCACCGCGTTCGAGGTCATGTTGATAGCATGTGTGGGGTATCCCGAGAGGATGTTGTTGATCCACAACTCGTTGACCACATTCCACGCCTTCTGACCCCGACTGCGAACCATGGACCGGACAAGGGCCGCTTGCTGGTTAGGTGTGCGAGCCACCTTCAGCTTCTTGACCATATCCTTAACGGCTGGAGACCCTCCAACCTGTTCGATCCGAGTGAGGGCATCAACCGCCTCAGCGTCTAGTCCGTCACCAGTTTTGATACGACCGGCAGAGACCGCCCTAGCGGATGCCGTCTGGACACGTTTGAGGTTCCCTTGGAGGTTCGAATGGGTCTCCAGGAGGTTCAGCAATTGGGCTTCCACCTCAGGGTCGTTCTTGTTGGTGGCGTACATGCCATCCAACCTCTTGGCGATCTTCGCGATCTCCCGTCCGGTGCTTTGGAGGGCCATCTTACCGGCCACCAGGAACTTCGCCTGATCAACCGCTACGTCCCCCACGGCTTCAACCCGCTTGGTGAAGTCATCCAGGCGAGATCCAGTGAGACCGGCGAGTTCAGACTTGGCATCCTTGAGGACAGTCTTGAGGGTTTCCGGCTGGTCGAGGCCCATCTTCTCCAGAGCACCACTTCGGGCTAGGGCATCTCCCGCAACCTCCATCATCACCTTCCCATCCATAGGGCCGGTCATCAGGTCAGGGTTGAACCATTCGCTCTCGGCGACCTGTTCAGGGGTTACGAGATCTTTGTCTTTCAAAGCCGCCTTCATGGCTTCTTCGTTCACGAGGGTACGGGGACCTTGATCAACGCGCGAGGCTTGTTCGAGAACCAGAGGATCACTCTCAGGGGTAGCCCGTGGGCCTCCCTCATCAGCGACATCTTCCCAGTTCAGGATCAGCCCGTTGTCGATAGCATCTTGGGCTTCCCCAGCGGCTTCATCCACTAAGGCCTCCCCTTCAGCGATCATCTCAGGGCTCTCGGCACGTTTCCCTTTGAGGCCCTTTGCGAGACCTCTAAGGCCCTTCAAGGTGAAGTCGAAGGCTGCGCCCAGAACAACCCCCTCGGCCATGTTTCGCATCCGGTTCATCCATTCGGGATCGTCCGGGTCGGTTGCCAGGGCTTCAGAGATCAAAGGGAGGGCGTATTCGTTCTGTTCGGCGAAGGCTGCGAGGTTCGCTTCATCAGGATCGAACACAACGCCATCCGCGATAGCACCGTTCACGACCGCCCCGAAAAGACCCTTCAGTCCTGTAACCTTCCGTGCCCCTGCGAAGCCAGCGACAAACTGAGTTGTGGAGGAGGTGAACCGGCCAACGGTGCCCACAGGCTCCCGAACGGCTTCAACCTCTAGGGCATCACCCTTCTCCGTTACCTTGCCCCCCAGAAGGCTATCGGTATCCCCTTCGCTTTCCTCCAGGGTCTTCAGGCGAGGATCAAACTCCCCTTCCTGGTTCATGATCTGAAGGCGAGATCCTCCGATTGTCTTGTCCAGTTGCTCACTGGCTGCAAGGTCAAAGCTCTCAATCGCGTCAATGGTTTCGTTCATAGCCTCTTGGGCACCGTGAACGGCACCCTCCAGCATCCGCTCGGGGAGTGTTGGTTGGCGAGGATCTTGCGAGGGGCCCTCGTTTCCTTCCAACGCAGGATCGTTCGGGATAGCCTCTGCGGTGCCTGCTAGGGGAACCACTGGGTAGTCTTCTTGCTGGTCTTTCGTATCCATCATTGATCCTTAATCGAACGCCCATTCGTACCACGTTCGCGGCCTTGCGGGTTCGGTTGCAGGGGTTTCAGTTGGTGCCGTGGGCGCTTCAATGGCCGGGGCCGTATTGATCTCAACAGCTCTTTGCTGGGCCTCACGGGCTGCGCGGGCTGCTTCAACCCGGTCGTAGTTTCCATCAGCATCGGTGTTCTGACCGATCCAGTCGATCATCTCATCCTGATACTGGGAGGTTGCCCTTGCCACGTTAGCCGCGTGGTTCGGATCAGGAGTTCCGTAGACCGTCTTGGGAAAGTAGTCGGAGATCCCTCTTTCGAGATCAGATACCATTCCGTCTCCCTCGTAGATCGTCACTGGGTCTTCCGCTGGCCGTGACCGGAACCGCCCTTCAGCGTGAGCTCTTGCCTTCGAGGCATCCTCCGGGCTCAATACTCCCAGCTCTGTGTTTTCGAGGATCATGTCCTCTGCTTCCTGAAGAGACCCAGCTCCCCGGATGCCTATTATGGTGCTATCCAAGCCAGCCGCATCGGCCTCTCCTCGGATTTCATTCCTTTCACCATCAACCCAGTTCTCCCAGGTTCGGGCATCCTTTGCGGACATCGTGCTCATCTCTGCGATAAGCTCTTCTGCCCTTCCGATGTCACCAGCCCGACGAGCGGCCATGATCTCAGTACCCATCTCTTGGAGACGGGCCTTTGAGGCCTTGTTGGAGGCTGACCTTGCAGCTCTGTTGCGGGCTTCTTCTCTACGGGCTACCGCTGAGGTCACCCGCTGGCGAACCTTGCGCCCTGCGGAGGATGCCCCTAGAGGTCCCAAACCGGCAACGTTGATCTGGTTCAGTACGTTGGCTGTGGATATCGAACCGTTGGCAAGAGCTGCTTCACCCACGCCCACAAGGATAGCCTTCTCGATCACCTTGTAGTCGATACCTTCCTCGTAGGCCTGTTGGGCCCGAGCCTGTATCCATTGGGAGAGAGACTTAGCATCTGCCGTTGCGGAGCCTGGAGGACCACTGAAGCGGCCCTGTGAGATCGCCATGTGGAGTTCCATCTCAAACGCCCGGATACGCTTCTCCTCAACGAACTGTATGTTCCTGTCGGCTTGCTGGTTTCTGAAGTTGTCCTGTGCCCGCCGCGCCATTGGTGAGAAGACCCGAGCAACTTCCTTCTTGGGCATCCCTTGGAGGTTGTTCTCTTCGATGAACTTCTGTCGAAACTCACCGATGAACTCTTCCACCTCAGCCGGGTTGTCGATCTCCGAGAGGTTGGAATGTTCCAATGCCCGCTGAAGTTCGATGTTGTAGGTCGCCCCCAGAACCCCGAGCTGACTTTCACGGTAGCCCCTACGTACGAATGGAGAGGCACCCATGCGGATCTCACCGCTGCGGACGGCCTCTGCGAAGTCTCTGCGGTTCTGTTCGAAGAGCTCTTGGCCCCTCTCGTATTCCTTACGAGCGGCCTGTTTGGTCTCCTTGATGAGAACCGGGGACAGGGATTGGTCCAGTTGAGAGATGGCGTTAAGGAGAGCATCCCCCTTCCCTCTCACAGGTTCAGCCGGGCGGACGTATGTGTTCACCGGAGCCGCTACAGGCTGCAACGATGGACGGGCGTGGATGCTTAGGCTGTCACCGACTTCCTTACGTTCAGACATCAAAGTCTCCATCGAATAGGTCAGAGAAGTCCGAGAACTCTCCGAGAAGGTTTCCTGCACCCCTCACGGCAGTCGAATAGACACCATCAAGGGAAGGGATCTGGACGGAGTTTGCTCTGCCCTGTGCGGTTGCCTGTGACCCCAGGAGTTCGAAGTCGTTCTGGTCTTCGCGGGCCTCAAGGTTCTGATCAAGGCGATCCTCAATCACACCCTCATTCCTGCGGAAGTCATCAAGGATCTGGGACACGCTGGCCCCTTCAACTCCACCCGCTGCGGCTGCGGCCAAGGCTGATCCCTCAGCTTGGAGACGCTTCAGGGAGTTGTCCTGTTTCCGCTGGCTGGTAGCAGCTCGTTGCTGCATCAGGTTCTTGTTTCGGAGGTGCGTATCCAGGATGTATGCGTCGTGAGCGGCCTGCTTGTTCTGTTCGTAGTGCTCCGACTGTCGCTGATACTGGTTCTTGGCACCCTGGACACCAGCGTAGGTACTGGCAGCTCCAACGATCAGCTTACCGGCCCCCAACGCAATTGCTGGAATGGACATGTTACCTCCTTTCTTTTTTGAATTTGAAGAATACGGCCCGCTCGGGGCCAATGAAGATGGGCATGGGGTTGATCTTGAAACCAACCCTCTTAAGCCACTTGATGCGGACCTTCTGGTCAGCTTGGACAAGGTTCGACATCACCGGGTAGATCTCGGATAGGGCGTCGATGTACTGAGGGGATCGTCTCGCGAACTCCCTCCAGTGTTCCCTCAAGGCATCCGTCCCCATCAACCAGATGGAAACCTCGGAGGTCACCTCATTGGGAACCACTCCCCCTACCGCAACGGCCTGTTCTCTCTCATCCAGCGCCGCCCAAGTCCGTCCCTTTAGGTTAGCCTCTCGGAAAGCCTTGAGGTTATCCCTGATCCCACCCATGCGGACATCCCAGCGGTCCTCAACTCGGAGGTTCTGGGCAACTCGAACAAGATGATGGTCCTGTGCAGGGACCACCACCAGTTTGTCTTGAGCCATCAGAGCTTCCTTATGAGCGTCCCCTTCCATTCCCCGGAGGTGAAGCAGAGGGGGTACCAGTTGTCAGATACGAGCCTGAGAAAGCTGTCCTGGGTCTGACCCTTTACGGACACCTTGAAGCTCCCAGAGGAGATTGGAGGGCCGTTGACAGTTGAAGGCTGGCTACCGATGGAGAGCCCCGTGAAGGTTTCCTTTCGGGTGTCCCGATGGAGCTTGTCCACGTACACGTCGAAGGGGCCTGTGTCGGTGATGTTGAGGCGGAGGTGGTCGATCTGAAACCTCTCACTCTCATTCGCCACGATTTCACCACGCGGACCATACTTCTTGGGATATGGTTGGGAGAAGTCATGGTGGGATGAAAAGACTTCACCAACGATCACCTCGTCCCAGAGCCCATTCAGGACCAGGACCTTGTATTCGCCCTGCGTCGATACGCTTACGATGTCCCCCTGGATGGCTCTAACGGTCCCATCATTCTTTTTTGCGAGGGTTACGAAGTTGTCTTGTCCATCATCAGCAAAGCGAACCCGAGCGATTGTCTGGTTACCCTGCCATTCAAGAGTGGCCCTATTCATGAAGTCGAGATGGAAGTCCTCAAGGGTTCCGAGATATTGACCGTTCTCATCAAACGTGAGGGAGCCTCTGACGTTACCTGTGGGGTGCTGCGCCAGAAGTTCCAGCTTGTTCTCCAAGAAGACGCCAGCCCATACCGGGTAGCCCGAGGAGATCTCGTAGTGGGACCAAGAGGAGACCACACGGTCCCTCTGAGCGTTGCGCCAGTGCTAGGTCCACGCCCGAGTCCGTCCAGGGTTGCTCAGCACAAGCTTTGAAGGTGACCTTGAAGAGGCGCACAGTTTGAAGCGACCTTCAGGGAGGTAATGAGGAACGTGTTCGGTGATCTCATCGGCGAAGAGACGTGCGTCTGCATTGTCTACTCGCTGCATCTCCATCACAGCGGAGTATCGACCCTTCTTGACTGTGAAGAAGATCGACGTTCCCACGCTGATCGGGGCCGTTCTGACATCACACTCGTACTCAGAGGCCACCTCAAGGGAAGCATTTGCAGGAGTGTAAGAGGACCCACCCTCAGAGATGAGCTGGGCCTCATCGGAGAAAACCACGAGGCGCTGATCAAAGGGAAAGGCGTAGTGCAGTTCGAGGACCTTAGAAGTGGTCGCAGCGATGTCTATTGGGTCACTGTCAATCTTGGTGCGGGCGGACCTTCTCCAAAAGTTGAAGTAACTGGCCGTTCGGGATGTGATCAGGTTTCCCCGAGATAGGAAGCCTAGTCGGTTCTGGAAGAAGAACATGTGGTTGATCTTCTGTCCGATGAAGGAAGCCTTCGGGACAGTCTTGTCATCCCCGAGAACCCTATCCTCCCAGTCACCTTGCCGGAACGTGAAGGTGCCGTTGGCCTCTCGAACCAGAAAGTATGGCATAGTGGACTTGGCAATCTCGAACTCCACTCCAGGTGAAATAGTCTCAACCCAGACACCACGGCTCTCTGTGCTTAGGGGATCATCTGCAACGAACCGGACGAAGAAATCATCCTCATCCCGTCCAACCGATTGACTGACCCTAACCACGTAGTTGTGGGGGGCTCTTTCGGGGAGATCCTCAAACCTCTGGATCTGTTCCTTTACCGTCCTGATCGCGTCGTTTCCGATGCTGTCCGTAGCGGTAATGTCGAAGTCCAATCCAGCGCTAACAGTGATGTAGAGAACCGATCCCGTGCCGTTCACGATGTAGGTTCCACTCGGAAGGTTAGCTCGGAGTTGATCTTTGATCTGCTGAGCGATCCAAACCGTGGAGGTCTGATCCACATCCGTGTCACTTGTTGTGACCGAAGCTCTCTCAACACCGTTTATGGTGACCTTGTAGGTTGTCCCATAGTCCCCTTGGGTCACATATAGGAGGGCTTGGTGCCGATACTCAGAGGTAGTCACCCCTGTCATCTGGACAGTGACCGTCTTATTACAGACCAGCGTGTAATCCCCAAGCGTAAGGAAGCAGAGATCCTTTGAGGGGCTGTTGGGGGAGTTCAGATAGCCGAACCCTTGAGGTGCCGTAACGGGGATCTCTTGGTTGGTCAGACGGTCGAACACCTGGAGGTTATCTTCACGGGCGATTATGAGGTACTGTTCAGTCAGATCCCGGTGGTAGAAGTGTTCCGCCTGATCTGTCCGAGGGGGGATGTTGAGTTGATCATCGAACCAAAGACTAGGACGCTTGGTGTTCCCGTGAATGATCGAACCATCAATGTTCTGACGATCCCGGCAATGGTTTAGGGTTTGCTTTGTCTCAACCTGCTGGGATACCCCCTGGACCAGATTGTCCGCCTGGAGTTTGGTCTTCCTGCGAGGCATTATCGTGTCCTGTTCTGGATGTTCTGAAGGCCTGAGAAGCTGAAGTTTCCGCTCCGCATGTCGTCAGCGACGAACTCATCCCATGCGTCCTGGACATCCTGCCGGGTCAACCTTGCGATCAACTCATCAGGTGCCCTCTTGGCTTGGAACTCGAATGCAGAAGCCACAACAACGTAGACGCGGGCTGCTTCGGGGAGCTCCTCAAAGTTCAACAAAAGGATGACCTCAGCGGATACCTCTTCGGTGAACGTGTAGGTCTTCTTCTTCCGGTCGTAGAGCTTTGAGGCACGGATGGCGTAGTTCTCTCCGGGCACGGTGACCTTGATGATGTTGGGTGAGATGTCGATCTCATCGTTCAGGTTGGGGTTGAGCTTGAACTCCTCCTCCCTATTGAACTCCCATCCGGGGACCTGAAGGGCCCTGAGGTTTCGTTGGATGTAACCACGTGCTGCCTGGACATCAGGATCAGCCGCGTTGACCAGAGTGTTGACCGCCTCCTCCTCAATCGCTTCGAGAAGGTAGTTCACGGCCTCCAGCTCTGTGGTTGGTGTAATCTGAGCCATATCAAGCTCCTTGTCTGGAGATACTTTCAGGAAGCCCCTGAGGGGACCTCTTGGAAGGATCTGTGTGAGTGCAAAAAATAGGGGCCAGCCGCAATGACTGACCCCTTGAATGAGTTCTTCGAGATTAGACCGAGAGTTCGACCGCCTGCGAAGATTGCAAGATGCCGTGGCCTTGCAGGTATTTGCCGACGATCAGCGTACCCTGGTATTGGACTTCGTAGTCGTTTCCGGTCATGGAGACCGAGAGGTCCATCAGCTTCACGGTACCGATTGCACCACGACGCATGACCACACCGATCACGTTGGAGAAGTCTCCACCATATGTGTTGTTGTCGCCTGTGTCTGCCGTGACGACTGCCTGAGGGACGTTGTTGGACTTCACGACCATGATACCGTCGATGTCACCACGGTAACCATTCTGGGAAACCGAGCCAGTGTTGTTGACATCTTTGGAGATGACTTCAGGAGTACGACCCAAGAGGTGTGTCTGGGCAGGTTTCAGGATAACCGAACGGCCATCTTCTCCAACGTCTTTCTCATCCAGAGCAACCGATGCTTCGGAGATCGCGTTGTAGAGTTCAACACCATCCGTCTTGCCGTTCGCGGCTGTGATGGTCGAACCACCAGGAAGACCGTTCACGATGGAAGGAGAACGAGCGGCCAGAATGGCGGTCTGAAGGCAGCGCTTGTCTTTTGCACGAGCCAGCGCCGAACCGATTTGACGCGAGTATTCCGAACGGTAGTCCACATGGGCCATCGCCTCATCAATGTTTGCAATGAAGGCGTCGGAGACGAGGAGGTCATCAATCGCGATCATCATCTCGTTCTTCGCCATCGACTGCGAACCCAAGAGCTGTACGCCCGGAGTGTGGTAGCCAGCGCCAACCTTGCCGGTCATTGGAAATGATGCCGATTTGCCTTCAGTGATCGTCCGTGTGACGTGGAGGGTGTCCATCACGTTTGTTTCGTCGTACGCAGTCAGAACCTCACCCGAGAAGATCTCAAGGAACGTTGCCTTCGGATCGCCCGAGTTGTTGATTTGACCGAGACGATCAGGAGTTGCGTTTGTCATGTGTGGGTATCTTTCTTTCAAGAAAAGAGAGATCGTTTCCCCAGAGGGATTACGTCTCAGATGTTTTGTTCAGAGAGCCGGTAGGCTTAGCGGGCCTTACCGAGTAGCTTGCTGCGGGCGATCTTCGCCTCAACCATCTTCACGAATGCAGCATCTTTGTTCTGGCGATAACGAGGATCACGGATGTCCTTCATCATCTCAGCTTTGTCTTTGTAGACATCGCCTTTAGGGGTACCTGATGGGTTACCTTCCAGGCGCTTTGTAGGGTCGAAACCCTCAGCCGCCTTGTACTTCTCGGAGAGCCACGTGATAGCCATGTCCGCCGAAGACTTGGTTTGCAGGGCACCGTTGAAGGTATCCAGCTCATCCTGGGAAAGGTTCTTCGCAGCCCATGTTTTGATGGTGTCGAAGGTTTCCTGACCACCATGCTTTTCAATCAAACTGTCAGCGTCATCCTGCGAGATAACCTGCGTGGCACCCCGGATGTATGCGTCCACCATCTCCTTATCGAAGCCTTGATCAGCCAGCTCTTTGTAGCTGTCTTCGCTGAGTTCGCCCTTCTCGGTGATCTCTGCGCCATACTTCTCGAAGTCCACACCTTTGGCTTCCTCAGAGGTCTCCTCTTGGGTCTCCTCGGTGGTTGTCTCGGTGTTCTCCTCAGTCGTCACCTCTGTGCTGTTGGTGTCGGTTGTTTCCTGAGGGTTGTCCGTTGTGGACGCTTCGCTGGTCTCTGTGCTGGTGACCTCTTGGGTCTCCTCGGTGGTTGTTGCAGTGGCTTCCGTGGTGGTCGTAGTTTCCACAGCTTCCGTCATCAGCGGTCAGTCCGAACGAGGCCGGTTTGCAGCTTGGTCACGCTGGGCTTTGCCACGGGTGCCGTGTTAGGGCTGACTTCAGCATTGACGTCAACCTCAGGCTTGTTCTTGCGTGCTGGCATCTTGCATTGCTCCTTGGATAAGTGATGGTCCCGCTTGAATGGCGGTACTGGTGACCTCTTCGGCAGCTTTCTTTTCGAGAGCTTGTTCCTCGGAGGTGATGAGACCCATCAGGTCCAGCCCAAGGCTGTCACCTAGTCGCTTGGCGTAAGCGGAGATGGGGATGTATTGGCGGACAGTTTCGGGACCGTAGACCTGGGAGAGCCCATCGGTCCAAGCCCGTAGCTTTTGCATTTCGTGTCCGCGACGGAGAGCCTCCAGGCCCGTGACGATTGTCAGTTTGACGACATCATCCGGGAGAGCCGGGAGGTTCTTCATTTGCTTGATCCTCAGCCTCACGTATGGGAGCTGAAGTTCGATTGTCAGGAGGGAGTAGATCCCTGAGAGAGCGTCCTCAAGTTCGAGGGCAACGTACCGGATCTCCTCTGCGGTGACCCTTTCGGCTTGCCTTGTGGCTGAGCTTCGGAGGAGGAATTGTTCCCCCAACCGTTCCTCAATCTTTTGGGCCAGCTCATAGGCGATCCTCATATCCTGCGCCTTATCGAGACGGAGGACAGTCACATCATTGGCGTCACCGGGAACGAAGTCGAAGTTCTGTGCCTTCGAGAGATCGTATGCCCGAGTGGTGCCGTTCTTGCGGACCAGGAAGATCACCCGAGCGGCTGCTGAGGCTACGTCTGTGATTGCCTGTGTGAGGGTCTCAAGGGTGTCGAGATCCCCGTACATGCTCTCAACGAACGAACGTCCATAGGACTGACCGTCGATCACTGTGAACCGGAGGGCGATGAACCCGAGGTCGTCTGGCTTCTTCACGAAATCGGAGCCATCAATGTGAACCCCGTCGATCTCCTGGAAGCCATGGTACATTTGCTCTTGGAGTTGAACGTGAGTGTAGAGATCCAGCATATCCTTTTCGGCGCTGGGCTTTACTTCACGATCCTTCTCTTCCTTGAGCTGAGCACGGACATCAGCATCGAGAGTGTCAGGGTGAACCTGTTCCTTGATGACCAGTTCGATCAACTTTCCCCGGCTATCACGGACAACCACGTAGCTGTCCAATGAGAAGACCCTGAGGGTTGGTTCACGGATATCCAGGAGGACGTTACCGGCAACCAAGAGGTGCTTGTTCACAAGGTCGATCTTGGGACGGTCACCAGAGCTTTCGATGTTCGCCATGGCGGTACGGTCGTATCGAGACAGGGACTTCCTGATCTCCACCACCTGTTCATCGGATAGCTCATCAGCGGCGTATTCATCCGCATCGTGACGCCAGAAGGGTTCGTTTGCAGGGAAGACCGCGAGGGTCATCTTGGACCCCAAGTGGTTCACCCCACGGGAGCCCACATTCTGGAATGGGTCATACAGCTCGGTCTGAGCATCGGAGCCATCCGGGGGCATGATCCAAGGGAGAGTTAGACGGGCGTTCCTGCGGGCTCTGTCGAGGGGACCTTGCCGGTCGGTCTCAAGGGTTTTGTACCGCTCAGCGGCGGAGAATGATCTCTTATCCTCCATCGCCTAGTTCCCGATCTGAAGACCTGCGCCTCCAGCGGCAAGTTGAGTACCCGGCTTGGTTCGATCAATGCGGAGCTGGTCAAGGCCTGTAGCCTTCAGAGCCAGTTCGTCATCGTCTTCCAAATTCTCCGGGGTGATTGCGAGCTCCGGCGCTTTTGTTCCCTTCTTGGGAGGGGGCGGTGCCTTGTAGGGCTGGGGCGGCGGAGGGTCTGTAAATGACATTCATCACCTCGTTTATGTTTGGTTGGTCTGGAACTCCGAGATCTCCTCAAGAAGGCGGAGCACGGATCTTTGCCCTCCCTTCCAGCGCAAGCTGTCCATCGTATCGCCTTCAGATATTTCCACAGGTGGAAACATTTCGTTGAGCTTCCGAAGAAGAGAATGGGGAATGAAAGGCCACGTTTCAGGTTCCATGTTTTGTCCTTCTATATGGCAACCTATTGCGTCAGAGTTCGATCTCACCGTTGAGCTGGTTGATCCTCATTTCGGCGTACCGGATGACCTTCTTCAGATCGGTTATCTCCGATTGAGTTTCGTCCTGTCCGGGGTACAACTTGAAGCCTGCACGTGAGGCGTACTTCACTATGTTACCGCGCCAGAACTCGAATCCGTTACGCATGATGAAGGTGATGGATTCAATGAGCCAGCGACCGTAGTGCTTGGGCTGGTTCACAATGTCCTCAGCGGTGTTCTCTGAGGTCACTGCGGGAAAGCCTTTGGGTTGAACCCGTTGCTTCTCCATCTCCGCCTGAAACTCTTCCTGGAGTTGATCAGCATAGGCCAAGGCCTGTTCGTGAGTTAGGGAGCCCATAGCTTCACCTCCTTCTTCTTCATGTCGTAATCAGGGAATTGTAGGATGCGTGCCACTCGGGCCTGGACCAGGGCGTCCTCTTCGGTCAGCCCAGCGGCCTCGTAGTGGGAAACCACACAGGCCCAAAGGTCATCCGAATGGTCTTCCCGATAGCGAACCTCGGTCTCTCCCTTGCGCTGTCCACGCAACAGGGTGTGCTCATAGGGTACCTTCAAGATCCCCTCTTCGATCACCTTGGCGGCTGTACCTAGACCAACCTGAGGGCAACCCGCGTAACCATCTGTCACGTCCCCAGAAAGGGTCTGCTTCATGTGGTACTTGTGGGCTTCCTCTGGGGTGATCTCTTGGATGACCGGCTTCTTGGTCAGTGCATCTCCACAGTAGAGACCGGGGATTGTCTTCATGTCCTTGTCGATGGACACGATGATCTTCTCACCTTCGATCTTGTCCCAAGTGGCGAAGATCCCCATGATGTCGTCACCTTCGAGGCGAGGACGGATGAGGGCTTCGTGTTCCTCCACCATCCACTCTTTGATGTACTTCAGGACCAGGGGCTTCTTGGTAGCCGCCCGGTTTCCCTTGTAGGTGGGGAGGACATCCATCCTCCAATTCAGATCGTTGTCCGTCAGGCAGAGGTGGAAGTCGTCAGCCTTGAGGTTGTCCATGGTCTCGGAGATCATATCCAGGACCCGCTTCTGAACCGCGTTGGCGTCACAGTGCCAAGTCCAGAAATTGTCACCCCAGTCCAGAGCCACCTCAATCGCTGAGGCTGCTTTGTAGGCGTAGACATCCGCGTCGATCAGGAGGATGCGTTCTTTGCGAGGCACATCAAAACTCCACTTCTTCGTTGACCTCAGACAGGAACTCCAAGCCAACCGGCGTGGGGAGCCAGAGCTTTGAGTAACGGTCGAGGCCAATACGGGTTGTCAGGTATCCTTCGGAGGCGGCGGCTGCGATTAGGTTGGCCTCTGTCCGGGCGAAGTCGCTTTTGGTTGTCACCTGTGCGACCCAACAGGTGTAGATAACGGATGCCAGAGCACCCGCTAGTTTAGTGGGTGTCATACCAGTTCTGTCCAATCTTGAACTCGCCCGTAATAGGGCAACGGAACTTGAAGTGTTCTCCGGCTTTCTCGAACGCCAAAACACACACCTCGCCAAGTTCTTCGGCGATCTCAGGACGGGCCCAGCATTGGACCTCATCGTGAACGTGAGCCATCAGGGCCCAATCGGTTCCCCAAAGGTATCCCCTACGTTCCATCTCTTGGAACAACAGGACGGTTGCCTTCTTGGAGATCAACGCACCGGCTGACTGAAGGAGTGTGTTCAGTGCAGCGTGGGCGGATCGTACCGGGAGGTTCCGTCCATCAAGGCCGATCAGGTATCCTCGGAAGTTGGGGTTGGGGACCCGTTCAGACTTGAACTTGATCTCCCCCGTCTTCTTGGACTTGAATGCCTTCTTCTCGTAGATGACCGGCGAGGCAACCTTTTGGATAGCCTCTCGGATCTTCTTGAGGGCGGGTGTCTTATCGAGGAATGAGGCGATTAGCTTCTTACCCTCAGCCGCTCCCTTACCTACGATTGATCCAATCTTCTCAGGGCCTGCTCCATAGAGGAAGCCGTAGATGAATGTCTTGGCGTTGTCCCGAGTGGGTAGCCCAGCCGCTTGTTGGTTGGCCGTGTGGATGTCCCCCTCAAGAAGCTCTTTGGTGTAGGCTCCTTCGTCGTAAAGGGCCATGAAATGCGCGAGACATCGAAGCTCAAGTCCAGAGAGATCGGCCCCAACTTGGACCATTCCCTCGGGCGGTCCCCAACACTCTCTACATTCTGGTCCATAAGGTGCTCCTGCGCTGGGTGTCTGGGCGACGTTGGGTCTCTTATGGGTACACCGTCCGGTGACCGCTCCATTCGTTGCAACCTCGTGGTGGATCTTCCCCTCAGGGGTTACCAGTTTGAGCCACGCTTGGTTGCCGTCTGCGATCTGACCTAGACGTTTACTGATCATCATCGCTTCGGAGAGGAGAGCCGCTTCGGGATAGTCGAGGTCCTTCAGGACATCTTCATCCACCTTGGGCTTGCCCGTCTCAGTGAACTCTTTGGGCTCCCATTTGTATTTGGAGGTCAGGCGATCAGCGATGTGATCTCTGGAGCCAGGATTGAAGACTTCAGTCTTGACCTTGTAGAAAGTCTTCCCGGCAACGTACCCCATCTTCTTGTTGTCCCGCTTGGGGATGAAAGGGGTTTTGACCTCCCAGGGAGGGAATGCTTCTTGGAGCTCCTGTTGGATCGCCGCCATGCGGGACCTCAGAGTTTGCTCCAGCTTCTCCGCCTTGGCTACGTTGAAGGGATACCCCTCAACTTCCATCATTCGGATGATAAAGGCGAAGTCGTGTTCGAGCTCCAGAGCTTCCTCTGAGTATGCCTTCGAGAGGAGGAGTTCGTAGAGCTTCTGGGTTACCGCGATGTCTTGTTCGCAATAATCCTGCATTTCTTGGTTCCAGGTGGACCAAACGTATTCGTTTATCTCAGCCCGCGTGGGTGCCTTTGGGGGACAGTCCTTGACCAGCTTCCCCTTCTCGCGTTCGATCATATGAATACGGTGGAACTCTGCCTTGAGCTCTTCCGCTTTGATCTTGGCGTAGTCTCCTTTCCACTCACCCAGGCGGATACCCCAGGCGTCCAGGCCATGGCGTCCAATGATGTGACCGGGCCAGACCTTGTTCATCCGGGCTTCGCCATGCTTCTTCTTGATGAGAGCGCGGCGGTTGAAGTCCTTCTCCTTCATGTCGGAGTAGATGAGCTGGGAGGCCACGAGGGTATCGAAGATGAGGCCCTTGTAGGTCCAGTCTGGGTAGACCTTTCGGATAGCCTCTAGGTCGAACTTGATACCGTTGTGGAAGACGATGACATCGCACTCAGCCAGGATGGCGAGGCCCTCTTCGATCCCCATGTAATCGGGGTGGTCATCGGTGCAGGAGAACAACTCCCCCGTTTCCAGGATACGGAAGCAGAGGGAGTGAATGCGGGTCAGTGTGTCGAGTAGGCCATCCGTTTCAACGTCAGCGATGGCTGTCCTCATGTGAGGTACACGAGGATGCAGAGCGTTATAACAAACGCCCCCAACCAGACACCCCAGTGGGGCTCTGGCGGTTCTTCATAGAACATGATTTCTTTCCAGTTGTGGGAAGGTTTAGAACGGGATGTCGTCTGGGTCTTCCTGTGGGGTGAACCCGTAACCGCTCCCTTCAGCTTCACTCTCGGGTAACTCAGTCTCGAAGAGCTTACCGGTGTCCCGGTCGTAACCCAGGTAGATCACCTGTCCGGTTGCGTTGCCGGTGTATCGATCCTTGAGGACGCGGAGGGTTGAGATGGATCTCATCTCGGGGTTCTCGTGTTGCTGGTCACGCTCCAGGCCGAACATGTAGTGACCCCAGAAGCCGATAGCTCGGGACCCTTTGAAGTGCCTGATCATGACCCGGCCACCTTCCTCGTGAGGTTTCCCTTCAGGGGTAGCCAAGTGGCTGACCACGATGAGGATGATGTCCAGCTCCTTTACGAGTGAACCCATCTCAGCGGTGATCCTCTCCAGCCCTTTCCTCTCATCCTCCTCGGCTGCGGCCAAGGCGGTGAGGTGGTCGATGTAGAAGATCTTTGTGTTGTTGCTGTGGGCGAGGAAGCGGATGGTGTCCTTGGTAAGGTCCCAGTCGGTCGCACCAAAGCTGTCGAAGAAGGTGATGTTCCCTCGGGTGTCCAAGGCTTCAATCGCTTCGGTCAACTCTTCGGGTGTCCACTCAGGTCCACCTTCAGGATCGTTGGGGATATGGAAGCGTTTCCCTGCGTGTTTACCTGCGAGGCGCTTGCCGGTTTCCTGTGGCTGTTGCTCATAGAAGAACAGGCCCACAGGCTCGTTTAGGTCCACGGCGTCGAAGTTGATCTGTTGGGTGAGGAGGTCTGTCTTGCCAATACCTGTCCCAGCGCCTAGGAAGTAGATCTCTCCGGTTCTCCGGCCATAGGTCATCTTGGTAAGGGAGGGGAGGAACCATGGAAGGCCCATCTCTACGGGCTTCTTCATATCCTCCTTGATGTCCGAAAAGGATACCAGACCGGAGGGCCTGTAAGGCTTTGCTGAGAAGGTGGCGTTAACCAGTTCATCGGCACGTTTGGCCGTGAGCATCTCGTTGGCATCCTTAAGAGGGAGGGATACCAGAGAGGCTTTTCCAGGGGTGACCACACGGGCACACTCTTCGGCGGCTTCTTGGCCCACCTCATCCATGTCAAAGCAGATGACCACTTCATCGAATTGGTTCAGCCATTCGCGGCTGCGGAGGAAAGCCTTTCGGGCATCCTTACAGCCCAGGGGGATTGAGACCACGGGCCACTTGTTGCCGGTCGCCTGGGAGATGGACAGGGCGTCGATCTCACCTTCCGTTACAACTACCCTGCGGGTTGCCTTTACGGGAAGCCACTGCCCAAACAAGGGGGGCTCTCTTCCGTCACCCAGCCAGGGCATCCCTTCATCCTTGTCGGCGAAGCGGAGTTTCTGTCCGGTGATCTGGCCTAGGTCATCACGGTAGTTGGCGATCTGGACAGTCTGGCCGTTGAAGGTACCCACTTGGTACCCGTAGCGGCGACATGTGTCCTCGTGTATCCCCCGCTTGATGAGGGAGCGATACTCCCCGTCAATGAGGTCTGACATTCGTTCGTTCCTTGATCGGGTGGAGTGTTGGTGTTCTCCATCCGTGGGAGGCTCGTAGTAGTCACAGCTCATACCGAAGCAGTAGGCGTGACCGTCCGAGTACCTTGCGAGGTTGTCTCTGGAGCCACACGCGGGGCATGGCTCCTTTGAGATCAGGACGCTCTCACTGTCGTCCATGTCTTAGAACTCGGAGAGAGGACAATCGTCACACTTATCCTGTTCGGGTTCGTTTAGACCCAGGATTTCATCAATCCTTATCTCTAGTTGGGTGGCGAGGATGTCTTTGAGATCTTGAGGATCTTGGGAGACGAACTGGTCGCTATAGGTGGCGGGATTGTCTGGGTCACCAAAGGTTGCCAGATAGCCGTTGATCACCTCTTCAATCGCAAACTTTACATGGCTGATTGGTCGAGAGGTCCGGCGTGACTTCTTGGATCGCATGATGGCCATGGGGTGTTACCCTCCGAAGGCTTGGCGAAGTTGGATCGCTGTTGCGCGAGCTTTGTCGCTTTCAGCCACGGCCTCTTCCCACTTGGCATCCATCTTTTCGACGGCCTGCATTCCTGCCTCTTCGAAGTCTTCAGCATCCTTGAGGGTCTGGTAATAAGCGAGGCGTGCATCTTCGCGCATGATGTCGGCCTCATCACAGGTTTCATCGTGGAGGGCTTCTGCTTCGTCGGAGAACTTCTGGGCGCGGGCGAAGTGACCCTTGGCGGCTTCCTCAAGCTCATCAATCATCTTGAAGAACTTTCCGGCGATCTGTTCGGTTGTCTTCGGACGGAGCTTCAGAAACGTCATCATTGCTGCGGTTGCGGCGGAGGCGAGGAGGAGAACTTTCATGGGCGAACCTCTTGGTCAGGGTGGAGAGAGTAGCGAGTGAAGGGCTGTCCCGTGATGGGATGCTTCTTCTTCTTGCGGATGATCTTGATCCCATTGTCCTCCAGTTCGGTGAGACGGCGAGATAAGGAGTTTCCGGTAATCCCCAGGTCGATCATGGCTTCACGCGCTGAGATGGACCCCGCGCTTTCGATATGGGCCAGAACCTTGCGGGCCAATGGGGTCACCTTCAGGGCCTTCGCCAGAACGGAGAAGGGTGGAGTGGGCATTTGCGTTTCCTTCCAGATGTCGGAGAGCGTTGCTGCTATTGAAACGAAAAGGACCCCGCCCGAAGGCGAGGCCAAGTAGAGGGAAAGGATGTCGAGGAATTGGTTTCCTCTATATCGCAACCTATTGAGGTGGGCGGAGCTTCAGGGTCTTCCCGATGGTCACGTGATCAACGTCCTGGATGTTGTTCCAGAGAGCCAAATCTTGCAGGGAAATCCCGTAGGACTTCGAGACACCCCAGAGGCTTTCCCCACGGCGAACCTTGTGGGTTGTCGGAACGGATAGCTTGTCGATCTTCCCTGTCGTGCGTGAGAAGTCGAAGGTATTCCCGAAGCGGTGACCTTTGATGAGCGACTGCACGGACATGCAAGGGCAAGCCTTGGGGGCAGCATTGGTCATCTTGATCAGATCGCGGTGACCGATCACCCGTTCGTCCGGGATGTTGAACCGATCCTGCCATTCCCGAATGGTAGCCACGAAGGTGTCCAATTGGTCAGGCGTGTAGTTGTCCTCGGGGTGACCCTTCTCATCGACCCCACCCACAAGGGAGAGGCCAAGGGTGATGCGGTTCCACTTGCGACCACAACCACCAACGTGAGCTCCGGGGCTGGTCAAGGGGCGACACTTGAAGCCCTTCTCGTGGGTCTCCAGGAAGCCGTCCCTACGGATGATCCCGTGGTAGCCAGTGCCATTGAAGAACCCTCTTTGTCGGTGGACCCTATCAACCCAATCGCTGGCGATGTCGAGGTGAGGAGGTGTGGCGGTACAGTGACCGATGATCCACTCAGGAGTGAAGGACATGTACGTTATCTCCTTCGATGGTCTCCTCGCTAGGTGCCGGTAGTTCTTCTTGTGGGACTTCCTCTAGGTAGAAGGCACCAATCTCAGTCGAGTTGATGGCGAGGATGTTCCCTGCAACTCCGGTGATCGTCAGGAACCCATTGCTGAGAACCGCACCACGGACCTCTTCGGACATCTTGGTCTCACCATTGCGATCCATGATTTCGAGTTTGTACGTGGTCATTCTTCGATCCATTCCTTTGGGATGAGCTTGCGGGCGTACTGGAAGCCATGCTTCTCGCACCAAGCCGCGTAGGTTGTTTTGGAGGCCTTGGAGATCCGGGCCTTCGGGTTGTCGAAGACGAAGCGGATATCGAGATCTGGATGTTCCTTGCGGATCATGAGATGCTTCTGCCGGTCAGCGACCATGAAGCGTCCCTTGGTCTCCACGTAGATCTTCTTCCCAGAGCCTTGGGTGATGATGGGAAAGTCGGGGGTATACTTCCGGCGCTTGGCCGGTTCGGTGAACTCAATGCGCTCACCCTCGTAGTCGTAGTCTACGCCCCAGCTATCGAGGAGGGCCGCGTTCCTCTCCTCAAGTCCAGACCGCCACCCATTTTTCAGGGCAGCGGCGGACGCGCGTGAGGGTCGGGCCATTAGAAGTCTTTGATTTCCGGTTCTTCCGAGTTGTCCCCGGCTGTGTCATCGCCTTCATCGGCGACATACTCATCAGCGTCGAAGGCATCATCGTCATCGACTGCACCAAAGCCCATGTCATCAGCGGAGGCGGATCCACCACCCTCGTATTCCACGAGCTTGATGAGCTGGACGCCTGCGAGGCGGTTGAAGGACATGCCCACCTCTTTGTCCTTCTCGGTGAAGTACGGATTGGGTTCGAAGGAGACGATTACGATGGAGCCGGTGCCAATGCGGACAGGCTTCTTGATCAGCTTGCCCCGGCTGTCGAAGAGAGCGACCTTCTTTTCAAAGGTGTCCTTCTCGCCTTGCTTGTTGGTGAACTCGATGACTGCCTTCTGTTTGAACTTGAACAGGATGCGGCCAGTCTCTTCACCATCATCGTCATATTCGACTTCGCCGATGTCCGTCTTCTTCAGGACTTTCTTCAGCTTCGGCTTTTCCTTGAGGACCCGCTTGTATTCCGCGTCCACCAGCTCGTTCATGTCAGCCAGGAATTGCTCCGCTTCGTCAGCGTCAATGGCGACCTTGATCTGGTATTCCTTGGAAGTCTTGTTGAAGTCCCAAGTCGGCTTCTGGATTGCCGTGAAACCCGCAACGGTCATCCGAGGGGTTGGGATGTTGTTTGTCTCTTTGCTCATTCTCGTTCTCTCTTAGATTTGGATACCGCGATGGATGCTTTCGGCTTCCAGATCGGGGGTGAGGTCGATGCCCAATTGGTCATGGGCGTGGAGGAAGTGGACGATCAGGCTGTCCGATGCCGTCTTCAGGTTTGTCTCCTCAACGAGGACCTGGAGGAGGATCTCAAAGGCTCCCATCAGACTTCCTCCGCGAGGTAGCTCTGAACTGCCGCGAACTCCGGGCGCTTACCGGCCACCCCGTTCATCACGTTCTGGGAAGTCAGAAAGACATCGTTGGGCCGAAGGCCGAAGCGATCACACAGGAGTAGGAAGGTCGTTGCCAAACCAAGGACCTGTTCGTGAGCCGGGAGGTCCTGGAGGGCGTCGATGTTGGTCATAGCCGCGCGGCCAACCGCTACTGGGTCAGCCATGTTCATTCGGTCGCGGTCAAGGGGTGAGTTCATGGAGCATCTCCAATCTATTTATTTCCATAAGTGGAAGGAATTTGAAGGGAAGATCGAATTGGTTTCCTCTATATCGCAACCTATTCGTCCTCATGGGCGGGATGGGCTATTACGAAGAAGCGTTTTGCCCAGGCTGTTCCCCTCTCTTCTACCAACATTTTGAAGTAGGCTTCCGAGACGGGCTTCTTGTTTTCATGCGAAGGCATAGTCGCTGTTCCGAATGTCGTTGAGATTGAGATCACCGAACGAAGGACGCTCGGGAATATTTGCATTTGTGGAAAGGTATTGACGGATCTGATCCTCAAAGGAACCCAGCGGGTCACCTTCATAGAGATCAATCAGGCTTTCCCTGAGGCAGGCATGAAGGACATCCGTATCGCAGGCATGGCAACCGAAGCTGTCATGGATCACCGCGAAGTCATCAATCCCATTGTCCTTTCCGTATAGAACCGCAAGCCGGAGGTGAGTGGCATCCATGCTGTGAACCCAGTTGGGTGGAAGACCATTGGCCTGCCGTCTCCCATCAAGGGTATCCTTTGGTTCTTGGAGGGTCAGGTAGATCAGCTTGTCCCCGAAGTGGGTCTTCACCCGGCGACCTGAGAGGTCACGGTACTCTTGAGCCACAGGGAAACCATCAGGTGTTTCCCAGGTGATCGGGAGGTTCTCTGAGGATACCACTGAGGAAGCCTCGCGGAGCCAGTCCATGGCTTTCCTTGCGGCGATCACAACTTGACCGATGGCGTCCCACACCAGAGCCGATAGATACTGAGCGGCCTCCATCTCCTGGTCCTGAACAGGACTGATTAAGCCCTTCTTGTCCAGCTTCCTCCCCTCCTCTTCGATCCATTCAAGTACGAAGTGTTTGCAGGAGAACTTGGTGGAGCCGTAAGGAAGCGTCATGGTTGCCCGTTTGGTTGTCCCTCGGGTAATCCCCAGATCCAGCAATCTACCGGCCAAAGTGGAGTTGTTCCCACATGTGGAAGCATCTTCCTTGAGCTGACGGATTACCAGATCGGCAACCTCTTGGTAGACATCAGAGGGTTTGTCCGAGGGGAGAAGGTTTACGGCTGCGCCCCCTACGCTATCCCGAAGGGCGGCGGAGAAGTGTTGGATACCAGAACAGGAACCATCCATCGCTACCGGTAAATAGGTAAGCATTGCTGACCCTTCTTCCAGGTACCGAGCCCACTCAAAGCAGAAGGCGAGAAAGCTGAAAGGCTTGTCCGCTTCGATCCACCACAGGAAACCCAAGGGGTCCTCAGCACAGTGGACGATCTGGTTCTGGTGTTCTTCCACCCATTGGATGCGATCCTCCAGGCTCACCTTGTCCTCACCCCAGACGTTCGCCCCGTGGATTGCCAGCCAGCCAGGACCAGTGCCGTCCCCGATGGGTTTCCCTTTGGCGAACTGAAGGAGAGACTTAGAGAGGTCATCTCCTTGAGGATTCAAGAACATGGGGATCGGATAGACCCGGCCCCGGAAGTCGAGGTTGTGAGGGAAGAAGATCTCCTCATACTTGTTGAACTGCTGAGCCATACTGACAATGCGGGACATCCTGATCCGGGCACCTGTATGTTTGGCCCGAAGGACGTGCATCTTGGTAGCCTCTTTCTTCCAAATGATGACCTCCTCCTTTTGATCCTCGGTGAGGTCTTCCTTCGGGGTATCCGGGTAAGGAAAGGGTGGGATATAGACTTCCTCGCGAGGAGGGATGCCAGCAACCGCCTGCCCTCGTTCCCACAAGGCTTCCATGACGGAAAGAACCTCAGAGTTCACCCTCCAGGGCACCTCTTGGATCTTGTTCACGGCTTCGTAGATCGGAGCCATCTTCTCAGGCATCATGTTCATCTCTTCGAGGTAAGCCCGGTTGCCCGTCTTCACAAAGTCCATGGGTCTGAGGGATGCACCCACATAGCCGCCATCGAATGGAGTGGTCCAAGGGTTAGGCCGGATGACCATTGGCATGAAAGCGGGTGCAAGGGTGGATGCGTTGTCCGTGCTCTTCTCGATCCACTCCACGATCTCTTCGGTGGGGTAGACCACGGTCACAGTCTTATTCTTCCCTTGGCGAACGGTTCGGACTTCGATCAGACCAGTGGCGGAAGTGAAGATGTCGATCAGTTTGTTTCCCACATGGAGCCGGTCAGTCTTGTCCCATGCGTTCCATGTCCCCACGAATTTGTTGTGGGTGTAGATCAGAACGGAACGCTTGTGGCGGTCCTGTGTCTTGTGGGTTTGCTGGGTCACCTTTTGGAATAGACCCGGTGCTTCCTTCTTGAACTGAGAGAGACGGATCTCATCCTCAATGGCCTGCCCCACAGCGAGAGCACACTTGGTCAGCGATGAGTTCGAAGTGAGAAGGTCAATCAATGTCTTGGCGGTGATGAACGCGGCAACCTCAGGGGGGATGTCCTGGAGATAGGTGAAGGCGATGTTCCGGCGACCGGGCTTACCTCTCAAGGCTTCCCCCATGGATACCTTCAAGGCTTGGGCCATTGGCTCCACCGTGCGGCGCATCAATGCAGATCCATAGAAGGTCCCGCTTTCGTTGCGGCCTTCGACCTTCTTTCGGGTTTCCTCCCTGAACCTGTTTACTCCGATGTCCCGCGCCATTTCTTCGAGGCGCAGTTCCTCTTGGAAGAGATCTAACTCCATCCTGTTCTCCTAGATTTGAGTGTGTTCCGTGAGTGTTCTTCCCTTGGTGCAAACCTTGGGAATTTGTTTCCATATATGGGAATGTTTAGAAGAGCCCTCAGAACCATGCTGAGAAACCTTGTTTTATTGGCGATAATGGGAAGTTCCCGTTAGTGAGAACACCCTACTGTTTTTCATCGTTTTTGTAACACCTAAGTGAAACCTTGTTTTATTGGGGTTCAGGTTTCGATCTGGTGTAACTCTGCACCGGATTACACCGGATGCACCAAGGTCTATCTACTTGATAACCTTCAGGTTTCCTTTTGGGTCACCTTTTGGGATCGCCTGACTTTCGAGAGCGTCAGTGATCTTGAACATTTCCTTCGGAATGAAGTGGACGTAGTTCATCGTCGTGGTGATATCCTCGTGACCGGCTAGAGTTTGAACAGTCTTGAGGTCAATCCCTGCGGACACCAGTCGGGTGCAGAAGGTGTGTCTACAAATGTGGAACGTGAAGCTCTTCTCACTGGATGCGAGATCCAGAGCGTCCCTCATGTTCCGCCAGCGCTGGGCGATGGTGTGGTACCGCAAGGTTCCGAAAGGACCTCTCCCTGGTTTTGCTGCAAGCATCCTCCTCTTCAGAATTGTCCGGGCTCTCTTGGTGAGAGGGACAGAGCGAGGGGTGGAGGACTTACTATCTGGGATCAGGATCACGTTTCTCTTCAGGTCCACGTGTTCGGGCTTCATGGGTAGTCCTTCACGAGCAACCCGGAGGCCGGTGTCGATCAGAACCGTCACCACGTCTACCATGTCCTGGTCCCCGGCGTGTGTGAAGAAACCGAGGATGGCGACCTCTTCCTCTGGAGTGAGGAAGCGTGGAACCTTAGTCTGTTTCTTGAACTTGGGGCTATCCGGTATGATGCCCTTCATCCCGCCCATCTTCTTCGCGAACTTCATCAGGCTCTTCAGAAGAACAAGGTCCCCTTGAATGGTCCCCGTCTTGAGGTCCCGCTGGGTTCTCATATCAGAGTTGTACCGGGCTAGGT